>FKKE01000327.1_pt1 | contig 25777 bp, 25 predicted proteins | sample 1106331 | NCBI WGS metagenome assembly FKKE01 (sample SAMEA3931202, study PRJEB13176) | freshwater metagenome | biome: Drinking water system; feature: drinking water; material: freshwater | place: China | collected 2013-02-06
GGTGAAGAAGGGAAATTTTATGTATGGGAGTATGATGATGTAAAAAATTTATTGACTGATGATGCAGATATATTCTGCGATTTTTTTGATATAAAACCCGGGGGAAATTGGTCAGACAGGACTTCTTCGGAGGAGGGAAAATCGATCTTATGGAGAAAAAAAACAGAAGAAGCGTATAGTAAAGAAAAAAATATTCCTGTTGAAGAATTGAAAAGAATATTGGAGAAGGGAAAAAAAATATTGCTTGAAAAAAGAAAGGAAAGGATAAGGCCTCAAACAGATGATAAGATCATTTTGGGATGGAATGCTTTAATGAACACGGCGCTTTGCAAAGCCTTTGGCGCTACAGGAAAGGAAACCTATAAGCAAATGGCCATTGGCAATATGCAATTCCTGTTACACCATCTTTCAAAAAAAGATTCAAATGAATTTTTTCATAGTTGGAAAAATAATATGGCTAAACAGCCTGCTTTTCTCGATGATTATGCTTTTTTGATCCAGGCTTTGATTCAATTGCAGGAAATTACCGGTGATACAAATTACCTGGAAAAAGCTAAAAACATTGCTGAATTTGTAGTTGAGCATTTTGCTGATACCAGTACTGATTTTTTCTTTTATACAAACAAACACCAGCAAGATGTTGTAATAAGAAAAAAAGAAGTGTATGATGGGGCACAACCCTCCGGGAATGCAGTTATGGCGGATGTTCTTTACAGGTTAGGGCTATACTTTGATAAAGCCGAATGGAGGGAAAAAAGCAGCGCCATGATAAGTTCTTTGGGAAATGCCATAGTTAGTTACCCCACTTCATTTGGCGTGTGGGCCAGCTTGCTTTTGGAGATCATTTCAGGTACAAACGAAATTGCTATTGTGGCGCAGGAGCCACAGAAGATCCTGGCCCGGGTACTGAATGAATATATTCCGCATAAAATCATGATGAGTTCATCAGGTTCAGGCAACTCTTTTCCACTCTTATCCGGTAAGGAAAGTCACGGTAATTTCAACCTGTATTTATGCCGGAATTATCTATGTGAAAACCCTGTTTCATCTGTTCCCGCTTTGATGGATCTGATCAGGCGTAAATAACTAAAAATTAGTTGGTATGATATACAATATTGCAACCTGAAACCCGTTAGAACTTTTACCTCGTAAATGAGGCTTGTATTCAAAAAAAATAAATATTAACCTTGTGATTCGGTTAGATTCAAAACATTATATTTGTCCTTTACCCTTTAAGTGTATGAAAATGAAAAGCCTTCACCACATTCTCCTGTTAGTTGCCGTAACAGTAACCCTAACCAGTTGCGGTATTTTCGGAAAGAAAAATAGCAAAGGAAGCACACTTCCAAATGATGGCCAGGTGCATGGTATTGCTCCCGGTGGCAAGTACACACTTCCGAAACCTCCCGGCATGGTTTATATTCCACAGGGGACTTTTCATATGGGTCCAAGCGATGAGGATCCTTCTTATGCTTTTAGTGCAAGAAACCGTTCTATTTCGATCAGTGGTTTCTGGATGGATGCAACCGAGATCACTAACAACGAATATCGCCAGTTTGTTTATTGGGTTCGCGACTCTGTAACTGCTGCTGAATTAAAGTATGTAAAGCCAGGTAAAGACGGTAATGAATACATTGACTGGGCAAAAATGAAAACTGTAAAATGGAACGATCCAAAGTTCCTTGAGCAGTTAGGTCAAACAAATCTTATTCTCCCTCCGGATGACAGGATCTTTGGAAAAATGGAATTAGATCCCAAAAGAATGATCTACCACTCCGAAACGTTTGATCTTAAAGAAGCCGCAAAAAGAGAAAATCAAGGACAGCCACGTTCTAAATTCATAAGGAAGAAAGACACCCCTATTTATCCTGATACATTGGTTTGGATAAGAGACTTTGCATATTCTTACAATGAGCCAATGACAAAAAGATATTTCAACCACCCGGCATTTGGAAATTACCCGGTTGTAGGCGTTAACTGGCATATGGCTGCTGCATTTTGCGAATGGAGCACACATTATCTAAATTCATTCCTACTATCCAAGAACAGAGCACAAGAATCTGATTTCCGGTTGCCAACAGAAGCACAATGGGAATATGCTGCCCGTGGCGGCCGTTCTCAATCAATGTTTCCATGGGGTAACTATTACCTTAGAAATAAGAAGGGTTGCTTAATGGCAAACTTTAAACCAGGCCGTGGTAACTATCCTGAAGACGGTGGTTTCTATACTGTAAGAGCTGATGCTTATTGGCCAAATGATTTCGGTCTTTATAATATGGCAGGTAATGTTGCAGAGTGGACATCATCAATTTTCTATGAAGGTTCTTTCACCTTCCAGCATGATATGAACCCTGATGTTCGTTGGAATGCAAAAGAATCTGATCCTCCCCTGATGAAGAGAAAAGTGATCCGTGGCGGAGGCTGGAAAGATGTTGGTTATTATCTGCAAACAGGAACCCGTACATATGAGTACCAGGATTCAACAAAATCTTATGTAGGTTTCCGCAGAGTAATAGACTTACCGGCTGCACCACAAAAAGGACGCAAAAAATAAAAGTGAACAATATTCCGGATAATTTTTGCGTACTTACTCCAGAACTAGCTTACCAAACTTGTACAATCTTTAATAACCTATAAAACGAGCCCTTTATGCTATTCTTTAAAACACATCGAGGCCAGGTAGTCCTCAATTTTATTTTCGCATTCTTTGCAGCCGTGGTAATTCTTGGAGCACTGTTCAAGATCCGCCACTGGCCTGCTGCTGACGAAATGATCACGGTTGGTCTTTTGTCAGAAGTAATTGTATTTATGGTGATGGCCTTCATGGTTCCTCCTCCTGAAGAACCCCATTGGCAACGTTATTTCCCTGATATCAATGTTCACCCCGATCTTGATCCAAACTTTAAACCAACACCTCTTACATTGCCTGGTTCTACAGGTAATCCGGCGTTGACAAAACTGGATGATATGCTCAGCGCAGCTGACATAACTCCGGCTAATCTTGGCAAACTTGGTGAGAACTTCAAAAAATTGGGTAATACTGTTGATAAAATAAGTGATGTTAGTGATGCTATAAGTGCCACTAATGACTATTCAGCAAAAACCCGTGAGGCTACACAGGCTCTGGGTCAAATGAAAGAAGCTTATGTCAGTGCTTCAAACACTGTGCAGCAATTCAACACTGCTGCTGAAGGCACAAAACATTTCCATGAGCAGGTACAGGTGCTTACAAAAAATCTTTCTTCCCTGAATACTATTTACGAACTGGAACTCCAGGATACGAATAACCACCTGAAAGCAATGAACAGGTTTTACAATAACCTGGTACAGGCTTCAGATGCAATGTCAGGAAGCGTAGAAGATGCTAAAAAAGCACATGACCAGATCTCTACACTTGCCGGTAATCTTGGCAAGCTGAACCAGATCTATGGTAATATGCTAAGTGCTATGCAAGGCAGAGTATAAGAAAGTATAAAGGATTCGTTTTATAGAAACTGAAATCCGTATCCGTGATATTGTCACCATTTAATAACAAGTTCCGATTAAAAGGGACAACAAAACCATAAACTCATGGCTTTACCTCGTGAGCCCCGGCAAAAGATGATCAACATGATGTACCTGGTGCTAACAGCCCTGCTGGCACTCAACGTATCATCAGAGATCCTCAATGCCTTTAAAACAGTAAACAATAGTCTTGAGGCGACTAATACCGTTGTTAGTGCTTCAACAAAAGAAATAATGACTTCCCTTAAGGCTAAAATGAATGAAGAAGGTACTCGTGAAAGAGCACAGATCTGGTATCCGAATGCCCAAAAAGTTCAGCAACTCAGTGATGCTCTTTATAACGACATTCAGAAATATAAGGATCAAATATTAAAAGAAGCAGGAGCTGATTTTGCTAAAGGTGATTCATCTTATAAAGATGATAATCTTGATATAGCTACCCGTATCATGGTTGAGAAAGGTGGTGGTAAGGATCTTTATAATAAACTTGATGCCTATAAAAAAGCAATTCTTCAAAACATCGATCCTAAAGTAAATGCGGCATTTGCAAATTCACTTCCCATAAATCTTGCTAAACCAAGAACACAAAATAAAGGTAACAAGAGTTGGGAAGATGCTTATTTCAGAATGGTGCCTACAGTTGCAGCGCTTACTATATTAAGTAAGTTTCAAAATGATGTAAAGACAACTGAGAATAAAGTTATCAGCTTTTGCCATGAGCAAGTAGGAAAGGTTGATGTTATACAAGATGCATTTGCAGCTATCGCTATAGCAAATACAACGAACGCATTACCCGGACAGGAAATTGAAATTACTGCCGGTGTTGGTGGATTCAGTACTAAGATATCTCCTGTTATCACTATAAATGGACAAAGACAGCAAGTAGGAGAGGATGGAGCAGTTCATTATAAATTCAAGGCTGATAGATTGGGTAGTAATTCAATACCAGTGAATATTCAATATACAGATCAGAATGGTAAGGTTCAAAATATAACTAAAACTGTAGAGTATGTAGTTGGCCAATCCAGCGCCGCTGTTCAGCTTGACAACATGAACGTGTTGTTCATTGGAGTTGATAACCCGATTACAGTTTCTGGTAGTGGTAGTGTTGATCAGATCAAAGCTTCTATCAGAGGTGGTGGTGGTGTGTTGAATGGAACTGGCGCAAAACGTACAGTACGTGTAACACAGGAAACGGATGATTGTGTTATCTCTGTTACTACGCCTGATGGAAAAATTACCAATGTTCCATTCCGGGTTCGTTCCATACCTGATCCATCACCAATGATCGGTACTTATAAAAGTGGTAATATACCTGCATCATATTTTGTTAGCCAGGCAGGCGTACGTGCCATGGTTGAAAATTTTTATTATAAAACTCAGTTTAACGTAACCAGTTTCAGGATCACCGGAGATGGTAATGGTTTCTCTGATATCATTGAAGCCAATAACACAGGAGCCGAGTGGAATGAAGCAAGAAGTGTGATCAGCAAATGCCGTCCGGGCTCATTTATCACAATTGAGGATATTTATGCTGTAGGTCCTGATGGCAGAAGAAGAAAGCTGACTCCGCTTATTTTTAATTTGAAATAAAAGAGCAATGCAATACCGATTTATTAAATGTCTGTTCTTTTGTGCAGTGTTCATCACTGTAGCAACTGTTGCCGATGCACAGCGTCGTAGCAGAACCAGCAGAGGTAATACACAGACACAAGATACCGTTCCGCAACAGCAGAATGTGCAGCAAAACACCAATCCTTCCAGTGTAAACAGATACAATCCTTATGGAAATGTACCTATTGAAATGGCGCCGCAGATAGGTGGTTTTAATGACTCTATAAAGCCTTCGTTAAGAAGGGATGCTGCTGTTGAAAAAAGCATGTTCAAGGATCGTATTCCTTTGGATTACGAATACCTGAGAGCTGATGATGCCTTGTACACTCAGCGTGTTTGGAGAGAGATCGACATTCGTGAAAAGATCAATCTTCCATTCCGTTACCAGGCACAGGATGATAATGGCGATCAGCGATTCGTAAGCATATTGGTAAATGCAGTAAGAGAACAATTAAAAAATGGTAATGCCATTGCATTTAATGGAGAAGATGACAGGTTCACAACTTTTCTTGATTCAACATCTTTTGAAAAAGCAATTGGCGGTGGTTCCCAGTGTGATACAAATGCTGTATATGCATTAGATGATCCGACCAAGATCGTTAAATGGGTAGTGAACTGTAATAAATTAAACCCTGATGAGATCTATAAATTCAGGATCAAAGAAGAATGGGTGTTTGATCGTGAAGCCAGCCGTATGTTTGTAAGAATTCTTGGTATAGCTCCCTGTAAAACTTTTTATGCTCCGGATGGAGTAACTGAAAGAGGCTCTTCACCATTATTCTGGGTTTATTATCCTGATCTTCGCGGCGTATTGGCAAAATATGAAGTGTATAATCCAAAGAACATGGGTATGAGCCGCATGACATGGGAAGAATTATTTGAAGCCAGAATGTTTGGTAGCTACATCATCAAATCTACTCTTGATAACCCTATGAACAAGTATATCAGGAATTTGATCAATGATCCGATTCTTCGCTTACTTGAGGGTGATAATATCAAAGGAAAGATCTTTGATTACGAACAGAATCTCTGGTCTTATTGATTAATGCGTTTGCGTAAAAATACTAAAAACAGCCCCCTTTAAACGGGGCTTTTTTTTTGTTACAACAATCAATTCTTAATTATTACTTTAAATAAAAAATACCCATTTGCGGTATAGGAAATGTCAATAAATGTTGTACTTTTATTTCGGTTTTTCATAGGATATTGGATTTTAAAAACGGGGCTGGATTTCTATCCGGGCCCCATTTTTTTACTACCCCATCCCCTAAAGGGGAGTTTTTATTTTACTATTATTTGTACCCGGATCTATTGAGTTGAAATAGTCCACTACAATTTTTGTTTTTGACTTCCCTATCAACTGTATTAATTCATCAATACCATTTTGCTCTTGCAATAATTCGGCAATATTTTTTACTGATCTGAATTCTTTCAAAAGTTTATTTGCTGTTTCTTTTCCAATACCTTTTATATCCTCTAATTCATTTTTAAATACAGCTTTTGCCCTTCTCTTGCGATGATGCGCTATGCCAAAGCGGTGTACTTCATCCCTTATCCGGCGAATAAACTTAAGACTTTCGCTATCATAAGGAAGTTTGAGTGATTGCTGATCTCCGGTAAAAAATAGCTCTTCCTCATTTTTTGCCAGGCCGATCAAAGTAGTGTTTGATTTTGCATTTAATTCCTGTAATGCTTCTGCAGCAGCACTTAATTGGCCCTTACCACCATCAATGATCACAAGATCGGGCCAGGGTAAAGACTCTTCTATAACCCTTTTATATCGCCTGTAAACAGCTTCTTTCATGGTGGCAAAATCATTAATGCCCTCAACCGTTTTTACATTAAAATGCCGGTAATCTTTTTTACTGGGCTCGCCATTCTTAAAACAAACCATTGCAGACACAGGATAAGATCCCTGGAAATTGGAGTTATCAAAACATTCTATATGATAAGGAATTTGCGGTAACCTGAGATCGTCCTGCACTTGTTTTAACAAGCCGGATTTGTCTGTATTTTGTTTTTCAAGCTTAAGACGCTTTTTATTTTTTATCTCATCAATAAAATACTGAGCATTTTTTTCTGAAAGCTGCAAAAGCTTTTTTTTATCTCCTCCTTTCGGAATAGTTACCGTTATTTCACTTTCAGGATAGCTTACTGGAAATGGTACAATGATCTCTTTTGCCTTGCTATTAAATGTGGCCCGTAATTGTGCTATGGAGAAAGCTAATATCTCCTCTTCTGTTTCATCAAGAAAATTTTCAGCCGCAATTGTTTTTGTTTGCACGATTGTTCCATTCTGTACGGCCAGGTAATTGATATATGCATGTTCTTCATATTTTACAATTGAGAACACATCCATTTCCAGAAGCCTGGGATTGGCAACTATTGATTTTGATTGATAAGTTTTTAAAAAATCAATTTTCTTTCTAAGGATCTCGGCTTTTTCGAATTCCATCCGGGTCGCTTTTTCTTTCATCTCATTTTTGAAATGATTGATAACCGGATTCAGGTTTCCTTTTAATAAGTTTTTGATCTGAACAATTCCTTCCTGGTAGTCCTGTGCACTTTGTAACCCCTCGCATGGGCCTTTACAGTTTCCGAGGTGGTATTCAAGACAAACCTTGAATTTTTTTCTTTCGATGTTTTTTTCTGAAAGATTCAATGCACATGTCCGCATGGGAATTGTATTTCTTATAAAAGCTAACAATTCCCTTACCCTGTGTACAGAAGTAAAGGGTCCAAGATACTCTGAACCATCTTCAATATATTTTCTGGTAAGGAAGATCCTCGGAAATGGTTCGTTCTTTATTACGATATAAGGATAGGACTTATCGTCTTTAAGATTGATATTGAACCGGGGCTGAAAATTCTTGATCAGTGAGTTTTCCAGGAAAAAAGCATCCTGCTCGGAGTTGACAATTGTAAACTCAATATGATGTATGCGGCTTACAAGCTCATGCGTTTTATAACTGGAAAGATTTTTAAGAAAATAGGAGCTGACACGTTTTCGCAGATCTTTTGCTTTGCCTACATACAGCAATTCATTTTGCTCATTATAATATTTATAAATACCCGGGGCACGGGGTATGGTTTGTACAATATCCTGGAATTCTGAATTTGTCATTTGATCTCAACATTAGCCGGGGCAAAATTATTGCCACTCCACTTTTGTAAAATATGTTTTCTCAGGCTGGTTTTCTTTTGAAATTATTTTGCCAATACTGAAATACTTATCAATTTCCCAGAAAAGTTTTTGTTCAATAGTACTATCGGCGGAATTAATTGTTCTGTCTATGTAAATACTTTGCACCTGCCCACTCGACTGGTCGGCCATTCCAATGACAAGTATCTGTTTTTGTATTTCGGCAGCTTCACCGTCTTTTAAGCTTGCCGTAATACTTAGGGTATTTTGCTGTACATCCATCAATCGTTCTTCAACATATTTTGCATAGAGCTTTTCATCGGATATATCAGGTAACAAAAGGAAGGGCTCTGCAAGCATTCTTATTTCTTCACGTTTTAAGAAAGTAGTATCGGTTTTGTTTCCATTTCTTTCCAGTTTTATAAAAGCATACATGGATGAATCGAGCTTGTTCAACTGCCCTTTTATTATTGATATAGCAGAAATAGGCAACTCTTCTTTTTCCTTCTTATTCCCTTTACAGGCTATAACTAGAACAATGGCAAAGGCGATAACAACCCAAAAGTTTTTCATTTGATCTCTTTAGGCCATAAATTTAAAGGTAAAATCACTTGCAGAAATAATTATCCCGTCTGGTTCATGACGAGACGGGATAAGTAAGCAAAAAATGCAGTTAGTATTGATTACTGTTTATTAAGCGATGCTCCTACTTTTAATCCTACAGCAAATAATTTTTCTTTTACGGTTAATGCACTTACAAAGCTTGAGCGGTGCTGGTATCTTACATGCGGTCCTACCTGCCATTTGATCTTACCGGTAGAATAAGATACAAATGTGCCTACTCCGCTACTAATATTCCAGCGGCGCATCAGGTCAGGAAATCTTGCATAATTCTTATAATCGCTGGATATTAAGTATGCCCTGTCGCCAATAACATAGGTTGGTTGTATGGTACCGCTTACTCCCCATTGCAGGTTTTTATTATCACTTATTATATATTCAACGCCTACAGGAATGGCAGCCTGGAAGTAAAAGTTCTCAAGCCAGTTTGGAGGAGTACCCCCGCTAAAATTCCTGTAATTAGTTAATGTAGCCATTGAATCAAAACCAAAACCGCTGCTTAATGCAACTGTTGCAATTTCTGTAGTATGGGTATAGGCCTGTATGTCGTACCGGTTAATGTTGAACTGGAAACCAGCTTTAAGTGAGAATTTATCATTTACACGATACTTTGCTTCAAGTCCAAATTCAAGACCCATTGCGGGTTTATGATTAACCACATTTTTAAGATCAATCACTGGTACATATACAGCACCATTGTTATACACTTTTTTATTTTCTGAAAGTTTCCTATAGCTCACCGTAGGGGTAAAATATACTTGTGCTGTAACTCTTGCCCGTTTGGTTTTTATGGGCAGAATAGTTTGTGAAGCAAGTGCGGTAATTGTTTCTTTGATCTTATTTTCTGTACCCGGATCTAAAATGTTCTGTGCAGCTTTTGTGTCCTGTGGAGAAGGAAAATAGTTCTCAGTTGCTTCCGTGTTTACCGGGGTATTAAATTTTACCAGGTTGGTTTCAGCAGTTTCTAAAATATTGTCATTGAAAACGGGTACTAACAGCATTGCCTCCTCTGTGATCACTTCATTCTGCAAATCTGTCAAATCCGGTTGTTCATCATTTCCGGTAATAAAATTCAAAGGCTCATTGGCCAGGAAGGGTCTTTCAACTCCCCCTGTCTTTTTTACTTTCGTGTTTTGGTTATTTATAGCGGGTGAAAATATATCCTTTGGTTGATCCTTTAATGAAGCTATTGGATCCCTGGGGTTTGTTTGTACTCTTTCTTCATTCAGATTATTATTCTTACCAGGATTGCCATTGTAAAAAATAATAGAAACGATCGTACCGGTAAGCAAAAACATAATAGCTGCAGAAATTCCATACCATCTGCGGCGGGTGTGCAAAGCGGAGTGAATATTTTTCCAAACCTTTTCCGAAGGGTACATCCGGTATTGGTTGGCATTATCTCTCAACTGCTTCTCAAAATCTTCATTGTTAAAGTGTCTCTCCATAAACCAGTCAGTAGTTAGGAAAACGGATTAATTTTTACCTGCCTGCCAAAGCGATCCATTCTGTATGTGGCCTTGGTTTTTGCAGTATTTTTTTTCTTATCAAAATATCTTCAAGCATTGCTTTAGCTCTTGTGTACTGGCTACGGCTGGTGCTTTCTTCAATATCAAGCATCTTTGCGATCTCCCGGTGGCTGTAACCCTCCACTGCATATAAATTAAGCACAGTACGATAACCCATTGGCAACATCCTGATACACTCAACTACTTGCTTGGCTTGTATGATGGAGGGAACCGTTTCCTCTCTTACCTGTACTCCTGTTGCATGAATTATATCAACACTGTCATTGAACTTTTTGTTTCTCTTCAGGATATTGATACATGTATGAACGATTATTCGTCTTACCCATCCCTCAAAAGCTCCCCGGTTTTCAAACGTATGAATCTGTAAAAAAACCTTGATGAAGCCTTCTTGCAGCATGTCCTCAGCATCTTCCCTGTTATGGGCGAACCGATAACAAACAGCCAGCATTTTTGGACTGTATTTATTATACAATTCACGCTGAGCAACAGCATCATTTTTCAAACAGCCTTGTAAAATGGCTTCCTCGGTCATAATTTCCTTTGGTTGCCTGTAAATTAGACAATTTTTCGATTCGATAGCTGCACAGATTTGTAAAATTTCAGCATAAAAAGCCCCCGGCCCGTTTTGTAAAATACCGGACCGGGAATGAGGCCTAAAATGAAGTTCTAAAAGCGATCACATAGTTTCTTCCGGGTGCAGAAAAACCTGAGGCAAAATACCGGTAATTACGGTCAAATATGTTCTCAATGGAGAATTGCACCCGGGTCATTTTAGTGATGCGGATACTATTTCGCCAGTTAAAAGTGAACCATGAAGGCATACCATCAATTGTGGCATATTGGAGATTATCCTCGCCATCAGGGTTATAATCTTTCAGCTTTTTTGCACCATTAAAAAGAATAAAAGTCTCGGTCTCAAACTTCGGGTGCATATATTTTAATAAACCCTTTCCAAACACTGGTGGAATATGATCTTGCGGAAATTTAGTTCCATCCGGATTTTTAAACCTGCCATACGTATATGTTACAGTTCCAAAGAAAGATAACTGCTCAGTAAAATCAACCGTAATATTTGTATTGAAACCATAAGTATGAGCTTTTTTTACATTTCTATTGGCATATACCGCTGATAAAACATTATTATATATGATAGAATCCTGCCCATTTAATTGGTAGGGAGCTAAACCAATCGCATTTTTGAACAAAGTATAGAAACCAGTAACATCAAACTTTATCTTTCCTGCGATCCGTTGGGTAATACCAAGATCAAGATTGTAAGTGTATTCTGGTTTAATATCAGGATTAGGAATGATCACTCTTCTTAATGCTGTGCTTGATTCAAATACTCTTGCTACATCATCAATGTTAGGATTTCTGAAACCAGAGGATAATCCAATCGTCAACCTGAAATCTTCGGTTGGTAAATAAACTACCCCAAGATTACCTGTTACTGCAAAAGTGTTTTGCTTAATTGATGTAACAGGTAGATTAAAAAATGAATTATCGGCGATTGTAGAATTCAGGGTTACATATTGTATCCGTATCCCATCATTCAATATCAGCTTTTCATTTTTCTCCGAAGGGGTGCCCTTGGAGATTTTTAATAAATGCTGCGCATATACACCAAAATAGTTCATGTTGTTATTGCCATTAGGATATCTTGTGTCCAATTTTGAAACGGCACCTGTTGTAAGATTTGTTCTTGTTGCAGTTGATGTAAGATCATTCAACTGTCCATCAGCACCGACAGTGATCTCATTGTTATTCCATTTTTTTCTTCCATCAATCACAAATCCCCATACCCCAAGTTTTTCAACCCGGCTATCAGAACGATCATAACGGCGGTACTCTCTTTGCTGCCGGCTTTCTTCAATATTCTGATAATTGACATTTATCCTCAGATGATCAAAAAGACCCAACGAAGAAACATTGAGTTCATAAGCACCTAACCATCTTGTTTGCGGCCCATAAAACCATTCTGCAAATCGTAGAGTAGTACCTATACCTGCACTGAAGTATCTTTTATCCTGCAACCTGTCATACCTTGGAACTTCGGTTGAATTGGAATGCTGAAAATTCAACCGGTGTGTTACTTTTTCATTTTGCTTAAATAAAAATTTTTGCATGATATCCCATTGCTTATATCCTGAAAAACGCTGTATCCGGTCATCATTATTTGCAACTACATTATCTACACCAGCTTGGGTAACTATCATTGAATCTCTTCTTCCAAATCCAGGATAATTATCATGATAATTGTTTCCCATTTTCATATCACCAAAATAATTATAGGTGAAAGACGTGAGCCCGGCAAACTTTTTACCACCCATGCCTGCATCCAGGTGAGTTGTCTTTTCATTATTGGCCGAACTATATCGTCCGAATAAAGAACCATCGATCTGCAGTTTTTTATTAGTAGCCAATATGGGTGATTTGGTAATAAAATGAACTACACCACCAAGGGCATCACTTCCGTATAGTGTAGATGCAGGGCCGTACAGTACTTCCACTCTTTCAAGCATATTTTGGTCAACAGTTATAGCATTTTGTAAATGACCGGCCCTGTAGATCGCATTATTCATTCTTATACCATCAACAACCAATAATACCCGGCTGGCTTCAAACCCACGAATAACAGGACTGCTTCCCCCTTGCTGGCTTTTTTGAACAAAAACGTTTCCCGTATTGATCAGCAGATCTCCGGTATTTTGTGCATTGAAATTTGCAATGGCTTTTGCTGTTATTATATCAATTTTCTGATTAACGTTTCTTTTCCTCTCCGAGAATTTATTTGCAGAGATCACTACTTCTTCCAGTGTTTTTTCAGGAATAGTGTCTTCCTGCGCATTAATAAATAAAACTGCATACAGCAACGCTGCAAGCAATAGAATTTTTTTCATAGACAGTTGTAATTACAGTTAGTAAATAAATTTCTAAAGACAATATGTAATTACAAATTGCGGAGGCGGAGTCAGTATGTCTTTGGCAGGCGAGGAGATACCTGTAACAGTAAGAGGAAAATTATTTGCAGAGTTAATTATTAATGAAGTTATTTCTGGAAAATGGGAAGAATGGGAAGAGAATAACAGTTGAAAAACTCCTGCCAGGTATTGGTTCTTTTCTTTATTAGTATGCGTTTGCAATAAATTATTTAATGCGGTTTCTTCATGATCATAAATACCTGTAAAAACATGTTTTCCATCTGCTTCAGAATATGATTTTACATCAAACAGCTTTCCATCAATACTGATCTCTTTATTCTTTTTATACCAATTAAATTCTTTTTTATCAAGTACAATTGTGTGCAGCCTGTTGTTCTCTAATTTTTCTTTAGCCCTATGCTGTACCATTTTCAATTGAATCAGGAAAAAAGCTGATAAGATAAGCGGCATGATGGTTAATGCCAGGAAGAAAAGGGATAATATCTTTTTCCGGGTAATTATGATCTTGACTGTTGTGGTCTTTGTGGCCGTTTAAGACTATCCGCTGGTAATGTTTGTTTCATTTGATCCATAACATACTGTGCCCAACCGGTAAGCTTTGCTTTTTCTTCATCTGTCAGGATCGCATCTTTATGTATCCATGTATAACTGTCCAATGGCATTTTGCCTTCTTTTACTTCATCTATTACTTCTTCTAATTTATGATAACGCAGCCATGCTGGTTTTGCTCCCAATGAATCGAGGTTGAAATGTCTCTTGCCATCAACCACATGTTTATTCAACCACCAGTCAACTGGCTGAATTTTGCTGTACCATGGGTAATCAGTATTGTTTGTATGGCAATCATTACATGCTTTTTTCATGATCGCTTTTACATCATCAGGTATTGCATGCAATTTTGATAGGGAAGCCGTTTGGTCGCCCGGATGAATATTTTTTTCAGGATGGAAAAACTGAATAATAACTAAGGCGATTATTAACAGCCAGCCGGTTGTTTTCAGTACCTTCTTCATAACAGCGGTTTATTGTTGCTAAATTAATACTTCTCCTGTCATTTCCTTAGGAATAGGTAATTGCATCATCGTAAGAATTGTCGGGGCAATATCAGCCAGCTTTCCGGGTTTAATATTTCCTTTCCACCCGGTAACTATCGGGTCATTGTCAATAATAAAAAAGGGAACCGGGTTCAGGGTATGTGCTGTATTGGGCGAACCATCCTCATTGATCATATAATCAGAATTGCCATGATCGGCAGTAAGAAATATGGTATACCCGTTTTCCAAACCTGCAGTAACAACTTTTGCTACACACTCATCAACAGTTTCTACTGCTTTAATAGCCGCCTCCCAAACACCAGTGTGACCAACCATATCGGCATTTGCATAATTCAGACAGATAAAGTCGGCGGTTATGTTTTTTATTTCAGGAAGCAATGCTTCAGTAACTTCATAAGCACTCATTTCAGGTTTCAGATCGTACGTAGCAACTTTTGGCGAAGCGATCATTATTCTTTTTTCACCCTCAAAAGGTGTTTCTCTTCCTCCGCTGAAAAAGAAAGTTACATGCGGATATTTTTCCGTTTCTGCAATGCGTATTTGTTTTAAGCCGTTTTGCTGTAAGATCTCACCCAGCGTATTGTTCAAATTATCCGTTTCGAAAATGATTTGTACACTATGATAGGTTTTATCATATTCGGTCATAGTGGTATAATGCAGAGATCGTTTTTCCATGCCAAACCCCGGCATATCGGTTTGGGTAAGCACTTGCGTTATTTCCCTGCAACGGTCAGTTCTGAAATTAAAACAGATCGCTGCATCCCCATCATTGATCTTGGCCAATGGCTGCTGATCTTCTGCTACAATAATGGTGGGTTTAATAAATTCATCCGTGATGTTTTTGTTATATGAATTTTCAACTGCTTCGATAGCATCTGTTGCTTTTTCACCAATACCATTTACCAAGGCATCATAAGCAAGTTTTATTCTTTCCCAACGCTTATCCCGATCCATTGCATAATAGCGGCCGCTTACAGAAGCAATTTTTCCAACAGTATTATTCAAATGCAACTGCAATTCTTTTATAAACCCAAGACCGCTTTTTGGATCACAATCACGACCATCAGTAAATGCATGAATAAATACATCTGTAAGATCCTCTTTTTTGCAAACATCAATAATAGCTTTTAAATGGTTGATATGCGAATGCACGCCACCATCACTCACTAATCCTAAAAGATGAAGCGGCTTATTATTTTGTTTTGCAAAACGAATGGCATTTAGCAAGGTCTCATTTTTAGCAAAAGAACCATCACGTACAGCCACATTTATCCGTTGTAATTCCTGGTAAACGATCCTCCCGGCGCCAAGGTTCAAATGCCCCACTTCAGAGTTACCCATTTGTCCTTCTGGCAAACCAACTGCTTCTCCGCAGGTTACCAGCGTGGTATTTGGATATTTTGAGTATAATGAAGTAACAAATGGCGTTTTGGCATTCTGAATGGCATCGGCAGATGCCACCTTTCCAAGCCCCCAGCCGTCCATTATTACCAGGATCACTTTTTTTGCTGACATTATGAAAAATTAACAATAAAAAATACGTAAAGATTTAGCGGAAGTGGAAAAATGCCAGCAAAGCTAAGTGTTTTAACCTTACAGGTATATAATACCATTGGTATGTAGTACCTTAGATATCTTGGATGTTAACGTACAATGGCATGTTTTTAGATTTACCTATGAAAACAAATGATATGAAAAAAACATTACTCTTTTTATCAGCTTTTTTGATCACCGTTTTCTCTTTTGCACAGGGAGGAATTGATGATGTGATCACCGCTATGAAAAGCGGTAATGCGTCAGGTGTGACCAAATATTTTGACAATTATGTTGATATTACAATGCCTGATAAAAGCAGCAACTATAGTAAAAGCCAGGGTGAATTAATACTCAAAGATTTTTTTACCAATAATGGCGTAAAAAACTTTGATGTAAAGCACAAAGGGAATAATGATAATGGTGATTATTGTATTGGTACTTTGCAGACAAAGAACGGAAGCTATCGTGCCACTGTGTATATGCGGCTGAAAGGAAGCAAGCAAGTGATCCAGGATATCCGGATCCAGCAATTATAATTATTTAAGTAAAATACTGAAGCCCCCCGATAAATGTCGGGGGGCTTTTTTAGTTTTGAACTATGGAATTTGGAAAACAATTTTATCATCTGGTAGATGAAGCACTAGCAGAAGATATTGGCGACGGCGATCATTCAACTTTAAGTTGTATTCCCCCGGCAGCAAGAGGAAAAGCGGTGTTGAAAATAAAGCAGGATGGGGTGCTGGCTGGAGCAGAAGTGGCGGAAAAAATTTTTCTCTATAAAGATCCGGAATGCATTTTCACTGCCTTGAAAAAAGATGGCGAAGTAATGAAAACCGGTGAAATGGCTTTTGAAGTGGAAGCATCCGTTCATACTATTTTACAATGTGAACGACTTGTGCTCAATTGCATGCAGCGCATGAGTGGCATTGCAACGTTAACAAAGCAATATGCCGACAGGCTCTATGGGCATAAAACAAAACTGCTTGACACAAGAAAAACAACACCAAATTTCAGATTGCTGGAAAAAGAAGCGGTAAGAATAGGAGGAGGAGTGAATCACCGTTTTGGATTATATGATATGATCATGCTGAAGGATAATCATATTTCTTACTGCGGTGGCATAGAAAATGCTATCAATGCTGCCTGGAAATATTTGCAAAAAAATAAGCTTGACCTGAAGATCGAGATAGAGACAAGAAATCTGGAAGATGTTCAAAATGCAATTGCAACAGGTAAGGGAAAAGTATTCCGCATCATGCTCGATAATTTTACACCCGGACAGATAACCGAAGCATTGAAACTGATAGGAGAGGATTTTGAAACAGAAGCCAGCGGAGGCATCAATCTTGATAACATTGAGGATTATGCAGAAACAGGAGTTGATTATGTAAGCGTAGGAGCATTGATACACCAGGCAAAGAGTTTGGATCTAAGCTTAAAAGCAGCAATAGTATGAGTAAGAAAAACAAGCCAGATAGCCGGGGATTTGTGTACAGTACTGCTCCCGATTTTCAATTTAGACATGAGAATGTAAATACTGAAACATTGCCCGCATCACAACAACAGCTACGGGTAAGGTTAGATACAAAACATCGTGCAGGCAAAGCAGTAACATTGATAACAGGGTTTATTGGCAAAGAAGATGACCTTGAAGAGCTTGGTAAAAAATTAAAATCATATTGCGGAACCGGTGGTTCTGCTAAAGACGGTGAAATAATTATTCAAGGCGATCAAAGAGATAAAGTGATGCAGTGGCTGATCAAGAATGGGTTTGCAAAATCTAAAAAGATTTAGAGCTATATTTCCTCGTCATTAATAAAGTAACTCAACGCTCCGCCTGGACATTTTTTTACCTGTGCAATTATTTTTTCTGTGTCAGAGCCTTCAGGGGTGATCCACGGTTTTTCTTTTGACTTAAAGACTTCAGGCAATCCACGAACACAATTCCCTGAATGAATACATAAATGCGGCTGCCAAACGATCGTCACTTCACCATTTGTATATTTATGAGTGGTTTGCGCCATACGTGTAAATTAGTATTTTTTTTCCTCTATTGAATCAAGGATATTACAATAGCTGATATAGCGGTCAATATTTATCTCTTCACTCTCTAATGCTTTTTTTATAGCACAACCCGGTTCATTTATATGTAAGCAATTATTGAACTGGCAATCATTTATTCTTTCTCTCATTTCGGGAAAATAATGAGAGAGTTCCTGTTTTGTAAGATCAACCAGGCCAAACTCCCTCATACCCGGGGTGTCGATAATTTTTCCTCCAAAAGAGAGATCAAACATTTCTGCAAACGTGGTTGTATGCAATCCCTTTCCGCTCCATCCGCTTACATCCTGGGTTTTTAAGTTCAATTCGGGGCAAACAATATTTATAAAAGATGATTTACCAACCCCGCTATGTCCACTAAGAAGAGAAATTTTATTTTTCAAAAGCTCCTTTACTTCATCAATGCCCAGCAGCTTTTCTATACTTATTAAAAATGTTTTGTATCCAATAGACTCATACATCTGTTTCCATTCCTCATATTTCTGTTCTTCTTTTTTTCTATAGAGATCGGCCTTATTAAACACAATAGCTGCCGGCACATGATACATTTCACAAGCCACAACAAAACGATCAATAAATCCTTGCGAGGTCCTCGGTTCTTTCAATGTGGCAAATAAAACTGACTGATCAATATTAGCTGCAATAATGTGATGCTGATATTTTTGCCTGGGTGACTGCCTGTTCACATAATTTCTTCGCGGCAGTATCTCCGTTATGATCGCTGTATTTTCTATTTCACTTTCCGGTTCTATTTCTACTTCATCGCCAACAGCAATAGGGTTTGTGGAGGTTATATCATCAATCTTAAAAACACCTTTTATCCGGGCATTTATTGTTTTCCCGGCCTGGTTTTTGACCGTGTACCAACTGCCTGTTGATTTATAAACTAAAGCTTTTGCCAAGTTAACCTGAAATTTAATGACTTAGTGACGAAAGTAGAAACTATTCGGATGCTGATAAAATTAAGCGGAAAATTAAACGTTATACAAAAAACTATAAACCCGGGAAACTTTAATTATTTTGAATTCAAATTCATTACTATGAATAAACTTGCTTTCTCTGCTATTTGCATTAGCATACTGTTTTTTGCTGCTTGTACCAGTAAAGAGATAACAGCTCCGCCTTCAAAAACAGATCATATAACAAAGTCGCCCTGGAAGTTTGATAAAGCAATGTCAGGGGGTGCAGATGTTTCAGGATTTTTACAGGCATGTTATAAAGATAATATCATGACCTTTCTTGCAAATGGAACCGGCTCCATAGATGAAGGACCTACCAAGTGCAATGCCGGTGATCCGCAAACCGTGAATTTTACCTGGAATTTTACAAATAATGAAAGTACATTGAATGTAACCGGGGCAGTGTTTGCCGGTCAGTCAGGAAGCTTCACGATCATTACGCTTAATGAGACCCAATTAGTGCTGCAAGGAACAATTTCTACACCTTCCGGAAATGTTACAGGCCAGATTTTCTTTAAGCATTAAGAAAGGTATTTACCTACAACAGGCATTCTTCTGCCGACACCAAATGCTTTGCAGCTGATACGAAGTATGGGGCAAAATTGCTTGCGTTTATATTCATTTGTATTCACCAATTTTAAAACCCTGTCAACAAGAGCAGGTTCATAGCCTTTTGCTTTTATTTCTTTTGGCCCATTGCGCAATTCAATGTATTCATATAATACTCTATCAAGAATATCATATTCAGGAAGGCTGTCACTATCTTTTTGATCTGGTCTTAATTCTGCGGAGGGTGCTTTAAGAAGGATATTTTCAGGAATGACCATTCTTTTACGATTGATATATTTTGCCAAGGCATATACCTGTGTTTTATAAAGATCACCTAAAACACTTAAACCACCCGCCATATCGCCATACAGGGTGCCATAGCCTGTAGCCAGTTCACTTTTATTTGATGTATTTAAAAGAATATAGTTGAATTTGTTGGCGACCGCCATCAATAAATTACCTCTTGTTCTTGCTTGAATGTTTTCTTCTGCCAATCCAAACGGAAGATTTTTATATACAGGTTTTAATTCGGTAAGAAAGTTTTCAAATATGTTTTTGATGGGGAGAACATGATATACACAACCAAGGTTTGTAGTTAACTGCGCTGCATCTTCAACAGAATGGGAAGATGAGAATTGCGAGGGCATCAGAAGTACCGTTACATTTTCTTTGCCCAATGCATCAACTGCCAGTACCTGTGTTACGGCACTATCAATACCGCCACTGGCGCCCAGTATTGCTTTGCTAAATCCCATTTTCCTGAAATAATCCCTGATACCAAGTATCAAAGCATGATATATTTCATCAATGTTTTTATCATTACTCAAATAAGCGAGTATGTCTTCACCTTTTCCCACTTCCTGTGCAGAATAAAAATATTTTTCATTCTTATCATGTTGTATGGAATCATTCTTTTTCAATAGATCATCTAAATCAAATAACTGGAAGTCTTCTTCGAAATAGTTCATCTCTTTTACCTTTTTGCCATTAATGTCATAAACAAGACTTCCGCCATCATAAATGATCTCAGTATGCGAGCCGATAGCATTGCAATAAAGCATTGGCAATTTATATTTCAAAGTATGGGCTTTTATAATGCTATTGCGAACAATATCCTGCGCATAATTATAAGGTGAAGCAGAGAGATTGATCATCACATCGGGTTTATAAGGCATCAGTTTTTCCATAGGAGTGATGCGATAAAGAGGATTATCGCCCATATTCCAGATGTCTTCACAAATTGTTACCGCCAGTTTTTTTCCTTTGAATTCTAAAACTTTCCATTCATATGCCGGCTCAAAAAAACGATAATCATCAAAGATGTCGTAATTAGGCAGAAGCGTTTTATGTATTTCTCCTTTTATTTGTTTTTCAAAAAGAAGAAATGCAGCATTAAAAAGATCTTTTCCCTCTTTTTGCGTATTGCGGGATGGAGCACCCACCAGGACACCAATAGTATCGGCATGCTCTTTTATCCGGTCAATAGCCTCGTAACATTTATTGATGAAATCTTTGAATTCCAGAAAGTCGCCGGGATAATAACCACAAACAGATAGCTCAGAAAACACGACAAGGTCGGCACCTGATTGTTTGGCCTTGTGTATTCCTTCAATGATCTTACGGGTGTTATCTTCAAAATTGCCAATATGATAATTCTGTTGCGCTAAGGCGATCTTCATGACACAAATTTACACTCCCTGTCTTTATAGGGGTATAAATTTTTGTTTCATTTATCTTCGTGTGCAACATAGTTCAATCACTGTCGTTTAGCATTTCTATGAAACTAATTTCTATTTTTTTTACCGGAATGGTTTTATTTTCTGCCTGTAACAATGATGATACTACCCCTGCTGTATCCCATATAAAAGTGGATATTACATTTGAAAGATTTGAAAAAGATATATTCTCAATTGATACACTGAATATTGAGCAGGAGCTTCGTGGCCTCCAAGCAAAATATCCATCATTGTACCCCATTTTTATTAAAAATATTCTTGGATTAAATGACAGTATAAGAGATAAAGGGGTAAAACGATTTATCAGTCAGAATAAACTTATAGCCGGGGCAGCCGATGAACAATTTAAAAATATCGAAGCGATAAAAAAGGATTTTGAAAAAGCATTTCAATATGTGAAATATTATTTTCCTGAATATAAAACTCCCAGGATCATCACGATCGTAGGACCGCCTGATGCTTTAGCACAAACCTCAACCGGTGAGTTAACGCCAAACTTTATCGGTCCTGATTTTTTAGGTCTGAGCTTGCAATTTTATTTGGGAAAAGATTTTTCTCTTTATAAGGATGCTTTTTTTATTTCCAATATTGCCCCGGAATACCGCAGCCGGAGGTTTGCAAAAGAATATGTAGTAGCGGATGCCATGAAATTGATCGCTGATGATATTTACCCTGATAAAAGCGGCGGCAAGGGATTGATAGAGCAAATGATCGAAAAAGGAAAACTATTATGGCTGCTTGATAAATTTTTACCCAAAGCACAGGATTCAATCAAAACTGGTTATACAAGGCAACAATTAAATTGGTGTAAGGAAAATGAAGGGCTGATCTGGAATGAAATTATTACAATAGAAAAAGATCTTTACACAAAAGACCCCGTAACCCTGCAAAACTATTTGGGTGAAGCACCCTTTACTCAATCATTGGGGCCGGCTTCTCCGGGAAATATTGGACAGTGGATAGGCTGGCAGATAGTAGAAAAGTTTGCCGGTAAAAATTCTTCTATGACTGTTACAGATGTTTTGAAAACAGATGCAAAGAAAATTTTTGAAGAGGCGAAGTATAAGCCGAAGTAAAGACCCATCCCCACAAACTTTTTCTAATTAATTGGAGATTCTGCTAAAGCTCCTTACCGTTGGGAAGGGGAAAATAAATTCTTGTCAAAGATTAAATAGTTTATTCAACTAATAGGCAGACGTCTTTTATTTTGGGGTTGTGGAAAAAAATGAAAGATTAAATCTAAGTTCCCCCTTCGGGGGACAGGAGGCCGGTTATTAATTATTCTTAAAAGGCACAAACATTTCAAATGCAGGGATATTCACTTCAAAAAGTTGCTTGCTGTTCAGGTTTTCCATCTGGTAAGTTCCATGCATTTTACCCATTTCAGTTTTCAGGTTGCAACCACTTACATATTGATATTTTTCACCGGGTGATAAAACAGGTTGTATGCCGACAACCCCTTCGCCTTCCACTTCCCGATAAGAGCCATTACTGTCAAAGATGTGCCAGTGCCGGCTATGAAGTTTTACGGGAAATGAGTTATGATTTTCGATAGAAATACGATAAGCAAACATATATTCCGATTGCATCGGGTTACTGTAATCCTGCTGGTAGAAGGTCTCTACACTTACTTCCACTCCGGCTGAGATCATGCTTACCATTCAAATTCTGTTTCAGTAAAAATAATAATTAATGCTGCATTCTTATCATTTTATTTCATCACAGTAAGTAGTTGCCCTAATTTTGCGCCACAAATACGATGTTTTAAAAAACCAGGTAAAAAAATTATGAAAATAGCTGTAGCTAAGGGAGATGGGATCGGCCCCGAGATCATGGAAGCTGTACTGAAGATCTTTACTGCAAATAAGGTTCCCCTTTTATATGAATATGTGGAAATGGGAAAATGGGTTTTTGATAAGGGCTTTTCCAATGGCATGACACCGGAAGCAAAGCAAACAATTGAGTCGCTTGGTATTTTATTTAAAGGGCCAATGGAAACACCGAAAGGGAAAGGTGTAAAAAGTGTGAACGTTACGGCCCGCAAAACATGGAACACTTATGCCAATAAAAGAGTTTTTCAAACATTGCATGGTGTAGATACAGTCTTCAGTAAAGCTGGAATTAATATTGACATCACAGTTGTGAGAGAAAATATTGAGGATACGTATGGCGGTATTGAGCATATGCTTACTCATGATGTTGCCTTAAGCCGGCGGTTTATTACAAGACCGGGAAGTATGCAGGTGATCCGTTATGCTTTTGAAATGGCAAAAAAGAAAAATGCAAGACGTATTACCTGTGGTCATAAAGCAAACATCATGAAGATAACTGATGGATTGTTTCTTGAATGTTTTTATGAAATAGCAAAAGATTATCCCGAACTAAAAGCAGACGATATTATTGTTGATGATCTGTGTATGAAATTGGTAACAAGACCCGATACTTTCGATGTGGTTGTTCTAACCAACCTGCAAGGCGATATTGTTTCTGATCTTTGTGCGGGGCTTGTCGGAGGTTTGGGTTTTGCTCCTTCGGCAAATATTGGCGATCATATTTGCATTTTTGAAGCAGTACATGGCACCGCCCCGGATATTGCCGGAAAAAACATTGCTAATCCAACGGCATTACTATTGAGTGGCATCTCTATGCTGCAGCACGTTGGTCTCACTGAAAATGCAGCTATAATTGAAAACGCCTTGCTTTATACCTTGGAAAGTGGCGTGCACACAGGTGATTTTGGCGATAAGAAAAGCCCTTCTGTAAATACTACACAATTCTCAGAAGCGATCATCAGCAACTTTGGTAAGCAACCAAAGGCCAATGCAAAAGAAGTAATTCCTAACAAACCGGGTACACCTACTCCTTTCAAACTTGCCCAAAATTCAATGATGATCTCCACTGAAACCGGCGATGAAAAAATTATTGGTGTTGATATGTTCATCGAAAGCGAGGAACAACCCATGGTAATAGCTAAAAAATGTGAACGGCATGCAGGTGTAAAATTTAAATTGGTCAATATCAGTAATCGGGGTACACAGGTATGGCCTACGGGTTCTGTTTATACCAACCTGGTTAATCAATACAATGCAAGGTTTGAATCATTAGATGGAGAGCCGCTCAATCAGCAAGATGTTATAGGGCTTTATGTAAGTCTTAGCGGCAACTTTAAAATTTGTTCTTTTGAATTATTGAATATGTGGGGAGATAAAAAAGCCTATTCACTGGCGCAAGGGCAGTAAACAATTTTAATAACCGGACGATCTCAGGCTGATTTTCTTTTCAGATCCATATTCATCAATTTCCCTTCCAGCACATTCGCTAATTCAACAACCGCTTTGTTCTCATTTTTTCTTGCATTCTTTGTATGCGTAGGATAAAGAGAAACGCCGGTGTAAATATTGTAATGCAGCGTTATCGAATTGCCATGAAAGTTGAAATCCCAGTCAATGCTGTCGAAATCATCTTCCTTGTGTCGGAAATCAATATTAAAATCTTTGCTGAGAATATCGGCAACCTGGTAGAATCTTTTCAGACCGCCGTCATCATCTAATATGGCTTCTGTGCAGCCAAGTGCAATGCGTAGGGTAAGGCTCATAGCTTGTACGATTTTAGGTTTTAGAAAAGGATATTTGGCCTTAGTTTAAGAACTAGTATATTTTCTATGACTTAAACTTCTTTGCTTTTCTGGCTGCTTTTTCTGATGCCGGATCGCCACTTACGATCTTTTCAGCACCCACATTTCTACCATCGGTCTTACAGCCATATTTGGGTTTAAAGATATTACCCCACAATCTACAGGATGAAAACGCCATTGTCAGGATTACACAAACCAGGAGAACTTTCAGGGCTTTCATAGATTGTTTTTTATTTCAACGAATTTACGTCGAAGAAATTGCATTCGCCAGCGTAAATGTACGGGGTAGGGCAGAAGGCAGAAGCCAGGAGTCTGAGGTTAGACAATAAACTGCATTATTTCTTAGCTTTTTTCAAGTTACCGTCTCCAGACTTCATACTTCCGGCTGGGTTTTTCTGAACCAATCCGCATACATTACATAATTAGTAGCTATCCTGTTTATTTCGCCGCTTATCATCTCCTCCGAAATATCTTTCACCTTTTTAGCGGGTACGCCGGCATAAATACTTCCGGCTTCGCAGATCGTTCCTTCCAATACAACTGCACCGGCAGCAATAATTGTATTACTATTCACAACGGCACCATCCATTACAATAGCTCCCATCCCTATCAATACATTATCATGTAGTGTGCAACCATGTACAATTGCATTATGCCCGATCGAAACATTGTTGCCAATCGTAGTTCCGAATCTTTGATATGTACAATGGATACAGGCACCGTCCTGCACATTCACTTTATTCCCCATTCTTATAAAATTCACATCGCCGCGAACCACTGCATTGAACCAGATGCTGCAATCATCACCCATTATTACATCACCTACAATAGTGGCATTCGGCGCTACAAAACAATTGCTGCCAAACGCAGGGAATTTATCTTCTACGGGAAGTAT
>FKKE01001949.1_pt1 | contig 25719 bp, 26 predicted proteins | sample 1106331 | NCBI WGS metagenome assembly FKKE01 (sample SAMEA3931202, study PRJEB13176) | freshwater metagenome | biome: Drinking water system; feature: drinking water; material: freshwater | place: China | collected 2013-02-06
TCTACTGCGGCGAACGATCTGCAGCCATCTGCGTCGTTCTCGGCTCGAAAAAATCCTCAATGTATTCCAGCGAATACACCTCCGGTTTTTTCGGGCCTGCGGCCTCGCATCTGGCTACACCTCGTTTGCCTCATCACGAATGGCAATGTCGGGCAGGCTCCTGGACGGCGCGATGAGGGGGTTGTGAAGCGCGAGCAAATCCGACGGATTTTGGTTCGGGTTCCCAATTGGATCGGCGATGCCGTGATGTGCGAACCGGCGCTATCGGCGTTGCATCGCCTGTTTCCCGACGCGCCGATCACGGTCCTGGCCAAACCCTCGATTGCGGAACTGCTGGACGGACATCCGGCGGTGCAGGCGACGGTGGTCTATGATGCCGCCGGCCGCCACGCGGGCTTCTCCGGCAAGTGGCATCTCGCGCGGCGGTTGCGGCGGGATCGTTTCGACCTGGCGATCTTGTTTCAGAATGCCTTCGAGGCCGCCTTGATCACGTGGATGGCGGGGATTCGACGCCGGTGGGGCTATGCCACGGACGGCCGCTCGGTATTGCTGACTCATCCCATCCCGGTCCCGGACCGGGCCGAGTCGTTGCATCAAGTTCAATACTATCTGGCGATGCTACGGCAGCTCGGAGCAGAGGGAGAGCCGGGTGCTCCGCGTCTCTACCTGAAGGATTTCGAGGAGCAACAAGTGGCGGATCGCCTGGCGACCGCCGGCGTCGATGGACGGGACTTTCTGCTGGGGCTGAACCCCGGTTCCGTGTACGGCGGGGCGAAGCGCTGGCTGCCGGAGCGCTTCGCCGAAACCGCGGACCGCTTCCTGGAAGAAGCCGGTCGGGAACGCGGGTGGGTGGTGATCGTCGGGGGAAAAGGCGAGGAAGCGCTGGGCCGGGAGATCGCCGCAAAGATGAAATCGCGCACGCTGGTCTGGTCCGGGCAGACCACGATTCGCGAGCTGATGGGCGTGGCCCGTCGCTGCCAGCTCTTCCTGACCAACGATACGGGACCGATGCACATCGCGAGCGCCTTCGGCGTGCCGACCCTTGCGGTCTTCGGTTCAACGGACTGGCGCACCACGGCGCCGTTCGGGGCGAACGCTGAACCCGTTCGGCATGCGGTGGATTGCGCGCCCTGCTTGCTCCGGGAATGTCCGATCGACCACCGCTGCATGACCGGGGTGACGGTGGAGATGGCGACGGCGGCGGGGCTCAAGCTGATCTCCCGGAACGCAGAACTCGGAGCGATGAATGTACAAGCCGGTTCTGGACAGCCGCGTGCCGTGATTCAGCGCGCAGCGCTCGGCGCTCGGCGTTCGTTCTTGAAGGGTGTCACGGTCTTTCTGGATCGTGACGGCACCGTGAATCACGAGGTGAGCTACATCCGGGACCCGCAGGAACTCCGGCTGATTCCCGGCGCGGCGGAGAGCATCGCGCGCCTGAACCGAGCCGGAGCCCGGGTGGTCTTGGTCACCAATCAGTCCGGGATCGGACGGGGGATGTTTACCCCCGAGGTGTTGGAAGCCACGCATGGGCGGCTCAACGACCTGCTGGCCGCCGCCGGTGCGCGATTGGACGCCATCTACTTTTGCCCGCATCATCCGGACGACGGCTGTCTCTGCCGAAAGCCTGGGACGCTGATGGTGGAACGGGCCCAGCGGGACTTGGGCGTCGACCTCGCGCGCGCCTACGTGATCGGGGATCAGAGTCGCGACATCGAGCTGGGGCATCGGCTCGGCATGAAAGCCGTCCTCGTCAAGACTGGACCGACCAGCGCCGAGGCCCTGGTCCAACTTCAGGAGCGAGGCCTGCTGCCGCACCATGTCGCGGAGTCGATTGTCGAGGCCGTATCCTGGGTGGAGGCGGACGGTCGGAAGGGGCGAACGCAGCCCTCGCCTGTTCAAACCACATTTGAGTGGAGGCCGGAATGATCACGGTCGCCTTCGTCGGCGCCGGCACCGACGTCACCAAGTCGGTACCGGACTACGCCTTGGTTGTGGGCTACCCTGGGCGCCGCGTGGATGGATCTGCGCCCTCGGGATAAAATTGAAGGTGACAGGGGGCCGCGCCCTGTGTCAATCTTGCGGAGCCCGGTACCGGATGACCGCCCGGGAGGGATGCCGCAGGATGGAGTAACTCCAGGTTTGAATAGGGTCCACCGCTCTCCGCGCGCCTTCTTGATGGATGCATGCACATTCCCTGACTCGTACACGAACCTCCTCATTTGCGGCTCCCATTGTGCTACCTGTTGCGGACGTTCGTCGTCTCCTCTTTGTCAAACCCAGCTCCTTGGGTGACATTGTCCATGCCATGCCGGTTCTAGACGTCTTCCGTCGCCGGTACCCGCAGGCGCGCATCACCTGGTTGGTCAAGCGTGAGTGGGCGGACATCGTCGGGCGGGTGGAGGGAGTGGACGACATTGTGGCGGTGGGGCCCGGGCTTCGTGGATGGCTGGGAGCGGTGCCGCGGTTGCGCGCATCCGAGTTTGATCTCGCAATCGATCTGCAGGGCCTGTTCCGGAGCGGCCTGATGGCCTGGCTCAGCGGCGCGAGTCGTCGGATTGGATTTGCCAATGGGCGCGAGGGGAGTCCCTGGTTCTATACCCATCGCGTGGAGGTTTTGCGTTCGGACATGCACGCGGTGGATCGCTATCTCCTCATCACGGATGCGATGGGCCTGCCCAGAACGGGTCCGCCACGATTTGATTTCAAGGTGTCGGCTTCGGATGAGTCGACGGTCGATCAACTGCTGAGCCAGAACGGTGTGAGATGCGACTCTCGCTGGGTGGCGATGAATGTCTCGGCACGCTGGCCCACCAAGCGCTGGCCGGTGCGGTCTTTCGCCGCGCTGGTCGATCAACTTCATGAAATGGGGCTCGGGCCGGTCGTGCTGTTCGGCGCGCCAAACGAGGGCGAGTCCGCTGGAGAAGTGAGCCGATGGACGGTCTCTCCACCGGTGAATCTGGTCGGCCAGACGGGAATCGGTCTCTTGCCTGCGCTGCTGCGCAAGGCGGCGGTGTTGGTCACGAACGACTCCGGACCCATGCATGTGGCGGCTGCCGTCGGGACGCCGGTCGTGGCCATGTTCGGACCGACCAGCCCGGTGCGCACCGGGCCCTACGGGGCCGGGCATCAAGTCTTGTCTGCGGGGATTCCCTGCAGTCCCTGTTTCAGTCGGCGTTGCGCGAACACCAATCAACTTGAATGCCTGACGGCCATCTCGCCGACCGAAGTCCTTCGCGCGGTCAAACATGCGGTGCAGGTTAAGATTTAGACTGAGCTTACGGGATAGAGTATGAGCCGGTGCGCGGTGTCTTTTGGTCAGGTGAGTGTCTCCACCTCAACCCCAGCCTGAACCTCAACTTATGAAGATTGTGCTCGTGAGGCCCGATGGCATCGGCGACGAAATCCTCTCGCTGCCGGTCGCGTCCGCCCTCAGGCAGCTGATGCCCGGCGCGCGTATTATCTTTCTCTCCAGCGCCTATGCGGCGCCTGTCCTGCACCATCATCCAGCCCTGGACGAAGTATGGACGGTGGACGGGATGGAACCGTTCGGGCAGCTCGTCGACCTGTTTCGAAGCAAGGTGGATGCGGCGATATTTCTCAAGCCGTTCCGTCGGCTGATGATGGCGGCCTGGCGTGCGCGGGTGCCCATACGCGTCGCGACCGGCTATCGCTGGTACAGCCTCTTTGCCAATCGACGGGTCTATGAGCACCGCTCTAATTTCACGAAACACGAAAGCGAGTATAATCTGGGCTTGCTGCGGGGGCTGGGATTCGAACCGGGGCCGGCGGCGCCTCCGCGTCTGGTCGTGACGGCTGAGGAACGGGGGTGGGCCGAGAAAGCGGTTGGGGCGCTTCCTCCGCCTCGTGTTGTTCTGCATCCGGGAGGATTTGCCGCGCGCCGCTGGGCGAGCCGGCACTATTGGGAACTGGCGGAACGACTTTCGAACGAAGGATTCGGCGTGCTAGTGACGGGAAATCAGGCGGAAGGAGCGCGGTTTCGAGAGGAGATCGGCCGATCGTCGATTGAGAGGACAGGCATCCAGGACTTCATGGGGCGGCTATCCGTCAGGCAATTGATGGCCGTGATTGCCCATAGTCACGCCGTGGTCTCCGGCGCGACCGGGCCTGCGCATCTGGCGGCGGCGCTCCATGTGGCGACGGTCAGCCTGTTCGATCCCCGCCGGAATAACCTCCCGGTCCGGTGGGCGCCCTTGGGACGAGGGGCGGTCCTGCGACCTGACGTACCCACGTGCGAAAAATGTGTCTACGAGGCCTGCCCCTATTGGGATTGTCTCGATCGGATCACGGTGGAAGAAGTGACTGCTCGAATCCGGGACGCTCTGTCCCGTGTTGACCGAGTGGAGGTCGTTCATGTCTGATGCCGAGGTCTATGGAGGGAGGGCTTCCACGGTCAAGCCTGACCGGGGGCATGTCGAATGAGCGCGCCCGCCAAGGTTTCCGCCTATGTGATCGCCTACAACGAGGAGCCGAACATGCGGCCCTGCTTGGAGAGTCTCCGATGGGTCGATGAGCTCATCGTAGTCGATTCCCACAGCACGGATGCGACGGCAAAGATCAGCCGGGAGTATACCGACAAGGTCTTTCAGCATGAATTTCATGGATTCGGGCGACTGCGGAACGAGGCCGTCGCCCATGCCAGCCATGAGTGGGTGTTCAGTCTGGACACCGACGAGCGGGCGACGCCGGAGCTTCGGGAAGAAATCCGCCGCCTCCTCAAAGAGGGGCCTGAGGCCGACGCGTACTTCGTGCCCAGGCGCAATTTCTTTCTGGGCCGCCAGATTCGACATTGCGGCTGGTACCCGGATTATCGGCAGCCACAGTTGTTTCGAAAGAGTTGCTTGCGGTATCGGGACGAAGCGGTTCATGAGAGTTTTGAATTGAACGGACAAGTAGGCTATCTCCGAGAACATGTGCTCCAGTATCCCTTCCGAGACATCGATCAGTATCTGTCGAAGATGGATCGGTATAGCGGCCTGATGGCGCAGCGCATGGTGGAGCAGGGGCGCCGCTTCAGGGCCCATCAGCTGTTCACGCATCCGACCTTCACGTTTTGTAAGATGTATCTCGGACGGGGCGGGGTCTTGGATGGGACGCCCGGATTGATCCTGTCGGGCCTCTACGCCTATTACACGTTCATCAAGTATGCGAAGTTGTGGGAACGGACTCGGCTCCTGCCGCCAACCCTAGACGGGGCGCCACCTGATCCTTACAATGCGACGGATTGTGGCGGAGGACAAAAGGGAGGGACATGAAAGTCAGTGGGTTCACATTCATCCGCAACGCGGTCAAATACGACTTCCCCATTGTGGAGGCGATCACGTCAGCCCTGCCGATTGTGGATGAATTCGTTGTGAACGTCGGCAAATCCGAGGACGACACGCTGAGGTTGGTGCGGTCCATCCCGTCTTCGAAGGTCAGGATTGTGGAAACCATCTGGGACGACGGTCTGCGGAAGGACGGGCAAGTCTTTGGAATTCAACAGGACATTGCGCTCTCACACTGTACCGGCGACTGGGCGTTCTTGCTACAGGCCGATGAGGTCGTCCACGAAGCGGATCTCCCCGTGATCCAGGCTGCGATGGAGGGATATTGGGGGCAGCCGGACGTCCAGGGGCTGGTCTTTCGTATGGTGCACTTCAAGGGGGACTATTGGTCTGTGGATCCCTGGATGTACCACAAGGCCACCCGCATCGTCCGGAATACCGGCAAGATCCGATCCACGGTCGACTGCTGCGATTTCAGATTGCCGGATCAGCCAGGGATGATCAAGGGGTCTCCCTACGGACGGCTCATCAAGGCGCGTATCTTCCATTACGGATGGGTCAAAGACCCTCGAATCCTGGAGGAAAAGCTCCGTTTCCAGATCAGCCGGCATGAAGGAGAAACCCTGTCTCCGGAGAAGATCGAGGTGGAGGCCTATCTGAGGGCCCAGTATCCGACGTATGAAATCCTGAAGGCCTACCGCGGCTCCCATCCTCGAGTCATGCAGGAGCGGATCGGCCGTGCGGCGCGTCTGCGTCCGCGCAGGAATCGCTGGCTGAATTGGCGCTTCTACCGTGAAGTTTTTCTGCACGGGTTCAAGGGATAACGAGGGCCGGCCGAGACGGCGTGGCTGGTTTTTTGAGTTGTTTGATTGGCAGAACAAGACCGTTCCCCATTCTTGAAACCGCTGCGTCACGTGCTTCAAATGAACCGGACAGAGAAGACAACCTTGCCGACCGTTGCGGCGGTCGTCATCACGAGAGACGAAGAACGGAATATCGCCAGCTGTCTGGAGTCCGTGCAGTGGATGGACGACATCGTCGTCGTGGACGCCTGCAGCACAGACCGGACGGTGGAGATCGCGAAACGATATACGAAAAAGGTCATGACCCGTCCTTGGCCCGGATATGGGGCCCAACGTAATTTTTCGATCGCGCAAGCGACGACGGACTGGGTATTCGTCATTGACGCGGACGAGCGGGTTACACCCGCGCTTCGCGCCGAACTCCAGGCGGTCTTACAGGCAGGCCCGCCCCCGGACGTCTCGGCGTACGCAGTGCCCCGTCGCAACTACTTCTATGGGAAGTGGATCCGGTTCGGCGGGATCTATCCGGACTACACACCCCGATTGATCCGGCGGACGGCCGGGCGGTATGCGGAAGATGTGCCGCTCCATGAGCCGTTGTTTCTGAAGGGAACGTCGGTCCGGCTCCGCGCTCCCCTGGATCATTTCAGCATGCCCACGATCCAAGGGCATGTGCAGAAGATGATGCGGTATACCTCGCTGGGGGCTGACGACAAACTGAAGCGGCGCGCGCACATTTCGAAGTTGGATATTGCCGGCAGCCATCTGGTGACAGCCTTCAAGACCTACGTGCTCAAGCAGGGCTGGCGAGATGGGGTCCACGGCATCGTGATTGCCGGGTTTGCGGGGCTCCACACCTTTGTGAAATATGCCAAGTCCTGGGAGAGACTGTGCCGGAACGCCGCCTTGGCATCTCGCGAGCCATCGGAAGCAGGCCCTTCGTGATCCAGTCCAGCCGAGCGCAATCCATGACCGTGCCCTTTCTCGACCTGCCGGCCCAGTATGCCGATCTGAAGGAAGAACTCCGTCCCCATCTCGATCGAGTCTTGGACACGAGCGCCTATATCCTGGGCCCCTATGCCGAGCAATTCGAGCAGGCCTTCGCCGAGTTTCTGGCTGTGCGCCATGTCATCGGGGTGGCCAACGGCACGGATGCACTCTTGCTGGCCTTGAAAGCGCTCGGCCTGGGACCGGGCGACGAGGTCATCACGGCGGCAAACTCCTTCGTCGCGACCGCGGAGGCCATTGCGCACTGCGGGGCTCGGCCGGTGTTTGTGGATGTCGAGCCCGACACGCTTACGATCGATGTCGGGCAGGTCGAGGCCGCGATCTCCCCGCGGACCAAAGCCGTCATTCCGGTTCATCTCTACGGGCAACCAGCCGACATGGCGTCGCTCGGGGCCTTGGCTCGGAAGCGGGGTATTCCGATGCTGGAGGATGCCGCGCAGGCGCATGGTGCGTTGTTCGAGGGGCGACCGGTCGGCGGATTTGGAACGGCGGCTTGCTTCAGCTTCTATCCCGGCAAGAATCTCGGTGCCTATGGGGACGCGGGAGCGGTGGCGACCAATCGGGACGATCTGGCGCTGACACTCCGCAAGTTGCGGGACCATGGGAGCGTGAGAAAATACGAGCACGAACTCATCGGCTTCAACAGCCGGCTGGACGGTTTACAGGCGGCGGTCTTGCTGGTAAAACTGAAGCGGCTGCGACAGTGGAATGAACGTCGTCTCGCCCATGCCGCGTTGTATTCAGAGTTGCTGTCCGGAGTGCCAGGCCTCCATACCCCGACGGTCCGAGCCGGCGCGATGCATGTGTTTCACCTCTATGTGATTCGGGTGCCGGCGGAGCATCGTGACGGACTGCGCGGGTATCTTCAAGACCGTGGGATTGCGACGGGCATCCACTATCCGGTTCCCCTCCATGTGACGCCGGCCTTCGCGGCGCTCGGGTATCGCCCCGGAGCCTTCCCCATTGCGGAGGAAAGCGCCCGGACCGTCCTGTCCCTCCCCATGTTTCCGGAATTGCGGCGCGACCAGATCAAATATGTGGCGGAACAGGTGGCGAGCTATCTGGAAGAACATGCCTGACATGGCGCGAACGGCCACAGGAGGAAGCCGAGTGCGGATCGGGCTGATCGGGTACGGCTATTGGGGGCCTAATCTCCTTCGTAATTTCATAAAGAGTCCGGACTGCGAGGTGGTCGCGGTCGCGGACAGGGACGAGCAGCGGTTAAGCGGGATCGCCCGCGTCTTCCCCGGCCTGCGGACTCTCCGATCGGCGGACGATCTGCTATCGGACAAGGGAATTGATGCGGTCGTGATCAGCACGCCGATCAGCACGCACTGTGATCTGGCCAGCCGCGCCTTGGCTAGAGGCAAGCATGTTCTGGTGGAAAAGCCGATGGCCTCCACGGTCGCACAGGCGTCGCGGCTCGTGGCCTTGGCGGATCGTCGACGGCTCACCCTGATGGTGGACCATACCTTTATTTACAGCGGAGCCGTCAAAACGATCAAGGGGCTCGTCCAATCGGGGGACGTGGGGGATGTCTATTACTATGATTCCGTGCGGGTCAACCTGGGGCTTTTCCAGCAGGACGTGAACGTCCTCTGGGACTTGGCCCCGCATGACTTTTCGATCATGAGCCATGTGCTGAATGCGAAGCCGAAGACGGTGTGGGCGGTCGGAGCGTGCCTGCCACATTCCAAAGGGTGGAAGACGGAAAGCGTGGCCTATGTCACGATCGAGTTTGCCGACGGCATGCTGGCGCATTTTCATTTGAATTGGTTGTCTCCCGTCAAGGTTCGGCGAACGCTGATCGGCGGCAGCAAGCGGATGATCGTGTACGATCACCTGGACCCCGATAATCAAGTGAAGGTGTTCGACAAGGGCGTGGAGATGCATTCCGAGTCGGAGCGGTATCAGCTGCTGGTGCAATACCGGGCGGGGGACATGTGGGCGCCGAAGATCGATCAGACGGAAGCTCTGGAGACGGTCTGTCGGCATTTCCTGCAGTGTGTGACGACGGGGGCTCCTCCCCTCAGCGATGGGCAGGCCGGCCTCGACAATGTGCGATTGCTCGCCGCGGCCGAACGCTCGCTCCGTCACCAGGGGAAAGCGGTCAAGCTGTGAGGGTGACACCGAAGCCGTTTCAGCTCATCGCCAAGGACGTGAAGCTGGGCCGAAACGTCAAAATTTTCGGGTTCGTCAATCTCTACGGCTGTCGCATCAACGACGAGTCCCGGATCGGGACCTTCGTGGAAATCCAGAAAGGCGCGAGGGTCGGCAAACGATGCAAGATTTCCAGCCATAGTTTCATCTGCGAGGGGGTGACTCTCGGCGATGAGGTTTTCGTGGGCCACCATGTGGTGTTCATTAACGACAAGTACCCTCGCGCGACGACGGAAGCGGGGACATTGCAAACGGATGCCGACTGGCGGGTCCAGCCGATTGTGGTCAAGCGGCGAGCCTCCATCGGGAGCGGGGCGGTGATCCTGGGCGACGTGACGATCGGCGAAGGGGCCATCGTCGGTGCCGGAGCCGTCGTGACGAAGGATGTGCCGGCCGGCGCGATCGTGGCGGGGAATCCGGCGAAGGTCATTCGAAGGCGCCTCGGGCATGCGTCCGGACATCAACCCAAGAGACCACCGCGCGCGGCGCGCCTTTTACGCCCGTCTCGCTCTTTGTCAGGCTCATGATGCGTGTCGGCATCGATGCCAATCCCATCGTCGGGGACCGCGGCGGCGTCGGGTGGATGACGTACCACCTGTTGCGGGCTCTTGTCGCGCTGAAGGCGCAAGACGTCGAGTTCATTGCTTACGCGAAGCCGGGGTCGTTCGTGGGCGGGAAGCCGCCGGACTGGGAGCACACCGAAAATTTGCGTTGGGTCGAAGCCGGTCGTTGGTCTATGCCATGGCGGGGAAGGATCGATCGCCTCGATCTATACCACGGGACCAACTTTAAGTTAAGAACAGAAGGGGAGTGTGGAGGGGTCGTGACGATCCCCGATCTCTGGTTGGACCGGCATCCAGAATACTCAACGAAAGTTTTTGGTCAACGAGCGTCGTTTTACCGGACGAAGCGGACAGCCTGGCGCGTGCGTAAAGTCATCACGATCTCCCAACACTCAGCTCAGGACATTAGGTCTCTCTATGGCTTGCCGGCCGATCGCATCGTGGTGATTCCCTGCGGAGTCTCGGATGAGTTTACGCCGGTCCATGACCTAAGGGCTCTGGATGACCTGCGACAGCGGATCGGCCTGCGGACTGAAAAGTTCATCCTGTTCGTCGGCGGTGCCGATCCACGGAAGAATCACGTCACGCTTGTCAAGGCCTTTGCCGGCCGGATGGCTCAATTGAAAGACTATGCGCTCGTCCTGATTGGCGATCGGGTTCACCAATTCGCATCATATATCGATACGGTTCGGTCTTGCGGTTTGGAGAAATACGTCACGTGCCCTGGTCGGGTGGACATTGAAGATCTCCGCTTGCTCTATTCCGCAGCCGCGCTCTTCGTATTCCCTTCGATCTACGAGGGGTTTGGGATGCCGGTGCTGGAGGCCATGGCCTGCGGGACGCCGGTGATCACCTCCAACACGACGTCCTTGCCCGAAGTGGCGGGAGACGCCGCGATCCTCATCAATCCACTCGACGACAAGGAATTGGGTGAGGCGATGGTTCGGGTCCTTTCCGACCGGAAGCTCGCCGAAGACATGAGAGCTAAGGGATTTGAGCGAATCAAACACTTCACGTGGGAACAGACCGCGCGTCGCGTCATGGCCGTCTATCGAGAAGTCGTGGAGCAAGGTTGAGGTTGAGGGATCTGCGCACAGATTGGTAGAGTGGTGCGATGCTGAAAGAAGCGTTCGAGGCCCTGCTACAAGAGATGGTCAAGGTGGTCCAACGCCACTATGGCGATCGTTTGATCACGATTGCTGTCTATGGATCGGTTGGGAGAGGCGCGATGCGGCATGACTCGGATGTGGATGTGCTGATTGTCGCTCGCGATTTGCCGCAGGGTCGGTTCGCGCGCGCGAAAGAATTCGAAGTCGTCGAGAACGCGTTGGAAGGCGCGTTCTCGACGTGCCGCGCCCAAGGGGTTCGGACAAGCCTCTCACCGGTGTTCAAAACGCCTGAGGAAGCGGAGGTCGGGAGCCCGCTGTTTCTTGACATGGTCGAAGATGCCCGCCTGCTGTACGATCGTGACGGCTTTTTCGAGAATCGCCTGGCCCGGCTCAGAAAACGGTTGGCCGAACTTGGCTCGAAACGAATCTGGAGGGGCAATGTGTGGTACTGGGACCTCAAGCCGGATTTCAAACCGGGCGAGGTGTTCGAACTGTGACCAACGAATCGCTGGCGAGAAGCTATCTGCGGAAAGCGTCGGACCGGCTGGAGATTCTTGATGTCCTGCTGAGGAAGGGAGCCTATTCTGATGTCGTGCGCGAAGCGCAGGAGTTGGTCGAGCTGGCGCTCAAGGGGATGTTACGAGCCATCGGGATCGAACCGCCGAAGCTTCACGATGTCGGGGACTTACTCCTCGAGCATCGGTTCCGTTCAGCGAAGAGCTGCGAGGGACACTGGAGGCGTTGGCCGAGATTTCGAAGGAATTACGGAAGAACCGGGAACTGGCATTCTACGGAGACATCGATTTCATCCCGACCGAGAAGTACTCGCTCCAAGAGGCACAAAAGGCGCGAGCAGGAGCCGCCAAGGTCCTTGACGTGGCCCAGCGCGTGATCCAACCCTCGGGATAATTCAGCGGCCGTTGATGCTTCGACGGTACCTTGGGCGACCCTTTGATCGGCGTATGGTCGGGAACACTCCATGATTCGCCCTGCTATGAGTTATACGCGATCAGCCATAGGCTCCTAACATCATGCGGAACATTCTGGTCATCAAGTTGCGCTACATCGGCGATGTCCTGTTGGCCACGCCGGTGTTGGAATCGCTCAGGGCTGCCTGGCCGCAGGCCCGACTGACAATGGCGGTGAATCGCGGAACCGAAGCAGTCCTGGCGCATAACCCGCATGTGAATGAGACCATGGTGGTGGAGCGAATGGGCTTGGGGGGGGAGCTTGACCGCTTGCGCCAGCTTCGTCGGCGCCGATTTGACTGCGTCATTGATCTGTCGGACTCGGATCGGGCTGCCGTCATGACGATGATGACCGGTGCGCCAACCCGGATTGGCTTCAACTGGGAGCATCGGTGGCGCGGTCTGGCTTATACCAGCGTGGTGGAGGCCGCCTACGGCGCCATGCACATGGTGGACTATAACTTGGCGGCCTTGGCACCTCTCGGGATCAGCTCGGAGCAGGTCCGTCCGAGCCTCCGCACCGGTCCCGATGACGAGCTGGCGGCTGATCGCCTGGTTTATGAGGGTGGGCTCACAGGAGTTCCCTGGGTGATGATTCACCCCGGAGCTCGATACTGGTTCAAGGCTTGGCCAGCGGAGCGTTTTGCGGCGCTGATCGATCGTCTGGGGCAGGAGGAGATCGCGGTCGGATTGGTGGGAGATCGGCGAGATCACGAAGTTGTGGAACACATCCGAGGGTTGACGAAGCGTCGGCCCGTCTCCTTCGTGGGGCGGACGTCTCTTTTGGAGCTGGCCGCGCTGATGAGGCGGTGCGCCCTGTTCATCGGCAATGATGCAGGTCCCATGCACATGGCCGCGGCGGTCGGGACCCCGGTCGTTGCGCTTTTCGGCCCGTCGGACCCGGCCGTCTGGGGGCCATATAGTTCATGGGCGACGGCGATCTATAAAGGGCTGGATTGCCGGGCCTGTTTTCATCCAACTTGCCGGCGCGGTATAGAGAACTGCATGCAGCAAGTCGCCGTAGATGAAGTGCTGAAGGCTGTGAAGAAGTATTTATCGTGAGTGCTAAGACCGCCTCTCCCGGCTCCTGAATCGAGCCGTCAGTCGAAGGATGGAAACCGATGCCAATCCGCGCTGCAACTTTTAATGAACTTCCCACTCTCATCAAACCAGACGACCTTGTGTTGGACGTAGGTGGCGGAATCAAGCCGCTTAGTCGGGCCGACTATGTTCTGGACTTCCTGTCCTGGGATCAACGGAGACTGGTTGAACCATGGCTCAGCGAGGTCTGGCCGGCCCGGCGTTTCGCCGAAGAGCGGTGGGTTCAATGGGATATCTGTTCTCGGAAGCCATGGCCGTTCAAGGACAAGCAGTTTGATTTTGTATTGTGTAAAGGTACGCTCGAGGATTTACGGGATCCCATATGGGTGTGCGAGGAGATGATCCGTGTAGCCCGCAGCGGCTACCTGGAAACCCCCACAAGGATCATTGAGAGCATGCTCGGTGTTGAGCGCAGCCGTTACTGTGGCCACTCCCATCACCACTGGTTCTGTGAGCTAACCGGTGACGGTATCGAGTTCACCTTCAAGCACGCGCAGGTTCATGTCTACAGCCGTTTTCACCTCACAGTGGGGCCGGATTGGTTTCGTGGACGCCGTGACCACCACTGGGGCGAGATCTTTGATTCGCTTCACCAAGTTTTTGCCGTCGTCAATCGCTGGTTTCGCGAGGTCAATCCCAAGTACGTGACCCAGGGAATGTATTGGATCGATTCCTTTGCTTGTCGCGAGAATGTGCTGGTGGATAAAGGGGAGGTTGAAACGAACTTGATGGATTTCAAGAGGAGGAGTCGGTCTCTGCACGACCTGTGGATACCAAAGAGGACCTGGTCCGGAAAGCGGATCCGTCGGTCCTTGCCCTGACACTTCTGGTGCAGTGGCCATCTCGAGTGAAAGCCGAACGGGGGTGGCTGCCGTCGGTTGCTCGTTGTAAGTCGTAAGGAAGCTTACTCTGATTCCATCGGCTAGCGAAGACTTCGGAGGCCTCAGAAATGCCTGCCGAATTAAGGCGATATGCGAATTCTCTATATAGGAGACGATCAGTTTGACTACGTGTCAGATCCTCTGTACATCGGATTATCTCGCATTCTGGGCAATGACCATGTAATCGACTATCCTTACAAGCTGCTGTATCATGATCCGTCGGCGATAAACTGGTATATGGTGCAGCGTCCCGGCCGTCGCTTTTCGGCTGATGAGGTCGTGGAGTCGCTGGGGGAACGTGCCTTCGATCTGGTGTGCATTGCCTCATTTCGCGCCGCCTGCCTCGAAGAGTTTGCCAGTCTCTATGCTAAAGCTCCTTTTCCCCCAATCGTTTTCATCGACGGGGCCGATGACGCGTGTATCCGATTTGGGGTGGTTGACCGATACCCCATTCAAATCTATTTCAAACGCGATTATGTGTGGAATATAAGGGATGGTTGGGGCGAGTTCCTGGCGAGGCAATGGGCGTTTCGGGGCGACAAAGGATTGTACTCCAGGACCGTGCCTCTGCCCCTGTCGATTATCCCGGAAGCATTTCCCAAGATCCCTGTGATTGAAAAAGACCTTGATGTTTCCTATACCGGCCGTGCCTCTCATCCCCGCCGGGTAAGAGCGGTCGAGATTCTCTCGCATCTGGACGGGGTTCGGTTTGAAGGAGGAGTCTACGCAGCAGCAGATGACCGGAGCTACAAGTTGGTGGACGGCACATTCCGGCGTCTCTGGACGAAAGTGAGCGATGGCGGCCTGGCCTCAGAGAGCGATCGTGGCAGGCACAAGTCTCCCGAGGCCTATTATCGCGAGATTGCCCGCTCCAAGATTGCCGTGGCAATCCGGGGGGGCGGCTGGACGCCGTCGCCCCGATACTATGAGATCGTGGCCATGAACACCCTCCTGATCTCTGATGCCCCTGAGTCCGTGATTCCTAACAATTTCGTTGATCGACGGCACGCCGTTTTTTGCAGGCCCGACTTGCGGGATCTCGAATCTCTCGTCAGATACTATCTCCGGGAAGAGGGCGAACGGGAGGCGATAATTCGGGAAGGGTATGCGCATTTGCTGAAGCACCATACTTGCGAGCGGAGAGCTGAATATTTCCTGGATACTTGCCGGCGGCTCCTGTGAAACGCATCGTTATCGATCTTGGTTGCGGGTCGAACAAGGTCCGGGGTGCATACGGTTTTGATCGCCGCGTCGAGCCGGGGGTGAATGTGCTGTGCGATTTCGAGCGAGCGTTGCCGATCAGGGCGAATGCGGTTGATGAAGCGCACATGAGCCATATCATCGAGCATATCCGCGACCTGGTCCCGTTCATGGAAGACCTCTATCGGGTCTGCCGGGGAGGGGCCATCGTTCGGATCGTGGCGCCTTATTACACCTCCCGGGGTGCCTTCCGGGATCCGACACACGTCCGGTTTATCGCGGAAGACACGTTCCAGTACTTTGAGTCACCGACCGACTATGGGATCAACACGAATTTCCGCATCGAGCGAATCGAGTACGACTACCGGAAGCCGTTTCGGTTTTTCCCCCGATACTTTCAAAAGCGGTGCCGCCGGTATCTCTGGAACGTGGTGGACAACTTGATTGTGACCTTGCGGGTCGTCAAACCCTGAATGCGCTGGGGGAGGTGGCCATCTCCCGTGGTTGGGCGTGTCCTGCGGCAAATCCTGTCTCGCTGTCAAGGGTTGGTGCGTCGCCGCAGAGACACGTTTTTTACGAGTCTGAATCAGGCCTACGCGGCGCATCGCATCGGCAAATGGACTTACGGAGGCCCGAATATTCCTTGGGGAAATGAAGGGGCTACATTGACGGTCGGAAAATTTTGCTCCTTCGCGGATGAGGTCACAATTCTGACAGGGCACGAACATCGAATCGACTGGATATCGACCTATCCGTTCGGTATCGCTTTCCCGGGCGTGAAGAATCTCCCCTTCCCGGCGCGGACGAAGGGCGATGTGGTGATCGGCCACGACGTGTGGATCGGCACGGGTGCGCTGATTTTGTCCGGTGTGACGATCGGGAACGGCGCGGTGATCGGCGCCCGGAGCGTCGTGACGCGCGATGTGCCGCCGTATGCCGTGGTCGGCGGAGTGCCGGCGCGGGTGATCAAGTTCCGATTCGATGCGCCGACGATTGAAGCGCTGCAACGGGTGGCGTGGTGGGATTGGCCGGAGTCCAAGATCGAAGCCGCATTGCCATTGCTGATGTCGGCGGATATTCACGGATTCCTTGCCAGGTACGGGCGTAATGAAGTCGAGGGGGGATACGCATCATCGTGAGCGAAAGCATCCACAGAGCGTCAAGCTTCCGGCGGCTGTGCTTGATCACCCCGCCATCCCTCTTTCTCCTCGATGAACGGGTCTTCATGACCCTGGGGATTCTCAAGGTCGCCGCGATGTTGGAGCAGGCCGGGATCGACGTGGACATGTTGGACCTCTCGGGGGTTGAGAACTACGAGCAGGCCGTCCGGGACTACGCTGAAACGAGCGGCGTGACGTGCTTTGGCGTGACGGCGACGACGCCCCAGATGCCGGCAGCCACGAAGGTGCACCGGGTAATTCGCGCCGTGAAGCCCGAGGCTCGAATCATCCTCGGCGGGCCTCATGTGACGTTGATACACGCGGCATACAAGTATGAACGGAAAAACGGCCGAGCGGGACGCGCGACCACGGCCTATCGCCAACTCGAAAGCATGTTCGACGTGCTGGTCGTCGGGGATGGAGAGTTGGCGGTGTTTCGGGCTCTCGGCGACATCCCGCCGAAGTTGGTTGACGGCGACGATCCGAAGTCGGACTTGTTTCTCAATAACAAGCTGCTGACGGAACTCCCGTTGCCCGCCCGTCACCTGGTGGACGTGGACAGCTACCATTACAGCATCGACGGAGTCCGCGCGCTGTCGATGATCGCGCAACTCGGGTGTCCGTTCGGCTGCGGGTTCTGTGGGGGGCGCATGAGTCCGTTTTTACGGCGCGTCCGGATGCGCACGTCGGAAAGCATCGTGCAGGAGATGGTCCATCTCTACCGGACCTACGGCGTCACCGGTTTCATGTTGTATGATGACGAACTCAACGTGAACCCAAAGATCGTCGAGTTGATGAATCTCATCGCCGGCACGCAACAGAACCTCGGCGTCGAGTTCAGACTGCGCGGATTCATCAAGGCGGAACTGTTTACCGATGAACAGGCCGCAGCCATGTACCGCGCCGGCTTCCGATGGGTGCTGATCGGGTTCGAGTCCGGGCACGAACGGATTCTCACGAACATCCAGAAGAAGGCGAGTCAGGACGACAATACACGCGCGATGGAGATCGCCAAGCGGCATGGCTTGAAAGTGAAAGCATTGATGTCCCTGGGACATCCCGGGGAATCTGATGAGACCATCCGGGCAACCCGGGATTGGCTGATTGCGGTCCGTCCGGACGATTTCGACGCCACCGTCATCACGACCTATCCCGGCACACCCTACTTCGACGAGGCCGTGGAAGGTCAGCCTGGTGTCTGGACGTATACCTACGAGAAGACGGGGGATCGGCTCCATAGCCTGGAAGTGGACTATCGCGAGGTGGCCGAATATTACAAGGGTGTGCCCGGCGAGTACACGTCCTATGTCTATACAGACGCGCTCAGCTCGAGCGAGCTGGTTCGTCTTCGGGATTGGCTTGAAGCGGACGTGCGAACACAGTTGGGGATCCCGTACAATATGGGCACTCCCGCGGTGCGCTACGAACACTCGATGGGGCAGGGACTCCTTCCTTCTACGATTCTCCGTACGACCTCATGGTCAAGTCTGAAGTGACTTGTTGGGGTCTCAAGGCTTTCCTGCCGGTTTCGCCAAAGACTGATATCGAACAAGCCGCGAGGCTGTCCAGAACATGACGGGAAATGTTTCCCAAGCATACGCTGTTGCCCCGGCTCCTGATGCGGCGCGGGGCGTTCACGAAGTTGTTTTGGAGTTGTTGGACCAAGAAAAGCCTGGTTGTCTCCTGGATGCACCGGCCGGTGAAGGGGCGTTCGCCGGCCTCGTTCGCGAGCGAGGATATGAAGTGTCCTGTGCGGACATTAACCCCCGTCGGTTTCGGTTGAGGGGGCTGACATGTCGGGAGGCGGACATGAATCAGCCTTGGCCGTTTGACTCTGAGCGGTTTGATTACGTGGTGTCAATCGAGGCGGTGGAACACCTCGAAAACCCTTGGCATATGATGAGAGAGGCCAATCGGGTTCTCAGAATCGGGGGGAAATTGCTCGTGACGACTCCCAACGTGCTCAGTATCCGTTCTCGCTTAAGCTATTTGCTCTACGGGTATCCGAACTATTTCCATTACATGATTGAGCAGGAGCCCGACAGGCGGAAAGAGTTGCCGGTCGACCATATCAATCCGGTGGGGTTCCTCGAACTGCGGCACGTACTCGCGCGATGCGGGTTTGTCGTTGAAGACATCCGCACGAACCGGTTCGTGAAACCCCGATCGCTGGCCTACGGCTTTGTGAAGCGCCTGCTCCACATGCGAGGGAAGACTCACGCGAGGAACGACTCCGCTAAAGCGCAAGTGCGGCAATGGCTCTTGTCCGATCCGCTGCTGTTCGGGGAGATCCTCATCATTAAGGCGGTCAAGGCAGGCAGCCTGTAGCAGTCATTTCTGGGCGAGCAGATCATGGTCCAGGCAATTACTTTTATTCACGGCATCTCCGAGATCGGCGGAGCAGAGCGAGAGCTTCTACTATTCCTTGACCGACTACAGGCGGGCTACTCCGTGCGCGTCATCGGCCCTCGGGGTGGACCCCTTATCGAAGAGGTAGGCCGGCGCGGTCTAGCAATAGACGAGGGGGAATTCCCGCCGTGGCGGAAACTATTCTCCATGCCACGGCGTGCAGCCGCTGTGCGTCGGCTGCGCGAAGCGATCGTTGCCCACCCCTGTGCGCTGCTTCACGTCAATGACATCTGGTGGGTGCCGCAGACTCGACGAGCTGCGAAGGGGCTCGGCATTCCGATCATCGCCCATGTGCGGCAGGAGATCGAACCCTCAAAGGTCTCCCGCTATGAACTGGAGCACGTGGATCAGGTGCTCGCGATCTCTGAACAGGTCAGGCGATCGCTGATAGCGGGAGGAGTGGCGCCGGCGCGCGTCCGGGTGGTGTACAGCGGGCTTGACCGTTCGTCCGTTCCCAGGAACCTCTCCGATCCGGAGGCCCGATCGCAGTTTGGTCTGCCAAGGCAGGCGCTGGTCATGGGGACTATCGCGAATCTTTTTCCCCGAAAAGGCTATCACATCATCTTGCGGGCGCTGCCGCGTATTCTGGCTTCGGTCGGCGAGGTGCATTATTTGATCATCGGGAGCGGGGATGCCGAGTACGAGAAACAGGTACGTGCGCTGACACGAGCATTGAATATTGCGGACAGGGTGCACTTCGCAGGGTTTCACGCGTTAGTGTGGCCGTGCCTTGCCGCAATGGATTTGTATGTCCACCCGGCGATCATGGAAGGGTTTGGGATTGCGGTCCTTGAGGCCATGGCCATGGCTAAGGCGGTGGTCGCGACGGCGGTCGGGGGAGTGCCTGAGATCGTCAAGAACGGAGAAACAGGTCTTCTGGTTCCAAGCGGGGACTCCGAGGCACTGGCCGCGGCGATCATCACTCTCTTGACCGATTCGGCTCGGCGTGCCACATTGGGACGGGCCGGTCGAGAGCGAGTCCTCAAGCATTTTACGGTCGAAGCGATGATGGGCCAATTGTGCGATGTCTACGAAACTTGTCTGCGGCGGTTCCATCCTTCTCCAGCTTCCGTGAATTCATGACGATGACCCCAGCGGCGAGCTTGGTCATTCCCGTCTTCAACCAACTGCACCACACGAAACAATGCCTCGCTTCCATCGCGCGAAGCACGGACATCCCGTATGAACTGATTATCGTGGATAATGCTTCCTCCGATGGGACAGCCGAATTCCTCTCCAAGCTGGATGCGAAGGTCATCAGGAATTCCTTGAACCTCGGTTGCGCGAAGGCGTGGAATCAAGGGGTTGTGGCGAGTCGGGGGCACGTCATCGGTATTTTGAATAATGATATCGTCGTCACGCCTGGCTGGTTGTCCGGCCTCCTCGGATTCATGGAGCGGGGAGGCCACGGTATCGTGAGTCCCGCCGTTCGGGAGGGCCGCCTCGACTACGATTTGGAGCGGTATGCGGCTCAGTTTGTGAAGACGTGCGCCTGCGCCACCCGCCCAACGATTTACGGGGCCTGTATGGTGATCCACCGCAAGGTGTTTGACCGAATCGGATTGTTCGACGAGGGATTTGCATATGGGGGATGCGAAGATATCGATTTCTTGTGGCGAGCACAGGCAGCTGGCTTTTCCGTGGGAACGACGGGATCTGTATTGATTCATCATTTCGGCATGATCACGCAGGATGCCATCAAACGGATGGGCCACAGGGATTATCCTGAAGCCAACCTGGCTCATTTCGTGGCCAAATGGAAGCGAACCGTCCGTGGAAACTGGATTTCTCGCCGCTGGGGAAATGTGAAGGCCGCATGGCGGGACCGCTACGAACGGATGCGGTACGGGCACACGCTGGTCGAGCGGATTGGTTGAGGCGCTTAACCCGCATTATGCATGGACGTTTCTACTCAACCGCCGATGCGCCGCTGGGCACCCATTGCTCCGGGAATGCAATGGGTCCCGGCTGGCATGCGGCTGAATGGCGTGCCCGCGGGCGGGCTCGCCCCTCACGGCCTCACCGTACTGACCACCCGTTGCATGAAGCCTGGCAACGGGTCCCCGGTACGCGTCGGTCCCTCAGGGGCTCCCCGCGGGGACACCCATTGCCGTGCAACCATTGCGATTGTTCTCCTGCAATGGTTCCAACGTATGGCGTCTCCTCAGTTTCGTCACGAAGCTTCATGAATAATGCGGGTTAAAGGGGAGGAGGGAAGCGCATGCGGATTGTGATCACCGGCGGAGCCGGGTTTCTAGGGAGTCATCTGTGCGATCTGTTGATCAGCCAGGGCCATCAGGTGGTTTGCGTGGACAATTTGAGCACGGGCCGGGTTGAAAACATCTCCCACCTGCTGGGACAAGAGAGATTTAGTTTCACCAAGTACAACGTGTGCGACTACCTACACGTCGACGGCCCGCTCGACGCCGTCATGCATTTTGCATCTCCGGCCAGCCCAATTGATTACCTCGAACTCCCGATTGCGACATTGAAAGTTGGAGCGTTGGGCACGCACAAGGCGCTCGGCTTGGCCAAGGCCAAAGGCGCGAGGTTTTTGCTGGCGAGTACCTCGGAGGTGTATGGCGATCCCCTTGTGAATCCGCAGCCGGAATCCTATTGGGGGAACGTCAATCCGATCAGCCCGCGCGGGGTCTACGACGAAGCCAAGCGATTTGCCGAAGCCATGACCATGGCCTACCATCGCTATCATGGGGTGGACACGCGCATTGTTCGGATCTTCAACACCTACGGACCCCGGATGCGGCCCCATGACGGGCGGGTCGTGTCGAACTTCATCGTGCAGGCGCTCCAGGGGGAGCCGCTCACCGTATATGGCGAAGGGCTGCAGACACGCAGCTTTTGCTATGTGAGCGACTTGGTCGCGGGCATCGTAGCCCTGCTGCTCGCGGCGCCGGATCGAGCCGGCGGCAGCAGGGCGGATCGCTCGGAGATCCTCTATCAGCACGCGCCAGACGAAGGGGACAGCGTCCATGATCCGGTGAACATCGGCAATCCGCACGAGCTGACCGTCAAGGAGATCGCCGAGCACGTCATCAAGCTGACCGGCTCGTCGAGCCGCATCGAGCATCGCCCCTTGCCCGTGGATGATCCCAAAGTGCGTCGACCGGACATCCGGCGGGCGAAAACGTTGTTGAAATGGGAGCCGCGGGTGTCCTTGGAAGACGGGTTGCGGAGTACGATCGACTACTTTCGGGATGTCCTCAAGGCGGGCTGAGCGGAGGGATTCGGATGAAGGGCGTGGTCCTCGCGGGCGGGTTGGGCAGTCGGTTGATGCCGTTGACCAAGGTCACCAACAAACATTTGCTGCCGGTGTACGACCGGCCCATGATCTACTACCCGATCCAGACCCTGGTGAACGCGGGGATCCGGGAGATCATGCTGGTCACGGGCGGCAACAACGCGGGCGACTTTCTCAGATTGTTGGGGAACGGTAAAGAATTCGGGCTCCGGCACCTGGATTATACCTACCAGCAGGGCGAAGGCGGCATCGCCGACGCGCTGCGGCTCGCGGAGTATTTTGCCGACGGGAAGCCGATTTGCGTGGTGCTCGGGGATAATCTCATCGAAAAGAATATTCTGGCGGCGGCTCAGGCCTTTCGCCGCCAGACGCACGGGGCCAAGATTCTCCTGAAAAAAGTGAAGGACCCGCAGCGGTTCGGCGTGCCGGTCCTTAATGGCAAACGAGTTGTGAGAATAGAGGAGAAGCCAAAAAGGCCCGGATCGCCCTATGCGGTAACGGGCATCTATTTTTATGACGCCCACGTGTTCGACATTATCAAGACTCTCAAGCCGTCCCGGCGCGGTGAACTCGAAATCACCGACGTCAACAATGCCTATATTGCCGACGGATCTCTGACGTGGGATGTGCTCGATGGCTGGTGGACCGATGCCGGCACGATCAAGTCGCTCCATCTCGCGAATCAGCTGGTGGCGAAGACCGGCGCGAATAAGCTCAAAGGTTGAGATCGAGGCTGAGGTTCAGAGCGAATTATGAGGGGCATGAACGTGGTTCTCCTCGGGGTGCTCTCAACCTCAACCTGGTCCTCAACCTGAACCTCAACTTATGAATATTCTCGTGACCGGCGGTGCTGGCTTCATCGGATCGCACTTGGTCCGTCGCCTGCTGGAAGGCGGCGAGCGGGTGGTCAACCTGGATGCTCTGAAATATTCGGGGAACCTTGAGAATCTCGCGGATGTGGCGTCCCATTCCCGCTACACCTTTATCCACGGCGATATCGGTGATGCCAAATTGGTGACTTCGATTGTGAAGGATCATCGCATCGAAGGCGTCATCAATTGCGCGGCTGAGACGCATGTAGACCGCTCCATTCTCGATCCCGCGGCCTTTGCACAGACCGACGTGATCGGCACGGGCGTGCTGCTGGAGGCCTCGCGCCAGGCGGGGGTGCGGCGGTTTCTTCAAGTCAGCACGGATGAGGTTTATGGGAGTGTGGAAACCGGCTCGTCGACGGAGGCCGATCCGTTGGCGCCGCGGAGTCCCTATTCGGCCAGCAAAGCCGGCGGCGATTTGCTCGTCCTGAGCTATTGGACGACGTATCAATATCCGGTCGTGATCACGAGGGGCAGCAATACCTACGGCCCCAATCAGTATCCGGAGAAATTCATCCCTCTGTTCGTGACCAATGTCCTCGACGACCAGCCGCTGCCGCTGTATGGGGACGGCCGCAATCGTCGTGACTGGCTTTCCGTGCATGACCATTGTGCCGGCATCGAACAGGTGTTTCGCCATGGAGTGCCGGGCCAGGTTTACAATATTGGCGGGGGGAATGAACGGGAAAATATCGAGGTGGCGCGGCTGATCTTACGATATCTCGGCAAGCCAACTTCGTTGATCCGCTACGTGCAGGATCGTCCAGGCCACGACCGGCGATATTCGGTCGATTGCGCCCGACTCCTCGCCTTGGGATGGACCCCGGCAGTTCCATTCGAAGCCGGTCTCCAAGCGACGATCGACTGGTACCGCATGCACGAGGCCTGGTGGCGAGCGATCAAGAGCGGCGAGTTCAAGGCCTATTATGAACGGCAGTATCGGGAGCGGCTGGGACCGAAGGTTTAGGTTCAGGAACCTTCTTCGCTATGCGTATTCTCGTAACAGGAGCACAAGGCCAGTTGGGCCGTGAGCTGCAGGAGGCGCTGGCCGTACACGAGTTGGTCCCGCTCGACCTGCCCGAATTCGATCTTCGGGACCTTGAAGCCGAAGATCAGATTGTCCGGGCCCGGCCTCACACGATCATTCATGCGGCGGCCTATACTGATGTGGAAGGCGCCGAGCGGGAACCGGAACAGGCCAGGGCGATCAATGTTGAAGGGACGGCAAGAGTTGCCCGTGCCGCGGCGAAGGCGAGCGCCCGCCTCATCGTCCTTTCCACCGACTATGTGTTTGACGGCCGAAAGCAGACACCCTATCTGGAAACCGATGAGCCGTATCCCTTGGGTGTCTATGCCCGCACGAAACGGGAGGCGGAACTGCAGGCGCTGGCCCTCTGTTCCAATGCCCTGGTGGTTCGCACGGCCTGGCTCTATGGGCGCCATGGGAAGAATTTCGTCAAGACCATCCTGCGCTTGGCACAGGAACGGTCGGAGTTGTGGGTCGTGTCGGACCAGCGGGGGAGCCCCACCCATGCCGGTGATCTGGCAGACGCCTTGGCCAAGATCGTGAAGACCGACCTCTCCGGGGTGGTCCATGCGGTCGGCGAGGGGGACTGTACCTGGTACGAGTTAGCCACGGCCATCGTGTCGCGCACGGGCTTGTCTACGCCGGTCCGTCCCATGACCACTGTTGAGGCGAATCTCAAGGCCCCGCGTCCTCCTTATACCGTCCTCGCCAACCATCGCCTCGCCGAAGTGGGCATTCGACTACCTGACTGGGAAGAGGCCTTGACGCGATTCCTCAAGCAGGTTGAGGTCGAGGCGCAGGTCGAGTAGGATACGCATCAGCCTTTGCCGATCCGAGCCTTGACCTTAACCTCAACCTGAGAGCTTTCCATGAAACGCGCACTGATCACCGGCATTACGGGCCAGGACGGGTCGTACCTTGCCGAATTTCTGCTGGAAAAGAGCTACGAGGTCCATGGCATCGTGCGCCGGGTCGCCATCGAAGACCCCGAACATCGGCTGTGGCGCATTCTCCATCTGAAAGATCGGCTGCATCTGCATGCGGCGTCGCTGGAAAGTCTGGCCAGCATCTATCGGGTCTTCCGAGCCGCCCAGCCGGATGAGTGCTATCACCTGGCGGCGCAAAGTTTCGTGGCCTACTCGTTCGAAGATGAGTTCTCGACGCTCAATGCCAACATCAATGGGACGCACTATGTCCTGGCTGCCCTCCGGGACTGCGCCTCGCAGTGCCAGCTCTACTTCGCGGCCTCCAGTGAAATGTTCGGGAAAGTGGCCGAAGTGCCTCAGACCGAAACGACGCCCTTCCATCCCCGGTCGGCCTATGGGATCTCAAAGGTGGCTGGCTTTCATTTGGTGCGGAATTATCGCGAAGCCTATGGGATCAAGGCTTCGTGCGGCATTCTGTACAATCATGAGTCGCCGCGCCGCGGTTTCGAGTTTGTCACGCGGAAAATCACGTCGCACGCGGCCAGAATCAAACTCGGTCTGGCGAAGGAGGTGCGGCTCGGCAATCTTGAAGCCAGGCGCGATTGGGGCCATGCCGCCGATTACGTGCGGGCCATGTGGATGATGCTCCAGCAAGAGGAGCCCGAAGACTACGTCATCGCTACCGGCGAACAGCATTCGGTCCGAGACTTTGCCAAGGAGGCCTTCGGCTATCTCGGCCTCAATTATGAGGACCACGTCGTGGTCGACCCTCAATTTCTCAGGCCGGCCGACGTGGAAACGCTTCTGGGGGATGCGAGCCGGGCCCGAGAACGGTTGGGGTGGACCTGCAAAGTGTCATTCAAGGACCTCGTGCATGAAATGGTCGAAGCCGACCTTCGCCACTTGTGGAACCAGCGAGGGGGAAAAGCCTAAGGCCTCTATTCCAGCGGGAGTTCCCCGTCTGTGAAGACGGGGGTGAGAGCAAGGT
>FKKE01001056.1_pt3 | contig 25717 bp, 22 predicted proteins | sample 1106331 | NCBI WGS metagenome assembly FKKE01 (sample SAMEA3931202, study PRJEB13176) | freshwater metagenome | biome: Drinking water system; feature: drinking water; material: freshwater | place: China | collected 2013-02-06
CCCAGGAGATCAGCGCCCGCGCAATCACGATCCACATATAGAGACTCAACACCCAATCGACCACATGCGCCAGCCCGGCCACCATATTCCCGACGACGAACATCAGCGTCCCAGCTCCTCCGATCGTTTCGTCGCGGCTTCCACGGCCGCGACGAGGGCGGCCCGCGCGCCGCCCGCTTCCAATTGATGCAAGCCCGCGATGGTCGTCCCGCCCGGAGACGCCACGCGGTCCTTCAGCTTCGCCGGATGTTCGCCCGTCTCGAGCAGCATCCGGGCCGCCCCCAACACCGTTTGCACCGCCAGCTGCTCCGCCACCGGACGGGACAATCCCATCTTCACGCCGCCGTCCGCCAGGGCCTCGATGGCCACGCAGACATAGGCCGGGCCGCTGCCGCTCAGGCCGGTCACCGCGTTCATGTGCGATTCGTCGACCGCGACCACGCGCCCCACCGATTCGAACAACCGGGCGACCAGGCATCCTTCCTCCTCGGTCACACCGGGCCCGAGCGCATACGCCGACATCCCCGCCCCCACCAACGCCGGCGCATTCGGCATCACGCGCACGATGCGCGCGCCGGCGGGAAGTCCGGCCGCCAGCCGCTGAATCGGCACGCCCGCGGCAATGGAAATCACGAGCGGATCGCGCCACGCCGCTTTCAGATCCGCCAGCACCGATCCCATGACCTGTGGTTTGACCGCGAGCACGACCACTTCGCCCCACCGCAAGGCCTCGAGGTTGTCGGCGCTCGTCCGAATCCCAAACCGCTGCTTCATCAGGCTCAGCCGGGCCTGGCTGACATCCGTCGCCATCACCGCGTCGGGCTCGCAGAGCCGCGCCGAGAGCAGGCCGCCGATCAAGGCCTCCGCCATCTGCCCCGCGCCCAGAAAGGCGAGGGTTTTTCCCAGCGCCCGCTCAACCATGACGCGCTCCAAAAATCGACGTCCCGACTCGGACGAACGTGGCCCCTTCCTCCACGGCCACCTCAAAATCGCTCGACATCCCCATCGACAATTCGTCCATGCGCACCCGAGTGAGGCCCAGCCCGCCGATCGATCGGCCCAGCCGGCCGAGCTCACGGAAGTGGGGTCTGGACCATTCGGGATCAGCCACCGGCGGGGGGATCGTCATCAGCCCGCGGACCAGCAGATGCGGCATCCGATCCATCTCCCGAACGGCGTCCGCGGCGGCGTCCGGAGCAAAGCCGGCTTTCGACGCTTCGCCCCCGACGTTGATTTCGACCAACACCGCCTGCTCAAAGCCTGCGGCCTTGGCCCGCCGACTGATCTCTTCGGCAAGATCCAGACTGTCTACCGAATGGATGAGCGCGAACCGGCCGATCACCGACTTCGCTTTGCGACGTTGAAGTCGGCCGATGAAATGCCACTCCAACCCTTCGCACGGCCCCATCGCGGCCATTTTCTCGTCGGCCTCCTGAAGCCGACTCTCTCCGAAAATCCTTGCTCCGGCCTCGCGTGCCGCACGCATCGGGCCGAGCGGCACGCCCTTGGTGACGACGACCAGGCGAACACGCGCGGGATCGCGCTCAACGCGCCGCGCCGCGGCGGCGATTCGGTCTTGAATCGCCGCGAGGTGCTGCGCCACGAGAGTCGTCTCTGCATCCTGCGCCACACCCTGCTCATCAGCCAAGGAATCCGACCGTCATTGTACCGGAAGCCTCTACCCTTGTCAGGCCCGCAGGCTGCTGCCCTGTCTTCTCTCCTTCTCGCGCGTCACTTGTCACTTTTCGCATGTCCTTTTTCACTTCTTACTTTTCATCTTTTACTTTTTACTTTTCCCTTCTTCCCGCTCCACCAGCATGATGCCATGCACCATCGTATCGACCACGCGGCCGTCGCGCCGGTACGAGAAAAAAAGATCGCTCCGACAGGAGGTACAGGGTTCGATGGTGGCGATCCGATCGGCGGCGATCCCGGCGGTCCCCGCTTGAAGGCGCACGAGCGCGCGCAAGTCCAGCCGCCCCCGCGCCTCGTCCTGAAGTGAGACCACGGTCTGCCAGCCGGTCTCCCGTTCGCGCAGGGGCTTCAGAACCGGTTCATCCACTTCATAACAGCACGGGCCAATCGCCGGCCCGATGGCCACCGAGAGGTCTGAGGGGCGGGACCCGAACCGAGCTGCCATGGTACGAACAACAGCGCGGAGGATTCCGCCGACGGCCCCACGCCAGCCTGCGTGGGCGGCCGCGACGACCCGCCGGACGGGATCATGAAGCAGGACGGGCACACAGTCAGCCGTTCGAATTGTGAGGAGTACGCCGGGTTGGTCCGTGACCAGTGAATCCCAGCCGCCGGTGAAGGAGTCCTCGCCCGTGACCGGCCGGTCCACGACCAATGTGTCTGTGCCGTGAACTTGATCGACGGCAATGACCACTGTGGGCTGAGGATGGTCATGCCCCTCCAGCTCCAGCCGACCGGCCTTGGTCGACCTGGCGACCGGCCCGTGGCGCGTGCCGAAAAAATGCCACATCCCGGCCTTCGCATGCGCGAAAGCCGGGGCGGTAATGATACGGTCGTGCATACATGCTCGGACGCAGAGCCTAGGTCACTCCGCGTTCAACTGGACGAAGCGAAGGAGCCCCTCGCTGTCTGCAACCAGTCCGACATCCCGCTTCGCCTGAAGCCTTCGGATAAACGTCGGGCGCTCCAAATCGCGCGCCGGCGGCTCCATGGACGAGGAGATCGGCGGCGGGACCGCCGCCGGCGCACTCACTGACGCCAGGGCTGGTTGCGGGACTCGCACGGGCGCTGGCGCCGGTTTGGAGGACGTGGTCTGCGGCTTCGCGGGCGCATCCTCCTTGCGCGGCGGCTCAAATCCGGTCGCCACCACGGTGACCAGCAGTTCATCGCCCAGATCGGGATTGATCACCTGGCCGACGATGATGTTCGCCTGCGAATCAGCCGCTTCCTGGACGATCGACGCCACTTCGTTGACCTCATGCAACGAGAGGCTCGGCCCGCCGGTGATATTCAGCAACACGCCGCGGGCGCCTTCCACGCTGCCTTCTTCCAACAGCGGGCTTGAGATCGCCCGCATGGCCGCTTCCTTGGCCCGATCCGATCCCCGGCCGATGCCGAGTCCCATCACGGCCCGGCCGGTATAGGCCATGACGGTCCGCACGTCCGCGAAGTCCACGTTCACATGCCCGGTGGTCGTGATGATGTCCGCGATGCCCTGGATCGCCTGACGGAGGATGTCATCCGCGACGCGGAACGCTTCCAGCAACGTGGTGCCCCTGTCGACCGTGTTGATCAGCTTCTGATTGGGAATGACCACGAGGGTGTCGACATGCTTGCGCAATTCTTCGATGCCTTCCACCGCATGGGTCATGCGGCGGCGCCCTTCATAGTCGAAGGGTTTGCTGACCACGCCGACCGTCAGGCTCCCCATCTCCCGCGCCAAGCTGGCCACCACCGGCGCCGCGCCGGTTCCGGTGCCGCCGCCCATGCCCGCGGTGACGAACACCATCTCGGCCCCGTCGAGCGCGTCACGGATCGCGTCGACGCTTTCCAGCGCCGCTTCCCGACCGACTTCCGGTTTGGCGCCCGCGCCGAGCCCCCTGGTGCGATTGGGACCCAACTGGATCTTGTACGGCGCCTGTGACCGGCCCAAGGCTTGGACGTCGGTGTTCGCCGCCACGTATTGCACACGGCTGAGGCCGGACGTGATCATCGTGTTGACGGCGTTGCAGCCTGCGCCGCCGACGCCGACCACCTTGATCCGAACCGGCATGATCTCCTCATCCATGAATGAAAACATCTGTGCCTCCTCTCGCTAGTAAGTCGCCTTCACCGACCGTCGTTCATCAAAAAAAGTCCTGCACCCACCGCTTCGTCCGATCGAAGGCCCGCCTGATGCCCTTCCCGGAATGGCCCGCCAACTCCATCTCGTGAGTCCGCCGATGGGGATGCAGAATCAGGCCGACGGCCGTCGCGTACATCGGATGCTCGACCTTGTCGCACAAGCCGCCCACCCCCGCCGGAATCCCGCGCCGCACCGGGAGGTCCAGCACCCGTTCGGCCAGGTCCACGAGGCCTTCCAGCATTGATGTGCCGCCCGTCACGACCACCCCGGCCGCCAGCATCCCGTCATACCCGCTTCGGGTAATTTCCCGCCGCACGAGATCGAAAATTTCCTCGACGCGCGGCTCCAAAATTTGCGCCATGAATTTCCGCGACACGGTGCGCGAGGCCCGATCGCCGACGCCGGGCGCCTCGATCAGGTCGTCGTCTTTCGCCAACTCCACCATGGCCACGCCGTGCGCGACCTTCAATCGCTCGGCTTCGTTCTGAGGGGTCCGCAGACCGATCGCCAGATCCGTGCTCAAATGCTGCCCGCCGATCGGGAGCATCGCCGTGTGGCGGATGCTGCCCTCCGCAAAAATCGCCAGATCGGTCGTGCCCCCGCCGATGTCCAGCAGCGCCACGCCCTGTTCGCGCTCTTCGTGATGCAACACCGCCTCGCTCGAAGCCAGCGGCTGCAGCACCAGATCGATCACGTCGAGACCGGCCTTGTTGACGCACTTCACGATGTTCTGCGCCGCCGTCAGCGCCCCGGTGATGATGTGAACATCCACCTCCAGGCGCGCGCCGGACATGCCGAGCGGCTGCTGGATGCCGTCCTGGTCATCGACCATGAACTCCCGCGGCAACACATGCAGGACGCGGCGGTCGGCCGGCACCACGGCCGCGGCCCGCGCCGATTCGACGGCCCGTTCGACGTCGTTGCGTTCGACTTCGTGTTTCTTGAGCGCGATCACGCCGCGGGCGTTTTCGCCGGCGATGTGGCTCCCGGCGATCCCGGCATAGACCGAGTAGATGTCGGTGCCGGCCATGAGGGCCGCCGTATCGACCGCCTCCTTGATCGCATCCACCGTGCTGTCGATGTTGACGACCGCACCCCGGCGAAGGCCGCGCGACGGGCTCGTCCCGACCCCGATGATTTCCGCGTGACCGTCGTCCTTGAGGTCCGCGACGATCGCGCAGATCTTGGTGGTGCCGATATCCAGTCCGACGACAATCTGTTCTCGCTTCGCCACGCCGCCTACCCCCTTTCCCGTACGATCACTTTGCCCGGATATCGCAGATCGATGTCCGACGGCGCCCGCGTCACACTCGGCGACCCGGCCGTTCGCTTCGCCTGCCGGAGCTGCATGAAGCGGCCCCACTGTTCCTCCTGCGCGGTCGGCCCGAATTCCACCCGCAGGCCCTCGACGGCGGCCACCACGTGATCGGGATCCTCGATTTGCAGCGTGGGCACCGCGCCGAGTTCCGCGCTCACCAGCGCCGCGAGTCGAACACCGAGTCGCACCACGCGCATCGCCTCGACCTCCCGCCGCACCAGCCGCTGCCCCTCCAGCCCCGTCAGCACCGGAAAGGACGGAAGGGCCCCCTCGGAAACCGGAGCCAGCACGGCCCCTTCATCATCCACCAGCCATTGCTGTTGCCCGCTGCGGACCACCGCGGCCCCTCGCCGCTCCGTCACCGTCACGGCCAGCCGGTGCGGCGGTTTGCGCTCCACCACGGCTTGCTTGATCCAGGGATTCGCTTCCAGCCGGGAAGCCAGAAACGAGGTGCTGACCGACAGCAGCGTGGCCCCCGGTTTGAGCGACAACCGCTCGGCCAATTCTTGTTTGGACGTCTGAGCATTGCCGTCGATCGTGATCTCTCGAATCACCAGCCATCGATCCAGATGCGTCTGCACTTCCCACGCCAGCAAGGCCATCGTGCCGAGCGCCAACAGCGACAGGATGATTCGACGGACGGCGGCGCGGCGCGATCGACTGGCCGACGTGTCCCGACCACGATGGCGCTGGCTCGGCTTGGGAGTCCGCCTGCGGACGTTGGCACGCGGCGTGCCATCTTGCCGCCACCAGCCTCGCCGCGCTACGCGCATCGGTGCCCTCCGAGGGAGCGCCTACCGTTCACGATGAGCCCTTCGCATCCGATTCAAGGCCGATTCCAAGATCCGCTCCACCAGCGTGTCGTAATCCATTCCGGCTTCCTTGGCCGCCATGGGCAACAGGCTCGTCTCCGTCATCCCGGGAATCGTATTGGCTTCCAGGACAAAGGGACGGCCGTGAGGCGTCAGACGAATGTCCACGCGCGCGGCCCCGTCGCAACCCAAAACTGAAAAGGCTTGGACGGCAATGACCTGCAGCCGCTTGGCCAGCGCCGCCGGGATCGGCGCGGGGCAGAGATAGCGCGTCCGCCCCTTTTGATACTTCGCTTCGAAGTCGTAGAAACCCTCCGTCACTTCGATCTCGACGAGCGGCAGGGCCACCGGTCCTTTGCGGCTTTGCAGCACGGAGACCGTCAACTCCCGACCGGGAATGAAAGATTCGGCCACCGCCTCCTTGCCGAATTGCTGGGCCCGCCGGAGCGCCGCGGCCCATTCGGCGGGACGGCGCACGATCGTCACGCCGATGGTGGACCCTTGATCGACCGGCTTCACGACGAGCGGGCAACGCAAGCCCTTCGGCATCCGGGTATTCGAGCGAGCCATCGCCGTCGGCACGACCATTCCGTCCGGCACCGGAATCCCGTGGTAGGTGAGCAGGGCCTTGGTCGTCGCCTTGTTCATCGCGATCGCGCTCGCCGCGACCCCCGAGCCGGTGTAGGGAATCCCCATCGATTCCAGCAATCCCTGAATCGTGCCGTCTTCTCCGCCCGGCCCGTGGAGGGAGAGGAAGGCGATCTGCACGCGATTCGCGCGAAGCTGATCGCAGACCTGATCGTTCACATCGATCGCCACGGCGTCGTAGCCGCGCCGCAGCAGGGCCTGATGCACGGCCTGGCCGGTGCGGAGCGAGACGTCGCGTTCCGCGGAATGGCCGCCCATCAACACCCCGATGCGCGCTTCGGTCAGCCCTCGTTTCATGCCTCTCCCACGATTTTCACTTCGAGCTCCAGCGCCTGGCCGGTCCGGGCCTTCACGGTCCGCTTCAGGGCGGCGATCAGCGTCGTGACATCCTTGGCGGTGGCCTTCCCGCGGTTCACGATGAAGTTTGCATGCCTGGTCGACACTTCGGCGTCGCCGACCCGGCGGCCCTTGAGGCCGGCCTGCTCGATCAGCCCGCCGGCCGTGCGGCCGGTCGGATTCTTGAATACGCATCCTGCATTGGGCTCGTTCAGCGGTTGCGTGTCTTTGCGATACCGCAGATAATCCTTCACAGTCTGCGCGATCCGGTCGGGAGATCCCGTTTTCAGTTGAAGCCAGGCTCCCGCCACGATGCCCTTGGGCAAGGTGGACCGGCGATAACGAAACGCCAATTGATCCCGCGGGTAGTCGCGCACCTCACCCTCCGGGGACACCATCCGCACGGCCTTGACCGCCTCGCTCATCTCACCCAACTTCGTGCCCGCGTTCATCACGATGCAGCCGCCGAGCGTGCCCGGAATGCCCGCGGCCCACTCCAGCCCGCTGAGCCCCCGCTTCGACGCGGCTTGCATCAGCTTCGGCATTCCGATGCCCGCCTCGCTGTAGAGCACGGCGTTGGGCTCCTGTTGCACCCGCGTCAGATGCGCGAGGCTCACCACGACGCCTCGAATGCCGCCGTCACGCACCAGCACGTTGGTGCCTCCCAACACAAACAAGGGCGCCCGCGCGCGCCGGGCCTGCCGCACGAGCCGGCAGAGATCGTCCAGATCGAGCGGTTGCGCCAGCACATCGGCCGGCCCACCGATGCGAAAGGACGTATAGTCCTTGAGGGGCGCGGCGAAGCGCACGTCTCCGCGCAGGCCGGCCACGACCGGTTGCAGTTCGCGCTGGCTCCACCGCTTCCTCATATCGCCTGCAGGAGCTCAAGTCCCACCTTCCAAATGTCGCCGGCGCCCAACGTCAGCACCAGATCGCCCGACCGCAGCGCCGGCAGCACCCGCATCGCCAAGTCTTGCTTTTTCGGCACCCCTGTCACCGAGGGATGACCGGTCGCGCGCACGGCGTCGCAGAGCGTCTCGCCGGAAATCCCCGGAATCGGCGCTTCGCTCGCGGCATAGATCTCCGTGATGAACAGATGGTCGGCCTGGTCGAAGGCCTGCGCGAACTCCTGCACCAGATCGCGCGTCCGTGTGTAACGGTGAGGCTGGAACAAGACGACGACCCGTCGCCCCAACTGCTTGGCCGCGGCCAGGGTCGCCTTGATCTCCGTCGGGTGGTGGCCGTAATCGTCGACCACCAGAATGCCGTTCTTCTCCCCGCGCCGATGGAACCGGCGTTCGACCCCGGTGAAGGCCGCGAGCCCTTTGCGGATGAGATCGACCGGCACGTCCAGCTCTAGGCCGATGGCAATGGCCGCCAACGCATTGGACACGTTGTGAATGCCCGGGACCACAAGCCGGAAGGGCCCCAAGGCCTTCCCGCGGAAGGACGCGCGAAACTCGGACTCGCCCCCCTTCATGTCGATGTCATGTCCGCGCAAGTCGGGGGTCAGCCCCTCATGATCGCGGAGCGCGTAGGTCTGGTAGCGCTTGACCACGTTCGGAAACAGCGCGCGCAGCCGGTCGTCATCCGCGCAGAGGACGGCCAGGCCGTAGAAGGGAACGCGATTGATGAACTCCAGAAACGCCGCCTCCAGCCGCTCCATCGAATGGTAATGGTCGAGGTGCTCCCGATCGATGTTCGTCACGGCGATGATCGTCGGCGACAGTTTCAGGAACGACCCGTCGCTCTCGTCCGACTCCGCCACCATCAGCTCGCCGCGGCCCAGCCGCGCATGACTGCCTAAGGCGTTGACGCGGCCGCCGATGACGACCGTGGGATCGAGTCCGCCCTGTGCCAGCACGCTGGCGACCATGGAGGTGGTCGTGGTCTTCCCATGTGCGCCGGCGATGGCCACGCCGTATTTCAACCGCATCAGCTCCGCGAGCATCTCCGCGCGGGGAATGACGGGGATATGCTTGGCCCGGGCCGCGAGGATTTCCGGATTGGTCGGCGCGACGGCCGAGGAGATCACCACGACCTGTGCCTCACCGATGTTCGCCTCGTGATGCCCGACGCAGATGCGTCCACCCAATTCCTCCAGCCTCTTGGTGGTCTCGGACGTCTGCAGGTCGGACCCAGAGACTGTGTAGCCAAGCGTCAGGAGCACTTCGGCGATCCCGCTCATGCCCGAGCCGCCGATCCCGACCAGATGGATGTGTTGGATTTTTCGAAACATGTCTTCTCCGTAAGGCGTCAGGCGTCAGGAGTTAGGCGGGACACGGTACTCCCCTTCGTCCTACACACCTCACTCCTTACGCCTCACGAGCTTGAGGCATTCCCGCACGACCGCCGTCGCCGCATCGGTTCGTCCCAGGGTGGCGCTTCCGCGGCCCATGGCATCAAGCCTCGATCGATCACCCAGCAAGTCGATGATGGTCAGGGCCAAGCCCGCACCGGTCAGCTCACCCTGCCTGAGCACCACGGCCCCGCCCGCCCGTTCCATGGCCCTGGCGTTATGCTCCTGGTGGTTGTAGATGGCCGTCGGTAGCGGCACCAAGATCGCCGGTTTGCCGCAAGCCGACAGTTCCGCCATCGTCATCGCACCAGCCCTCGCCACCACCAGATCCGCCTGCCGAAGCGCCGTCGGCATGTCATAGATGAAGGGCACCACCTGCGCGCGCACGCCGGCCGCCTCGTACGCCGCCTTCACGCGCGGATGGTCCGCTTCTCCCGTCTGATGCGTGATCGCCCACTCCCGCGCCGGCTCCTTGAGCGTCGGCAACGCGTCGACCATGGCCGAATTGATGGGACGTGCACCCTGGCTGCCGCCGAATACCAGCAGGGAGGGCGTCGTCGTCGGACCCGAGGCCGTACGTCCCGCGCGCTCCAGAAACGAAGCGCGAATCGGCGTGCCGACGACCCGGACCTTCTTCGCCGCGAATCCCTGCGCGGCCGCTTCGAACGCCAGAAACACGCGCTGCGCCAGCGGCCCCAAGGCCCGATTCGCCAATCCAGGGTAGGCATTGGGTTCGAGCACCACGCGCGGAATGCGGCGCAGCCAGGCCGCGAGCAACACCGGCGGACTCGTATAGCCCCCGATGCCCACGACCAACTGCGCCCGATGTCGTTTCAGAATGGCCAGACATTGCCCGACGCCGCACGGCAAGGCGGCCAGCGCCAGCAGGGCTCGCCGAAGGCCGACTCCCATGAAGGGCTTGGCCGTCATCAGCGAGAGCGGCAATCCCTCGTGCGCAAGCACCTTGGCTTCCAACCCCCGCGTCGTCCCGACGAACAAGACCCGCGAAGCCGGCTCGACGCCGAAGAAATTCCCGCGCCAATGCGATCGCCGGATAGAGATGCCCGCCGGTGCCCCCGGCTGCAAAGACCACGTTCATGCCACTCGGACGCGAGCCCCATGTGCAGTCCCCTGCCGCCGTTGTTGCCGATCACGCGACACGCTGAGCAAGATGCCGATCGCCAACAGACTCACCACGAGCGACGATCCGCCGTAACTGACCAGCGGCAAGGTGAGTCCCTTCGTCGGCAACACACCGGTCACGACCCCGGCATTGACCAGAACCTGAACGCCGATGAGCAGCGTGATGCCCATCGCGAGGTGGCGACCGAAGGATTCCCGCGCGTTTGCCGCGATTTGGAAGCCCTTCAACACGAGGATCACGAAGAGCAGCATGATCGCCGTCGTGCCCACCAAGCCAAGCTCCTCACCCACCAACGCCAGCACGAAGTCCGTGTGCGCTTCCGGCAAAAAGAAGAGTTTCTGTTTTCCCTCGCCCAGCCCCACGCCGAACAGTCCGCCGCTGCCGAACGCCAGGAAGGACTGCGTGACTTGGAAGCCCGCATCGGCCGCGTCCTTCCACGGCTCGAGAAAGGTCATGAGGCGCTGGCGCCGATAGCTGGACCGCAAGATCAACAGCGCCGCGACGGGAAGCGCCGCCACGATGAGTCCGAGCAGATGCATCGGCCGCGCGCCGGCCAGGAAGAACATCAGCCACACCACCGTCCCGACGACCACCACCGTCCCGAGGTCCGGCTGCAGGAGCACCAACCCCGACAGGAGGCCGACGAGCGCCAGCGGCGGCAAGAGGCCGGTCTTGAACTGCATCAGCCGATCCTCCCGGCGCGCGAGGTACGACGCGACGTAGAGCACGACGGCCACCTTGAAGAGTTCCGCCGGTTGAATGGAAAAGGGCCCCAGGCGCAGCCACCGCCGCGCGCCCTTGGCCACCAAGCCGAGCGAGGGCATCAACACCGCCGCTAACAGGAGCGCCGTGCCCCCGAGAATCCAGGGCGCCAATTTTCGCCAGACGGCATAATCGACGCGCGAGGCCAGATGCAGCACCACGAACCCCGCCGCCAGCCACATCACCTGCCGCTTCAGAAAGTAAATCGAATCGTGAAACCGCGTCCCGGCGACGACGGCACTGGCGCTGAACACCATGATCACGCCCACCAGCGAGAGCCCCGCCACCACGGCGAGGACGGCGCCGTCCACACCCAAGCCTCTCCGCCGCTTCTCGCCCGACGACGAGAGCCAGGGCAGGAACAACGTGTTGGTATCGGCAGTGCGTGTCGCCACAGGACGCTCCCTGTTCCCTGACGGTTTGGCCATTCACCGTTAGTCTGCGAGCTTCAGGACCAGCTCCTTGAACTGTCGTCCGCGATCCTTGTAATCGGCGAACATATCGAAGCTCGCGCAGGCCGGTGAGAGCATCACCACGTCGCCCGCGGCGGCCTCGCGCGCCGCCGACTCCACCGCCTCGCGGAGCGACGTTGCGCGGACGATTCGGTCGAAGGGCGCCATGGCCTCGGCCATCCGGGTCGTCGCCTCTCCGATCAACAGCAGGCGCTTCACCTTCTTCTGGATCAAGGGCTTCAACTTTTCGAAATCACCGCCCTTATCACGGCCTCCGGCGATCAGGAGAATGGGCACGTCCACGCTTTCGAGCGCTTTGAGCACGGCATCCACATTGGTGCCTTTGGAATCGTTGACGTAACGGACGCCCCGCCGCTCCCTCACGACCTCCAACGCATGCTCGAGCCCCGGGAATCCGGTGATCACGCGGCGCATCGTGTCCAGCGGGCAGCCGACCGCCAATCCCATGGCCGTCGCGGCCATGGCGTTCAGCACGTTGTGCCATCCCAGCAGACGCAGGGCCGACCGCGGAAAGAGCACCTGGCGGCGACCGTCGAGGGTCGCCACGATGTCCGAACCTTCCAATACCACGCGATTCGGCCAGGTGCCGGCGGCGGGGACCGCGTTTCCAAATCCCCAGACCTTCGCCTTGAGACCCGAAGCCAAGCCCGCCACGCGGGCATCGTCCATGCACAACAGCGCCACATCCCGGGCGGTTTGGTTTTCGAAGATCCGCCGCTTGGTCTCGACGTAATCGTCGAACGAGAGGTAGCGATCCATATGATCCTGCGTGATGTTCAGCAAGGTCGCCACCGTCGGGTGAAACCGGCTGATGGTTTCCAACTGAAAGCTCGACACCTCCACGACGTGATAGTCATAGGGAACGGGCTTCCCGGCTTTCTCCGCCTGAAAGGCTACCAACGCCGCGTCGCAGAGCGGCGTGCCCAAGTTTCCGCCGACGAAGGCCCGATGTCCGCTCTCGTTCAGCACCATCCCCAGCAACGTCGTGGTCGTGCTTTTGCCATTGGTGCCGGTGATGGCCAGCATCGGCGCGCGGAGGAACCAGGAGGCCAGTTCCAGTTCGCTGACCACCGAGACTCCGCGACGGCGCACCGCTTCGAGCATCGGCAGCCGAAAGGGCACGCCGGGGCTGATGACCGCCAGCTCCGCCGCCTCCAACGACGATTCGTAGCCGGGCCCGACGGCCAGGGTGAGCGCCGCGCGATCGAGCCCGGCCAAGCTCTCGCCCTGCGCGCTCTCCGGTTTCGCATCGGCCACGGTGACCCGCGCGCCCACGGCTTGGAGGAGTTTCGCCGCGGAGACGCCGCTCCGAGCCAAACCCACCACCGTGACGCGCTTGCCCGCCAGTTGACGATCCATCCGCTCCCACACGATTACCGCAGCTTCAACGTGCTCAAGCTCAACAACGCGAGCAGGATGGCGATGATCCACAAGCGCACGACCACCTTGGGCTCCTCCCACCCCTTCATCTCGAAGTGATGATGGATCGGCGCCATCAGGAAAATGCGCTTCCCCCGCGACTTGAACGACACCACCTGAAAGATCACGGACACGGCTTCGATGACGAACACGCCGCCCACCAGTACCAGCAACAGCTCATGTTTGCTGACCACCGCGACGGTGCCGAGCGCGGCGCCGAGCGGGAGCGAGCCCACATCCCCCATGAACACCGAGGCCGGGTAGGTGTTGAACCAGAGAAACCCGAGGCTCGAGCCGAAAATGGCCGCGGTGAAAATCGCCACCTCGCCGGCCCCCTCGATGTAGGGAATCAGGAGATACTCGGCCATGATCTTGTTGCCCGCGACATAGGCCACGACGGTGTACGCGAACGAGGCGATCATGATCGGGCCGATCGCCAGGCCGTCGAGGCCGTCGGTCAAATTCACCGCGTTCGAGGCGCCCACGATCACGATGACGATGAACGGAACGTAGAGCAGACCAATGTCCGGGACCGCGTGCTTGAAGAAGGGCAGACTCAGCTCGGTGGAATACGATGGAAGGGTATAGATGAAGACGCCGAGAGCCGCGGCGATGAGCACTTGCAGCGCGAACTTCTGCGTCGCCGACAGCCCCTTGGATCGCGCGCCGGTGAATTTTCGGTAGTCGTCCATGAACCCGATGGCGCCGAAGGCCAGGACGGAGAAAAGCACCACCCAGACATACCGATTCGTGATGTCCGCCCACAACAACGTGGAGAGGGTGATGGCGAAGAGGATCAGCACGCCACCCATCGTGGGCGTCCCGCTCTTGGCCAGATGACTCTGCGGCCCGTCGTCCCTGATCTGTTGTCCCATCTTGATCGCCTGCAGCTTGCGGATGAGCGGCGGCGTCAGCACGAAGGCCACCAGGAACGCCGTCACCGCGGCATAGATGGTCCGGAAGCTCAGATACCGGAACACGTTCAAGATCGGGAACTCGTTATGGAGCGGGTACAGCCAGAGATAGAGCATAGGATTCAGCGCTTCTTCCTGATCGCCTGAACCACTTTTTCCAATTTGATCCCGCGAGAGGCTTTGACCAGAACCACGTCGCCGCGCCGGATCAATTCCGTGGTGCGCTGCGCCGCCACGTCGCCATCGGCCACGCTGGACACTTGAGCAGAGTTCATGCCGCCTTCACGGGCCCCCTCGGCAATCTCTCGTGCGAGCGGACCACAGGTCACGAGCAGTCCGATGCCTTTCTTGGCCAGATGACGCCCCACCTCCCGATGCATGGCGGGCGCGGCGGGGCCGAGTTCGAGCATGTCTCCCAGCACCGCCACCGTGCGCCTCCCCGCACCGAACGTCGCCAGCAGATCGATCGCCGCCGTCATCGAGGCCGGATTGGCGTTGTAACAGTCGATGATGGTCGTCACGCCGCGCCGCGTCTCCACCTGCGAGCGCATCTCCGCGGGACGGAAGCGGCCGAGCCCGCGCGCGATCTTCGCCGACGGCACCGAGAGCGCGTGCCCGATCGCCGCCGCCGCTAAGGCATTGCAGACATTGTGCGTGCCGTGGACGCGCAGACGGACCGGCGTCCGTTGCCGCCGCCCGGGCAGGGCCAGCGAAAACGCGGCGCCGGCGGGACGGCTCTCTTGAAGATCCAGCGCGCGCACGTCGGCCTGCGGCGAGAGCCCGAACGACACTACGCGGCAACGCGCCCGGGATTTCAAATAGGGGAAATAGGGATCATCGGCATTGAGCGCGACCGCCCCGTCATCCGGCAGGTAATCCAGCAGTTCTCCCTTGGACTTGGCGGACATATCCATGGTGCCGAAGAACTCCAAGTGATCCGGACCGATGTTCGTAATCAAGCCATGCGTCGGCCGCGCGATCTGACATAGCCGGGCGGTTTGGCCGACGTTGTCGACGCCCATCTCGATCACAGCCGCCTTGTGTCTCTTCGTCAGACGAAAGAGCGTTTGCGGCATGCCGATCCGGTTGTTCAGGTTCCCTTCGGTCTTCAGCACGGTCTTCGTTTCGGCCAGTACCGCCGCGACCATCTCTTTCGTCGTCGTCTTCCCGTTGCTGCCGGTCACGGCCACCAGCGGGATCTTGAATTTGCTCCGGTGGTAGTGCGCCAACTGCTGGAACGCGACCAGCACGTCGGGCACCACAAGCCCGCAGAACGACCGCCCCTTGCCGGAACCGGACTGGGCCGGCAACTTGGACTCATCCTCGACCAGCGCCCCCACCGCTCCTTTGGCGCGCGCCGCATCGAGGAACGCATGGCCATCCGCCCGCTCGCCGCGAAAGGCCACGAAGAGATCCCCCTTGCGGACCTCGCGCGAGTCGGCGCAGAGGCGCGCGACGGGCGTCGAGCCCTTGGCCGAACCGACCAGCTTCGCGCCCGTGACGTCGATCACTTCTTGGAGTGTAAACAGCGGCATGGAATGTCACATGTGCCAGGGGGCCGAGGTGCGAGGCGCGGGGATCGCGGAAATTGATCCGCAAGCGCGCACACCGGTGCTCAACGCCGCTCACCATCAACCCTTCTTGAGCTTCCGTTCGATCGCGTCTCGCGCCACCTCCCGATCGTCGAAGTGGTGCTTGGTCGTCCCGATGATCTGGTAATCCTCGTGGCCCTTGCCGGCGATGACGACGGTGTCGCCGGACCTGGCTTCGCGAATGGCCGCCTCGATCGCCTGCGCGCGATCGGCGATTTTCTCGTACCGCACGCGCGACGGATCCAACACCTCTTTGACCCCGACCTCCACCTCGGCCAGGATCGCCAGCGGATCTTCCGTGCGCGGATTGTCGGAGGTCAGGAACACCACGTCGCTCAGCCGCGTGGCGGCGCGTCCCATCTTGGGCCGCTTGGTCCGATCGCGATCCCCGCCGCACCCGAAGACCGTGATCACCCGACCGGTCTTGAGAGATTGCGCAGTCGTGAGCACCCGAATCAGCGCATCGTCGGTGTGCGCATAGTCGACCAACACCGCGAAGTCCTGTCCCGCATCGACCCGTTCAAAGCGCCCTGGCACCGAGGAAGCCGCGGCGATCCCGGCGCGAATCTGATCGGGCGTGAGGCCCTCATGGAGCCCGACGCCGATCGCGGCCAGCAGGTTGGACACGTTGTGCTCGCCGACCAGCCGGCTGTCGACGGCAAAACTCCCGACGGGACTTTTCACGGTGAAGCGACTGCCGGCCAGGCTCAATTGTACCTGCTCGGCCCTGATATCCGCCTCGCGGTGAATGCCATAGGTCCACACGGGCACCTTCGTTGCCGCGGCCACCGCCGCTCCGCGCGGATCGTCCGCATTCACGATCGCCCGCTTGGGGTGCGCCTTGCGGCTGCCCTCGCCCAGTCCGGTAAACAGCAGCAGCTTGGCGCGGAAGTAGTCGTCCATGTCGCGGTGAAAATCGAGATGGTCCTGCGTCAGATTCGTAAAGACGGCGACGTCGAATTCGCAGCCCGCCACCCGATCGAGCGCCAGCGCGTGAGAGGACACTTCCATCACGACCGAATCCAACTTGGCGTCCCGCATCCGCCCCAAGACGGTCTGCAACTCGACGGCGCCGGGCGTCGTATGCGACGCGGGAATGGTGTCCGCTCCGATTTGATAGGCCACCGTCCCGATGAGCCCGACGCGGCGGCCGACCGCCTCCAGCAGGGCCTTGCAGAGATAGGTGGTCGTCGTCTTGCCGTTCGTGCCGGTCACCCCCACCAGGGTCAGCCGGAATGCCGGCTCACCATAGAATCGACCGGCGAGCACCCCGAGCGCCTTGCGCGTGTTGCGAACCCGCACGACCGGCACGGAGGACGGACCGGCGGACGGCTCTTCGACCACCAGCGCCGCGGCTCCGGCGCCGATGGCCTGCGCCACAAACCGGTGCCCATCCACCCGCTCACCTCTCACGGCCACAAACAGGCTCCCGGGCTTCACCGCCCGCGAATCGTCGGCGATGCCGCCGATCGCGACATTCGCATCACCGATTCGCTCGACCACATCCAGCGACTGCACCAACTCCGCCAAGGTCACGGGACCAGCACCGGTTCATGCTCGGCCATGACGAACTTGGCCGGCTCTTGCGAGTAGACACCCAAAGCCGGCAAGGCTTGTTCGGCGATCCGGCGAAAGACCGGCGCCGCCACGGCTCCGCCCCAGGCTTCGCCCTGCGGCTCATCGATCGCCACCACCATGGCCAGCTTCGGGTCCTCCGCCGGGACATAGCCCACGAAGGAGCCGACGAATTTCGTGGCGGAATAGCCGCCGGTGGCCGGATCGATCTTTTGCGCCGTGCCGGTCTTGCCCGCGACCCGGAAGCCCGGCACCGCCGCCTTCGTCCCCGTCCCGCGCAGGACGACGCCTTCAAGAATGCCGCTCAGGGTCCTCGCCGTCTCCGGGGAGACCGGCTTCCGCCTCACGGTCGGCTTGGCCTCCACCACCACGCGTCCGCGCGAATCGCCGATGGACTGGACCAAGTACGGCTTCATCAAGGAGCCGCCGTTCGCCACCGCCGACATGGCCGTCACCAATTGCAAGGGCGTCACCCCTACCTCTTGGCCCATCGAGATCGAGGCCAGCGAGCGACGTCCCCAGTCTTTAGGATCCCGCAGGAGTCCGGCCATTTCGCCCGGCAGGTCGATGTCCGTCCGCTCGCCGAAGCCGAAGGCCCGGAGGTAGCGATGCAGCCGGCGCTCGCCCAGCGCCATGCCGGTCTTGGCCGCGCCGATGTTGCTGGACTTTTCGATTACCTGCGCGAAGGTCAGCCAGCCATACCGCTCATGATCGTGGATGACGGTCCCCGCGACCGGCATCTCTCCGTTCTCGGCGTAGACACTCGTCGTCGGCTTCATGACTTTTTCTTCAAGCGCGGCCGCCCCCACGAACACCTTCATGGTGGAGCCGGGCTCGTAGGCATCGGTCAGCGCACGATTGCGCCAGCGCTCCGCGGACAGGGCCTTCAACTCGTTGGGATCGAACCGGGGACTGATCGCCATCGCGAGAATTGCGCCGGTCTTGGGCTCCATGATGACCGCGATCCCGCCCTTGGCCCTGGTCGCGCGGACCGCTTCGTCCAGTTCTTTCTCCGCGACGTACTGGACGACCTCGTCGATCGTCAGTGCCAGATTGTGCCCGGGGAACGGACCCTGTTCTTGCAACCCCTTAGGAAACACCGTCCGGCCCAAGGCGTCCCGCTGCAGCACCACCATCTGCTTCTCACCGCGAAGGAACGGCTCGTACTTCAGTTCAAGCCCTTCGAGGCCCTGCCCATCCAATCCGGCAAATCCCAGCACATGGGCCAGCAACGATCCCTTGGGATAAAACCGGCGCCCTTCCATGACGGTCCCGATCCCCTCCAACGAGAGGGCTTCAAGCGACCGTCCGATGTCCGGGTCCAATTTCCGCGCGATCCACACGAAGCTCCGTTCCTGCTTCAGCCGTCGCTCGATCTCATCGGCCTTAATATGGAGGACGCGCCCCAGATCCTTTGCCACTCCCGCCGGGTCTCCCAACGAGGTCGGCACCCCGAAGACCGACGGCACGTCCACGTTGGCAGCAAGAACCTTGCCCTGCCGATCCATGATCGTACCGCGCGGCCCTTCCAACACCACGGCCTTACGATGCTGCCGATCGGCTTTTGCCGTGAGTTCGCCCGCCTGCAACACTTGCAGTTGAAACAGACGGCACAGAACCACCGCGAACGCCACCATCAACAAGATGGCGATCCCGATGCGCCGGCCACGGAACGGATCAACCGACTTCATGCCCCCTACCGATCCGAGACATGACGAGCCACCTGCACTCCGGAGCCTGCACTCGCCACCGCTGTCAGCCCCGTCGTCCCGACGCGCACCAATACCACCTGATCCTTGCTAGGCGGCATCATTCCCAGTCGGTCCATAGCCAGATGCGCGATTCGCTCGGGGGACGACAGCTTGGACACCTTGACGCGAAGTTCGTCTCGCTCCCGCTGCAGGGCGGCTCGCTCGGTTTTGAGCCTTTCGATCTGGTAGCCCAGGCGAACGATGTCGACCCGCTCCGCCACGTAAACCAACAAGCTGACCACGACGAGCCCCATCAACACTTTCATGCCGACCTCCCATCGCAGGTACTCCTTTTCCGTTCGGCGACCCGGAGCTTGGCGCTCCGAGCACGCGGGTTTGTGGCACACTCCGATTCCGTCGCCGTCACCGGCTTCTTCGTCAGGATCGAGAGCAGCGGCTCAGCGCCGGCGGCCAGATCCCGAAACGTGTGCTTCACGATGCGATCCTCGAGCGAATGAAACGCGATTACACAGAGTCGCCCGCCCGGCGCCAGATGCGTTGCGGCCTGACGGATCGATTCACCGAGGTCATCCAGCTCACGGTTCACCGCAATACGTAAAGCCTGAAAGGTTCGGGTGGCGCAGTGAATGCGTCCATGACGATAGGCCCGGGGGACTGCGCGGCGGACCAGCTCAACCAATTGTGAGGTGGTAAGAAGTGGGTGCTCTTTTCGTTCACGCGCAATCGCCCGGGCGATTCGCCTCGAATAGCGTTCTTCGCCAAATCGATAGAGCACATCCGCCAATTCATTTTCCGGCAACTGATTCACCAGATCCGCGGCCGTCTGCGGTTGAGTTCGATCTATGCGCATATCGAGCGGGCCCTCGGCTTGAAAACTGAACCCGCGCGACGCGTCATCCAACTGCATCGACGATACGCCCAGGTCGAAGAGAATCCCGTCAAATACGCTTCCGCCAAAGTGTTGAGCCTGCTGCGCGAGATCGCGATAGCGCGCATGAACCAGATGCGCGCGCGTGCCCCAGCGACGCAGCCGCTCACGACTCACGACAAGGGCCCCCTCATCCCGGTCCAACCCCAGAAGCACGGCATCCGGCCCGGCCCGCTCCAGGAGCGCATCGGCATGCCCACCGAGGCCCACCGTGCAATCCAGATAGCGGCCGCCCGGCTTCGGAACCAACCAGTGCAGCACCTCCGCAAGAAGAACCGGAATGTGCGACTGCTTCTCTTTATTTTCCAATGAGATGCCATTAATACCCACTTCTTCCCACTTAGCGGCTGGATTATACGGGTTCTCAATTCTATGTCAACAACATTCTTGGGGTTTTCCCACGATTATATACTTGACATACCCAACAGCCGGAAGTATACTGTTCCCATAAGCCTTGGAGAGGTGACTTATGGGACAGAATCTACTGAATCAGCCGCATCTCACGGACGAACGCGCAGCATATGACTTCCTTGCATCTCTGCGCTGGCCGGACGGAATTACCTGCCCTCATTGCAAGGGCATTAAAGTCTACAAACTGAATCTCTCCAATACAAGACGCCAAGTCCTGAAGTGTGCGAAGTGTCGCAAGCAGTTCTCAGCCACGGTGGGAACGATCTTCGAGGATTCCCACATTCCGTTGACCAAGTGGCTGATGGCGCTGCATCTGTTTGCTTCCTCCAAGAAGGGCATCAGCGCCCATCAGCTCCATCGGATGCTTGGCATCACGTACAAGAGTGCTTGGTTCATGGGGCATCGGATTCGCCATGCTATGAAGCCCACACCCTACGGCGGCAAGTTAGGAGGAATTGTGGAGGCCGATGAAACGTACATCGGGGGAAAGACTCGCGGCCAGGGCAAAGGCATTACCAATAAGAAGCCCGTGTTTGCCTTGGTCGAGCGTGGCGGGCAGGTCCGCTCATTTCCCATTCAGTTTGTGACATCAAGGAATCTGAAGAAGATCCTAAATGAGCATGTGTCACCCGATGCGAAAATCATGACGGATGAGGGAATGGGGTATCAGGGCTTGAAGCAGGATTTTGCCGACCATCAAACCGTGAACCATTCCAAAATGGAATATGTACGGGGAGAAGCTGGAACCAATACTGTTGAAGGTTATTTCAGTCTACTTAAGCGCGGATTGACGGGTACCTATCATCATGTCTCCGAGCATCATTTGCACCGCTATTTGAATGAATTTAATTTCCGCTACAATGCGAGAAATGAAAATGATGCTGCCCGCGCAATGCTGGCCATGCGACGAACTGAAGGAAAGCGATTGCTCTACAAATGACTGGTGAAACGTCAGCCAGTCAGGAGGAAGATGCGGGTCTGGACGGCGATCGTTTCGGCATGACTGGCTTCTTTGGCAGGGGTTTCGCCTTCAAAATAGTTCGCACGGCATCTTCCAAGGAAAGAGGATAAAGTGAGATGGGTTTACTGCGATCTGGCGGTTTTCGCTTGGTCATAGAGGGTGAATTTCCAGAAGGGTAATAATGCGATCTTTGATAGTGAAGAATAGTGTCAAAGCAGGGAAACTAGCTATCGTCACAGCACGCAGCTTTGTTCCAGGCACTTGTGGAAATTGTTCGGGGTCAAGAGGAAGAACGGAGTAAAACTCACGTTGGAGTTCATCCCGCAATCGAGGATCAGGAACAAGTTTCGTGAATTGCTCGGCAAACTCTGCTGATTCAATGACTTGATAGGGCGGGAAAGCCTCAACTTTACTCTGTAAGTCCATGCTTCCTAGCTATCTTAACCCCTAGTTCAATTTGCTGCTGAGTCAATGGGGCCGAAGATAGCAAGGATGGTCGCAAAGATAAAGCCGGCACTGTCCAGTCATTCTTGTCAATCCGAAAGCAATAATAGACCGACTCAAGGAATGTTTTTCCTTCAATCGGCAGCAGTTGACTTACGAACACTCTGTTTTTGGCCCCACCTGATTCAACCGTTGGCATAATTGCCTCGCCTATACTGTTTGTAGGATAGCATTGAAATCTTTCGATGCAATGAAATGCTCATCTGCGAGCAAACGAAATTCATACCTTCCAGGACCTGGGAACATCGTTGGTGGTAATGTAACCCCAGCATCCACAATTTCTAATCGGTCCTTAAATTCGAGAACTTCATTCAATGGCGCTCGACCAATGGTCTTGTTCTCGTTCAAATAGACAAGTTCGATCACAAACTGATACTTCCCTTCACCATCCGTCAGACAAAAATACAGGGCCAGCTGATTTAGAACACAAGGAAAACTGGTCGCCCGAACGGTAGTAAACGCCCCTACAATCGTTTTCTTTCCAGTGGCCGCATCCGCGATAACATTATCACAGACCAAGAAGGCCTGGACGGACGGCTTGATGATCTCTGCCATTTGTCCTGAATTGTGTGTGAATTTATCAACGGTTGTCAATTCCCTATTGTAGGAATTGTGGGTCCAAGTGGGACCTTCTGCTGGGTGTGTCATGTATACAATCATCCCTCTTCCGAGAGATGGTGCTCACGGATCCGCGCCATCAGCTTGTCGTAATCATGCAGACGCTGCCCGCCCCCGATGATTTCACCGTAGCCCTCCGGCGCCAGTACGTCCATGCATAGGGCCAGCGAGGGGTTGGTGGGATCGGGCTGCATATAGAAAGCCTTGATCGCGGCCGGATACCGATGCACGATCACCGGCCGGTCGAATTCGTTCGAGAGCAGCGTTTCTTCGTCACCTCCGAAATCGTCGCCCGGCTGCATCGGATTGCCCTTCTTTTGCAGCAGCATCACCGCATCGTGGTACGCCAACCGGGGGAAGGGCCGCTTGATGCGCTCCAGCTTGGCCACATCCCGCTCCAGCACGGCCAGCTCCGGACGGCGGCGCTCCAACACCTTGGCCACAATTTCACAGAGAAAGTCTTCCGCCAAATCCATCATGTCCGGCAGTTCGGCGAAGGCCACTTCCGGCTCGACCATCCAGAATTCCATCAAATGGCGACGGGTTTTCGATTTCTCCGCTCGGAACGTCGGCCCGAAGCAGTAGACTTTTCCAAAGGCCGCAGCCGTGGCCTCGCTGTAGAGCTGGCCGCTCTGGGTGAGATAGGCTTTCTCGTCAAAATAGTTCGTCTCGAACAGCGTGGTGGTGCCTTCGCAGGCATTGGGCGTGAAGATCGGCGAATCCACTAAGGTAAATCCACGATCGTCGAAGAAGTTGCGGCAGGCGCGGACGATCTCGTGCCTGATGCGCAGAATGGCATGCTGGCGGCTGGACCGCAGCCAGAGGTGCCGATGCTCCATCAGAAAGCCGGTGCCGTGTTCCTTGGGCTGAATGGGGAAGGGCTCGGCCTGCTGGAAGATCTCCATCTGCTTCACATCCAGCTCAAACCCACCTTGGGCCCGCACATCGGCCCGCACTGTGCCGGTGACGATGACGGAGGACTCCTGCGTCACCTGGCTGATCCGCTCGAACGGCGCATCCCCCACCGCCGCCTTGCTGACCACAGCCTGGATGTCGCCCGTCCCATCGCGAATCACCAGGAACTGAATCTTCCCTTTCGCCCGGTGATGGCGCACCCATCCCCGGATCGTGACCTCTTGTCCGACATGCGCGGCGATGTCTTCGACGTACGCGATCGGCATGGTGTCCTTTCTGATAGCCTGCACGAAATGGCGAAAGATGGAGCCTATCGAGAAAATCTGGCCATTTCAAGGAGACGAGGAGATTCCAAACCATCGCACAACATTGACAAGAATCCCTCAGCCCCACACAATGGGCTTAATGAAACTCGCCATTCGGAGGATCCACTGGCAACAGAACTCCTCGGCCCTGCTGACTGCCCTCATCATTTCGCTGCTGGGAATGGAGGGACCGTTGTTTGCGGACGGCCCGCTCAGTCAGCTCTATTGGTGCCCGAGCCGCAGCGGAGCGGAACGACTTCAGGCCAGTCCGGCCAGTGACTGCGAACCGCTGCTCGGCGTCAAGGATCAGGAGCGCAGGCCCGAAAAGCCGATGGTCGAGAAGCCGGGCGTCGCGGACAACGTTGAAACGGCAGCCCAAGCCTACCTCACTCGCCATCGCCGACTCATGGCGTCGGTGGTCGACAAAGTGGAAGATCCCACTCATTCCGAGCTCCTCACCTTGGAAGACCAAGCGACCACGTTGCTGCGGGAGATGGACGCAGCGTTCCCGGCCGCCCGTTTCAAAGGGGCCACCGTCATGTCTCAAAATCTCGTGATAGCGCTGGCAGAGGCTCGGCAGCAACTCCGTCGCCTCAGAAAAGAACGACAGGCTCTCGACCAAGCGCGTGAGGCAGCGGATCAGATGGATTATGAATCGTCCGGTCGGGAGCAGCAGCGGATCAACGCGGCGCAGGAACAACTCAATAAGGAACTGAGGCCGCCGAAACAGCCCTCACGGGCGCTGACGGGCAAGGAGATTCAGAGCGTCCCCCTCACAGGACCATCCTATAAAGAGGGGGAAGCGAAAGTAGGCCCGGACGTCGGGACTTCACGCTTCAATGACATGTCCAAGACCGGGCCGGACTCCGTCGGCGACTCTCGATTCAACGACCTGTCTCGAACCGGTCCGGACTCGCTCGGCGACTCACGCTTCAACAACATCTCGCAGACGGGGCCGGACTCCGTCGGCAACTCGCGCTTTAACGAGATTTCGAGGACCGGTCCAGGGGCCGTAGGCAACTCCAGCATGAATGATATTTCGAAGACTGGTCAAGGCGTCGGCAACTCGGATTTCAATACCCGCCGCTAGTCAGCCCCGCGTCCTTCAGCGCCACTACGCATCCTTCTTATGGGCAGCCGCTACCGGCGGCATGGAAGCCCAGGTCTCCCCGCGGTCGGCGCTCCGATACAAGCCGCTGCCGTTTGTGCCCACGTACCACACAGTAGGATCGATGGCACTCTGCGCCAACGAGCGGATATTGGTCGTGGCCAGGCCCTTGTTCAATTCCTTCCAGGTCTTGCCGCCGTCTTCGCTGCGGTGCACACCCTGCCGTGAGGCCACGTAAATTGTGTTGGGCTTGGCGCGATCCAGCGTCATCGACGTCAGCATCTGATCGGGCAAAGACTCCGCGATGCGAGCCCACGACTCCGCGCCATTTTCTGTCTTATACAGCCCGGCCAAGGTCGCGGCATAGACGGTATCAGGATTGAAAGGATCGACCTGCACCACGGTCACCCCCAAGGCACGGGAGGATTTCAAGACCTCCGGCGGCACCAGGCCGTTGTTCACCTTCTCCCATTTGGCCGCCCGATTGACAGACTTGTAGACGCCGCCACTGGTGCCGGCATAGAGGATTGTCGGCCGGGCCTGATCCTGCGCGATCGTCACCACCATCAGCACCTCTTTCATGCCATCCATGCGCTTCTGCCATTGTTCGCCGGCATTCAGCGATTCGAAGACGCCCATCGTCGTGGCGGCAAACAGATGCGTATTGTCGCCGGGCTCAAACAAGAACTGATTCACCACCGAGGTGATCGTCACATCCTCCAGCCCCGCCCGCAGCGACACCCAGCGCTGCCCGCCGTCGTAGCTCTTGAACACCGCATCGCCTTTTGTGCCCGCGTACACCGTCGCCGGATAGGCCGGATCCACCGCCATTGAAATCACGCGTGAATGGGTCATGCCCTTCGAAAGATTCTCCCAGGTCTGCCCACCATCCCGCGTCTTAAAGATATAGTCGTTCGTCGCCACATAGATGATGTCCGGATTCTTCGGGTGCAACGCGATCACCACGATCGAATCGCTCCCCTTACACCCCCCTCCTCCCGCCATCACAAAGGAGGCGAATACTAGCAAGAGCAGCCGCTCACGGAGTCTCAGAAAGAAAGCAACAATTCTCATCAATTCGATGTAGTGGGAGATAAGCGGGTGGCGCCAACCAGGGAGCCCGTCCGCCCGCAGCGGGGTCCC
>FKKE01000081.1_pt1 | contig 25678 bp, 23 predicted proteins | sample 1106331 | NCBI WGS metagenome assembly FKKE01 (sample SAMEA3931202, study PRJEB13176) | freshwater metagenome | biome: Drinking water system; feature: drinking water; material: freshwater | place: China | collected 2013-02-06
AATTCTTGACAGAATTCAGTGTTCAATAATGATCATCTTGCGCTAGGGCGTTTGTACAAAAAGGTTCATCCTTCTTCCCTCCATTGAGTCGAGGTCCCTGCATGGGGAACTCAGCCGGGCGCCGCTTACAGAAGATTCGGGACTGGCCGGCCCAGGAACGTCCGCGCGAACGATTGCTCCAGAACGGTGCGGATACCCTGAGCGACGCGCAACTGCTTGCCATTCTTCTTCAAAGTGGCCGTCAGAATGCTTCGGCCGTCCAAGTGGCGCTGGAATTGTTGTCCACGATCGGCGGGGTCCAACGACTCAGCCAGTTGGGGATCGACGAGTTACGACGCTTCCGTGGCATCGGCCCGGCCAAAGCTGCACAGCTCAAGGCGGCCGTTGAGATCGGCAAGCGGGCCTTGGCAACCCCGCTCAGCACGGGGCTTCCCATCCGATCGAGCGCCGATGTGTATGCGGCCTACTATCCCTTGTTACGAGATTTGCGCCAGGAAGTGTTCATTCTGGTGCTGTTGGATGCCAAGCACATCGTGATCAAGGATCTTCGGATCTCCACCGGCAGCCTGACGGCCAGTGTGGTTCATCCGCGGGAGGTCTTCAGCATGGCCGTCCGGGAATCCGCCGCCGCGGTCGTGTGCCTCCACAATCATCCGAGCGGCGACCCGACCCCCAGTCCGGAGGACCGGCTGCTGACCGATCGCCTGCAAGAGGCCGGGGCGCTGCTCGGCATCCCGGTACTCGATCACCTCATCATCGGAGACGGGCGCTACATCAGTTTTGCGGATCAGGGCTGGTGCGGAAGCAGAAGGACGCCGACGTCATAACCCACGAATCTCGCGCGAGAGGAGGGTCCTATGAACGCTGCATCCGGGCTGCCGATTCGGAACGTGGCTGTGGTGTCTTCGGTTGGAACGGGAAAGACCACGCTCGTGGAAGCGTTGTTGTTCGCCGCCGGCGTGATTCCCGCCATGGGGTCGGTCGGGCAGGGGACGACAGTGACGGACTTCGAGCCCGACGAACAGCACCGTCGGCATTCGCTGCAGACTGCGGTGGTCCACTGTGTCTGGAAAGACACACGCATCACGCTCCTCGATACGCCCGGCGATCGGAATTTCTTAGGCGATACGTTGGCTGCCTTGCGTGTGGCGGATGCCGTCTTGCTGGTCGTGAGCGGGGTGTCGGGGGCTCGCCCGGACCTGGGACGACTCTGGGCGCAGCTGTCCGCAACGCGTCTGCCGGTGATACTGTTCGTTACCGATCTCGACAAAGAAGGAGCCTCGTTCGAGGCCGCGTTGGCGAGTTGCCGTGAGCGAATGGAAGGGAGCACGATTGTGCCCTGCACCGTCCCCGGCGGGAGAACTGCGCTTGGAGAGGCGGTGGTCGACCTTCTGGCCCAGCGCCTGGTCGTGTCGAATCCGACCACACCCACACCGCAGATTCTGCCCATTCCCGCGCCGATTGCCGAACTGGCCGCTGCGACGAGAAGACCATTGTTGGAAGCGGTGGCCGAAACCGACGATGCGCGGCTGGAGGAGTATCTGGCGACCGGGGAGTTGGCGGCCGATGCTGTGCGGCATGGGCTGGCCCAGGCGATGCGGAAGGGCCTTCTGGTCCCCGCCTTCGGCGGGTCAGGGCTTCAGTATGTCGGTGTCACCGTTTTGCTGGATGCGATCGTTACCTGTGCGCCGTCACCCGCGGAGCGTGCGGGGATGGACGGGTGGATCGGACGCGATCCCCGGACAGGTGCCGCGATCTCGCGTTCGCCCGATCCCGTGGCCCCCTGTGTGGCCCTCGTCTTCAAGACCATCATCGATCCTTTCATGGGATCGCTGAACTATGTGCGGGTGTACTCGGGCACGTTGGTGGCGGATCGTCCGGTCTTCAACGCGACGACATCCGCCCAAGAGCGGGGCGGCCATCTCTTCACGATGATCGGAAAGAAATACCTCCCCGTTGCCTCGCTTGCAGCAGGGCAGATTGGGGCGATCGCGCGGCTTAAGGACACGCATACCGGAGACACCCTCTGCGAGGAGCAGGCCCCGATGGTTCTGGCGCCGCCGGTCTTTCCGCGCTCAGTGCTTTCCGTCGCGCTGGCGCCGAAATCCAAGGCGGATATTGAGAAGGTCAGCCTGGGGCTCCACAAGTTGGTGGAAGAAGACCCGACCTTGCACGTGACCCGACAGGAAGACACCCACGAACTCGTCTTGAGTGGGTTGGGCGAATTGCATCTGGATGTGGCCGTGGAGCGCTTGCGGCGGAAATACGGAGTGGAAGTCGTGCTCCATCCGCCACGCGTTCCCTACAAGGAAACCATCGCCAGTTCGGCCACTGCCCAGGGCAAATACAAGAAGCAGACGGGTGGCCATGGACAGTATGGCGATTGCTGGCTCCGCATCAGTCCGCTCCCGCACGGGAAAGGCTTCGTCTTTGAAAACAACGTGGTGGGCGGCGCGATCCCAAGGAATTTCATTCCGGCCGTTGAAAAAGGCGTGGTAGAGGCGATGCGGGCAGGGTGTCTGGCTGGGTATCCGGTGGTGGATGTGCAGGTGAGCGTCTATGACGGCTCCTATCATTCGGTGGATTCCTCCGAGCTGGCGTTCAAGATGGCGGGGGCGTTGGCCTTTCGCCAGGCCCTGGAGTCGGCCCATCCGGTCTTGCTGGAGCCGCTCATGTTGGTCACCGTGACCTGTCCTGACGACACGGTCGGGGCCGTGATCGGGGACCTGAATGCCAGACGCGGCCGCATCACCGCCGTGACGACCGAGGGGCATTCGGAGCGGATCGAGGCGATGGTGCCCATGGCCGAGTTGGTGACCTATGCGCCGGTGCTCAATGGGTTGACCGGGGGGCGCGGGGACTATGCCATGGAGTTCTCAGCGTACGAGCAGGTGCCGAGAGAGTTGGTCGGCAAGCTCGTCGACGAGGCGCGGGCAGGCAAATCGACTGCGGCCGCCACCTAGGACCGGGATGCTTGGGGGAGCAACGAGCCACGACGCCAATTCGAAGCTGGCCAGGCACGAGCCGGTCCACCTCATCGGGGGGTTCCGTCGCGACGGCTTACCCCGTCTTGAGGACCACGTAAAAGGCGCGGGACTCACGCAGCACGCGAAGCAGGAGGGAGTCGCCGCGGCGAGTCTTGGAGACCACTGCGCTGAACTCCGCCACCGAGTGCACATCCGTGCGGTTGATCTCGGTGATGAGGTCTCCGCTTCGCAACCCCTCGGCGTAGGCCAATGTGCCGGGATCGACCTTCGAGACGAGGACTCCACGGCTGTCTTTGAGCTTGAATTTCTCCGCCAGGGCCGCCGTGACATCCTGAATGTCCAGCCCCAGCTTGCCATCACTGAGCGATAGCGGGAGGGAGGCCACGACCGCCTGGTCGCGTCGCTCTGAGAGCGCGACTTTGAATTGGAGCCGTTTGCCGTCGCGCACGACCTCCACGAGTGTCGCGCTGCCCGGCTCGAGCGTCGCGACCAGTCGCGAGAGTCGGTTGGGAGAATCGACCGGCTTGTCGTCCACTTTGGTGATGACGTCGCCCGGATGAATCCCGGATTCCGACGCCGGATCCCCCTCGAACACCTCGTTGACCAGGACCCCGGCCGATTCGTCGACGCCGAATTTCTTGGCCAACTCAGGCGTCAATGGTTGGATCCCGACGCCCAGCCAGGCACGGATCACACGCCCCTTCGTCACCAACTGCGTCAGAACCTGTTTGGCCATATTCGACGGGATGGCGAAGCCGATACCCTGTGCGAAGTTGATAACGGCGGTATTGATGCCGATCACCTCTCCATGAAGATTGAAGAGGGGGCCGCCGGAATTACCCGGATTGATCGACGCGTCGGTCTGAATGAAATTCTCATATCGCGAAAGATTGATATTCTCGCGGCCGGTTCCGCTCACCACTCCCAAGGTGACGGTGCGCTCCAGCCCGAAGGGGTTTCCGACGGCCAGCACCCATTGGCCGACGCGCACGCTTGAGGAATCACCGAAGCGGGCGAAGGGGAGGGCATGGTCGGTGGACACCTTCAATACCGCGAGGTCTGTGTCCTGATCCCGGCCCACGACGTGCGCCACCATCTTGCTGCGGTCTCCGAAGCGTACTTCCACTTCGATGGCATCGCCGACGACATGATTGTTCGTCACGATATGACCGTCTGCGTCGACGACCACGCCCGATCCGGAACCTGTGGCGCTCGGTGTCCGGTCGCGATTGGGGTCCGTCGGGTTGTGTGTCGGATGAATGGGAAAGATGCTGACGACCGACGGTGTGGTCCGATCAGCCAGATCCATGAACACCGCCTGCATGTCCTCCAACATCCGCAGGCCGGATGAGCTCGGAGTTTGACGTGTGGCGGACTCCGCTCCGGCATCCGGCGCGAGAACTCCCGCGCAACAGACTGCCAGCAGCACCAGGCGAATGCTGGCCTGCCATCCGCGAAGCCATTCATGAAGGTCAGTCATGTGTGACTCATCCGACCGACGAGGTCGTCTCCCTGGTAGCGAGTCGTACTCGACGGCGTCAGTAGTTCCGCCTCGCAGTGTGTCAGTACGTCCGGTGGCCCCATAAGGAGCAGCAACTCTCCGGGGCGCAGGAGATGATGGGGGTCCGGTTTGAGGACCAATGGACCACGAATGACTCCGACGACGTAGATCTCAGGCACAGCCATGATGCCCTGGAGCCGCCCATCAGCCAGGGGGCCGTGGTTGGGGACCGATACGTACCGGAGGCCATACCCGCGGGACTCCAGATCGCGAAGAAATTGCTGAAGATCGTCGCGGACGGTTTCCGATTGGATTGCCTGGATCCGTGCCTCCGTTTTCAGCAATTGCTCCTTGAGGGCATGGAGTTGTCCGCTCGCTCGCCCAACGATGGCTGCGGCCTCCGGCGGTTCGGTAAACGGAGAACGTCCCTGGCCGGATGGCGTGGCCGGTAGCCACGTCGTCAGGGCTTGTCCCAAATCTCGATGGACCTCCGTGATTTCTTCCTGGATCTGCGAGGCGTTCCAATGCAGACGCAACAGTTGAATCCTGCGATTGACGCGCTCGGCGACGGCCAAGATCGTTTCCTCGGCTGTGGCCAGCGTGAGGCGTAATTCCTGCTGGAGTCGGGCCAGAAAGTCAAAGGTCATACGATGGAATGTCTGATAAGATACATTATGTCAAATTAGAGATCGCCTAGCCTATTCACGCACTACGCTAGCACAAACACCCCACATCCGCGAAGAGAGCATCTCTAGCACCCCTCGCCCTGGTGCCGGCACGCCTCAGGCGCCGTCCGCCAACTCGCGATAGTATCCGGCCAGGATATTCCGACGTGCGTGCTCGACCATCACGATTTGCCGTTGATCGAGCGTGTTGGCGCAGTAGACATAGGCAAGGTCGCCGGCGTCCCCGTGTTCGACATGCAGCTGCTTCCCGTCCGCCTGCCCACGGTCGAGCTGTTCAATCACGACACGACCGGAGAGCCCCTCATAGACCTGCTGTGCCCCAGCCGTGTGGTTCTCATAGAGCGGGGTGTCAGCGGGCGGACCGGTCGGCGGACCGGCGCCGAAGGTCTCCTGGAGCACCTCGATGATCGCGGCTGTTTCTCCTGCTGGCATCGTGCGGAGTCGACGGGTAAGCTGCGAATCCAATAGGCCTTCGCTCATGGCTGGGCTGATTTGCAAACCCCGAAAGCCGTTGTGCCGACTCGCGTACAGATAGCCGAAGCGTCCGGCCCGACCCCATTCGATGGATCCTGACGCCAAGCCTGGCGGCTTGAACGTCATTCGGTCGGCAATGGTTCGGGCTGGCAGGCGTTGATACAAGTATTCAGCGCCCGGTCCCGCGCAGGTATACACTAGGTCTTCCGCCGTGGTGTCTGGATGTTCGTCCCAGGGATGTGCGTCCTGTTCACTGATTCCGCGCGAGAGCACATAGAGCGGTCCGTCCTCCGTCATGTCTTCCACGGACAGATAGCGCAGGGGGAGCGGCTTCTCGAGCAGTCGCAATCCACGGCGGGCCAGTGCCCGTTGAAACCCAATGCGGCGGGCCAGGTGCCTGGCCTTTTCGCAGAGCACCAGGCGGCCGGTCGGCGCCAGTGCGGCACAGAGGGTCGTGAGTCGTGCTGTCACGCCGGTGCGCCGTTCAAAGGCGTCCTGCGCCTCCGGATGGCCGCAGCGCGCGAAGGAATGCCAGGAATCGCTCGGGATGCCGGGATCACGTTCCGACTGCAGCAGGACGTGACTGGCAAGGACCACCTCGTACAGGTCGGCGATCGGGCCTCGATCGAGGTCGAATGCCTGGAAGGAACAATTCCGAAGCTGCATCGTGCGAGCCTGTCGGCGGGCGACCTCCAAGGAGCTGTCCGACCGGTCGATACCGACTATTCTAAGATCCGGAAACTGCTTGGCATAGAAGGTTGTGAGGATCCCGAGTCCGCACCCCGCGTCAAGGACGGTCGCCGCCGGCGGAATGCGTGAGGCCATGGCTGCGCCGACCGTCAGGTAGTAGTCGAATCGCTGGCTGTAGAGCGTGGGGTAAATCGTGGGTTGGGCCGCATACTCGTAGAACGCAAGATCAGCCTCGCTCTGCCCCGGGTCCTGGTGGCGCATGTCGGCCAGGAGTTGCAGCTGATGCAATTCCGCCGGGCGCAGCTGCTCACGCTGCCACCGGCGATATTCGCGGTCGGACAGGAACGGGCGTAGCCCCCACTGGAACAGGTGGTCGGCCAAGGCCTCTTGAAGATCGGCGGAGACCATTGTCCCCTGCTGGGGCCTCAATAACGTTTGAGCATGATGGCATCTTCGTAGGTGACAGGCACCGGGTGTGGATGGCGGAGCTGTCCCATACCAAACGCCACGTATTTCAGACAGGTGAGCGCCTCAAGGCCGATGGGGCCTCGTGTCAGGAGCCGTCCGTGCCCGAGCCCCACGTCCCCGCCCATGCCAAAGGTATCACCGGCATGGAGACGCGATGACGCGTTGACCAACACGGCGCTCGCATCCACTTCACGGACAAAGCGAAGCGCATGATGGTAGGTGCGGGTGCAGATGAACGCGGTTTGCCCCTCCCCGTATTGCGCAATGTGATCCAGGGCCTCGTCCAGGCTGCCGACCATCTTGACGGCCAGGGTTGGGCCGTTGAACTGGCGGCTCCAGTCCTCTTCCTGGACCGCCACGAGATTGCGATAGCCAGCCAAAGGCTGCGGCGCAATCATGGCCACGGTTTTCACGCACCCTTTCACGTCCACCTTGAATTCATCCAAGAGGCGGCGAATCAGGGCCGGCAAGAACTGGCGGGCGATTCCTTCGTGCACAAGAATCGTGTCGAGTGAGCTGGCGGCATGAACGTCCTGGATCTTGCTGTTCACCACAAGGTTCTGGGCCATGGCCAAGTCGGCGCCTTCATCGATATAGCCGTGGCAGATCCCCCCGTCGTGGGCGAGAATCGGCAGGCGGCTTGTCTCGATCGCGGTCTTGCGGAGCCCAGCCCCGCCGCGCACGATGAGCGCATCCAGTTGGTGTCGGGTGGCGCGCATGACTTCAAGCGCGGCGTCTTTTTCCGGACGTTCCACGAGCGTGATGGCATGTGTCGGGGCACCGACTTCTTCCAGGGCGCGCTTGAGCCATTGGCTGAGGAGCGGCCATGTGTGTGGCCAGTCCGGTGTGCCGCGAAAGACCGTGACGTTCCCTGACTTGAAACACTGCGCCAGGATCTCAACGTTGTGTCGGGGATTGAGTTCGGAGAGCACGCCCAGCATTCCAAGCGGCGCCCGCATGTGGCCGACCTGAAGGCCGGTGGGTTGTTCCCGTTGGTCTACGAGTTCACCGATGGGGTTGGGCAACGCCACCACCTGCCGGAGAAATTGCTCGAGGCCGGTGACGTCGTTCTCCGTGAGACGGACTCGGTCGACCGCGGCCTTCACCCGGTCCTTGTCCTTTTCACCTTCCAAGGCCTTGCCGGCGGCCAAGACATCCTCTTGGTTCGCTGCCAGAAGTTCTTCCCGCTTTTCGACCAGAAGGTCGGCCAGGAGGGTCAGTCCCTTGTCCTTCGCCGGGCCTGAGAGATGAGCCATGGGCCGCAAGGCTTTGCGAGCCTGTTTCAACAGGTTCGTCATATACATCTTGATGGGAACTTCAACCATTGTGTTCACCTCAGGTACGCCGGGGCCGCAGTGGGGCACAAACCCGCGTGTGATGTCGGGCCGGGGCAAGCCGCGGCCGCGACGGTTGGCGGGGACTATACCATGGGGCTCTCCGCCGGTGCCAGGCGCCGCGCGGAGCCGCCAAGGACCGCCAAGCGCCTCCTTTCCGCTCCCTCTTCTTGTCCCTTCGCGTTCCCCTCCCCGCTGCATGCCGGCCTTCTTCACCCACCGTTCTTCACTCTTGTTCGAGGTGCGGAGCCTCTCGTACAATGCCGCCTGCGGCCGCCAAGGCCTGGCGACGGTCATTCTCTGGGAGGCTGTGTGATCATCGATTTGCGAAGCGATACCGTAACTAAACCGTCCCCCGAGATGCGGGAGGCCATGGCACGTGCTCCGGTGGGAGACGATGTGTATGGTGAGGATCCGACCGTCAATGCCTTGCAGGAGCGCGCGGCCGCGTTGGTGGAGAAGGCCCACGCCCTCTTTGTCCCTTCCGGAACCATGGCCAATCAATTGGCGATACGGGTCCAGACCAAGCCGGGAGACGAAGTGATTGTGGATAGCCGCGCCCATATCGTTCGCTATGAACAAGGGGCGGCGGCGGCCTTGTCGGGTGTGCAACTCCATATGATTCCGACGGATCGCGGGCTCCTGAGCCCGGAGCAGGTGGAAGCCGCGATTCGTCCGAAAGATCCCTATACCCTGCCCACGGGGTTGATTTGTTTGGAAAATACGCACAATAGTGGCGGGGGGGCGGTTTATTCCCTCACGGCCATTGAGCGCATTCGGAGCCTCGCCCTCACACATCAGGTACCGATGCATCTCGATGGCGCCCGGCTTTTCAATGCTGTGGTGGCCGCCGGTGTTCCGCCAACAGCCTTTACACGACATTTCGACACGGTCTCGTTCTGCCTCTCTAAGGGGTTGGGCGCGCCGGTGGGTTCGCTTGTGGCGACGAACAGCGACGATCTCCTCGCGAAACTGCGGCGGTTCCGTCGGATGTACGGCGGCGCGATGCGGCAGGCCGGCATTGTCGCTGCCGCGGGGCTGTATGCCTTGGAGCATCATATCGGACGGCTGAAGGACGACCATGACCATGCGAAGATGCTGGCGCGTGCCCTGCGCAGCCTCCCGACCGTGCGCCTGGATCTTGCGCGTGTCGAAACCAACATCGTCATGTTCGACGTCGTCGACGATTCGCGGTCGGCAGCCGAGATCGTGGCGGCGCTTCGCACAAAGGGCGTACTGATCAACGCTGTCGGGCCGTCAACGTTTCGGGCTGTGACCCATCTGGATGTCGGTAGCGGCGACATCGACCGTGCGGCCGCTGTCTTTCAGCGTGTGCTATGCCGGTAGCGGGCCCCGGTGGCGAGCCCCACGGCCGATGGTGAGACGGCCCGGCCCCCCCCGTGGATTGACACGTCTTCTCTCCGATCCTTAGAATGCTGGCAAGTGTTCGTGTCGAGCCGTCGAATTCCATGACCGACGCCGTCCTCTCCTTCCAACAAATCAGCACGATTCTCGAGATGACCGATCGATTGGGTCTCGATCGCGAGTGGGTGGAAATTCCCCTTTCGCCGGAGAGTCCCGGCCAGGTACGCCGCTTGTCGAATGGGAAACTGGAAATCATCGTGGATGGGGATCTCCCCTTCGACGAGTGGTTGAGCACCCTACCAGAGCGCATCCGCGCCCTCGAACGCGCGCCTGCAACGGGGGGCTAGTCGAATGACCGTCCCGGCTTCTTCATCGATGTTCGGACCGACGCCGCCCTCGCGAGACGAATTGAACGCGGAATTGCTGCCGGTCCCCGATCGGCCGCCGCCTCCCGAACCCTTCGATCCGCCGGGTTTTGACGATATTTTGGCGGTGGCGCTTCGTCATGTGAAGGGCAAACGCGGGGGTGACCTCGTGGCGGTGCTGCTGGTGGGATCCGCCGCCCGTCGTATGATGACGGCCCACAGCGATGTGGATCTCATTGCGGTGGTGAAGGGAGACGATGTCCGCGACGAATTGATTCGTGTACACGACCGGACCGTCGAAATCCGGTATTGCGGGCAGCGGATCTTGGAGGAGGATCTCCGGCATTCGCCGGGACTCCCGCCCCTGCTGCGCAAAGGCCGTGTACTGTTCGAACACGACGGCGTGGGCGGCAAATTGGTGGATGCGGCGAACGACCGGTTCCGGCAGGGCCCTCCCCGGCCATCCATGTACGAACAGATCCGCTTGAAACACGAGTGTGCCCATTGGCTCGGCAAGGCCGAGGATCTGCAGCGAAAACCGGCGGCCGCTCAGTATTTGCTCTCCCTCTTTTTCGACCAGCTGGTGACGGCGTTCTTTCGCCTTCGCGGCTTGTGGCCGACGGCCCCAGCCGATACGCTGCGGTTCATCCTCTCCCGTGACGCGGACGTGGGGGCATTGCTGGAGCGATTTCAGCATGTTTCGTCGACCGCGGACCGGCTGGCCATTGGCCACCAGCTGATGGACGCGGTCCTCAAGGACGTGCCGCTTCCGGCGCGCATCGACTGAACCGGCCTGTACCACCGCCGGCCGGGTCCCGAGGCAGGTGCGTCCCAACGGGTCGGCGCGCTGTTCCGATCTCTTCCATTGTGTCAGGTCTGGCTCCCGACCAACCGCCCGGTCCCATCGGGGCCAGTCGTGCAGAGAGGAGAAACATCCCATGGACATTGGCTTTGTGGGTCTCGGCAAGATGGGGCTGAACATGGTGACCCGCCTGCGGCGTGATCACCATCGGGTGGTGGTCTACGATCGGGCGCCAGAGGCAATCCGCCAAGCGGAAGGTGAGGGTTGCACGGGTGCCCGTTCCCTGGGCGACCTGGTCGCCAAGCTGGCAGCTCCGAGGACGGTCTGGATCATGGTGCCATCAGGCGGACCGACTGAGGAAACCATCGCGGCGGTCGCCGGGCTTCTGCAGCCGGGAGATACGATCGTCGATGGCGGGAATACCTGCTTCCATGACGACGTCCGTCGGGCGGGCGAACTCAACGCCCGCGGTCTGCACTATGTAGATGTCGGCACCAGCGGGGGAATCTGGGGCTTGCAGAATGGGTATTGCCTGATGGTCGGAGGAGAGTCGGCGGTCGTCGATCGACTGGCTCCTATTTTCACCACGCTGGCGCCTCCGGATGGGTGGGCTCATGTCGGCGGCGTCGGTGCTGGCCACTATGTGAAGATGGTACACAACGGGATCGAGTACAGCCTGATGCAGGGGTATGCCGAAGGGTTCGAACTGATGGCGAAGAGCGGGTATCGGCTCAATCTGGGACGGATCGCCGACTTGTGGATGCACGGGAGCGTCGTGCGATCCTGGCTCCTGGAGTTGGCTGCGGGGGCCCTGAAGACCGACCCCCACCTCGCAGGCCTCACTGGCTATGTGCAGGACTCCGGCGAAGGCCGGTGGATGATCCGAGAAGCGATCGACAAGGATGTGCCGGTGCCGACACTGACGGCCGCACTCTTCACGCGGTTTCGTTCCCGACAAGACAGCTCGTTCGCCGAGAAACTGCTCGCCGCGCTCCGCAACGCGTTTGGCGGCCACGCTGTTCGAAAATCCTCGACGTGAGGGGAGCGAGGAGGTCTGATGACACCGGAGACGACGCCCGTTCACATCATGCCGGCGCGGGAGAGCGTGCCTCCGGTGGAGTCTTGTACGGTGGTGATTTTCGGCGGATCGGGCGACTTGGCGCGCCGCCGCTTGATTCCCGCCTTGTACAATCTGTTGCTTGACGGCTTGCTCCCGGCGACGTATGCCGTCATCGGGCTTGGCCGTAGGGACATGACCGACGAGGAGTTCCGGCAGGTCGCGAAGGAAGGGATTCAGAAACATTCTCGCCAAGCCCTTCAAGAAGACCGGTGGGCGGCGTTTGCCCCGCACCTCTTCTATGTCATGGGGGACAACGACCAGCCGGAGACCTACAGCCGCCTCAAGGCTCGGGCCGAACAGGTGGAACAGGCGCTGGGGCTGCCAGGCCATCGCATCTACTATCTCAGTATCCCTCCCAGTTCGTTCGCGCCGGTGTGCGAAGGATTGGAGCAGGCCGGGTTGGCCGTCAAGCCGCAGGCCGGGACCCCCTATTCGCGGATCATCGTGGAAAAGCCGGTTGGCCGGGATTTGGCTTCGGCCAGGGATATCAACGCGGTCACCGGGCGCGTGTTCGACGAATCCCAGATCTTCCGGATCGACCACTACCTGGGAAAGGAGACGGTCCAAAATCTGATGGTCGTGCGCTTCGGCAACAGCCTGTTTGAGCCGATCTGGAATCACAAGTATATCGATCATGTCCAAATCACCGTGAGCGAAGCGGAAGGGGTCGGCACCCGGGCGAGTTATTACGAGGAAGCCGGCGCGCTCCGCGACATGATCCAGAACCACCTGTTGCAGTTGTTGTGTCTTGTGGCGATGGAGCCGCCCTACTCGCTCGATCCGAATGTGGTCAGGAACGAGAAGATGGAGGTGCTGCGGTGCCTTCGGCCCATCCGCGGAAAGGACGTGGAACGCTTCACGGTCCGCGGGCAATACTCCGAGGGGGTGGCCCACGGCCAGCGGGTACCGGGCTACCGGCGAGAGCCGGGCGTCAATCCGAATTCCACGACCGAGACGTATGTTGCGCTGAAATGCTTCGTCGAGAACTGGCGGTGGTCCGGCGTGCCGTTCTACCTCCGCACGGGCAAGGCCCTGCCCAAGCGGGCCAGTGAGGTGGCGGTGCAGTTCAAGGAGATCCCCCAGATTCTCTTCAATGCCAACGCGAGTGAACCGTTGTCCCCCAACGTGTTGATCCTCCGGATCCAGCCCGAGGAAGGGCTGGCGATGCGGATTATCTCCCGCGTCCCCGGGACGCGGGCCCAGACCCATCCCGTCGAAATGAGTTTTAAGTACAGCGACGTGTTCGGTCGTCCATCCCCGGAGGCTTACGAACGGCTGCTTCTCGATGTCATGGGGGGCGATGCCTCCCGTTTCATGCGTCGGGATGCGGTGGAGATCTCCTGGGCCTGGATTACGGATATCCTGGATGGATGGGCGCAGCAGGATTTGCGGTGGCTGCCGGAGTATGTGGCTGGGACCTGGGGGCCAGTGGAGGCTGATCGGCTCATTCAGAAGGATGGGCGGACGTGGCGGGTCCTATAGGCCCGGAAGCTGGTTTTTGATGTGCTCTTTCGTCCCGATTCCTCCCAGGAACCGCTGGAAGGTGCCGTTCTCGTAAAGAGCGAGCGCGGGAAGCGAGGTAATTTCCAGTTCGGACGCAATCTGTCGAGCGTCCTGCACGTTCGCCTTGACGATCCGAATGCGCGGTCCCATCTCCGCCTGAAGCCGTTCCAGCTCCTTGAGCAAGGCCTGGCAATGACCGCATCCGGGCTGCCAGAATTCCACCAGGACGGGCGTCGGGCACCCCTCCACCACTCGTTCGAAATCCCAATCTGAGACATCCTGAATCATGGTGCGTCCGTGACTGGAAACCATTGGGCCAGCCGGGGGGCAAAGATTTGCTCATAGAGCTCCGTTCCAAAACGCCGATACCCGGCTGTGGAGAAATGGAGCCCATCGTTGCAATACGCTGCGGCCAACATCCGGTTGCCTGGTTCGAGGGTGGCTTCAAACAGGTCGAAACACGGTATCGATGTCCGTGCTGCATAGGCCCGAATCAGCCGATTCAGTCTGTCTCGACGGTCCACATGCTCCGCCATGTATGCGGACGCATCCGGGGATTGGCCAAGGTCCTCGATCCGTATGGAGGGCACCGTGACGGCGACCGGAATCGCTTCGGCCCCGACCGTCCGCCCATAGAGCAGGGCGAGGTTGCCCATGATCTCAGCGGGAGTGGCGTTCCAGCCGAGGTCGTTGGTCCCGCCCAGAATGACGACGACGGTGGGACGATACCGGAGGGCGTCCGCTGTCAAGCGGAGGACCATCTCCCCCGTCAATTCCCCGCAAATTCCAGCCGTTCGCACGCACGCTCTGGGGCCCAGCCGCTCTTGTAGGGTTTCACCATAGGGTGTCGCGCGGCCTTCGGGGTTGGCGCGAGAGGGCGACTGAAATCCCGCCGTGAGGCTGTCTCCAAAACAGACGATGGTGCGAGGCATGTGATGCATGGTCGGCGGATTCTACGGAACTGGGGCCTGGGGAACAAGAGCTGGAGGTCTGTGGGATCGCCCGCACTAAGAGGGCGTATTTCCTTGACGATTCTGAGGTTCCATCATACTAGTAGACTCAGCTATGTCTCTGCCCCAGGTGACCCCAGCATCGAGATCAACGTCTCGGGAGACAGATCCCGAAGTCGCGTCCGTGAAGCAGGTCCTTCGCCTGTTGGACCGTGTGGCTAAGTCCGTACGGACCTATGGCGCGGGGAACGCGGTCACGCTGAAATTCTTTGCCCAGTTCTACGAAGAGCTGACCAAGCATCTAGGGACCTATTCAACCCTCATCTTTCTCGTGCAGCGTTCCGAACTGCACTTTCGCTCGGAGTGTGTCTATGCCACAGAAGAGGCCCTCGGCGAAAATCTGGCGTTTCGATTGTATAGCGATGGGATCCGGGAACTGACCTTTCTGGATGGTATCGGAGAGGAAGATGTGCGCGCGTTTCTGGAGGCCTTGTGGGGCGCTGCCGATGGCTCTGATGCCGATGACGACATTGTCACCCGCATCTGGTCCAAGAACCTCACGACGATCACGGTCGTCACCGCCGAAGAACTTGTCAAGGCATCTGTCGAGACGGTCCTGTTCCAGCTGGATGAACAGGGCCATGCCGGGTCGACGCCGACGTCGTTGAAGCACGTCGTGGCCGGAGAAAAAGGACGTGCCCGGGGTGAAGGAGGATCAGGGAGCGGGTCGAGTCAGGCAGGCGGCCAAAGTGTGGTCGGGTCCATCGGCTACGACGTATCAGATGAAGAGATGCAGAAGTTGGCTGCCGAGGTCCGCCGTGAAAGCGAAATGGACCACACGATGCAGGTCCTGGAAATGCTGAAGGCGATCTTGGCTTCCGAACGGTCGTCCGTGCTGCTGAGTCGAGCCATTGAAATCTTCAGCGGCGTCACGGAAACCCTGTTGCGGGGCGGCAACTGGATGACGGTGGTAGAGATCATGGCCGTGTTGAGGGAGATGGCGGCCTTGAGCGAGGCGTTAGACGCCAACCAGAGAGAGCAGATCCAACGTGTTCTGGCAGAGAGCGTGCATCCCGACCGCCTGAAACTCATCGAGCTGGCCCTCAATCGAGATCAACAGGCTTCAATGGAGGGCCTGTCAGACTATCTTCAGCAGTTGACCCCGGAGGCTGTGCCCGCCTTATGCGCGATGCTGGGGAATCTGCAGTCCGCAGAGCATCGCACGTTGGTGTCGCGGGAGTTGGCTGCCCTCGCCAAGGACCACCCCGATCCCCTGCTCCGCGCGCTCACCGACAAGCGCCCACAGCTCGTGAAGGCGGTGCTTGGCATTCTCACGCAGTGGAACGATCCGCGCTACGTTGAGGCCGTAGAAAAGCTCGTGCGGTACCCCGATGCGGCCGTTCGGCGCGAAGTGCTGCGGGTGATCGTCACGCTTCGTCCGAAGGGCAACGGGAATCGTCTGGTGACCTTCGTCAGCGATGACGACGAGATGATTCGGCTCAATGCGCTCAAGATCCTTGGCCAGGGAGCCTACACGACCTCGTTCGAAGTCTGGGAGCCGGTGGTGCACCAGGAGGCGTTCGGGGAACGATCCTCGGCGGACAAGCGCGCCATCTACGCCTCGATGCGCGCGTCGGCGGGAGATGAGGCCGTGCCGTATTGGCAGGCATTGTTGGCGGATTGGGGATGGACCGGACGGGGCAAGAAGGAAGAGCTGGCCCTCCTGGCGGTGGATGCCTTGGGCCGCCTGGGCTCACCTGCGGCTCGCCTGGCATTGGAACATGGGCAGCGGAAGGGCAATTCCACCATTCGTGACGCCTGTAAGGCTGCGTTGGCGGCGCCGATCCGTCAGGGGACGACCAGAGCGTAAGGACGACGTGATGCATCCCAACCCACCGCAACAGCCCGAGGGTGCCTCGCCGGTCGAGGGGCCTCTGCTCACGCACGAACGATCCTTGTCGGCCAAGATCGGCCGAGGATCGGAAGCCGGCGACATTCTGGATCAACAGGTCGCGATGTTGGGCGTGCAACTCGTGACCCAACTCAATGTACTGCTGAAGACGTCCAAACTGCACGGCCAAGCGAATGCAGCGCTGGATAAGCCCGTGGAGGCGATCCATACGTTGGTGCAAACCCTTGCGCACGATGAACCGGTGACTCTGCGGGTGCAGAACGACTTCCTCTTTCTCGGCGAGCATCATCTGAAGTTGAGTAGCCAGCAGATGATGGTGTTTACCGGAGTGATCGACAGTCTGAACAAGCTGGGCGTGGGCGGAATCTCGTTTGGGCATGACCTGACCACGCGGGAGATCCGGGAATTTGCGCACATGTTCGTCACCACCGAGCCGGGCGAGACCGCGCTGGACGTGCTGCGTACCAAACTGCAGGAGCATGCCGTCAAAGCCGTCACTTTGGAGGAGCCGCGCACCACGGGCGGCAATCGTGCGACGGGAGAGTCCACTGCCGCCCCCGGGGAGCCGAGTGATGGGCCTGGTGATCCCAAGGCGCTCGGTAAAGCGAAGGCTAAGAGCGGGTATGGAAGGGCGGCCACGGCCGTCGGTCAGTTAACGCAAAGTGTCCGGGACGGCGGGAACGTCAACTTCAAGACGGCGAAGCGCGCGATTCAGAACATTGTCGACCTGATGATGAATGACCCGACGGCGCTCCTTGGGCTGACGACGCTCCGCTGCCATGACCAATATACGCACAATCATTCCGTCAACGTGGCGCTGTTGTCGGTCGCGCTCGGCAATCGGGCGGGGTATCCGAAGGTCGAACTGGCCGATCTCGGTTTGGCGGCGTTGTTTCACGATCTCGGGAAGACCTCGATCCCTCTGGACGTGTTGAACAAGCCGGGGGAATTCACGCAGGAGGAATGGACGACGATGCGCAACCACCCGACGGAAGGCGTCCTGACCCTCACGAAATTGCGGGGGATCGGCAATCTTCCGGGCCGAATGGCGGCAGCCTCGTTCGAGCATCATATGAATCTGGATTTCTCCGGCTATCCGAAGCTACAGGTGCCGTGGACGCTTTCGCTCACCGGCCGCATTCTCACCATCGCGGACTGCTACGACGCAATGACGTCCTCTCGCGTGTACCGGCGGGAACCGATGGCCCCCGGGAAGGTCCTGCAGTTCATGTTCAACAAAGCGGGCAAATCATTCGATCCGGTGCTGCTCAAATTGTTCTCGACGTGTGTGGGCATCATTCCAATCGGAAGCCTCGTGATGTTGGACACGAATGAACTGGCGGTGGTGATGGTGCCCGCAAAGGAGAAAGAGTTTGCAGAGCGTCCCGTGGTGAAGATCATTGGCGATCCCGAAGGGAATATGCTGGAGGGGCAGGAAGTGGACCTCCGCGAGAAAAATGGGGATGGCCAGTTCGTGCGTAGTATTGTGCGCCTCATCGACAATACCGAGTACAAGTTCGATACGAGTCGCTACTTCGTCTGAGCCACGGACGCGCCCGCCGCGCGCCGTTCCTCAGATGGCCGGTGTTCATGGTGCCAGGGACGGCCATGGTGCGACCCCGTGGGCACCCCCCTCCTCCCTGCCTTGACTCCCCTCAGAACGGACGCTATCCTCACCCCTTAACGTCGATGCCTGGCAGCGCGGGCGAAAGGAGCGTGTCATGGTGCGTGGGTCGCAATTGCTGTCGCTAGCCTTGGTCAGTCTGATTGCTGTGGGCATCATGTGTGCGCCCCTTCCCAGTCATGCGGCCGAGTTCAAGATGGGTGTGATTGACCCGCAGGTCGTGCTGGAGAAGACCAAGGCTGGGAAGCGAGCGCTGGACGCGCTGCGGGAATATGCCCAGGCACGGCAGAAGCTGTTGGCACAAGATGAGGACGATCTCAAGGGCATGGAAAAGCAGTTGAAGGAGCAGGATGCCGCCTTGAGTGAGGCGGCCAGAAAAGAGAAACAAGAGAAATTCAGAGGCAAGATCGCCGAATATCAAAAACGCTTGCAGGAATTCAATCAGGAACTTGCCGCCAAACAGAAGGGGCTCGTAGACGAGTACATGAAGAAGATCGCCCAGTCCACCCAGGCGGTGGCCGAAAAGGGCGGATTTACAATGGTGGTCGACAAGGGCAGCGAACAGACCATCAAGATCGTCATTTACAGCAAGGACACGATCGACCTCACGGATCAGGTCATTAAGGAATTCGATCGGGTGAACAAGTAGTCACCTGCCACCGATTCCGATATCCCGTTTCAGCCGCGACAGCAGTTCGTCGAAAGGGCCCTGAACGCGAGCAAGACTGCGTCCCAGCAAGGCCATGCCGCTCGCTCCCCGCACGCCGAGGCCCAACTCCCCTGCTCGTTTTATTTGGCGCTGTTCCCAGACTGAACCTTCGAGCAGCCGTCGATTCACCCCGTAGCTCCGCAGCAGCGCGAGTGCGACCACGTCCAGCGCCACACGATCTCCGCTTAAGAGCAATAGATTGGCACGGGCCGCGGTGCCGGATGTCGGGCCGCCATCAACCATGATGGACGTCGCGTCGGCTATGGTCAGCGCCGGATGAACGGCCAGATTGATCTCCGCGATCCGTTCATGCCAGTGGCCGGAGAGGAACGCTAAGGACGGTCGATGTCGCGGGTGCACGATGCCCACCATATTCTTTAACCCACAGGAGTACTCCGCGAATCGGTGGGATTTGACGACGGGCAGGTTGATCACCACGTCGGCCTCGTAGACCGGCCGCGATATGAGAAACCGCCGCAGGACGCTGGCCTGGGGAGGGGTCACCTCAACCCAGGGTTCCTCCTCGAGGTAGGCAACACGGGCTCCGGCGCCTTCGACTGCTGCTTGCATGCCGGTTGCGAGAAAATTCTCTGCCGTGGGCAACCGAATCATGCCGGAACCGTCTGCCACAACGACATCGGCAGCCCCGGCTTGTCGTACTGCCTTGACCATGGCGGCCACGACCGCCGGGTTGGTCGTGGTGGGGGGAGGCCGGTCGTTCAAGAGGTTGGGCTTGAGGAGCACCCGCTTCCCTGTGAGCTGGAGTGTTTCGAGGCCGCCAAGCAGCTGGAGGCCCTCCACCAGCATCTCGGAGGGGGCTTCGCCCATGACCACCACAACGGGACTGCTTGTTCCTCGTGCGAACCGGTCGGCTGGGATGGGTTGCGGGGGCACATGCGGGGCATCGGGTTCACGGAGGAGTTGGCGGATGAGCGACCGCGGACCGCGGAGAATGGCCAATCCCAACGTTACGCCGAAACCGGCCAATCCCAACCAATGCCGCCGGGAGATTTGCATGGGCTAGGCGGGGTCTCCTTTGGTGATGGGATATCCGGCCTCTCGCCAGGCCCGAATGCCGCCGTCCATCGAGCGCACGTTCTGATAACCCATCTGGCGGAGCGCATCTGCCGCTAGCACCGAACGGAATCCACCGCCACAATAGAGGACGATGGCCGCATCCTTGTCCGGAATGACGGTTTCGATGTCGCGCTCAAGAATGCCCTTCCCAAGATGTCGGGCCCCCGTCGCGTGGTCGAGCGCGAATTCGTTCTCCTCGCGAACATCGATGAAATACAACGGCTCTTGGCTGTCGAGTCGTCGCTTGACCTCTCCGACGTTGCAGGTGCGTACGCGGCGTCTGGTCTCGTCCACCAACCTCAAGAATCCCGGGTTATGCTTCATGCGGAGCCCTTTCAAAACAATGTCGTTTGGGCCGTCGTCGGCCTCCGAAACGTGTTGGGAATGACGGTATCCTCGTGGGCCGGATATCCAAGCGTACGGCGCGTGACGGCAAAGAGATGCTCGATCGTTCGCCAGGCCTCGTCGTGACCAACCCGCCGCTCGAAGTATCGTGAATCGCTCGGGTCCCCACCTCTGGCACTTGCCAGACGGTGGCGTATCCGCTGGACGCGATCGGGAAAGGCCTCGGCCAGGCGCTCCCAAAACACAGTGGCGCTATGTCCAGGGAGGCGGAGCAGATTCATGAACGCCTCGGTTGCCCCTGATTGCCGTGCCCGGCGCAACACCTGGGGCATGTCTTGGTCATTGAGGCCGGGAATGATTGGGGCGAGAGAGACACCGACGGAGAGCCCCGCATCTGACAGGGCCCGCATGGTCTCGAAACGCTTCTCCGGGGAGGGCGCGCGAGGCTCCATCTTGCGAGCCATGTCGGCCGTGACAAACGGAACACTCAGGTAGACGCGGACCCAGGCGTCCCTCTGAAGCGTCTGGAGAATATCCAGATCTCGAAGGATCAGCGTGCCCTTCGTGATGATGGCGACGGGGTTGCGAAACTCGGCACAGATCTCCAGGCAGGCCCGCGTGAGCCCGTAGGTGGCTTCCATTGGTTGGTAGCAATCCGTGACACCGGAGAAGAGCACGAGTTCGCCTTGCCAAGATCGGCGCAGAAAAGTCTGGCGAAGCAGGGCCGGGGCGTCGCGTTTGAGGATCAGTTTCGTGTCAAAGTCGCTGCCCGCCCCTAATCCCCAGTATTCGTGCGTCGGCCTGGCGTAGCAATACGCGCACGCATGGAAACACCCGCGATAGGGATTGAGGCTCCAGCGAAAGGGCAGGTCCGGACTCTCGTTACGGCTGAGGATCGTGCGCGAGGCGTCCTCATAGACCTCGACCCGCGCCTCAGGGGCCGGTTCCAGGAGGTGGCGGTGGGCCGATTCAAATGGGTTCGGAGGATTGTGGACGGCTCGCACAGGCTCATGGTGACGTGGGGGCGCAAGGCTGTCAAGTATGCGGCTGGCGCTGGGGGCCGGTTTGACTCCACTTGGGACCGATGCTATTGTCCCTCATTCACAGTAGGTCCCGCCATGTACGAGCTTCGCTATCTTCGCGACCATCTTGAAACGATTCGTACGCAGCTCGGCCCTCGAGGGGCCGATGTCCCCTGGGATGACCTCCGTAAGGCGCTCGAGGAACGCAAAGCGTTGGCCGCGCAGGTCGAGCAGCTTCGCCACCAACTGAAGAAGGGGTCAGAGGAGGTGGCGCGTTTGAAGCGGAGCCTGCAGCCTGCCGAGGCTGCTATGGCCGAAATGAAGACACTGGGGGACCGGATCAGGGATGCCGAAGAAGGGTTGCGTGCCATCGAGGTACAGGTGGAGCAGCATGCGTTGCGAATCCCCAATCTCCCGCACGCCTCGGTACAACCCGGTCGTAGTGCCGACGACAATGTGGAGGTTCGTCGATGGGGCACCAGCCCGTCGATGGGCTGGAAGCCACGCCCCCATTGGGAAATCGGTGAGGCTCTTGGGATTTTGGATTTTGAGCGGGCTGCCAAGATCGCCGGCGCGCGCTTCGCGGTGTTGACAGGTCTTGGAGCGAGGCTGGAGCGGGCCCTGATCAATTTCATGTTGGATTGCCATGGCGCCCGGCACGGCTACCGTGAAATGGTACCGCCGTTTCTTGTCAATCGAGCCGCGATGACGGGAACGGGGCAGCTGCCCAAGTTTGAGGAAGACTTGTTCCAACTTCGGGACGACCCCTATCTGCTCATTCCAACAGCTGAAGTGCCCGTGACCAATTTTCATCGGGAAGAGATTCTCGATGAGGCGACGTTGCCCCGGCGCTACGTGGCCTATACCCCGTGTTTTCGCCGGGAGGCCGGCTCCTACGGGAAGGACACGCGCGGGCTCATCCGGCAGCACCAGTTCAACAAGGTCGAACTCGTCAGTCTGGTGAAGGCTGAGCAGTCGTACCAAGAGTTGGAACGATTGACCGACAACGCGGAGACGATTCTACGGGAACTGGGGTTGCCCTATCGCGTCATGGCCTTATGTTCCGGCGATCTGGGATTTTCTGCAGCCAAGACCTATGACTTGGAGGTATGGTTGCCCTCGCAGGGGCTCTATCGCGAGATTTCATCCTGCAGCAATTTTGAGGGCTTCCAGGCCAGACGGGCCAACATTCGCTTGCGGTCCGCCTCCGCAAAAAAGGACGCGAAGACAGAGTTTGTACATACCTTGAACGGATCAGGTTTGGCCGTGGGGCGAACCGTGGTCGCCATTCTCGAGAACTTCCAGCAAGAGGATGGTTCCGTGGTCATTCCCCAGGCCCTCCGTTCGTACATGGGGGGGATTGATCGTATTGGAGGATGACTCCGACGATCCTGGACCGCTCACTGGGGTGTGCAGTGTGCGCCCGTATCAATGACCGAACCTGACGGTCTCGTAGAGGCCCGTGGTGTCCGGAGGGGTGACGGAGTGGCCGAACGTGCCAGTCTTGAAAACCGGAGATGGGGTAACCTATCCGCGAGTTCAAATCTCGCCCCCTCCGCCATCGCTTCCCTTGTCATGCGAAGGTATTCCGCTTGATCTGAGCCTGCCCTGTGACAGGCCCTTCGTGATCCCTCGGCGCAACAAAGGCCATCTCCCCTTCCAACCAACCCGGGCTCATATGGTAAGTCCGTGTAGACATTCGAAGGCCACTACCATCTGTGAAGGGACGTGGCCGTCGAGGTGAGTACCCTCAGCGGGGATGATACAAACACGCCCGCATGGTTGCCAGAGGAATCGTCGGCCCTTTTTAGGAGGCTTCGGTATGATCAAGACTATTCTGGCTCTGGTCGTGCTGCTTTTTATCGGTGTTGGAGGGTGCGCCATCGAACCCCCTTCGAGCCAACGCCACAACGTCGGCAGGAGCGATTCGCTGAGGCCGACGGTTCCTGCTCCTGCAAGTCCAGAATTGCGCAGACGGTCCATCGCGCTCGACGGCGTGACGGTGAGTATCGTGGAAGCCGGAACCGGAGCCCCGATGATCTTTGTTCACGGCGTCGTCACCACAAGCCACATCTTTTCCACCTACCTGAGCGCCTACTCGCCCGACTTCCGTGGCATCGCCGTCGATCTCCGTGGATATGGCGATTCAGAGAAGCCGCCCACCGGCTTCACCATCAGGCAATTTGCCAAGGACCTCATTGCCTTGGCCGACACGCTCCGCCTTGAACGACCTGTCTGGGTTGGGGTTTCGATGGGAGGAATGATTCTGCAGCAATTGGCTCTGGACTATCCTGATCGTGTGAGAGCACTGGTGCTTGTTTCAACCACAGACGGCGCCATGCTCCTCGACAAGGATTTGCCGACCATTGGCAATCCTCGGGATTTTCGTGAGGTCTCCCGACGGATTATCGTCGACAGCTTTCCCCCTGGGACCTCTCCGGCCGTATACCAGCCGTTGTTGGATCGTATTCCGACCTGGAATGCGACGGTGCTGCGTGGGGCGTTGACGAGCATGGCTCATGCCGATGTCCATGGCCAGATCAGCCGGATCACTGCGCCGACGCTTGTGGTCGTGGGAGCCAAGGATGATGTCGCGACACCGGCGATTGCGCGGGGCATCCATTGGCAGATTCCGGGATCTCAGCTGGTCGAATTCAACACGGGGCATTTCATGATGGCCGAGGACCCTGGCCGCTTTCGCATCGTGCTAGGAGAGTTCTTGCGAGGTCTCAAGGACTAGACGGTGTCTGGGCGAGGGGTGCCATGCCAGATCGTGAGAGGTGTGGAGGGCTGTCCGTGTTCCTGGCATAGGATGGCCTGGCGCCATCTGGACACCTCAGCGGTCCCTGTCCCTGCGGTGCACTTGTCGAGGCAACATGCTGGGTCATTGTGGTCGATGGAGGCCCTTGCCTCTCACTGATTCCTCTCTCCGTGAGCAAGATTGAACCGCCGATGCTCGACTGCGTCCCCTGGGCTCAGTGCTGAAGTGGGTGTACACTTCGGCCCTTCCCCCCTCTCGCCAAGGCGTTGAACGGCTAGTTGGAGGAGCCCTGTCGAGGTGCGTTCTTCGGCTCGTACGCCCTGTGGCGCAAGGCCTTGCTCGGATCTACCTCAACGCTTCCTTTCTTCACTGCGGCCAAGGGTTGGGCGTAGCGTGTCGGTGTTAGCGCGCTGAGGCCTCCCTGTGTAGTTTCAGTTGCGTGGCCATGTGTTCGACACAGGCGGCCAGGGTATCGGCGGCCCCTTTGGCGGCGACATCAATCCCAAAATTCTCATACACCTGTCCTGGGTAGATCTGGCCACGCGAACGAACTCGCTCGGGATTTCTCAGTACCTTTTCGAAGGCGCCGGCCCAGGAACGGTACAGGTCCTGTTCCCGAACGTACGATTCCTGTTGGGCGGTATACACGGCGTCACGTTCCTGGCGTGTCATCATGGGCCAGAGTTCTGCGTAGGATCGAGTCTGAAGCGCGGGCTGGCAGGTCGTGGCGTAATAGTCGGCTCCCCAATTCAGCTTGTCCGCCGGTGGAATGGCCTGGGCGGAAGTGACGGCCAAGAGAACCAGGAATCCCGTAGAGATGCCCATCCATCGAACTCCGGTCATAGGTGTTCCTCCTTTGCCGAAAGGGCCGTTTCATCTGAGGCCAAACCGTTATGCCTCACGAAGGACAGTATCTATCGGGTGATCGATCCTGAACAGGCCCGCTTCTTGGGGGCTGCCTTGCCGAAGGTCAGCCCTTCAGGGGTGTTATCGCTCCCAGGGGGTGCCCTCTCTGACTTGCATCAGCCTAGCCCACACGACTGAACAGCGACGTCCCACGGTACCCTTGTCCTGCGAAGGTATGGGTCGCCCTCCATCTACGGTATTTCAGCCGCCAGAGGTGCCTCCTATTCTTGGGGCAGCGGCATGACCGGGTTTCACCTTCGTACCATCCCAGGAGGTCCCTGATGGACAAACCAACGGGTCGACGCCCCGCCCTCCCCCATCGGCAAACAGGAAAAATCGGAGACATCCGCCGTGAACTGGAGGGGAAGCCGTGTCCTTCGTGTGGGTGGCAGAAGTATCAGCTTGTGCTGCGTGGAAATCTCGTAGGTGGGCAAGGGGGATTGTTTGCCCGCTGCAGTCAGTGCCAGCGTCCCCGTAGTGTGACGGAGGACTTGCATCGCATTCTGTGGGTGTAATTGGGTCCGGAGGGGATATGACGTTCCCAAGTATGATAGCGGGTACAGGTCGTGTGCGCTGGTGGATGCGGAAAGCAGACCCTCCTCGTGCTCAAACTATGCGCACGGCGTTGAGGATGCTGGTTGCCAGTGGTGTCCTCCGTGTGGCCGTGGCTGATCCCCCGCGTGCGCCCCATCCTCGCTAGGCTGCTTCCGTGACGATACCGATGAGTCCTGGTCAGGTGCCTGGCCTCATGTCGAGGCTTGAGTCAGACCCATGGTTCAGGTAATATCGCCACTCTTCAGGATCTCGCCCCGACCTGGTGGATTCCTGTGACAGGGATATGTGGAGAGGTGGCCGAGTGGCCGAAGGCAACGGTTTGCTAAACCGTCACAGGGCCAAAAGCCTTGTCGCGGGTTCAAATCCCGCCCTCTCCGCCACCCAGTTGTATGCCGCAGGCCTGGTACCCCAGCCTTCTTCTTGATTTTGGCTGGTGATCCTGTTACATGGTGGCTCCCCCTGGCCGTTCTCTCTTCGTGTGCCGAGGTAGCTCAGTTGGTAGAGCACAGCCCTGAAAAGGCT
>FKKE01000567.1_pt1 | contig 25656 bp, 26 predicted proteins | sample 1106331 | NCBI WGS metagenome assembly FKKE01 (sample SAMEA3931202, study PRJEB13176) | freshwater metagenome | biome: Drinking water system; feature: drinking water; material: freshwater | place: China | collected 2013-02-06
GCAAACTGCCGACGACCGTGTCATTGAGATAAGCCGCTGATGAAGTAGTCCAGAACACAAGTGGAGCGAAGAGGAGCCAGATGCCGACAAAACAGAGAGTCCAGGCGGCCCAGGCTTGGCGAAACATCGCGAGGACCGCGAGCGGAATCACCAAGAGCCCGCTCAGCAGATCGCTCCAGGCGAGGGCCCGTTCCATCGAACCGAGCGTGACGGGACTGGCCATCAACCAGACGCCGAGGAGGATATTCGTGTAATAGGTCCAGAGGAATCGCTTCTGCTGCTCCGCGAGCATCGCCTCGTGTTCGGGACCGGACATTCCTTCATGCTCAAGATGCATCGCTTCATGTTGGTGGTGGAGCGAGGGTCGTTTGAGCGGAGCTGCGGCCATGATCGACCTCTAATTAAGCGATTCAGGTTGAACGTCCGCGTCTTTCTTTGATCCACTTGAACGCGTAGCGTTCAGGCTCGCGGTCGAACTCCTCTTTGCAGCGAAGCGCGCAAAAATAATACGTGAGGCCGCGATACTCACTCGTGGCGACCGCCTCGTCAGGGCGCAATGCCATCCCGCAGACGACGTCGTTGACGATGGCCTTAGTGTCCGTCTGTTTCTCCCCGCTGGCTCGGCTCTGATCCGCCTTGCGACACGTGCTGCGGGAGGTGTGAGACGGCCTCCTCTGTGAAAAGACGATGGTCGGGCTGCCGAGCCGTTTGGCGGTTGACGATCGTCCCGGATACGCGGCCGGGAAAGCGGGACTCAGCCAACTGTTCCACCTCGGCGAACGAAACCGAGATATCGCGCGTCAGGAACTCGAAGCGAGATTCATCCCACTCCTGCAGCCGCTCTCTGGTGCGCCACGATCCTTCTCTCCAACACCGCACGGAGCCCGGCCCCACGTTGCGCAGGATGTCACCGGTTTGGATGTCGTAGTAGTAACTCTCACAGGCTTGGACTTGGCGGAAAGTTTCCATGATTGGACCAATGCATCACTTCAACAACTTCACAACGAGCAGGATGAGCACCACAATGAGCAAAATGCCGACCAGACTCCAAATCACCATACCCAATCCCATTCCGCCCATCATGCCGTCCATCATGGCAAGTATTCCTGTATCTAAAAGGAGTACTGGATACCCAGCGTCACTCGCATCGTGGGCGACTCTTCGGCGATGCCGGCGCCCACGCCGAGCGAGAGGACGGTCAACGGATTGATGATCTGCCGGATCCCCAGTTCGATGATATTGGAGTCGGCGCCTTTGCGGCGTTGCTGCTCCCGCACATAGTCAGCGACAAACACCGTCGCCCTGGCTACCAGCGCACTATAGCCGACAATCGCCACATACCGATTCTGCCGCTCGTCATTCATGGGATCCGAGTTGCGGACCCAGCTGACATTCACATGCACGCGTTGGAAGAGCGAGGTATAGGGAAGCGTTTTTGTGGCTAAGAAGCGCACATGGGTATCGAGTCCGGTGCTGCTCACTCCGGTAGGCACATCAATTCGACCCGCCAGCGCCATGGCAGGCAGAAGTGACGATTCCTGATTGAAGTTGTACATGGCCTCCGCGATCAGGTCGCGGCTGCCGGTCTTGTCGGCATCGCCCAACAAAAATGGAGCTCCAATGCGGGCTTGCCAGTTCCTGGCAAAACCGAACTCCACACGCGGCTCCAGGCGGAAACGATCCTCCTCTTCTCCCGTTTGCTCGTAGCGGAAAAGACTTTGAAATTCGCGGTTCAGGTACGGAAGGGGATAGGCATCTTCCATTTGTGTGGGGATGTTTTCTTCCAGGTTGGTATGATCGGCGGCGAGCACGATCATCGGCGTGAGGAAGAGGTGCCAGAGCATGCCATACAGTAAGACTGATCCCAGCCGACGTAACTGTTGTTGGGTCATCACGCGCCCTCACTCGTTTAACAAACACTAGCGGACACTGATCGGCACTGATTGCGCGGGCGGCGGCGGAGCGGTCGGCTCGCCTTCCATCGGCAGCGGAAGGACATTGGGCAGCGATCCGTACTTCTTGTCCCATCCTTGCAGCATCGCCTCGATCATTTTCTGTGGCGTTCCGCCCGGCTCCATGGCTTCAGGCATCATCTGCATATCCGGCATGAGCGCCTTGAGCGCTTCCATCAGCGAACCCGGCTGCTCCCCATCCTCTAGACCGGGCGTCATTTTCATTTTGAACTGCGACATCAACCGCTCATGCTGATCCTCGGTCATACCCGGTGGCATCATCATCGGCATCATTTCTTCCAACATTTCCCGCATGATGCGGTTCATCTCGCCGTCGGTGCCTCTCATCCAATCGTAATAGACCCGAGGATCCATGTCGGGGTAAGGCACCGGGAACTTTCGCGCGAGCCGCTCATCTCCCGGGTGGTATTTCATCGCATCAATGACACGGTACAACTCGGCGCGCTTCTGTTCGATCGTCCACTTGTCGTAGGCCAAAATGTCGTACGCGATCCCGTGCAGCATGTGCAGGTTGTCGAAGATGTTGGCCGACTCCGGTGAGAAGCGGGAGTAACGCGGCATGACTTCCCGGCTCAGCAACATGCGTAAGGGGCGATCCACGAGCACACGGAGATACCCGGTCTGATTGGTCTGACGAATCATCGATTCCTGCTCCTCGTCGTTGCCCGCCAGCAGCAGGGCTTCGTAAATGGCCGGGTGCCACCAGTGCGCGTAGTAGAAGAAATTGTTGGAGAGGGGATAGTAGTTCCGGAAGCGTGTGAAATAGGGCTTCATCATGACCCTGGCCCGCCGCATGGTGACGTCGAGTGGGGCGGGGCTGCGAGGGATATTAATGTAATGCAGGTAGTAGTCGACCGCTCGATCTGTCCATCCCTTTTTGTCGGACCATGAGATGTTCTTATCCGAAAGAATGTCGTAGGTCTGTTCATGATGCAGATGGGTCCAATCGATCGCCCGGTAGAGCTGCCACGCAGCCTGCGAGGTATAGGGCCCATAGAGTTGCATCTGAGGTTCGACCGGTGGAGGATGATAGAGATAGGCGAGGCATTCGAGGTTGAAGTCATAGTCGGTCTGGGCATGGCGGTCGAAGGGGTTCAAGAGCAGAACATCATGCTGCTTCCCATGGGCGAAGTGAATGCCGGAACTGACGAGGTAGGCCGGGCGATGGCGTTGGAAGAAGTCGATATTGTAGCTGAAGAGCGTCGTGTGTCGCTGCCCACGAAGATGGGTGGTCTCCGTCCGCTGCTCGACGAGAGGAGGAGGAAAAACCGGATGGGTGCTCGGATCCACTTGGCATCCAAGTATGAAGAAGCCGACTACGACTGGCCAAAGACTCCGAAGCATGGCACGCAAGATCACGCAAGCCTCGGCACAATATCTCAATCTCACGGTCCCCAGGCCGATCATGCCGTCCATCATGATTCAACCCTCTCCCGAGAAGGGCAAGATTCGATAAATCTTGCCCTCCTCATGTTTTGGATGACGTTATCGCCGAGCTCCGGCCGGCTGTTGCCGTGTCCCAGCGCCGGCGGCCACTTTTCGACATTCTTCCGCACAGCGGCGGCAGGCCTCGGCGCAGCGGCGGCAATGGTCGTTCTGGTGCTTTTCGCATTCCGCGGCACAGGCGTCGCAAATCGTGGCGCAGACGCCGCAGAGCTCCGCGATGAATCGGGAATCCCGGCTCATGAATGCCGCGCAGGACCAGCACTGGTCCGCGCAATCGATGCAGAGCCGCGCGCATTCCGGCATCTCGCCGAGACACTGATTGCCGCACGATTCGCATTCTTCCGCGCATCGGACACAGGCTTCCATACAGGATTGATATTGATGAGCCATGAGAGAATCTCCTTTATGTTAATAGGGCTGCGAAACAAACGAGCAGCTCACAGCGACCTACGATCTTGAGCGTTGCGATAGAGCTGCCAACGTTAATGTCATGTTCCAGAAGATGCGCACGAAGGAAGGCAGATCACAACCGAAGAACAACGAGTCTGGCAAGGACTTCCTCGACAGGTGGACCTATACTTTCACTCCCAGAGAGACGGGAGAGCGCCATACAGTCAGAGGGACACATCAGCGATACCGAAATGGTTTCTCCCAAGGACGTGCTGTCAGTATCAAGCCACGAAAAGTCATGATCGGCATGCTCTACGCTGAAGGTTTTAAAGACGTCGCAATAGTCACGCGCCGGTTGATCGGGTGATTCACAGCCCATCGCCGTTTGCTCGGCACTATACAATGGGATCAGACACGCGTAGGCGTTAAACGTCAGCCCGAACAGAAGCGCGACCAACGAAATGGAGAGACTTCGCGCGATCATGGACAAGGGACTCCGATAGACATCCTCTTTTCGCAAAACGAAGTCTCGCAAGATGCAGACCTGAAGCATTATCGGAGGCGATTAATGGATAGATTGGCGAAATCGCAGAAGATGGGAATGGCATCTTTGGGAAATGGGCCAAGGTTTGGAATCGGATTTTAGACAACTTGTCTAGGATCGGGACAACTCTTCTTGCGCCACATCGCGGCAATCCAACAGATCAGCGGCGGAAGCAATAGCATCTGGGCCACCGGACTGATGCCCACGGCAATTCCCGGAATGAGGGGCATGTCAGCCGTATAGCTCCACCACTTCATCCTAGAAATCATAATCCATTCCAGCGGAATGATCATGACCAGCCCGGTAAGGGCCATGAGCAGATAGCCTCGTAGACCAGGACGGTCAAACCATCCCGGGTGACCAAAGATCACCCGGCCGGCCCAGAACATGAGCAGAACGAGGAGACCATCACCGAGACTCGCGAGCATGCAGTGCCACCAAGGGATAGCAGTTCCATCGTTTGTAAGGTAGAAGCTGGACTGAACCCGTTCCCAGGGATAGTTGAGGATGACCGCTATGACAAAGAGACGGCTAGAGTCACGTCTGATGAACTCCTTAATAACCCATCTCACAATTCCACTATCCTCCAATGGCAATCACGATCCATCCTTCGCGTAACACGAGCGGCCACTCAACTAGGCATCACCGACATCAATAAGTAACGTATAAGTCATGGCACTTCTCCGCTCTCATTGACTGGCAGAGATGGGCCCCGCCACAAGGCGTACAACACCGGAATGACCAGCAACGTCAGCATCGTGGAGGACACCATGCCGCCGATCATCGGCGCCGCAATCCGTTTCATCACATCGGCCCCTGTGCCGGTGGTCCACATGATCGGAAGTAATCCGCCCATGATCGCCGCCACCGTCATCATCTTCGGCCGCACTCGTTGAACCGCGCCTTCCATGATGGCGTCGCGGAGGTCCTGCGCCGTGCCCATGCAACCTTCACGCACGCGCCGCTCATACGCTTCGTCGAGATAGACCAGCATCACCACGCCCGTCTCCGCCGCCACGCCGGCCAGCGCGATGATGCCCACCCACACCGCCACACTGAGATTGTAGCCCAGGTAATGGAGATACCAGATGGCTCCGATCACGGCGAAAGGGACGGATAAAAGAACAATCAGCGATTTCGCGAGCGACCGGAAGTTGAGATACAGAAGCAGCAGAATCACGGCGAGAGTTACAGGGACTACCAACTTCAGCCGCTCTTCCGCCCGCACCAGATGTTCGTATTGTCCGGTCCAAATCAGCCGGTACCCTGACGGGAGTGTGACCAGCTCATGGACCGCTCGCTGGGCGTCTTGAACATAGCTGCGCAAGTCACGCCCACTCACCGACACCGACACTAGGCCGGCGAGCGATCCCGCTTCATCGGCGATCGACGGGGGCCCCTGCGTGACCACCATTTCCGCAATTTGACTGAGGGGGATCTGCGCGCCGGTTGGCGTAGGAATCAGCACCCGTTTGAGCCGGTCCGGATCGTCGCGCAATTCGCGCTTGTAGCGAACGTTCACTGGATATCGTTCTCGCCCTTCGACCGTGGTCGTCACGGTTTCTCCTCCGATGGCCGAAGTGATCACCGTTTGCGCGTCTCCCACGGTCAGGCCGTAGCGAGCCGCTTCACGCCGATTGACGATCAGATCCAAGTAATAGCCTTCGTTCAACCGTTCGGCGAAAGCGCTTTTCGTACCGGGAACGGTCGCCAAGGCCTGCTCGATCTCTAGGCCGATTCGCTCGATTGTCTTCAAATCCGGCCCCAGCACCTTGATCCCGACTGGACTTCGGACACCCGTCGTGATCATTTCCGTGCGAGTCTGGATCGGCATCCACCAGATGTTCGGAAAGCCAGGGAGACGCAGCTTGGCATCCATCTCATCCAGCAACCGATCCCAGGTCATGCCAGGGCGCCATTGCGCTTCTGGTTTCAAGGTAACCGTAATCTCGGCCATGCCCACGAATGCTGGATCGGTGGCGGTCGGGGCCTTTCCCATTTTGCCGAATACTCGTTCCACCTCCGGGAAGGTCGTAAGCAACTGATCTTGAACCTGCAAGACCTTCGTCGCTTCGGGGATCGACAGGCCTGGGACGGTGGTCGGCATGTAAAGGATGGTGCCCTCGTTCAGCGGTGGCATGAACTCCGCGCCGAGTCGAGAGAATACCGGCACCGTAACGGCCACTGCTGAGACGGCGACACCCACGGTCAGCCATCGGATCCGCAATGTGCCTGAGAGGATGGGGCGATACAGGGCAATGAGCCACCGGTTCAACGGATTCTTGGTTTCAGGGCGAACCTTCCCACGAATCAACAGCACCATCAGCACGGGCGCCAACGTCACTGAAAGTGCGGTGGCAAAGAGCATCGAAAAGGTCTTGGTATAGGCTAATGGCGCGAAGAGTCGTCCTTCCTGCGCTTCCAGGGCAAAGATCGGCAGGAACGACACGGCAATCACCAGCAGTGAAAAGAACAGGGGCCGCCCGACCTCTTTTGCGGCAGCAATGATGATCTCCGTTCGGTTGCTTTCACACCCGCCCGCCCCCGGCGCGCCGGGACGCGCCTCTTTCCCGGGGGGAGATTGCTCCAGCCGTTTATGGGCATTCTCGACCATCACAATCGCAGCATCGACCATCGCTCCAATGGCAATGGCAATCCCGCCCAGCGACATGATGTTGGACGTAATCTTCAAGTAGGCCATCGGAATAAACGCGAGCAATACCGCCACTGGGAGAATGAGGATGGCCACAAGGGCGCTTCGAACATGAAACAGAAAGACCAATGCGATCAGGCTCACGATCACACTTTCTTCAACCAGTTTCTCACGGAGGACGGCGATCGCGCGATGAATGAGATCGGACCGATCGTAAGTGGGGACAATGTGTACGCCTTCGGGCAAAGCGGGGGTAATTTCTTTCAGCCTGGATTTGATCCGCTCGATCACGGTGAGTGCGTTCTCTCCGGCCCGCATGATCACGATGCCGCCGACGGTCTGGCCCTTGCCGTCCAATTCGGCAATGCCTCGCCGCTGATCCGGCCCGAGTTGGACATGCCCGATGTCTCGTACCAGGATCGGCGTGCCTCGTCCATCCGTGCCGACCGGAATCAGCTCGATCTCATCAACCGACCGCAGATAGCCTCGCCCTCGAATCACGTATTCAGTGCCGGCCATCTCCAATACCCGGCCGCTGACCTCCGCGTTGCTGTTGCGGACGGCTTCGATGACCTTCTGAATCGGCAGCCGATAAGCCGCTAATGTATTGGGGTCCACTTCGATTTGATACTGTTTGACAAATCCACCGATCGCCGACACCTCTGCCACACCGGTTACACTCTCCAGTTGGTAACGCAGGTACCAGTCCTGAAGGCTTCGGAGCTGAGCCAAGTCGTGCGTCCCCGACTCGTCCACCAACGCATACTGATAGACCCACCCGACACCGGTCGCATCCGGCCCCAGTGTCGGCGTCACGCCTGACGGCAACTTGCCGGTGAGCTTTTGGAGATATTCGAGAACACGACTTCGTGCCCAGTAGAGGTCGGTCCGGTCTTCAAAAATCACATAGACGTAGGAGACACCGTATTCCGAGACGCCTCGGACCCGTTTGACTTTAGGTCCCGCGAGCAGAGAGGTCACGACCGGGTAGGTGATTTGATCCTCAATCAGCGTGGGACTGCGCCCCTGCCACTCGGTGTAGACGATCACCTGAACATCCGAAAGATCGGGAATGGCATCCAGAGGAACGTCAAACACGGCCCAGCCACCCCAGACGGTCAATAAGAGCACACACAAAATGACCAGGACCGGATTCCGAGCGCTCGCTTCGATGAGTCGATCAATCATGTCTCTCCGCCTTCCAACTACACGGCGCGCTGCAACTCTCGCTTTCTGACTACATGCCACTCCCTACGACCACGAATTGAAACTTTTCACTAACCGACGGTTGGCCTGGTATGGTCACGTTGGCGGTTACGACCCACGTACCGCCCATGCCGAACATCACCTTGCCTTCATAGAGCCCGTCCTTGGTATGGCGCGCCGTCACCTTGGAATCCGTCATGCCTGGCATCGGCATGGTATAGACGAACAGGACTTGCGCATTGGTCACTGACTTGCCGTTCTGATTCGTTACCCGGAGCTTGAGGAGCACCTCACCAGCCTTGGGCGTTTCAGGAAGGGTCGTGAAGGTCAGGATGTATCCGGCTATCTTCCGAGTTTCAGAGATGGCTTTCGCTGAACCAGGATCCATACCCGGCATGCCGCTCATGTCCTTCATCCCTTCCATCCCTTTCATGCCCTCCATCTTGGCTTCATAGGCGCCTCGCATTTGCCAGTCGGCCATGCCGATCCGGCCCATCATGCCCTGCATGCTCGAAGCCGAGGCCAATTTACTTTCCGCATCCAACAAGAAATTGGCTGAGGTGACGATCCGATCCCCTTCTTTGAGTCCTTCCATTACTTCCACTGAATCCTGACTCCGACGCCCCAGTTTGACTAAAGTAGGCTCATACCGGCCTTGCCCGCGATCCATGAACACGAGTTGGCGAAGCCCGGTATTCAGCACGGCGTCCTTTGGTACGACTAACGTCGTGACCGCATCCGTCTGCAAGGTCACGTTCCCGTACATACCGGGCTTCAGCTTTAGTTTAGGATTCGTAAATTCAACCCGCACTCGCACTGTGCGGGCTTCGGTATTCAGGGTTGGATAGACATAGGCCACCTTGCCGCTGAACGTTTCTGCCGGATAGGCGGCAAAGGTCACCGTTGCCGGCTGCCCGACTTTGGCGTGAGCCACTTCCGATTCATAGATGTCAGCATGGATCCAGATCGTTGAGAGATCCGCGATCTCATAGAGAGTCACGCCTGGCTCCACATACTTCCCCGGCAAAGCCTCCCGTTTCATCACGATGCCTGAAGAAGGGGCATAGATCGTCAGCACCGGGTCGGCCTGGCCTCGACGCTCAAGAGCCGCGATCTGTGAATCGGTCACATCCCAGAGTCGCAAGCGCTCACGCGCACTCGCCACGAGCGCGTCGGCGTTGGCTTTCGCTTCGTCGAGCGGGCTTTCGGCCAGTTGTCCCTGCATTTTCACGGCTAGGAGATACTCGTCCTGAGTGGCCAAGAGATCCGGTGAGTAGACCGTGAAGAGCGGTTCACCTTTGCGCACCGGTCGACCGATGGAATCGACGAAGACCTTTCGAATCCAGCCGGAGGTTTTCAGCGTCACTTGCGTAAAGCCACGTTCGTCGTAGCCGACCGTGCCGACCGTGCGGATCTTTTCCTCCAGCGTCGCATGGACAACCGAAGCACTGCGGACGCCGATCAACTGTCTCGCCACAGCCGGAACAGCCACAGCTCCGGATGGAGCATCGGACATGCCTGGCATTGGGTCCATGTCTCTCATGGATTTCGCGCCTTCCATCGGCATCCCTTGCATATTCTCCATACCCTTGTTGCCCTTCATCCCCGACATGTCGCCCATTGCGTGATGCGCGGCGAAGGACCCGGCGATGACTCCGACCAATAGGCAGACTGCTGCAGTGCTGAGAACGAGCGTCTTTTTCCTCATGTTGTGATTCATGCCGTATTCCTCCTTGTTATCCGTTCCCACGCAAATCAGTTCCGATGACTTGTTCGAGTTCGGCGAGTCGGTTCTCCCGCTCGACCAGCGCCCGGTAATACTCCAGCTGAAATCCTCGCCAGGCCCGGTTGGCCTCGATGAGATCCAAAAAGCCGGTTTTCCCCGCGCGATAACCGGCCCGTGCGGCCGCTACGCCTTGTTCGGCCTGCGGCAACACGGTGGTCCTGTACAGTACTGCTACCTCCCAACTGGCTCGAACCTTGGCCAGCAGATCCCGAATGTGGAAGCGGGTGATGTTTTCCAATGTGTGGAGGTCTGCGCGGGCAGCCGCAATGGCCGCAGCGGTTTCCTCCACACCCGCGTCGTACTTCGCCTTGGTCCAGAATGAGAACGGGATGCTCATCGCCACGTAGGCGCCGAATCCATCCTCGGCCTGAAAGTTCACGAAGCGACGAAGCGAGACACTAAAGTCCGGGTAGTACAGGCGCTGGGCCAATGCGCGAGACTGTTCGCTCCGCTGCACGGCCAGCTCGGCGGCTTTGAGCTCAGGTTTGGCGGTCGTCGCCTCCTGATAGAGGTCTTCAAGACCCAGATCGAACCGCCCTTCCCGCGGCGCCTGCGGAGGCGGGAGCGGAAACCGTGGATCCCGATCCAAGAGCGTGTTCAGCATCGCTTGAGCCGTCTCTCGACGCTGTTCCAGGACGGGAAGATTCTGATGGAGGAGGGACAGCTCGACCTGCGCCTTGAGGACATCGACCTGGCTGCCGTTCCCTGCGCGGAACTTCGCGTTGGCAATCTCAAAGAACTGCTTGAGCAGATCAATCTGCTCATGGTGAATGTGGATTGCTTTATGCGCAAGAAACAGTTGGTAATAGTCCTGTTTGAGGCGAGCGATGAGTTCCCGTTCCTTCGCGCGGACCGCCTGCTCGGTCATCTCGGCCGAGCGACTTGCTATTTCGCCCTTCAGGGCCAATTTGCCGGGGAAGGGGATACTTTGTGAGAGACCGAAGATACTGTTTTCCGTCCGCGTGACGTTAAAAGTCTTCGGAGCATTAAACAATTCAACGGACACAGTGGGGTCATCCAATGACTGCACCTGTGTAATCCGATTTTTGGCGGCTTTCCATTGTTGCCGCGCCGCCACAATCTCTGGATTTCGACCTAAGGCCTCCTGGATCAATTCCGGTAATTCCAAGGTCGGTTGTGCGGCCTGATCAACGGCATGCGAAATATGGCGTCCGCCTGGCCAGAAGGTCAGGCTCGTGACTGTTATCGCTATAGTGAGCGAGAAAACCCGGATTGAATAAGTCATGTGATGGTCCTCCCAAGAGCTTTCCTGCCCACGTCTCTCACGGATCTCAGGGTCTCGTCCCGCTACAGAAAAAGCGACGGGATGAGCTCCGGCTCAGAACAGGACAGGTAATGCGATGATGAAACGGTAGAAGGAGGAACCGGAAAGATCAGATACGAAGCACTGTGCTTGCGAGAGACTGATGCGGAGGAGAACTTGATTCAAAAGTGTAATAGAGACTGAAAATCCGTACGAGTCGAGGACTCACCGTTGGCAGCGTAGGCAACGCATGGTCTGCCAACCCATGATTGTCCATGTGCAACGAAGACGACTGAGCGTGAGATTCGACTCCCAAGATCTTGAAGGCATCACATAATTGCCGACTGGGTTGCTCGACGGGAGTGGAACAACCGTTGGCCATTGAGGCATCGGTGGTCCCTGACAGCGGCAGGAGGCAGGCGTAGGCATTGAAGCTGAACGCCAGCAGGAACACTGCGATAGTCCCCGCGAGAAAAGATCGGGAATGATGGGAACTCAATCGCATGGAATCAGTCTATCCTTCCATTAACTGAGCCGTCAACAGGATATCCAATACATATGACCTCGATCGGCGGCTCCACATCAATTAACCTTCTATCGAGGGTGACAATCTGCTCCAGCAGCGTGCCCATTCATCATCCACCCTGTTTATCAGTCGGGCTGCGATCATCATTCTTACAGTAAGCAGACGCCTCTAAGCCTGACTTGCCGTCAAACAATCTTTATAGGCCGCATAAGTCTTGAGCGCCCATTCCTTACGGGGACATCCTTGCATTGTCATGGAAACTTCGAGGAATTCGATCAATTCTTCACGGGTAATCCCCTGCTCGAAGGCCATCCGTACGTAAGCGCAAATGCACGGCTCGCAACGAAGCGCGTTGGAAATGACCATGGCAGTCAGCAATTTATACTTCGCGGCTACTGCCCCATCCCGATACGCCTGGTGCCGCATGCCAGCAGTCACCTGACTCCGAACGAGTTTGTCCGTCAACATCCGGTAGAACAGGCTACCGAAGCAGTCGTCTGCTCAGGTCAAGAGTTCTCTCGGAATGGGACCAACGTCCTGCGGGTCATCGCCATTTTTCACACTGTCTGGTTGACCGGAACGTCGACAGCTATGGTATATTGTACTGGATGTTAAATTTCAGATACTCAAACGTCGTGGTTCTTGCACTGGTTCTTCTCCTCGGAAGCCAGCTCACGGGCCTCACTTGTCTCGGTGAGTGGCCACTCCGACCCGCTGACACCCAGGTCGAAATGACGGACTTTTCCCCGCCACCTGATGAAAACGTGATCAATGATGGGTGTCCCTGCCATTTTGTATTTCAGTCGGTCCTTCTTGCGGTTCCTGAGATCCTGTCTCCTCACATAGATGGTGTAAGCTCGAGTCCCATGCTATACGTGCCGACCTTCGTCGTGTTTCTCTTCCATCCTCCCCTCAGCGTCTAACGCGTCCCAAAGAACCGTCACATAGTGCAATGCGTGGGCATTGTCCGCCATACGGGCAATGAGGAAGCCACGTGCACCAGATGCTCATGTGCCTATTGGCATTACGTTGTTCTTAGCAAGCATCGGAGTTCCTGCAGTGTGTTGTTCATGAGGGCAACTATCAACCAACGCTCCTATCTGTATTGAGTGTATGGCTCTCAGGATGCGGCGCGGTGCTTATCGAGTCTTTCAGGTAGCAGACACGCTGCCGCGTATGAACGATGGCTCAATACAAGATCGAGAAGTGAACGAAAGGAACACACTCATGATGGGAATGCGAGGCTCGAATTGGGCGGGATTTGTGATGTTGGTGATCCTTATCTTCGCTGCTGAGCCGATATGGCTGTTCCTGGGGTTCGACACAGGATTTGATAGCGCGAAGATCCTATGGACTATTCCGATCGTCGCCTACGTCATTGTTGCGGTCGTATTGTTAATACGAGGAGGTCCGGAGCGCGACCTATCCTGATTCCCGGTTTTTACGATGAAGCGAAGAGACGCTCTAAGAGCGTGAGGATGAAAGGAGCTACTTTCATGATGGAGATGCGCTGGTGGAATTGGGTGGGGGTCGCGATGTTCGTAATTCTCCTCGTTAGTTATCAGCCGGTATCGCAGTTCGTGTCGGCGGACACCGAGAATATCAAGTGGATTGTAGCCTATGTCATCGTTGCCGTTTTACTGTTAATAAAGGGAGAGGACAGATCGTGACGAACCTTGATCGATTTTGACGATGCAAGACCTGTGTCGGCTGGTTGATCGCAAATCACTGTGTCTCACACGCAAGGAGGAGTGGTCATGGTACATCGGCTGTTGCGAACTCTGCTTTTGGCTGGAGCCCTCTTGCCGGTCCTCCTCACCGGCACCGTGGTCCTGGCGCAAGTTCAGGAGACTCGTTCCTATCGATTAGAGGAAATGATCGGCGTGGCCCTCCAGTCCAACCCGAGTTTACAGGAAGCGGCCAGCCTCGTCACGCGAGGTCGAGGGCTTCAAACAACCGCGTCGGCCTACCCCAATCCATCCATTGACGGAACGTTCGGACCAGGCAGAACCCGCGAGTCCCTCGGGAATTCTCATTTCTTCGAGCGCGGCGTAACAGTGAGTCAACCGCTGGAGTGGCCCGGTATGCGCCAGGCCCGTCAGCGGGCGGCGGAGGCCGGGTTGGCCGGATCTCAGGCGACCGTCGATGCGACTCGATTGAATGTCCTTGCTGATGTCAAAATCGCTTTCTACCAACTACTTCTCGCGCAGCGCAATGCGCAATTGATCACGGAAGCTTTTACCATCGTGCAGGACTTCCACCGCAGCGTCAAAGCTCGCGTGGATGCTGGACAGGCGAGACCTTTTGAAACCTTGAAAGCAAATGTGGAAGTTCAAAAGGTCGGCAATGATCTAAATCACGCTCAACACACTTTGGTTGTCGCACGGTCTCGACTAAATGCGCTGACCGGTGGTGTGCTCGGCAAAAATTTCGGCGTCCAAGGTGATTTCGTACCATCTCGGCGAGAACTGAACCTCGAAGATTTAATTTCTAGTGCCCTGGAACAGCACCCGACGGTTCATCGCGTCCAAAAAGAGATCGAACGGGCAGGGCACAGCATTGTGCAAGAACGCCAATCCCTGATTCCTTTTGTTACGGTCTCCGGCCTCTTTCATCAGGAAGCGGCCGAGACGGCCTACCTGGCTCGATTAAGTGTGCCCCTACCGCTGTGGTATCGACGGCAGGGAGAAATCACGGTGGCCTTGTCGGCGAAGCAACGCGCGGAAGCAGAACAAGTGAGGACGCAAAATGAACTTGTGTCCGCGATTACCGAATCTGTGGAAGAAGCCCACGCCGCACAGGACCAGATCGATGTCTTTGAGAAGGGGTTATTGAAACAGGCGGAAGAGACGTTACGGATCGCAAAGATTAGTTTTCAGCAAGGCGCGGCGAGCCTTCTTGAGTTCATTGATGCCCAACGAGTGCATCGACAGATGTTGCTAGAGTATGCACAGGCGCGGGCGAATCTCTCCATCGAGCTGGCGCGGTTGGAACGTTGGACGGGAGAACTTCGATGAGCTGGCCTCGCTTCCTGTCACGAACGCGCATTGATGCGATCTGCGCGCGAGGGCACCAGCCATCCGTCTCGGAGAATTTCAAGAAGTCTCGTACGAGGGGCAATATTCATGTTGTTCTTGGAAGCCTCCTCGTCTTTCTTACCGTGGGCTGCAATGAGGCGCGAGTGGAACAGGCGCCAAAGGCAACGGCCGAGCAAGAGAAAGGACAGGCTGGTCATGAGGTCGGTGAGCCACATCAACTGACAGTTCCACCAGAGGCACTCGCAGGACAAGCGTTTCAGACAACCGTCATCGAACGGCGACCCTTTCGTGATGAAATCACGGCCACAGCCACGATCAAGCCCAATGAATATCGCCTGGTGCATTTGAGTCCTCGCATCGAAGGCCGGGTCATCGAGGTCAAGGCGGTGCTGGGTCAACACGTCAAGTCAGGACAAGTCCTGGCTCTCCTGGATAGCATCGAACTGGGCCAAAAGAAATCCGACTTTCTTCAGGCGAAGACGAACCATGATGTTGATAAGCGGAACTATGTTCGCGAAGAGGGCCTGTATAAAGAGCAAATTACCTCAGAAAAGGAATTTCTGGACGCAAAGGGGCGCTATGAAAAGAGCCTTGCCGCGTACCGCGCCGCTCATGAAGCGTTACGCCTCATCGGCCTGTCTGAGGAAGACATCAAGCACATCGATTGGAGTACAAAGGGCCAACCCTTCTCCTATTTTCCGCTGGTCTCGTCCTTGAACGGGATCGTCATCGAACGGACGATCACGTCGGGAGAATTGATCAGTCCAAAGGATAGGGCCTTTACGATCGTTGACTTGTCTACGGTGTGGATCATTCTTGATGTCTACGAACAGAATCTCGCGGCTGTTCGAGCAGGGGCTGATGTGGAAATTACGGTGGACGCCTTTCCCGGTGAAACCTTCAAGGGAACCATCGTCTACCTCAGTGATGTCCTAAATCCCGCGACCCGCACGATCGATGCGCGGGTCGAAATCCCCAATCCACAGCGTCGTCTCCGGCCCGGCATGTTTGCGAGAGCCGCGGTCATCATGCCGGGGCGCGGCAATGATGCGCTCGTCGCGCCGCTGGACGCTCTCCACCAGGTGAACGATAAGACTGTGGCCTTTGTGGAAAAGAAACCAGGCACCTATGAGGTGAGGCAAGTGACCGTGGGACGGAGATCACCGCCGTATGCCGAGATCCAGTCAGGCCTGCGTGAGGGCGAGACGGTCGTGACGACCGGGTCGTTCTATCTCAAATCGATGTTACTAAAGGAACAGATAGGTGGAGGTTAGTGGCTGATGTCCTTCGGAGGCCACCTATTATGCTGAATCGAGTCCTCGAATTTTCACTGGCAAACCGCTTTCTGGTCCTGGTGTTTGCCGGGCTTATCGTCGTCAGCGGCGGCTCTGCGATGCAGCTGCTGCCGATTGATGCCGTTCCGGACGTGACACCGAACCAAGTCCAGATCCTCACCAATGGGCCGGGCCTCTCCCCGGTTGAGGTAGAACAATTCATCACCTTCCCGGTCGAAACCGCGATGTCCGGGTTGCCCGGTATCACTCTGATCCGTTCTGTCTCCCGGTTCGGGCTCTCGGCGGTGACCATCTATTTTGATGAGGGAATGGACATTTACTTCTGTCGGCGTCTGGTGATGGAACGCTTGCCTCGGGCTCGCGAAGCGATTGGGGAGCGTTTCGGCAATCCTGAGCTAGGACCAATTTCCACTGGATTGGGCGAGATCTTCCAGTTCGAGGTCAAGGGAGATGGCTACTCCCTCATGGAGCGGCGGACGATTTTGGATTGGGACATCGCGTTTAAGCTCCGCTCCGTTCCTGGGGTGGTGGAAGTCAACACCTACGGCGGAGAGTTGAAGACCTATGAAGTGCAACTGGATGCTGCCAAACTGGTCTCCTACAAAATTCCCCTCGCGCAAATCTTCCGGGCGCTCGAACAAAACAATGCTAATTCCGGTGGAAGCTATATCGAACATGCGCAGGAACAATATCTGATCCGGGGCGAAGGGCTTGTGCAGACACTGGAAGACATCGACAACATCATCGTGGCGACGGAGCACGACGGGACGCCTATTTATATCCGCAATTTGGGCAAGGCGCAGTTCGCTCCGATGGTCCGGCAAGGCGCGGTCACACGCGACGGTCGCGGCGAGGCCGTCACGGGCGTAGTTATGATGCTCATCGGTGAGAACGGGCGAGTCGTCGTTGATCGGGTGAAAAAGAAGCTGCAGCAGATCGAGAAAACTTTGCCGCCTGGCGTGACCATCGAACCATATTACGATCGCACCGACTTGGTCAGAAACACCATCAAGACCGTCAGTACCAATTTGACCGAGGGTGCGCTGCTGGTGATTGCCGTGCTCTTTCTCATTCTGGGAAATCTCCGAGCCGGACTGATCGTCGCCGCGGCTATCCCGCTCTCCATGCTGGTGGCATTCACCGGGATGCTGACCGCCGGCATCTCGGGGAACCTGATGAGTCTCGGTGCGATCGACTTCGGCCTGATCGTGGATGCGTCCGTCGTCATGATTGAGAATACCATCCGGCATCTTGCCGAACGACGACGGACCACCCAGAGTAGCCCGCGCCTGTCGGACGCCGACATGCGGCTGGTGGTCATTGAAGCGGGCCGAGAAGTGCTGCGCCCGATTGTCTTTGCTGTGGGAATTATTATCATCGTCTACCTGCCGATCCTGACCCTGCAGGGAATTGAAGGAAAGATGTTCCGGCCGATGGCCGTGACCGTGATCTTTGCGCTCGTGGGGTCTCTGGTGCTGACCTTGACCGTGACGCCGGTACTCGCGAGTCTGTTCCTTCGTCGCGGTGTGAAGGAGGAGGAGACCTGGATTATGCGGCAAGCCAAACGAGGGTATCGCCCGCTTCTGTCCAGGACCATGCAGCATCCGGGAATCACTGGGGGCATCGCCGCCGCGCTGTTTGCAATGAGCCTCGGTGCGGCGACCTTTCTTGGTGCCGAATTCATTCCCACGCTTGATGAAGGCACGATCGCCCTGCAAGCGTGGCGCTTGCCGAGCGTCTCGCTGGAGGAGTCGGTTCGGACCACCACCCGCATTGAACAGCTTCTTAAGCAGTTTCCTGAAGTGGTCACGGTTGTATCGCGAACTGGACGTGCCGAAATCGCCACCGATCCGATGGGTGTTGAGGTTAGCGATATCTATCTCATTTTGAAGCCTGATTCGGAGTGGACGACTGCAAGGAAGAAGGACGATTTGATTGAGGTAATCAACCGGGCGCTGACGAAGGCCGTTCCCGGCAACACGTTGAGTTATTCCCAGCCGATTGAGCTGCGTGTGCAGGAATTGATTGCGGGAGTCCGGTCCGACATTGCCATTACCATTTTCGGTGAAGATATGGAGACCCTCCGCCGCCTTGGCGATCAGGTCGTCCGAGTGGTTTCACAGGTTCCCGGAGCGGCAGACACCAAGGCTGAGCAGGTGGCCGGCATGCCGTACCACGTGGTGGCTATTGACCGGGAAAAGATCGCTCGCTATGGCATTAATGCAGAGCAGGTTTTGGATACGGTTACCGCGTTGGGAGGAAGAACTGTTGGTCAAGTCGTGCAGGGCAATCGCCGGTTCTTTATGCAAGTGCGGTTTAGTCCTGAGGACCGCAAGAATTTCGAGCGCATTTTGGATATTCGCATCAGTGATTCACAGGGTCGCCTCATTCCACTCCGGCAACTAGCCGATATTCGTATCGAAACCGGCCTGGCACAAATCAGCCGAGAAAACATCCAACGGAGGCTGGCGGTGGAAACCAATGTGCGCGGTCGCGACCTCGCCGGATTTGTTGGCGCAGCGCAGAAGGCGGTGGAAAGCCACGTGACCCTGCCGCCTGGGTACTGGATTGAATGGGGCGGTGAGTTTGAAAATCTGCAGCGCGCGTCTGCTCGGCTGGCCATTGTAGTACCGATCGCGTTGTTTCTGATTTTTGTCCTCTTGTACACGACCTTCAATAGCGTCAGGCCGGCGCTGCTCATTTACCTCAACGTCCCGCTGGCGGCAACGGGCGGCATCCTGGCCTTGGCGCTTCGTGGCATGCCGCTTTCGATCTCCGCCGGAGTCGGGTTCATCGCGCTCTTCGGTGTGGCGGTTCTCAACGGTGTCGTGTTGATGTCCCATATTTTAGACTTGCGCAAGCAAGGACGTTCGGCGGAAGAGGCAGCCTATGAAGGCGCGCTCATTCGCATGCGGCCGGTGTTGATGACCGCGCTGGTAGCCAGCTTGGGATTCGTACCAATGGCTCTCTCAACCTCCGCTGGCGCGGAGGTGCAACGCCCGCTCGCGACAGTTGTTATTGGCGGCCTTGTCACTTCCACCGCCCTCACGCTTCTTGTGCTTCCGACGTTATACGTTTGGGAGGAACGGTTTCGAGAGGTTTGGGCACAGCGGAAGAAGAAGGTCGAAGTTCCGGAGTCATACAGGCAAAAGGCGGAGCGCTGATAAAAAGTCCTGTGTGCTGGAGCTAGAATTCAGGGAAGTACAGGCAAAGCTTAACACTCAACAGGCTCTTCTTCTGCGCGTGCGGAGTACCGAAAGGAGTCTGATCTGATGGAGACTGACAGAGGCTTTGTTGGGCCATGGTGGCAATATTCCGAACTACGCAATGCCCTGCTAGCAGGGGTACTGGCCGGGGTAGCATTTGTCCTTGCTCATCTCGGGTTCATCTCGGATTGGACCGAGCGCGGGTTGTATCTCATCGCCATCCCTTTGGGTGGCTATCACTGGGCATGGGAAGCACTCGAAACACTCCTTTCCGAACGGGTGATCGGGATCGACTTCTTGATGCTCGCGGCGACGGTGGGATCCGGCATCCTGGGCCTCTGGGATGAAGCGGCCTTTCTCGTCTTTCTCTACGGGTCGGCTGAAGGGTTGGAGGAATATACCTATGCCCGGACCCGGTCGGCGATCCGGGCCTTGCTCGATCTCGCTCCCAAGGAAGCCCACGTCCTACGCAACGGAGAAGAGCTGATCGTCCCGGCTGAATCCCTCAAGGTGGGTGATCGGTTTCTCATACGCCCTGGTGAAACAATTCCTACAGACGGGATGATCCAATCAGGCAGCTCGAGCCTCGATGAATCCCCGATTACGGGGGAATCCATTCCTGTGGACAAGGGTCCGGGGATGAAGGTCTTCGCCGGATCACTCAACCGGCACGGCCTCTTGGAAGTCGAAGCCACAGCCTCGTTTCAGGACAACACCCTCGCCAAGATCATTCACCTTGTCGAGGAGGCGCAGGAACGGAAGGGCGCGGCCCAGCAATGGATCGAGCGTTTCGGTCGCCGCTACAGCCCCGCCGTGTTGCTGGTGTCGGTCGGGTTTCTCCTTGTGCCCTGGCTTCTCGCTTTGCCAATGGCGGATTGGGCTGAGCGCGCGGTGGTGCTCTTAGTCGCAGCTGCGCCATGCGCGCTGGTGATGTCGACGCCCGTGGCGACTGCCGCCGCGATTGGCTGGGCCGGCAAGCATGGCATCCTTATCAAGGGCGGCGTGCATCTGGAGCATCTCGGGAGGATCCGCGTGGCAGCCTTCGATAAAACGGGCACCCTCACTGCCGGCAAGCCGGTTGTCACGGACCTCATCACTCTCAACGGCTCACCAGGCGAATTGCTCGCGGTCGCGGCCGGCATCGAGCATGGCTCTGAACATCCGCTGGCGCAGGCCGTCCTTGAGAAGGCACGGGCTGAAGGGCTTACGCTGAGGTCAATGCTGGAGTTTGAGGCCCTGACCGGCGTGGGAGCTACCGCGGTGTCTTCTGATGGTGTGAGGTGGTATGTCGGCAGTCCGGCGCTGTTCGAGGAGCTTGGAATCCCATTGGAGGTCGTTCGAGAGAAGGTGCAGACACAGCAAGCTCAGGGGAAAACTGTCGTCCTAGTCGGGACGAAGCAAAACCTGTACGGCCTGCTCATCGTGCAGGATCGTGTCCGCGACGGCGTGAAGGATGTTATTAGCGATCTCCGCCGCTTGGGGATCCGGACTGTCATGCTAACCGGAGATAATATGAGCACAGCCCGAACTATCGCGGAGAGCCTCGGCCTCGATGACAATCTGGCTGATCTCAAGCCGGAGGACAAGGTTGAAGCGGTCAAGGAGTTGGAACGTTGCTATGGGCCGGTTCTGATGGTCGGCGATGGGATTAATGATGCACCGGCTCTGGCAGCTGCAACCTGCGGCGTGGCCATGGGGGCAGCGGGAAGCGATGCGGCGATCGAGGCGGCAGATGTGGCACTGATGGCCGATGATCTGGCGAAGGTGCCCAAGATGCTGCGGCTTGCGTTGAAAGTGAAGCGGATCAGCACGCAGAACATCGTCTTCTCACTTCTACTACTGGCCGTTCTCATCCCCTTGGCCGTGAGCGGTGTCCTGAGTGTGGCCTTGGCCGTCGTTGTCCATGAAGTCAGTGAGCTGATCGCCGTCGCCAATGGTCTCCGGGTCGCTCAGGCGGCCTAATGCCCCTTGACTGAGGTTCTCCGACAACCGCTACCGACCTCTACGAGATTGATGTTGAAGCGATCATGCCAGGCTGCAGGTTTTGTAAGTACAATCGGATCTGGTGCAGGGTGCGCAGGAATAGCTGATCATAAGACTCCGAAGATTTCATGAGTTTGCCGATCTCTCTTGGGTTATTCGTATTCGCCGGATTGTGTGAGATCGGCGGCGGGTATCTTGTGTGCATCTGGTTCCGCGAGGGGCGGCCACTTGCTTACGGGATTGCTGGTGCGATTATCGTCATTCTCTATGGGATCATCCCAACATGCAACCAGCACATTTTGGTCGAGTCTATGCTGCATACGGTGGAATGTTTATCGTGTTATCCTTGTCATGGGGCTGGGGTATCGAGGTGGTCCGTCCAGATCGCTATGACATGATGGGAGCCATTGGGCGGCATGATGGTCATCGTGTATGCTCCCAGGACATGAGGGGACAAATAGAAACTCCCATTCCCTCGGGTGCGCTTCAGTTGCGGGGATTCGCCGTGTAAACAGTTCGTCAATTCTGATCGGGATTTGCCCGAGCATATTGATACTCCTCATCCCTCCGCTAATATAGCTTCCATTGCTTGGCGCTTGAGCTCAAGGGCCCTGTTCCTGTGTCCCCTTGACTCTGTACCCTGGTACAGGGTGTAAGGTCAAAGTCCTCAACCAGACAGGTGATGTGATGGCAGCAGAATGCACGATCGGTCGGTTGGCGAAAGCAGTCGGCGTCAACATTCAGACCATCCGGTACTATGAACGGCGTCATTTACTCGGCCCGGCCACGAGGGCACCGTCGGGATATCGACTCTATGGTTCAGAAGAAGAACAACGACTGCGGTTTATCAAGAACGCGCAGGCGCTGGGGTTCACGTTGCGGGAGATCGCCGAGTTGCTGAACCTGCGCGTGAGTCAGCGGGCGCAATGTGGCGACATCCAGCGGAAGGCAGAAGATAAATTGCAGTGCGTGGAGGCCAAGGTGAAGGCCTTACAGGCCCTGACCCGCGCGCTTGAGAGTTTGATTCGGTCCTGCCGGACTGGTCAGCCGACGGATCGCTGCCCGATTCTCACCAGATTGGAAAACGACGCTGAAGTTCAGGTTGGGAGTCGAGCAAGGAGATGACGGCTATGCGTCCGTGCGAGGAAATTCCCTCCAAACTCAGACAACCGAACAACTCGGCGACCATATTCTCGGTCGGTGGAGTGAGTGCCGCGTTGTTGGCTTCGGTGTGCTGCATTGGACCACTGGTCTTCGCGGCGCTTGGTGTGGGAGTCGGGGCTACGGGTTTCTTAGCCGATACGGCTGGAGTTTTGAAGGGACTCTTGCCCTATCGACCGGCCTTCATCGGCCTGACGATACTCCTGTTGGGGATCGGCTTTTATATTGCTTATAGGAAATCGGAGTCAGCACGATGCGCGCCGGGAGAAGTATGTGCTCAAGGAAATCCGAAGGGTGAGAATAGGATATGGCTCTGGGTCATGGCGTCGTTGGCGCTGGGGTTGGTCCTCGCGCCTTATTGGTTGGGGCTATGATTGTCCGTAAAGCAAGAGATGTGAGGTAGCAGGCGTCATTGTCCAGCCAGCCTGTCTTCCTAGCGGGAAGCGAGGCAGTAGAGAGGAGGAAACCGACCATGTGGAGATTCGTTCATGCGATGATCGTAATCGGTGCGGTGACTGTGAGTCTGGCCGGATTCCAGGGAGTTGCTGCTGGGAGCCAAAGCCAGCAGACAGTCACTTTGCAGATCGATGGGATGACCTGCGGGGGGTGCATTAAGGATGTCAAAGCCGCGCTTGCCAAGGTGCCTGGCGTCAGCGTGGTAGATCTCACCGTGGGAACGAAGTGGGTTGTGTTCTCCGATTATTCAAACGCACGCGCGGCCGTGACGTTCGATCCGGAGAAGACGGGTGCGGAGGCCTTGATCAAGGCGATCGAGGCAGCGGGTAATCCACTATCCAAATACCGGGCTCAGGTGCGCGACAAATAGATAACGGTCATTCATCGTCGGACTACGAACTCGAAGGAGGCGCTGTCATGATGCGGGAGACGAATGCTACGAACGGTCTGTTCGCCGAACTGCGGAAGTTGAGTCCCGTGGTCACCGGAGGACTGTTGCGCATGCGGCAACAGACGTATCGGGATGGGATAGTGGCCGCCAAGTACAAATTGCTCACGGCCATGACGATTTCGATCGCGATTCGTTGCGAACCGTGTATTCAAGCCTACGTGCGGATGGCCTGTGACCAGGGAGTCACCCGGGAAGAATTGGTTGAATTTCTCGACGTCGCGATGACGATGCAAGGGTGTCCCGGCGAAGAGTGGGCTCTCAAGGCCTATGCGGCCTATAAAGATTGCCTTGACGGTACGTCAGGCTCAGAGTCGTCTGCTTGCTGTAAGAATGACGAGAGACATCAGACTGATGAGGAGATGGGCTCGTGAATGGGTATGCCGTTAGAGCGGGGTTCTCTCCAGCCGTCCAGAAGGGTGATGGATTTGTTGACGTTCGCCGATCAAGAGCTGATGTATGAGAAATACCGTTGACGGGTCACATGGATGAGGGATAGACTAAAGCCATGCGATTAGGCTCACATCACTCTCGATCCGTTCTCGCCGTAACCATTGTGGTGTTCCTACTGGCGTTCAGCTTCAATGCTTACGCCTGTGTCCTGCCGCTGTCAGGGACCACTGATGCCTCGATGGCGAACGGCTGCTCAACCCCTGATGAGCAACCGGCTCGGCAATTGTGTGATGCCTTCACAACTCTGGGGGTAGAGTCTTCCTTACAGTTATCTTTGTGGCACATGGACCATCATTGGTCGGTGGACTATGCGTTGCCGATACTTCCAACGGTGAGCCGCCAGCTCCAGCGTATCTTTCACTCATATCAATCTCTCGAGTCGAGTTCTCCTCCGCATCAATCTCTCGCAAGCACCGTGCTTCGCATCTGATCTCCCCGGTTCTTCCTTCTACTGTTCCATCATTGCGTGATCTGCCCAGCGCTGAACCTTGGTTCATTTCGCTGTTTCGTTTGTAGCAACCCGAGGTCCGAGATCCGCGACAGTCGTGGGCAGGAAAGCTCTTGGGGAGGACCATCACATGACTCGTTCAATTCGTTTTCTGTTAGTCGCCATAACGGTCGTAAACATGACCTTCACCTTCTCGACCGGTGGCCGTCAGGTCGCCCATGCCGCCGATCACACCGACCAACCGGCCTTGGTCTTACCGGAGTTGATCCAGGAAGCTCTGGCGAGAAATCCTGAGCTTCTGGCGGCTCGCAAACAATGGGAAGCAGCCACGAATCGTATTGCCCAGGCTCAATCGCTGGATGACCCGACCCTGTTCGTCGACTTGTTTAACATCCCTCAGACCTTCAATGTGACGCAGACGCAGAACAGCATCTTCGGTCTCTCTCAGAATCTCCCATTTCCCGGCAAGCTGGCTCTGAAAAGTGAGATGGCGGGCAAGTCAGCTGAGATGGCCGAGCAGGCGCTACGCGCGAAGGAACGGGAGCTGGTCGCCCGTCTCAAGCAGGTCTACTACGACCTGTTTCTTGCGGATAAGGCGATCCAGATTCATCATGAGCAGATTAATCTGCTCAAACAATTTTTTGAAATAGCCAATGCGAGGTTCCGTGCGGGCAAGGGAGGTCAGGTCGATGTCCTCAAAGCCCAGGTGGAACTTTCCGTGCTTCACGAGAAACTTCCCGTTCTGGAACAGCGTCGGCAGACTGCCCAAGCGATGCTGAACACCCTCGTAGATCGGGATCCGCGCTTTCCACTCGCATCTCCGCAGCCTCCGCATGAGGGACGGTTTGATCTGGACCTTGAAGCCCTCTATCGCGCGGCGGCGACCGCCAGACCGGAGTTGAAAGCCGCCGAGCTGGTCCTGCAGCGGAACGAACAGTCTCAGGCGCTGGCCCAGCGTCAGTACTACCCGGACTTTAATGTGTCATTTCGGCGCTTCCAGAACTTTCAGGCCAATGACGGCTTTGGCGCCTACGTGGCGATGACCATCCCGTTCAGCTTCTGGACCAAACCCAAGTATGACGCAGGCGTGCAAGAAGCCATGGCGTCCGTCGCGGCTGCACGAGCACAACGGCACCAGCTGGAAAACATGACTCGCTTTCAGATTCGCGATCTGCTGGCCAAGGTCCGAGCCAATTGGGAAGTGGCTGTGCTGTATCGGACCACCGTGTTGCCGCAAGCTGAACTCGGTGTGGAGGCTGCGCGGGTCGGATATCAGGTGGGGAAGTCCAACTTTCTGGATCTCTTGGATGCCGATAGGGCCTGGCGGGGGTTTCAACTTGAATACTACCGAGCGTTGGTCGAGCGGGAGTATCGTCTCGC
>FKKE01002818.1_pt3 | contig 25640 bp, 26 predicted proteins | sample 1106331 | NCBI WGS metagenome assembly FKKE01 (sample SAMEA3931202, study PRJEB13176) | freshwater metagenome | biome: Drinking water system; feature: drinking water; material: freshwater | place: China | collected 2013-02-06
GGCGGATGCGTTCCCACATCCCGTCCGGCAATTCGATCGGGTTGCGTTCTGCGGAGGGAGGATCCGCCCTCCGCACCGACTTGGGTCCCGCCGACCGTTTCGGCGCACCGTTCCGATTCATCGCGCGTTCCCGAGGCATCGTTCACTCACCGCCTTTCCCTCTGTGTGGTTTTCATTTTGTCTCCGTTCTCGTTTCATACTTGGGACTCTTCACGCCCAGCACGGGGCAGGGCGCCCGCCGCATCACCCCTTCCACCACGCTGCCCAGCAGCAGGTGCGAGACGCCGCGACGCCCGTGCGTCCCCATGACGATCAGATCGCCGTGCAAGGTCACGGCCGTTTGGAGTATCCCGTCGATCGGAAGCCCGCCGATGACCTTCGAGCTCGCTTGCACCTTTTTTTGCCGCAAGGCCTCGGCCACTTCAGCCATCCGAGTTTCAACCTGCTTGCGGTTTTTCTCCTGCCCGCCGATCGGCAGGAGGGTGAAATCCAATCCGTAGGTCACCGGCTCCAAGACATGGAGGACCGTGACGGCGGCGGAGAATTGTGCGGCGAGCACGGCCGCATATTCCACCGCCTCGAGCGAACAATCCGAAAAATCGACAGGCACCAGGATCTGCCGGAATGCCGGCGCGCTCCCCGCGCGAGCCGCCGTCGCAGCGGCTCCCTCGTCCGCCACCCGCACCGTGAGCACGGGGCAGGGCGCCATGCGCATCGTGCGCTCCGCCGTACTGCCGAGCAGGACATGCTGCAACCCCGTGCGGCCGTGGGTGCCCATGACGATCGCATCGGCCTTGATCTCCCTGGCCTTCTGGCTGATCCAGTGGCTGGGCACGCCGATTTCCTGATGGCGCTCGACGGTGAGGCCGAGGGCGCCGAGGCGGCGCTCCGCCTGTTCCAACGCGACGCGGGCTTCCTTCTGTAACGCCTCCACATACATTTTGTTGACCGGATAGTCGAGGTCCATGCCGGGCACGAACTCCGCAACCGACAGTAGGGCCAGCTCCGCGCCGGAGGCTTTCGCCAGATAGGCCGCGTAGTCCTCCGCCCGCTGCGCGCAGGATGAAAAATCGGTCGGCACCAGAATCTTCTTGGCGACCGGCGTCATGACGCCTCCTTCTTCGATCCTACTCCCCCGGCGGATTTCACCGGACGGGCCGTGAGGGGGACGGTGAGGACCGGGCAGCCGGCCGTTCTCACGACCTTCTCGGCCGTGCTGCCGAAAAAGATCTTGTCCACCCCGCCGGAGGAGCCCCCATAGCTCCCCATCACCACGAGGCTGATTTTCTCGCTCCGAACAAACCGCGCGATCTCCGCAAACGGCGCGCCTTCGGCGATGAATCGTTTGACGGTCAGATCTTTGAGCGCCACGGAGCCGATGATGCGTCGCGTGAGAAGCCGCGCCTGGTGGCGAAGCTTTCTCAGTTGCGCTTTCTCTTCGGACGGGAGGGCTAAGCCGAGCCGATTGAGGACGCCCAGGCTCTTGGTGTCCACCACATGCAAGAGAATGAGTTCGGATCCAAACTGCCTCGCCAGATGGGTCGCCACGCGAAAGGCTTCTTCCGAACAGGCTGAAAAATCACTCGGCACCAAGATCCTGGGAAACAATGAATCCGCCATGCGCCCTCCTTAGTCTTCCGGCCTGGCATTCAGAGGACAGTCACACGAGCGACCGTTCCACTGCCAAAGGGTCAGCAAGGCCGGTGCCAAAAGAGAAAAACGACTGGCATAGCGCGGATGGCGTATAGCTCAAGAAAATAAGGGATTTCCTCTCATGTTTCGGCCATAAGCCATAGGCCATGTGCGCTGCGAACCGTTGCGGGGGTGCCTCCTGCTACAGCGCGGAAATGCGGCTGTGGCGGAACGCTACAACTTTCCGGGAGAACGATGAGTGATGAACGCGGATCGCTGAATGAAAAGTCTGGAAGCACCTCCTCTTCATCTACTTCAACGTTCAGCGCTCATCGTTCAGCGCTGCCCCAGGAGTGGCACTTCCCTTGCTCATGGTTCTCAATGGAGGGAGAACTCCGGTCGATGACACTGACACGGAATCAATGGTTCCTCCTGGGCGCAGTGGCGCTCGGGTTCATCGCCTTCATCTATCTGGTCTTTTTCTGCCCGACCGAATGCCATTGAGAGGGACTGTCCCCGGCTCGACCGCCTGCGACGAGCTCAGTCGAGGCGAGCTCGCCGAAGTCCTTCTTGGCCGTCTTCGGCGTGGGGACTGTCCCGCTTTTGGGAAGGGGACAGGCGCCATCCGCCCGTCGAGAGTCTCTGGGTCGAACGACGGACGGGAAGAAGGGCGCCGGTCCCTCTTCCGACGGGCTGGCAAGCCCCGGAGGTCCTCAGTGCCTACCGCCGTCGAATTGATGACCCCGGCGGTCCCGCGCGCCGGACTGGAGGAGACGGCCGGCGAAGTCCTAGCCCGCCTCCGCACCGGACGATGTGAGGAGGTCAGCCATATCTACCTGATCGATGAGGGGTCGCACCTTCTGGGACAAGTGCCCATCGAGCGATTGCTCCCCGCCTCGCCGGGCACGCCGCTCGGCCAGCTTCGGGGAGAACCGGCCGTGGAAGTTCACCCCGAGGACGATGCGGAAGCCGTTGCGTTGGCCGCGGTGGAGCGTCATGAGGCGGATGTCGCGGTCATCGATGCTAAACGTGTCCTGTTGGGCGCGATCCCCATCGGGAAGCTCCTCGCCCTGCTGCACGACGAACACGTCGATGACCTGCTGCGAATGGGCGGCGTGGCGGCCACCCACCCGACGCCGATTACCACGGATGGGACCCTCGCGGCCTTTCGTGCGCGGCTGCCGTGGCTTGTGCTGGGCTTGGTGGGAGGCTGGATCGCGGCCGGCATCGCCAATCTGTTTGAAGCCTCGCTGCAGCGGGAAATCACGCTGGCGTTTTTCTTGCCGCTGGTCGTGTACATGGCCGACGCCGTCGGCACGCAAACGGAAACCGTGTTGGTGCGGGCACTGGCCTATGGCCGCATTCCCTTGTGGCCGCAGTTGTTGCGCGAGGGGTTGCTGGGGTTGCTGATTGGGGCGACGGTCGGAGCACTCGCCGGCCTGGGCTTGCTCATCTGGGATGGAAGACAGACGGTCGCGCTGGTCGTGGCCGCCACGCTGGCTATCACCGCGCTGGTCGCCACGCTGGTCGCCAGTCTGCTGCCCATGGGACTCGCGCGAATCGGCGCGGACCCGGCGCTGGCCAGCGGTCCGATCGCGACCGTCACACAGGACATCCTCAGCGTGGCCATCTATCTGGGCATCGCCGCAGCCCTTCTCTAAGGCCCGCGGAGACAACAGGGAGGCTCGTCATGATCCATCAATCGAAGGAAGCACAGGAGGTCAGCATTCCGGTTGATCACGTTCGGCTGTTCGGAAATCTGGCGATTCCCGAACGGGCGAAGGGGCTCGTGATTTTCGCGCATGGAAGCGGCAGCAGTCGCTTCAGCCCGCGCAATCAATTTGTGGCCCGCGCTCTCGAAGAAGGAGGGCTAGCGACACTCCTCATGGACCTGCTGCAGGAAAAGGAAGCAGAGAATCATCATAAGACCTTCGATATCGATCGTCTCAGTCTTCGGATGCTGGGAGTGACCGAATGGGTCAAGACCCGGCCGGAACTCCGTGCGCTCCCGATCGGATACTTCGGCGCCAGCACCGGCGCGGCGGCGGCCCTCCAAGCGGCCGCAACCAAACCGAAGGAAGTCGCGGCGGTTGTCTCCCGAGGAGGGCGGCCCGATTTGGCGGGAGCCTACCTGTCCCGTGTGGAAGCCCCCACGCTGCTCATCGTCGGCGGCGCGGACACTTTGGTCATTGAATTGAATGAGGAAGCCTTGAGCCGCCTCATCTGCCCCAAACAACTGACCATTGTCCCCGGCGCGACGCACCTGTTCGGGGAGCCTGGCACGCTTGAACAAGTGGCAGGCTTGGCGCTCGATTGGTTCAGGCGACACCTGTCCGCCGACCAGAGGCAAGAGGTCTGAGGTTGGAGGTCCGAGGCAGTGGTCTCAAGCCTCAGACCTTCATCCTCCAGCCATACACCCGTCGCCTTTCACCCATAACCCTCTTCCCTGTCCCTCCCCGCCGCATTTGCTCCATCAGACCTGTGGTATATCGCCCCATCACCGGTTGATTCACGAGGAGGCCGGATCCATTCGCTTGGCTTATCGGCTGGAATCATCAATGGTTTGCCCGGAGATGGGAGTCTTGAGAAGTCCGGGCATCCCGCTTGCTGTGCCCATTGTCATGGACATCAGGGCGAATGAAGTGATGGCTCCGTCCCGTGCTATGCCGGAAGACCCCGAGTCCGGGCATGGCGTGACGCCCCTCGTGGTGACGGCAAAGCCGCTCCCGGCGGTTCCGGACAGCTTCTATCCCCCTGCGACAGTCCCAGCGAGACGATCCCGCCGCCGCTGGCTCCTCGTCGTCGGACTGATCCTGCTCGTGGGCGGGGGTGTCCTGTGGTATTGGCTGGCCCCTTCGAAACCTCCCATTATCTACAAGACGGCGCCGGTCGATCGAGGGCCGATCACGGCGTTGGTGACAGCCACCGGCTCGATCAACCCGGTGATTTCCGTTCAAGTCGGCAGCCAGGTGTCGGGGAAAATCAAGGCGCTCTTTGCCGATTTCAATTCGGTGGTGACGAAGGGGCAGGTCATCGCCCAGATTGATCCGGCCCTCTTTCAAGCCCGCGTGAGCCAGGCGAACGCCTCCTTGCGGAACGCGAAGGGAGTGCTCATGAAAGCGGAGGCCGCGCTCGCGCAACGTAAGCTCGAACTGACCCGCATGGAGACCCTCCGTCCCCAGGGTTTCGTTCCACAGTCCGATCTGGATGTGGCCAGAACGAATGCCCGTGACGCGGAAGCACAGATCGAGGTCGCCAAGGCGCAAGTCGACCAGGCGAAGGCGGCCCTCGCCAATGCCGAGCTCGATCTGGGCTACACGACCATCTATTCGCCGGTCGACGGGATCGTGGTCTCCCGGAACGTCGACGTCGGCCAGACCGTCGCAGCCTCGTTTCAGACGCCGACGCTGTTCGTGATTGCCCAGGATCTGACGAAGATGCAGGTCAACGCCAATGTCAGCGAGTCGGACATCGGCGGCGTGGCGGAGAGCAAACCCGCCGACTTCACCGTCGACGCCTACCCCGGACAGCTTTTCCACGGGGTTGTGACCCAGGTGCGGAATGCCCCCATCAGCATCCAAAACGTGGTGACCTATGACGTCATCATCGAAGTGGACAACCGCGATCTGCGGCTCAAACCGGGGATGACGGCCAATGTCTCGATCGTCACCGCCAGCAAGGAGGACGCGCTGCGCGTGCCGAACGCCGCGCTCCGCTTCAAACCAGCCGGCGCGGCCCCGGACAAAAAGAAGCCGACCGTGTGGACCCGGCAGAAAGGAGGAGCACTCGTGGCGCTCCTTGTCACACCGGGGATCTCCGACTCCCTGTATACGGAGATCCTCGACAGCGGCCTCCGTGAAGGCGACCCCGTGATCGTGGGGCTCGAAGCGCCGGAGGCCGCTGAGGCGGTCTCGGTGCCGCCCGGCTTCGGCATGGGACCGAGAATGCGGTGAGAGGGGAACTGGTCAAGGTTGAGGCTCAGGTTGAGCAAGAAGCCGTTTCGGGGACTTCACTCCGACCTTCACCTCAGCCTCAACCTATCATCCGATGAACTTCCTGCTGATGACCATTCGCCTGGCCTTTCGTGTGCTGCTGGCGAATCCGCTGCGAGCCGGGCTGACAATGCTCGGCATCATCATCGGCGTGGGCGCCGTGGTCGCGATGGTCAGCCTGGGGGAAGGCGCCAGCACGCTCATTCAGAACCAGATCGCCAGCCTCGGTACGAACGCGCTGATCGTCGTCCCCGGCGCGACGACCGTGAGCGGGGTCCGCAGCGGGCTGGGCGGCGTCTCGACCCTGACCGTGGAGGACGCCAAGGACATCCAACGGAAAATTCCCGCGGTGGCGGACATGCTCTACGCAACCCGCGCCGTCTTGCAGGTCGTCCACGAGCATAAGAACTGGAGCACCGTGATCCTCGGCGCGACGCCCTCGTTCCCGGATGTTCGGGAGTGGCCGCTGGCGCAGGGCACCTTCTTCACGCAGTCCGATGAGGATGGCGCCGCCAAGGTCGCCGTCCTGGGGAAAACGGCCGCCGAGAACCTGTTCGAACGCGGGGAAGAGATCCTCGGCGCGCAAATCCGCATCAAGAACGTCCCTCTTCGGGTGATCGGCATCCTCGCCTCGAAAGGCCAGACCTTTACGGGGCAGGATCAGGACGACATGGTCATCGTGCCATTTTCCACGGCCGAACGAAAGGTACTCGGCACGAAATTCCTGGGCACCGTCGGCATCATCATCCTGGCGGCCGCGGAGCGAGCCTCCATCCCGCAACTGGTGCAAGACATACGGGACTTGTTGCGCGCGCGCCATCGCCTGCAGGGATCGGAAGAGGACGACTTCACCATCCGCACGATGGACGACATCGCCAAGGCCTCGGCCGGCGCGAGCCGTACGATGATGATCATGCTGCTGAGCATCGCCTCGATTTCGCTGATCGTCGGAGGGATCGGCATCATGAACATTCTGTTAGTCTCGGTTTCGGAGCGGACTCGCGAGATCGGTGTCCGTCTGGCCGTGGGGGCCAAGCGGCGGCACATCCTGCTGCAATTTCTCATTGAAGCCGTCATCCTGAGCATGGTGGGCGGCGTGATGGGCGTGTTGTTCGGCGTGGGGGGGGCGCGCGCGGCCACGGCCGTCGCCGGCTGGCCGACGATCGTCTCCCCTCAGGCCGTGGCCGTGGCCTTTCTCTTTTCCGTCGCCGTCGGCATTTTCTTCGGACTGTATCCGGCGAATCGAGCCTCACGGCTAAACCCGATCGAGGCGCTGAGATATGAATAGGTAATGAAGCATTGACGATTGCACCATTGACTCATTGACGAATGCGGCGCTGTGTCATTGCCGAAGGGCTATTTCCCAATGGGACAATGAGGAAATGAATCTATCGTCAATTCTCAGAAATCGTCAATGACCCGATAGATCAATGAATCAATGTCGTGATGGCTGTTCCCCAGAACATCGAGATCGCCCAGCGGCTGGATGAGGTCGCCATGCTCCTGGCCGAGCAGGGGGCCAACCCCTTTCGCGTGCAGGCCTATCGGCGCGCCGCCGAGATGATCCGGCGCGAGCCGCGTCCCCTGTCCGAGATTCTGGCTCGGCAGGGGATGGAGGGGCTGAAACAGCTTCCAGGAATCGGGGAGAGCCTCGCGCGCTCCATTCACGATCTGATCCTGACGGGACGCTTGCCCATGCTGGAGCGTTTGCGCGGTGAGGCGGATCCCGCCGCGCTCCTCTCCTCCGTGCCGGGAATCGGACCGGCGCTGGCTGCGCGGCTGCATCAGGACTTGGACATTCATACGCTCGAAGAATTGGAAGCCGCCGCCCACGACGGGCGATTGAGCGAGATTGAAGGGATCGGGCCCAAGAAATTGGCCGGGATCGTGGATTCGCTGACCGCGCGGCTGGAACGTGTGCGCGGACCGCGGGCCGGTTCCGACGAGGCGGATGCCCCCGTCTCCGAACTGTTGGACGTGGACCGCGAGTATCGGGAAGAGGCCGCGGCGGGGCGCCTGCGCCGCATTGCGCCCCGCCGATTCAACCCGACCCATGAGGCCTGGCTGCCGGTGTTGCACACGGAGCGCGGGGCCCGTCACTACACGGCCATGTTTTCCAACACCGCCCACGCCCACCAACGCGGCGCCACCCGGGACTGGGTGATCCTCTATTACGACGGCGGGCGGGGTGAGCGGCAGTGCACGGTGATCACGGCGCACCGCGGCCCCTTGAAGGGACATCGGATCGTGCGAGGCCGGGAAGCGGAGTGTGAGCAGTACCATGCAACAACGGTGACGAGTCACGCGTGCCGAGGAACGAGCGAATCTGGAGGTATCCGTTGATCTGATGATCTGTTGGTTGAACGAACGTCTGATCACTCATCAGACCGACAGATCAACGGATTCCTCATTTGTCACTCATGAGAGGAGGCCCCATGCGCATCCTGTTAGCCGTTGACGGATCGGAAGAGTCCTATCAGGCGACGAAAACCTTGTCCCAGCTCGCCCATCCTGAGCAGACGATCCTGCTGCACGTGCTGGAGGTCCCCAAGCCGGCCTACCCGATGATGATGCCGGAAGTCGCCAGTGCACTCTACACGACGATGGAACGCCAGATGCGGGAAGAGGGCGAGCGGATTCTGCACCGGGCGGCCGCCTCGCTCCCGATGCCGGCCGGGCCGATCTCACAACGCCTGGAAATCGGCAAGCCCGCGGAACTGATTCTTTCCGTCGCCCAGGAACAGAAGGTGGATCTGATCGTGCTCGGCGCAAGAGGACTGGGGCCGATCCGCGAGCGCCTCTTCGGCAGCGTCTCCCACCGCGTGCTCAATGATGCGCCCTGTCCTATTCTGGTCGTCAACCATGCGCGCACGCCGCTGCGCGAGGTCCTGCTCTGCGTGGAAGAGCCCTACGACGCCGACGCGACCCTCCGTTTCCTCGGCGGCAAACCCTTCCGAGAAGCCCCCGAGGTCATCGTCCTGACCGTGGTACCCTACAGTCAGCCGCCCTGGCCCGCGGACTTTCGCGCGGGAGAACTCATCCAGGAACAGTTGCTGCTCGGCGCCAAGGATTTCGTGGAGGATGTTGCGGGCAAACTGACCGCCGCGGGCTACAAGACCAAGGCGCGCGCCGTGATCGGCGTGCCGTCCCTGACGATTCTGGACGAGGTCACGGCGAGACGGCCGGACTTGCTGATGATGGGATCGCACGGGCGAAAGGGCGTCACCCGACTCGTCCTCGGCAGCGTCTCCCACGCCATCCTGCATCGGATGCCCTGCCCGGTGCTGCTGGTGCGGTAATCAGGCGGGAAGAGTGGAAGACACTTGGCGTGTGAGTGCGGCGGGCGCGGCTACTCTCGGCAATACCGGTTGACCTCGGCGGGATCGAATCGCTCGATCGAGAGCACGTTCTCGACGAACGTGAAGATCGCGCGTCGTACGGGCACGGTGAGATCCGGGTACCAGAGGGGGCTGGCAATGACGAGTCCCCGGAACGCAAAGAACGGCGCGGCGGTGTCCAGCACGCCTTCATCCTGGCTCTCGGCAAGATAGCGGTCCCAGAACTCCCGGAACAGGACTTCGAACGGCCCTCTTAACATCCCCCACCGGCGCAGCGAGAAGAACAGGTAGTTGATTGTCATCGCGGTCACGTCATCCGCCGGCTCTCCCCATTCGCCACGGGAGCGATCCAACACCGAGAAATCGCTTCCCTTGCGAAACAGGACGTTCCAGGGATGGAAGTCCCCGTGGACCTGCGAGAGCCGCTCGTCCCGTTCCCGCAGCCGCCACCGCCATCGATTGCAGGCCTCTTCGATGGTACGCAGCAGATCGGGCGTGATGAATGCAAACCGGCGCGGATAGCTGTCCGTCAGTCCCATAATGCATTCACCGTGGCCGAGCAGTTCGCGCCAGCGGCGGCGGTAGAGATCGGGATCGCGTTTCTTGACCCGATGGATTCGTGCGAGGTACCGGGCCATGGCGCGCGCGCGAGGACGATCCATCGAGGAGAAGCGGCCGCTGCGCGACAGTCGGGCCAAGTCATCCTGATAGCCGCGGCCGTCGACCCACTGTGTGAGCACGAAGAATTCACGCCCTGTGGCCACTGAGGCCAGTCCGTCCTCCTTCGTAAAGATGCCGACATCCAGCGCCGGCACATGCCGCGGCAGCCGCCCATACGAATCGAAGTCCCAGAGCATCGCCTGCGCCCGGTCCGCCATATGCTCGTGGCCGAACGGGCCTGGACTCAGCGTCTCGATCACGGCTCGCTTGACGGCGCCACCGAGCGAGAAGGTCAGTCCGATCGGCTTGCCGTAGCCATAGCCCTTGAGTGTCAGGCCCGTCGTTTCCTGGCCGATCGGCCCAAAGCTGATGACTTGCGCCTGTGGACCAAATCGCTGCCGTAGATACCGCTGAAGAACCCGGCGACGGAGGGTCGGCATGCAGTCATGGGCGAGCAAGTCTTATTCCACACTCCATCCTCGGCCTTAGCCTAAACCTTAACCTTTCCTCTTTAGAAGACTGTCCCAATCGTCTCCAGCTCCAACGCCTTCGGTGAGGAATAATGCGCCACCCCCGGTGGAGCACGAGGCACGAGGCCATAGGCGATAGGTTAGATTTTCACACCTATCGCCCCTTGTCCCTCGCCTCTCGCCCACAGTACCAGCTGGCTTCTGATGGCATACCCCTTGCTGCCCTTTAGGCAGACCCTATTTATGACGGAGGCACGATGCAAATTCGAATCGACAGCCGCAATGTTGCCATGACCCCGAGGTGGAAGACGGAGATCGAGGAGCGCTTGGCGGATCTTCAGCGAGGCCACGACGACATCACGCATGGACGGGTGACGCTGACGAAAAATCGGCATCATAAGAAGGCGAAGTTGGTCGCCGAAGCGGTCGTCGTGGTCACCCTGCCGGGCCGGCATACGATGACGTCCAGAAAGGAGGACAAGACCTTCGAGGAAGCCATTCGGGCCGCCTTTGACGCCGTCGCCATCGAACTCAAGAAGTATCGGGACAAGCGGGCCAACAAGGAGGTCCGCGTCTCACAACCGCCGCTCCGCGGCGTGATCACCAAATTGTTTCCGAAGAAAGGCTATGGATTCATCCTCCCGGAAGGAGGCGGCGAAGTGTACTTCCACCGCCATGCCGTCCACGGAATGACCTTTGAAGACCTCGAAGACGGGACCGAGGTCGCCTTCAACGCCGAGCCGGGAGAAAAGGGCCTGCAGGCCACCACCGTGAATCCGGTATCGGTGATTTCGTGACCATGATCGACAAGTGGAAATTGCCGGCGTCCGCCCTCACGCCGACGGTCAACGCGGATCAGATGGGATTCGCCGACACGAGCCAGTTGGAGCCCATCGAGGAGCCGATCGGCCAGCAGCGGGCCATCGAGGCCTTGCGGTTCGGGCTCTCGATGCAGTCCCACGGCTTCAACATCTACGCCTCCGGGCCGATCGGCACGGGCAAGTGGGGCGTGATCAAACAAATGATCACCCGCGTGGCGCAGTCCGCCCCCACCCCTTCCGATTGGTGCTACGTGAACAATTTCCTGGATCCCTCCAAGCCCAGCTGTCTGTCATTCCCCGCCGGACAGGGACGCAGCTTCAAGGTTGCCATGGCCGCCTTGATCCAGTCCTTGCGCCGCGAAATCCCCTTGGCCTTTGAAAGCTCCAAGTACCTGGAGGCGAGGGCCAAACTGGTCGAAGACACGGAAAACAAGAAAAAGGCGCTCTTCAAAGAAGTCAGCGAGGAGGCGCGGGCCCGGAAGTTCGGGTTTCAGGACGAGCCGACGGGGTTCAGCCTGGTGCCGATCCGCGAAGAGCGCCCCATGACCGACGAGGAGATGGCAAAGCTCTCCGAGCGGGAACAGGATCGCATTACGGAGGCCCGGAAGGAGCTGGAAACCAAGATTCGCGAATTTCAATCCCACATCCATGCGCTGGACCATGAGGCCGAGCACCGATTGCGCGAGATGGATCGTCACGTGGTGCGCCACGTGCTCCAGAACCGCTTCGAGGTCTTGCGAAGGACCTTCCATGAACTTCCGCCGGTGCTCGAATACCTGGAGCGGGCCCACGAAGACATCGTGTCGAACTATAAGGATTTTCTGCGCCGCGAGACGCCGGCGATTCCGATCCTCGGGCTCGAAGGCGGCCGGCAGGCCGACCTGACGCGCTACCAGGTCAATCTCATCGTGGAGCGAACGCCGGGAATCGGTGCGCCCATCATCGATGAATCGCACCCCACCTATGTGAATCTCATCGGCAAGATCGAGCGCAAGTCGCATTTCGGCGTCGTCTTCACCGACTTCACGGAGATCCGGGCAGGCGCGTTCCACCAGGCCAACGGCGGCTATCTGATTCTGAATGCCATGGACGTCCTCCGCCAACCCTTTGCCTGGGATGCCTTGAAGCGCGTCATCAAGACACGCGCGGTGAAGATCGAAGACCCCGGCGAGTTCTATGGGTTTTCCACCAGCGGCCTGAAACCGGAGCCCATCCCGGTGGAGGCCAAAGTGGTCTTGATCGGCCCGCCGTCGATCTATCATCTCCTGCAGGCCTACGAGGAAGACTTTTCCAAGATGTTCAAGGTCAAGGCGGACTTCGACATGGATGTGCCGCGGGACGACTCGCAGGACCTGCTCTATGCGCGCTTTCTGGCGCGGCTCTGCCGCGATGAACAATTGCCGCCGTTCCGCGCCGACGCCGTGGCGGAGTTCATCCGGCAAAGCATGCGGCTGGCGGATCGGCACGACCGGCTCTCCTTGCGGATGAGCCTCCTGAGCGATCTGGCCCGCGAGGCGGGCTTCTGGGCCCGAAAGCAGGACCGCTATTTCGTGTCCCGCGACGACGTCGCCATGGCGGTGGCCAAGCGGCGGAGCCGGGTCAACTTGCCCGAGGAATGGATTCAGGACGAGATCAAGGAAGGGGGCCTGATCGTGGACCTGGAGCACGAGGTCGTCGGGCAGGTCAACGGCCTCTCGATCCACCTCCTGGGTGACTATGCCTTCGGACGCCCCTGCCGTATCACGGCCCGGACCTTCGTCGGCACGAAAGGCGTCATCGACATTCAGCGGGAAGCGGAACTGGCGGGGAGCATCCACAGCAAGGGGGTCATGACCCTCTCGGGATTTCTGGCCGGCAAGTTCGCGGGCGCCCATCCCTTCGCCCTCTCCGCCACGCTGACGTTCGAGCAAACCTATTCCGAGATCGAAGGGGACAGCGCCGCCGTGGCCGAGCTGGCCGCCATCCTCTCCAGCCTGGCCGATGTGCCAATCCGCCAGTGGCTGGCCGTGACCGGATCCGTCAATCAGCTCGGAGAAGTCCAGCCGATCGGCGGGGTGAATGAAAAGATCGAGGGATTTTTCGCCTCCTGCCGGGCCCGCGGCCTCACCGGGCGACAGGGTGTCATCATCCCGCTCCGCAATACGAGACATTTGGCCCTCAATCGCGACGTGGTCGAGGCGGTGGAGCGGGGGGAGTTCGCCGTCTATGCCGTGAGCGAAGTGGAAGAGGCGCTGGAATTGCTGACCGGCATGCCGGCCGGCGAGCGCCAGGCGGACGGCAGCTATCCGGAAAACACGCTCTACGGGCGCTCCGCGCGTCGCATCGCGGAGATGGCGGACATTGTGGGGAGTTGGGGAGAACGAAAACACGAGGAAGAAACAAACCGTAAGGAGTGAGGCCCGTCATGCCGATGTATGACTACAAATGCCTTGATTGTGGTAAGGAATCCCTGGTGGTCCTCACTCTGAAGGAACACAGCGCGGGAGGGGTCAAGTGCCCCGCCTGTGGCAGCACGAAGATGCAGCAGGTTTATACGAGCTTCGTGGCCCACACGACCAAGAAAAGCTGACACAGGAGGCCGACGACCATGCGCGTGCCAATCCGTTATGCCGTTCCTGTCATGGTGGCCGGAATCCTCTTGTTGCTGTGGGTTGTGCAGCCCGCCGGAAGTCAGGAACTCGGCGGAGACGTCATGGCGGGCAAGGCCATCTATGAACGCTCCTGCGCCCGCTGTCATGGGAAGGGGGGGTGGGGCGACGGGCCCTCCGCGCAGGAAGAAAGCGTGCCGCCGGCCAATTTCCATTCACCCATCATTCAGGGCCGATCCGATGAGCAGTTGATCATGGCCATCGAGTTCGGCCTCGCCATGAGCAAGATGCACGGCTGGCGCGGGCGGCTGAGCGAGGAGGAGATGCGGGACGTGGTGGCCTACATCCGCCTGCTCACGCAGAGAGCCCGATAAGAAATAACACCGTCGGAGGTTCGAGGATGGAGGCTTGAAGCATCTACCTCTCTCTTCGAATCTTCAGGCCTCCAACCACGCGCCTCACGCCTCACCCCTGACGCTTCACGCGTTACGGCACCGTTTCCCATCGACCTTCCCCCCACACATAGGTCCGCTGCTCGGGATCGCGCGACGGCTGCTGGGCCACAATGAATCGGCAGCCCGTCTGCTTGTGCACCTGCTCCGCCTTACGAGCCGCCAGCAAGGCCAGCGGCAGCGAGGGCTCGTCCGCATCGACGGCAAACGGAACGATCACGTGGCCGTCCATGCCCCTCGAGAGGCGAGTCACATCGGCCCGCGGTCGAGGCGGTGACGACGCCTCATCGATGAGTCGCAGCAGATGATGCAGGGCCTCGTTCTCCAGCCGATCAAGAACAACCATCGGGCCCCTCCTCCTTACGCGCGGTCGCGGGCCGACCCGCGGTCAGACTTGCGCAATTCTTCCAATAGCTCCTTCTGTCTCGGTGACAGATCCGTGGGCGTCCGCACCTCGATGAGCACATAGAGATCACCGCGGCCTTTTTTCCCCTTCAGTCGCGGCATCCCCTTGCCCTTCAGGCGAAGCGCGGTGCCGAGCTGGGTACCCGCCGGCACCGTCACCTGCACCGTTTCTCCCCCCAGGCCCGTGACCGGGACTTTGGCGCCCAAGGCCGCATCAGGGAACGAGATCGATCGTGGGAGATAAAGGTCATCACCCTGCCGCTGGAGCGTCGCGTGCGGCGTCAGGTGGATGCGAATCAAGAGATCGCCGGACGGAGTTCCGGCCGGTCCGGCTTCGCCCTGGCCGCCGAGCCGGATGATCATGCCATCGTCGACCCCTACCGGAATGGTGACTTTGAGGGTGTGCGGGAGGAATCGAATGCCTCGGCCCTGGCAGGACTCGCAGGGAGATTCAATCCACTGCCCGCGTCCACGGCACCGAGGGCAGGTGGTCAGCGTCACCATGCGCACGCCCTTGCCGGTCTTCACCTCCTGCTTCTGTCCGGACCCTTGGCAATCCTGACACCGGACGGAGGCGGTGCCCGGCTTCGCACCCGACCCCTTGCAGATCCCGCAGGTATCGGACCGGGTCATCTCGATCACCCGGTCGCCGCCTTTGGCCGCCTCTTCCAGCGAGAGTTCCAGGTCATAGCGCAGATCGGCTCCCCGCCGCACGGCCCGTTCGGCCTGCATCCGAGGGCCGAAGAGATCACCGAACATCCCGAACAAGTCCGCGGCCCGCCCGCCGAAGAAATCGCCGAAGCGAAAATCCCGCATCACGTCTTCGGTGGACCAGCGCTCGCTGACCCCCGCATGACCGGTCGTGTCATAGGCCTTGCGCTTCGCCTCATCGGAGAGCACGGCGTAGGCTTCCGCGATCTCGCGGAATTTCGCCGTCGTATCGGACCCCGGGTTCCGGTCCGGGTGATATTGCAGGGCGAGTTGGCGATAGGCCTGTTTGATCTGGTCGCGTGTCGCCGTCCGATCCACGCCCAGGACTTCGTAGTAGTCTCGTTTCTGTTCGGCGGTCGGCATGGGATTCATTCCGTCAACGATGGGTTACCGGGGCTCCCGAACCGTCGAGAGGTAGCCCCGGTCCTGCAGAAGTCGGAAGATCCGATCGGCCGCCTCGCGGGGATTGCACCGAGCGGTGTCCACCGTCAACTCCGGATGGAGGGGCGGTTCATAGGGATCATGAAGCCCGGGCACCGTTCGGCTGAGCCCCTCCTCGCCCCTTCGGTACGTCCCCTTATGATCACGTTGCCGGCAAATCTCCATCGGGCAGACCACGGCGACTTCAAGGAACCGCGGGATGAGCGAGCGCGCCAGATCTCGGTAGGCGCGCTTCGTCGCGGTGGCATCGAGAATCACCGGCACGCCGTGAAGCACGAGCCGGCTGCCCAGGAAAGCCAGCGCCCGATAAAAGACATCCCGCTCCTCCAGACTGTAGGTCGGAGCGGGTGTCAGCATCTTCCGGACTTCGTCCGACTCCAGCACGTCGACCGAAACCCCGGCTGTCGCGAGGCGATCGCGCAGTTCACGTGCAATCGCGCTCTTCCCGGATGCGGGAAGACCCGTAAGCCAGACCGCAAAGGCTTGTCCCATGAGATTGCCCCTCGCTGACAAATGGCCGCAAGAGAGATGCCAATCCGATGGCCGCACGGTTCCAGATAAAACGTCGGACCGCCTCCCTGCCTCATCCCTCCGGCTGATGCCTATCACCACATGGATCCACCAGAGATCTGATGCATATTGCTACAATGCAAGAGCGGCGGATACCGCTATCATGTCCGGATGCTGGCATGTAGGGTGCACTTCATCAGCAGCTGCCATGAACGTGGCCTCGCTCCAAGAAGACGAACTGTGGAAAGAACTGGGCACGTCTCCGGCCGGACTCTCCCCGGACGCCGTACGCACCAGACTTCGACTCCATGGCCCCAACCGTCTGCGCCGGCCGCGAACCGTTCCGCCGATCCGGCGGCTGGCCACGCACTTCACACACTTCCTGGCGGTTCTGCTCTGGATCGCGGCGCTGCTCGCCTTTCTGGCCGACGCGATGAAGCCGGGCGAAGGGATGGCGACGCTCGGCTGGGCCATCCTGGGCGTCATCGTGATCAATGCCGCCTTCAGCTTCGTCCAGGAGTTCAAAGCCGAGCGAGCGGTCTCGGCGCTCCATCGCCTGCTCCCCTCTAGAAGCTGGGTGCTTCGGTCGGGCAAGCCGCACGAAGTGCCCCGCGAAGCCTTGGTGCCTGGCGACATCCTTCTGCTGGAAGAAGGCGAGCAGATTCCCGCCGACGCGCGACTGATCCAGTCCTCGGAGCTCCGAGTCGATAACTCCGCCCTGACGGGGGAATCCAAACCCAAACGTCGCTCGGCCGAACCGATCCCCGAGCCCGCCGGACTGGATTCGCCGAACCTGGTCTTCGCCGGCACAACCATCCTGTCCGGACGAGGACGGGCCGTGGTCTATGCCACGGGGATGAACACGGAATTCGGGCGAATCGCCAGCCTGGCGACCTCGGTGACCGCCGGCCTCACGCCGCTCCAACAGGAGATCGTGCGTGTCACACATGTCGTGGCGATCCTGTCCTTGGCCATGGGCACGCTCTTTTTCGCCATTGGGCTCGCATCGGGACTGGGTTTCTGGATCAGCGCCATCTTCGGAATCGGCATCATCGTCGCCAACGTCCCGGAGGGCTTGCTGCCGACGGTGACGCTGGCCTTGGCCATGGGCAGTCAGCGCATGGCGCGACGGAAGGCCCTCATCAAACAACTGACGTCCGTGGAAACGCTCGGCTGCACCACGGTCATCTGTACGGACAAGACGGGGACGCTGACCGAGAACCGCATGCGCGTCGAGCGCCTGTTCGTCGACGGGCTCGAGGTGGAGTCTCGCGAAGGCTGTTTCTACTTGCGCGGCCGACTGGTGTGTACGGACGATGCGAACCGGTGGGCCCCCCTCTTCGACGCCATGACGCACTGCAACAACGCGAAGCGTCTGCGGCGCGGCGACGGGCGCCCCCTCGTGACGGGGGACCCGACGGAAACCGCCTTGATCGAGTTCGCGATCGAGCACGGATTCCTGCACGGCGAGATGCGGCCGCGCATGGGTGAACTCCCGTTCGACGCGGACCGCAAGCGGATGACGACGCTCCACTGGGTCGAGGGGCGACTGGTGGCCTATTTGAAAGGCGCCCCGGAATCCGTCTTGGCCCTGTGCGATCACCTGCTCGATCACGGGCAGGTCATCCCCATGACGCCCGATCAGCGGCAGCAGATCCTGGCGCAAAGCCGGACTTTCGCCCGGCAGGCCTACCGGGTGCTCGCCGTCGCCACCCGCGAGATCGAGCGCGGGATCGAGGCGCTGGATATCGACTGCGTCGAACGGGATCTCACGTTCCTGGGGCTGATAGCCATGATGGACCCGCCGCATCGTGAGGTCCCGGAGGCGGTCACGCGCTGTCGGCTGGCTGGCGTCCGGGTCATCATGATCACCGGCGACCATCCGCTCACGGCCCTGGCCATTGCGAGAAAGATCGGCCTCGCACCCGAGCCCGACTCCGCGCAGACCGTGCCCCGGGTCCCGGTGTTCGAGGGGACCCAACTGGACGGGATGGCCGACAGCACCTTGCAACATCTCCTGACCCCGGCGCGTCCCGGCGAACCGGAACCGATCTTCGCCCGCATGGCGCCTCGCCATAAGATGCGGGTCGTCACGACGCTCAAAGCCATGGGTGAAGTGGTCGCGGTGACCGGCGACGGCGTGAACGACGCCCCGGCGCTCAAGCAGGCCGATATCGGGATCGCCATGGGGAAGGCGGGCACGGACGTCGCCAAGGAGACGGCCAACATGATCCTCCTTGACGACAACTTCGCCACCATCGTGAACGCGATCGAGGAAGGGCGCGCGGTCTACGCCAACATCCGCAAGTTCGTTACCTATGTCCTGGCGAGCAACGTGCCGGAAATCGTGCCGTACCTCGGATACGGATTGTTCGCGATTCCGCTGCCGCTGACGGTTCCCCAGATTCTGGCCGTCGATCTCGGGACGGACATGATGCCGGCCCTGGCTCTGGGGACGGAAGCCTCGCACCCCAGTATCATGGGCGTGCCACCGCGACCTCGGACAGAACGCCTGCTGAGCCTTCCTCTGCTCCTAAGAGCCTACGCCTTCCTCGGTCTCATCGAAGCGGGAGTTGCCATAGGGGCCTTCTTCTGGTTCCTCACAGCCAATGGGTGGACGTGGGGGCGCCCGCTCGACTGGTCGGATCCGCTCTATCGGCAAGCCACCACGGTGACCTTCGCCGCCATCGTCATGGCGCAGGTCGCGAACGTCTTCGCCTGTCGGGACGAGCGCATCTCGGCCTTCCGTCTCGGCTGGCTGTCGAATCCGTTCATCCTCTGGGGCATCGCCGTCGAAGTCGGGCTCCTGCTCCTCATCACCTACACACCGTTTGGAAACCAGATCTTCGGCACGGGCCCGCTGCCGGCCTGGGTCTGGCCCCCGCTGGCCGCTGGAGGCATCGGGCTCCTCCTCGCCGAAGAATTTCGGAAATGGCTTGTCCGCCGGCGCCTCACGTGAAACCGTCCCGTGGAGCCCCACGGCCTTAGCCTACTCCGCTGACCTGCCCGCCGCATGGCTTCGGCAGGCGGGAGTAGCCTCTGCTACGAAGGCCGGGCAGCCGTGGCTTCCTGCGCAGGCGGGTGAAACCATGTCGCTGGGGAATTACGCAACAGCCGGAATCCTCCTTCGACCTGAAACGCCCCAGTCCGTACCTCGCGATCAGCGCCAGGGAGCCGCCGACCCGCTAACTTGTGACGCTATGAAGGTTTTTCGTGAGCGAACGCGTACGACCATCCGGCATTGTCCCTGCAAGATGTCACAAGGGTGGGAAACCTATTCCAGGAGGAAGCGATGAGACAGGCCGGAGGATGGGCGATCGTGGTCGCGACGGTGATGGTATGCGCAGTGTCGACGTGGGCGGACGTCATCAGAGGGAACCCCACCAATGGCCAAGCCGTCTATGAAAAGAATTGCCTGCGTTGTCACGGCAAGAATCTGGACGGGCAAGGGCCGGACGCGCGCACGCTGATCGTGCCGCCGGCCAATCTTCAGGCTCCCCTGTCCCGCGCGAAGACGGATTGGGAACTGCTGATCACCATTTCGCACGGCGTCATGTTTTCCCCGATGCACGGCTGGCGCGAACGACTGACGCAGGACCAGATCATGGACGTGCTGTCCTACATTCGGATGATGGCGCCCTTTGATGCGGTGAGCTGAGGCATGCGTGAGCGGCGGAGGGTGGAGGGGTCTTCTTGTTGCGCTTATGCTCGTGACGGTGTCCGCCGCAGGGGCAGAGGACGCCGCTCCCCGTCAGCCGGATATTGAAGTCTTTTCGCGGGAGGGATGTCCCTACTGTGCGGCGGCCAAGACGTTCCTGGACGATCTGCAGCGCGAGCGCCCGTCGCTTCACATTCAATACCACGATGTGGGGCGCGACGCCCGGGCCTTGGCGCGCTTGCAAACGCTCGCCGCGGCGCAGGGCATCAGGGCGCCCGGCGTGCCGGCCTTTTGGGTTCGAGGTGAACTGGTCATCGGATTCGCCGGCCCCGAGATCACGGGCGCGCGAATCACGGCGCGGCTGGATCGAAGGACCGACTCGGATCGGACGGAGAGTCGCGAGGGCGCATGCGGACCCCAAACGGTGACGTCATGTTCGGATGTGACTCCGCCGTCGGACCAGGTCGCCACACGCCTCTTCGGGACACTCAGCGTCCGGGCCTTGGGGCTTCCGCTGTTCACCCTCGCCCTGGGGTTGCTCGACGGATTCAATCCCTGCGCGATGTGGGTCTTGCTCTTTCTGCTGTCCCTGCTGATCACGATTCAGAATCGCGCCAAGATGGCGATGATCGCCGGCACCTTCGTCGCGGTCAGCGGGCTGGTGTATTTTGCGTTCATGGCGGCCTGGCTGAACGTGTTTTTTCTGCTCGGCATGGCGCGGCCCACACAAGTGGCGCTGGGAACCATCGCCTTCCTGATGGGAGCCTTCCACATCAAGGACGGCGTCGGCTTGAGACGGGGCCCCTCGTTGAGCATTCCCGAGTCGGCCAAGCCGGGACTCTATGCCCGCATGCGGCGCATCATCCAGGCGGAGCATGTGACAGGCGCCATTCTTGCCGTCATCGTGCTGGCCTTCCTGGTGAACGCGATCGAGCTGCTCTGTACGGCCGGCTTCCCGGCCGTCTATACCCACATCCTGAGCGGCCATCACCTCCCGTGGTGGAAGTATTACGGGTATCTGGCACTCTACAACGTGGCTTATATGGCGGACGACATGCTCATGGTGACGATCGCCGTCGTCACCCTGAGCCGGCACAAGCTCCAAGCACGCGAAGGGCGATGGCTGAAGCTGGTCAGCGGGACGGTCATGGCGGGCCTGGGTATCCTGCTCATCCTGAAGCCCCAATGGCTGATCTAAAAGGAGCCCCATGAGCCGAGACGCGGTGACGATCCTCTGCCCGATCGACGGGTCGCGTCATTCGGAGTGGGCGCTGGAGTTGGCCCCGCAGTTGGTCCATCCCATGGATGCGCGGCTCGTGCTCCTGCACGTCGTCGATGCCGGAAAGTTCAGGGCCGCCCGCAAGCTGGGCACGCAGACGGACGAGGCCATTGCCGAGGCGCTCGCGCTCGCGGAACAGGGCGGGGAACGGCTGCTGGGCCGCACCCATGACGCCGTGTCCTCCCGCTGGAAGCAGATCCTGACCAAGATCGCCAAGGGCGATCCGGCCACCGCCATCGCGCAGGCGGCCGTCCGAACCCGCAGCCGCCTTATCGTGATGGGCTCCCGGGGCCTGACGGATTTTCGCCCTTTTCTCCTGGGCAGTGTCTCCCGCCGGGTCGTGATGACCGCGCCCTGTCCGGTCCTGGTCGTCAAACGGTCGGTGACGTCGCTGCAGCACATCATCGTCTGCACCGACGGCTCGAAGCCCGCCCGCGCTGCCTTGGACTTCGCGCTCTCGCTTCGACTGCCCGGCACGGCGCGATTCACGGTGACGACCGTCGTGCCACCCTTGCCCATCGACACGGGCCACGCGCCCGCCGGCGTGGCCCCCATCTCGGACAAGGTCCGCGCCTCTTTGACGCAACAGGCTCACAAGACCGCCGCCGAAGAGGCCTCGCGCATCACAGACGACGGCTATGGGGTGCATCTCCGCGTCACGCAGGGCGAGGTGGCCCCCGACCTCGTGAACCTGGCGGAACAGGAGCAGGCCGACTTGATCGTGCTGGGCTCGCGCGGGCTCACCGGCGCCGCGCGCCACCTGATGGGCAGCGTGTCGGAGAGCGTCGTCAAATATGCGCCCTGCTCGGTGCTAGTTCACCGGCGATAGCGGAGACACGGCAAAGGAGGTTCCTCATGACACACGCAGCGACACCATCACCCACGGCACGTGCTCGGAATTTCAGCGAGCGCACCGTGGCCGAGATCATGGAACACCAGGTGCAGACGGCCCATGCCGGCACCGCGGCCGATGTCGTGGCCTCGCTGATGATCGAAGGGTTCGGCTCCGTGCCGGTGGTGGATGACCGGCGACGTCTCATTGGATTGATCAGTGAACACGATCTGCTGCGGCTCCTGGACCGCGGGCAACCCTGGGAGGAGATGCCGGCGGAAACCATCATGACCGTGAACCCCTATGCGGTGCGGCCGGAGACCCGGATTGGCACCTTGATCCATGTCATGCAGGCCAGCGATTTGGTCCGCGCGCCGGTCGTGGACGAGGCGGGGACCCTGGTGGGGATCGTGGCGCGCCGGGATGTGCTCCGGGCCTATTTGAGTTCCGGCAGTGACAGAGCATGAGCAAGGACAACGGACTTCCGGATTGAACCATTTGCTCATTGATCCATTGAATCAATGACTCAATGAAACGAGGAATGCATGCGCGAGACAGACACCAGAACCAAAGCCGGCGACCCCCGCAGCCTCACCGTGGGCGAGATCATGGAACGGCAAGTCGTGACCTGCCTTCCCGACACCGACGGGCTCATGATCGCCAAAATTCTTTCGGAGCGGCGGATCGGAAGCCTGCCGGTGGCGGGGGCGGATCAGTCGCTCGTTGGGTTAGTGAGCGAATACGACCTGCTCGATGCGATCCTGGAGGGGCGCGACCTCCGCAAGCTCTCCGCGGCGGAACTCATGACCCGGGATGTCCTGACCGTCGCGCAGGAAGCGACCGTGGAGGAATTGTGCAAGCTCTTTCGTGACCGGTTTCTTACCAGAGTGCCGGTCGTTCGCGGACGCCGGATCGTCGGAGTGGCCGCCAGGAGCGATGTGCTGGCCGCCGCGGCAAAAACCTTGACGCACTGGTCGTAGCGACTGGCAGCCTCCGGGGGTAGCCATTGTGCGACTGCAACCGGGCGATGCCTTGGTCATCGCCGACATCCAGAATGATTTCCTGCCCGGCGGCGCCTTGGGCGTTCAGGGCGGAGACGAAATTGTCCCGATCGTGGAGCAGTACCTCGCGCGATTCGAAGCGCAAGGGCTTCCGATCTTTTTGACGAGAGATTGGCACCCCCCCGATCATTGTTCATTCCGCGAGCAGGGAGGCCCCTGGCCCGTGCACTGCGTGGCCGGCACGCCGGGCTCGCTGCCGCCGGCCGGGTTCCGCGCGCCCCCCGTCGCCGTCATCATCTATAAGGCGATCGATCGCGCCGGCGAAGCCTACTCCGCCTTTCACGAGACTCCGCTGCATCGGCATCTTCAGGCGCTGGGAGTGCGCCGGGTCTTTATCGGCGGCCTCGCGACCGACTACTGCGTCCTCAACAGCGTGAAGGATGCGCGGGCGCTCGGCTACGACGTGTTCCTGCTCACGGACGCCATTCGCGCCGTGAATGTCGGGCCGGACGATGGGCCCGACGCGGAAGCGGAGATGGTCCGGCTCGGCGCGATCCCGATCCGCCTGGAGCACCTGGCGCCATGAACCCTCCTGCCAGCGCCTTGCTGACCGACCTCTATCAGCTCACCATGCTCCAAGCCTATGTGGAGCAGGGCATGACGGACACCGCGGTGTTCGAATTCTTCGTGCGCAAACTGCCCGCTCATCGAAACTTTTTGGTGGCGGCCGGGCTTGAGCAGGTGATCGAGTTTCTGGAATCGCTCCGCCTCACCCAGGAGGAGATGGATTGGCTGGCGCAGACCCAGCACATCAGCCGGCCTTGCCGGGACTACCTGGCGGGCCTGCGCTTCACCGGCGACGTGGCGGCGATGCCGGAAGGCACGGTCTTCTTTCCGCATGAGCCGATCCTTCGCGTGACGGCGCCGCTGCCCCAAGCTCAGCTCGTGGAAACTCGGATCATCAACCTGCTCAACTTCCAAACAATGATCGCATCCAAGGCCGTACGGTCGGTCATCGTGGCCGGCGCCAAGCCGCTCATCGACTTTGGATTGCGTCGGGCGCACGGCGCCGAAGCGGGGCTCCTCGCCGCGCGGGCCAGTTACCTGACCGGGTTTGCGGGCACGGCCACGGTCTTGGCCGGCCAACTCTACGGCATCCCCGTCTATGGGACCATGGCCCATTCCTTTATCCAAGCCCATGAGGATGAGTCGACAGCCTTCGAGCGGTTCGCCGAGGCCCATCCCGGGAATGTCATCCTCCTGATTGACACCTATGACACGGAGGCCGCCGCCCGGAAGGTCGTCGCGCTGGCTCCCCGCCTGCGCGCCAGAGGCATCACCGTCAAAGGAATCAGATTGGACAGCGGGGATCTGGCGGCCCATGCCCGCGCCGTTCGCCGCATTCTGGATGACGGCGGGCTACCCGAGGCTCGCATCATCGCCAGCGGGAATCTGGACGAGTACCGGCTCCAGACCTTGGTCGCAAGCGGAGCCCCGATTGATCTCTTCGCGGTCGGCACGGCCATGACCACCTCGTCGGACGCCCCCGCGCTCGATTGCGCCTACAAGCTGCAGGAATATGCCGGAAGGGCCTGCCGCAAACGATCGGAAGGGAAAGCGACCTGGCCGGGCCGCAAGCAAGTCTTCCGCAGTTATCGCGCCGACGGCCGGTGGGACCACGATGTCATCGCAACCGCAAACGACGAGCAGCCGGGCGAGCCGCTCCTCCGACCGATCATGGAGCAGGGACGCCGATTGGCGCCTTCGCCCGCCCTCGAGACCATTCGCAAGCACCTGGCCGCCGAGGTGGCACGCTTGCCCGAGGAACTCCGCGTGCTCGATCCCGCCCCGCCTTCCCGGTATGATGTCCGCATTGCGCCGGCGCTGATCGAGCTGGCTCGCACGGTCGATCAACGACAGCTTGGCCCTGGTTAAGCGTCACCCTGTTTCAGCCGATAACGCCCTCATCCGATCATGAACTCGAGAGCGCAAATGGCCGATTCCGCTCCAGGCGGCGACGACTCCAAGGGCAAGAACGCCGTTGCCCAGCCCTCCACGGTGGGAACCATCATGTCCCGGCATGTGGTCACCGTCACGATGGATGACACGCTGGCCAAGGCGCGAGAGCTGTTTGCCAAATTCCGGTTGCATCGCCTCCTGGTGGTTCAACAGAAGCTCCTTGTCGGGATCATCTCGGACCGAGATTTACTCAAGGCCATCAGTCCCAATGTCGGGACGACCTCGGAGACGGAGCGCGATCATGCCACGCTGAATAAGCGCATGCACTTCCTCATGAGTCGAAACCCTGTCACGGTCAGACCCGATACGTCGATCGAAGCCGCGGCTCGGGTCCTTCTCGAAAAAGGCGTGTCGTGTCTCCCCGTCGTCGGAGAACAGGGCGATCTCCTGGGCATCGTCACCTGGCGTGACATGCTGAAGGCCGCGCTGCCGGCTCGCGCTTCCGCCGCCTGATTCACCGAATCTCAGAGACACTCGTCAGCCGGCCGGTCTCACCCATTCGACGGTAGGATGCGGCCGGCATCTGTGAGATAGTAGGGGCGCGGACGCGCGGCTGCCTTCTCGCCGAACGGCCGGGAGCCAAGGATGACGATGCCCGGACAAGCGCAATTCCCCGATGAGCAGACCAAAGAGGGAGACTTCCAGCGCCAGGCCGACGCCTTTCGCCAATGGGTGACCGCCGACGGGCGATCCGGCTATCCCGCCGCTGCCGGCCGCTATCATCTTTATGTCTCCTGGGCCTGCCCCTGGGCGCACCGCACCATCATCGTCCGCAAGCTCAAGCGGCTCGAATCGGTCGTCGGCATGACCGTCGTCGATCCCATCCGCGAT
>FKKE01003806.1_pt1 | contig 25612 bp, 28 predicted proteins | sample 1106331 | NCBI WGS metagenome assembly FKKE01 (sample SAMEA3931202, study PRJEB13176) | freshwater metagenome | biome: Drinking water system; feature: drinking water; material: freshwater | place: China | collected 2013-02-06
GTGAAGAGCAATCTGGACTCCGGCGTGTTCCAGGCCGTGCAGGAGGCGGGGATTGCCGCGTTGGAGTGCGATGATCAGGTGACGAACCAACTCCGCTCGATCTACCAGGAGCGGCGGGACGTGCTGGTCCCAGGCCTGCAGAAACTGGGGCTGGAGGTGCTCAATCCCCCGGCGGCCTTCTATGTCTGGGTGACGGTGCCGAAGGGCTACACATCGGCGTCGTTCACGGCCCATCTGTTGGAGAAGGCCGGCATCGTCACCACGCCGGGCAACGGATTCGGCGCGCCGGGTGAAGGCTATATTCGCATGACCGTCTGCACGACGAAGGAACGGTTGGGTGAGGCGGTGGAGCGGATCCAGAAGTGCGGGTTCTAGTTCGCACGTGAGGCGTAAGGAGTGAGGGGTTCGAGGAGCGTCTTCCCTGTCTCGCGGCGCCTGACACCTCACGCCCCACCCTTTACGAGGCCTCGCTATGCCTACCGCGCTGATCGCGTTCGGCTCGAATGTCGGGAACCGGCTGGACTATTGCGATCGGGCCGTCACACTCTTGAGCCTGTTGCCCGGCTCGCAGGTGACGGCGGTGTCCGCTCTCTATGAAACCGAACCGGTGACCGATGGCTGTGATCCCGGGACCGGCTGGTTCTTGAACGGCGTGGTGCGGCTGGAAACCGAGATCGCGCCACATAAACTCCTCGAGGTCTGCCGGGAAATCGAGCGGTCGCTCGGGCGGGACCTGGAACACCGGGCCGGGCCAAGGACCCTGGATCTCGACATCCTGGCCTACGATCAGCAAATCATCAATCAGCCCGGGCTGGTGATCCCGCACCCCCGCCTCCACCAGCGCCGCTTCGTATTGACACCGCTGGCGGATGTCGCGCCGGAGTGGAGACATCCGACGATGGGACGCACGGTCGCCGAGCTCCTGCTCGACCTCTCCGACGTGTCGAAGGTCCGGCGCGTCGAGGCTGCCCCTGGTTCCCGCTACGGAACTCGTCCGGCCTGCAGCGCCCGTCCATGAAGATCGTTCGATCCCACTCGGCCCTCATGCGGTGGCGCCGCGCGCTCGATCGGGAGGGGGTCCGCGTCGGCATGGTCCCGACGATGGGCGCATTGCATGACGGGCATCGCGCGTTGATTCGCCGCGCCAGGCTGGCCAGTGACGCCGTGGCCGTGAGCCTCTTCGTCAATCCGAAGCAGTTCGGGCCGAAGGAGGACTTTGCGCGATATCCTCGGGCCTTTCGAGCCGATGCCGAGCTGTGCCGGCGCGAAGGCGTGGATCTGCTCTATGCTCCGACGGTGGACGAGATGTACCCGCCCGGTTATCAAACGGCGGTGACGGTACGGTCCGTGACCCGACGGTGGGAAGGCGCCGCGCGGCCCCATCACTTTGAAGGCGTGGCCACGGTGGTGACGAAGCTCCTCTGCGCGGCCAGGCCGACTGTCGCCTTTTTCGGCCAAAAGGATTACCAGCAGGCGGTCATGATTCGACAACTGGTGGCCGACCTGAATCTGGATCTCGCCGTGCGGATCTGCCCGACGGTTCGCGAAGCCGATGGGTTGGCGATGAGTTCCCGCAACGTGTATCTCGATGCAGATCAGCGGAAGGCCGCGCCGGTCCTCTATGCGGCACTCCAAGCCGGGCGGGACGCCATTCGTCGTGGAGTGACCTCGGGCGCCACAATCACCCGCGTCATGAAGGCCGTGCTGTCTCGGGAGCGGTTGGCAATTCCTGACTATCTGGCGGTCTGCGACCCAACGACGCTGGAGCGATTGCGGGTGGTGAAAGGGCAAGCCGTCCTACTCGGCGCGATCCGGATCGGCAAGATCCGCCTCATCGACAATCTGCTCGTCAAGTCCTAGCCCTCGTCTTCCCCTCGCAGCTCGCCCCCAAGGCAACAGCAGGAGGCCCAGAGCCGGGCAGAGATCCGCCTCGCTTTGGCGGATGCCAGCGATGGTTGTGTTCGCCGTCGGGCGGCCACGCGCGGCTTGCGATGGCCTCCCTCCCGTTTCTCCGTCCGGCCATCGCCTGACGCCTGCCCCGCAATCTGCTCGGGCAGATGGCCGGCGAAGGTCTCATCTTCCAGGAAGGCATAGAACTTGACGGCGCAGGCATGACAGCGGAACGGAAACAGGTTCTCAACGCCCATCGACCGAACGACTCGTTGTCCTGAGGGGAGACGCCAGACACAGTGATGACCACAGTGCGGACAGGGTGGGTAGATCAGAATGGTCCTCCTTCCGTGGGGGCCGTCGCGCAGGCGGCGCGAGAGCCGGTGTCATCTACGAGAGAGGTTTGTTGTCGCGCGAGCACGGTACCGACGTCGGCCGGCGAGTAGGTCGCGGGCTTGACCCACTTCCCGTCCTCGCGCTTATAGCCGCCGACCTTGCTCATGTTGGAGCGATGCACTTCGCGGAACACGGGGGCCATGTCGATACCGTACGACACCGCCGTGCCGTACACGACGTAGAGCAGATCGGCCAGCTCTTTGGCAATCCCCGGCAGATCTCCTTTGTCCAACGACTCCCGCAGCTCCGCGAACTCCTCGTCGATCAGCCGGACGCGCAGGCGCCTCGTCTTCTCGTCGACGACCCTGGGCCTGGACTCCACCAGAATGTCGAACTGCCGATGAAACGATTCCACCATCTGCTGCTCAGGGCTCATCGTCCGGCGCATCCTTTCGTCTGCGCTCACTCCATGACCGGGAGCGCGCGGGGCATGGCTTCCACCGCCTCAAGCGGCGCGATGTCTTTCTCCGACGTCACGCCCAATTCCTTGAACTTGCGCGCGGCCGGCAGGACCCGAGACTCCAGGGAGCCGACCGCCCGATTGTAGGACAGGACGCTCTTCTCCAGCGACTCCCCCACCTCGGCCCAATGGTCGGCCAGGACCGCCATCCGCTCATACAGCTCCTTGCCGAGTCGTCCGGCCTGCTGCGCATGTTCGCTCAACTGTTCTTGACGCCACCCGTAGGCGACCGCGTGCAGCAGCGCGACGAGGGTCGTGGGCGTCGCCAAGATCACGCGCCGGGCGAAGCCCTCCTCGATCAACCCGGGATCCTGCTCGAGGGCCGCGCTGAGGAAATGTTCGCCGGGCAGGAAGAGGACGACGAACTCAGGGCTGTTGGCGAATTGCGTCCAGTAGACCTTGGCGCCGAGTTGATCCATGCGTGAACGGACCTGCGCCGCATGTTTGGCCAGCGCCGCCGCGCGCGGCGCCTCCTCGGTCGCATCGTAGGCCTCGAGGTAGGCGGAGAGCACCGCCTTGGCATCCACGACGATCTGCCGCCCGCCCGGCAATTGCACGATCAGGTCGGGACGCAGGCGCCCCTCGCCGCCCTCCACCATTTCCTGTTCGATGAAATCGCAATGGGAAGAGAGCCCGGCGAGTTCGACGACGCGGCGTAACGAGATCTCGCCCCACCGGCCCCGCACGCTCGGCGCGCGCAAGGCTTTCGCCAGATTGCCGGTTTCCTGTCGGAGCCGTTGCAGGTGATCGTCCAAGCCGCCGTAGGCGGTCTGACGCACGCGCTCCAACTGGCGCAAGTGGTCTTCGTAGCGGGCCAGAGTCTCCTGAAGCGGTTTCACCAACGACTCCACGGCCTGCTGCCGCTGGGCCAAGTCTCCGGCCGCCTGGGTATGAAAGGTTTCGAGGGAAGCCCGGGCCAAATCCAAAAACGCCTGATTGTTCTGCTGCAGGGATTCGCTGGAGAGGGCCTTGAAGACATCGGTCAGCTCGGACCGGGTCTGAGCCAAGTGTGTCTGCTGTTCGGCGAGATGTCGTGAGGCTTCTTCGATTCGCGTTTCGGCGACCGCGCGGGCCTGTTCCGCTCCCGCGAGCCGCTCCCGCACCTGTGTCAATTCGGTCCGCGCCTCGGCCTGCTGCGCGCGCAGTTCCGCGGCGGTGGACTCCGCCCGTTGCGCGCGCTCGGACAATTCCAGGAGCCGGGACTCAAAGCGAGACCGAAGGCGGGCGGCAACGACAACGATGACCAGCAGGGTTGTGAAGGCGAGGCCGGCGGCGAGGCCCACAAGCAGGGGCGTCATCTCACCCATTCTGTGATCCTGTGCTGCGGAAACACACGAGAGAAATCGGGAAGTCGATGTAGCCTACGAAAAGTGTTTCGCTTCGTCAAGATGGAGTCGTTCGACGCGCGATCGTGGCGACGGGCCTTCGAATGGGGAGGGCCTTCCCCGTTCGAGGAGGGGTAGGAATCCCCTCCTTAGTAGTCGTGACGGCTCCGTTGACAGGCCGTTGCTGCGCGCGAATGCGGGTCCTCGCCGGACCGAGGCGATTGCGTGACGCCTCGCCTCCGTCCCGACCGCATGAGGCGCCGCACCGGCAGCGGCCTTTACACTTCCCTCCCACGTCTCGTCTCGGCCGATCGCCAAGTGCGCGAATTTTCTGAACACAGCCCCGTGGCCCTCGCCTTGCTCAGTTCCCCCTCCCAACAACGCGGACATCGGGCGTGCAACTCGGACGCACAGGTTGCCATACAAAGGAGGGATGCCGGTATGAGTTCCGTCGACTACCTGATTCTGGACGCGAAACAAGCCATCCTCGAAGAACAGCATCGTCGGTATCTGGCGCTGCAGCAGGCCGGTCGACTCACAGAAGCCAAACAGCAGTACCAAGTCACGCTGAAATGCGCCGTGGAGCTGCTGAATCACTCGCTGGAGGTGCTCAAGCGCATCAAGATCCAACGACCTGAATCCAACGCCTAGGCCGACGACATCCATCCGAAGAACCGCGGGTGTGCCGCGACTGGCGACAGCCCGTCTTCCGAAGGAAGGGGGATTTCATGGACTCGCTGAAGTTGACGCACGACGAAAAGAAAGCCGCCGAAGCCGCTTTCCAAGGCCGTCCCTTCAACCCCATGTGGTCAGCCGCCGCCCGCGTCGTCTACGACGGGATCGTCCGCGCGATGGGTAACCGCCAACCCTTTACACAGTCAGCCGATGCGACGGACGCCAGCCCCGTGCTCGTGTCGTCGCACTCATCCCTCATGGGAGCATGAAGACGATGAGAAAGCTTGCGATGCACGATGCGGCCGTCTCACGAATGCTGAGGAAACAGGGTCCCATTGCGGAGCGGCCATTGCATGTCCCGTTGCGGAGTGAGTTGTCCAGTGCCCTCAAGGCCAAGAAAGCTTCCGACCTTCAGAATCTTCTCAAAACGTGGCGGCGCGACCCCTTCCCTTTCTAGCCCGATCTCTTCACGCCGTCCGATCGTATTCGACGCACCTCGCCTGTGCCGCCGTCAACCCGGATCCACTCCCCTTCCTGCAGCAAGTGAGTCACCCCCGGCACGTTGGCCACCGTGGGCAAACCGTATTCGCGAGCGATGATGGCGCCGTGTGAGAGGATGCCACCCATCTCGGCGACCAGACCCGCAGCCAGACCAAAGACCGGCGCGAGGCCGGGATCGATCACGGACGTCACAAGAATGTCGCCCCGCCGCACTTGCGCGGTGTCGGCGGGGTTGCGGATCACTCGCGCGGGTCCTTCAACGATGCCGGTGCTGATCGGAATCCCCCGCAGCCTGTGATCATCGTGCCCGACGTGATCGACGGCTGCGGCATCGGCTCCTGCCGAGGTCAATTCCGCGAGCCCGCGAATGACATCGGGCGCCGTCACGGCTTGCCACCGCGCTCGTTCGGCTTGACGTCGTTCGACCAGTTCCCTTGCATTGATGGTCGCGCCTTTGGCCATCGCCTGGATCTCATCCGGGAGGAGAAAAAAGATCTCGTCGCGAGTCCGGAGGCGCCCGGCTGCCACGAAGTGCTCGGCCAGCTTCAATTCGAGGAGCCGCGCGGCCAGGCTGAAATACATCAAGTGGTGGCGGTTGGCTTCCCGAAGCGACAAGAACCGGTCCAGCCGCCGATGCCACCATCGAAAGATAGCCCATTCGTGGCGGCGCCAGCCGAAGCGTCGCCGAATCTCGTGCAGCGCGGCGCGGCGCGCGGCGGAGGCCTCGTGGCCGCGCGGTCTCTGAGCGGTCGACGAGGCCTGCTGCAGTTGGGCGCGCACCACGCCGAGCACATACTCGGGCATTTCCGAAAAACGCGGGGAACCGACGTCCGATTCCGATAAGGCCCGATGGCCGAAGTCGTTCAGATAGGCGTCGAACTCCGCGAGGAAGGCCGTGCCCGCGAGGGCGATGCGGTACGAACTCGGCGCCCAGGGCTCTGCCATGAAAAACGCCGAAGCCGCCGGTTCGCGGCGGGCGGATTCGGCCAAGGCGGCGAGCCGGTCGATCTGGCCGGCGCTGATGATGGTGCCGGAACCTTGCAGCGAGGCGTTCAAGAGCGCTCGCCACTCAGCGCCGAGGCGCCGCCCAATCCATCGCCCAAGCACGAAGAACCCTTGCGAGACGCCGCAGACGATGGCAAAGGTGAGGTCCCGTTCCCGAAGTCGCCGATTGATCTCCTGCAGCCGTTGCACGATGGCGTCCGGGGAGCCGGGAGAGGCCAACGTGGCGGCCGTCGATCGGGCCATCTCCTTCATCTCGAGAAACCAGGGCTCGGCCCGGCGGGCCGCCCGGCGGATCATCCATTCCAGCAGCAAGCCAGCCCGAAGGACCCTCCGCCAGGGCAGAGGGAGAGGGCCGTAGGGAAGCGGCGAACCTTCTCCGCCCATCTGCTCGGTGACCTGGTGCGGATCGCCCCGAAGTTGGGACGCAAAGGACTGGAAGAGCGACACGTTCAAGTAGGGGCGCCCCGCGACGATGCGGACGGACGTGGTATTCGCCGGGATTCGGCAACCGAGCCGGCGATAGTGCCTGAGTATTCCTTGTTCCATGAATTCTTCCAAGAACGCCAAGCCCAGCGGACTTGGGAGCTCCGGCATGGTTTCTTTGAAGTTGGCTCGCGACCAGGTGCTGGTGGCATCGGTAAACGTCTGTCGGCCGTCCTGTGCGGTCACGGGGCGAGCTTGCAGCAACCAGAAGGTCTTGCCGTCGTGGGCCCATTCGATGTCGACCGCCTGTTCCCAATGGGCTTCAATTCGCTTCACGAGCGTCGCGAGTTCGACGGCCTCATCGTCGGCGAGCGACGCCTGTGGGGTGGTCGATGGAGCCAGCGCTTGCTCGACAATCCCCTGCTCCGTAACCAGTTTTGCGCAGGACAAGGCATGGATGCTGCGTTGCACGACTACCGGTCGCGCCGGCGGAGCGGGTATCCCGACGAGATAGGAATCCGGCGTGACGGTTCCGCTCACCAGCGCGTCGGCGAGCCCATGGACCGCGTTAATGACGACGGTCTCGGAGGCCCCGGTGACGGGATGGCGGGAAAAGGCCACGCCGGCTGACTGTGCCGCGATGAGAGGCTGAATCACGACGGCCATGAGGGGGCGTTCGCACGTTGCGACTCGCGCGAACACGGGATGGGTCCAACAGGACATCCACACGTCGACAATGGCGGACTCCAGCCGGTCACGGGAGATTCCGAGAAGGCTGCGATAGGCGCCGGCTTGGCTAGACGAACTGCCGTCTTCATCGGTCGCGCTGGACCGCACCGCCCACCAGCGAACGAATCCTCCGGGCCATGCCTGTTCGATCGCATCAAGGTGCTTGCCCAGTTCTTGGAGGGCGGAGGGCAGCATGCGCATGGCCGCGAGCTGCTGCTGAACCTCCGAGAGTGTTTGCCGGCGATCGGAGGGCGGCAAGTCGAGGAGCCTTTGCCAGACCGTGTCCGCATCGAATCCGATGGCCGCCATGGCCTCGCGGACGGTGATTGTGGTGACGCAGCATCCGGGCGGCACCGGCAGGCCGAGCCGGGTCAACTGCGCGAGGCCGCTCGCTTTTCCGCCGACGAGGTCGGCTTGCGTGCAGAGCGGGAGCGGGAGGACCCAGGGTGGTTCCATACAATATGGTCCTTCACTGTGAGACGAGACGAATCCGGGGGGATTATAGCGCGAGGCCGATCATGAGATCGTTGACATTCGTACCGGTGGGACCGGTCACGAGGTGGCCGCCGACACGGCGGAAAAACGTGTAGGAATCGTGGCGGCGCAAGGCGACAGAGGCGCTCACGCCCGCGCGGCGCGCGCGGGCGAGGGTCTCCTCATTCACCACCGCGCCGGCGGCCTCCGTCGGGCCGTCGATTCCATCCGTGCCGAACAGGGCCAGCCAGACATCCTTGCGTCCTTTCAGCCGTGAGGCGCACATCAACGCACAGTGCTGCGCGCGGCCTCCCCGTCCTCGCCCAGTCACCTTCACCGTCGGTTCTCCGCCGGCCACGACGCAGGTCGCCCGGTCCGACGCCTTCCTGGTTGCGTCGATGCGGTCCAGGCAGGCTCCGATCGCGCGCGCGACCGTCCGCACGTCTCCCGTCAACGGTTTCCGGACTGTTCTGACCATCAATCCGGCCTGTCGAGCCGCCTGCGCCACGGCTCGAAGAGCCGTCCGGTTGTTTCCGATCACCACGTGGCGAACGCGCCGGAAGATCGGTGCGCCGGGTTTCGGGGTGTCCTCCCGCTCGCCGCGCAGGCCGGCCGCGAGATGGTTGCGGACGCGGGACGGCAGGGATGGCCACAATCTTCGCCGGCGGAGGATGCGGACGGCATCTCCGTAGGTGGAGGCATCCGGTGCCGTCGGGCCGGATCCGATGGCGCCGAGGTCGTCCCCGAGGACATCCGACAGGACCAGCGTGACGATTCGGGCGCGGGTCGCGGCGGCCAATCGCCCGCCGCCGATCGCGGAGAGATGTTTGCGCACGACATTGGTCTCGTGAATGGGCGCTCCGGAGCGAAGGAGTTCCTCCGTGACCAGGCGAAGGTCGCGCAGCGTCAGTCCGGAGGCCGGAGCCGGCATGAGACTGGAGGCTCCGCCGGAGAGCAGGACACAGACCAAATCTTGGGGGCCCAAGTTCCGCGCCATCGCCAACATCCGGGCGGCGGCTCGGCGGCCTGCCCCGTCCGGTATCGGATGGCCGGCCTCGACGATCGCAATTCGTCTTGTGCGGGGCTGTCGGGGAGCCCGTACCGTCGTGACGAGGCCGTCGGTGATCAGTGGGCCGAGCTTCCGTTCCACGGCGGCGGCCATGCGGCCGGCGGCTTTACCGGCGCCGATGACCACCAGCCGAGCCGGCGGACCGAGCCTGTAGGTCTTACCGGCCAAAGTGAGCCGGTTCCCACGACGGGACACGGACCGGCGAACGGCGTGATCCGGATCGGCGGCCGTGAGCCCGACGCGAATCAAATGGGAGAGGATGCGAGGCGCTCGGGGAACCCGGATCTCAAGGGGGATCACGGACAACGCGCTACGGCGTGCGATCTTGTTTGAAGCATCGATCGGGACAGAGCTGCTTGGGGACTTTCAATTGGTGCGTGCCCCGCGGGAGGTAGTCCGTCTTAATCTCGGGATTGAGCAGCTTCATCTCCAGGAAGTAGCTGCCGTAATCCTGGGCGATGGCAGCCAAGTGCCGCTGGCCTTCCTTCACGGACACGGAGACGGTTTCCGTTTCCAACGGCGTGTAGAGGTCCTTCTTGCTGAGGCCGAGATACTTCTCGGGCTGCGAATAGATTTCCTTGGCCGCGATGATCCGCGGCACGTAGCGCATGGTTTCCCGCACGTAATGCAGGCGCCAGTAGTCGTTCACCCGCTGCTCCTTCATCACCTTGCGAATGGCCGCATCGCCGGCATTGTAGGCGGCCATGGCCAAAAACCAATCGCCGAATTCCTGATTCAGATGCCGGAGGAATTTGATGGCGGCCTCGGTCGACATTTCGAGGTTACGTCGGTCGTCCCGCCAATGGTTGGTGTGGAGGCGGTAGCGTCTGCCGGTGGAGCTGATGAATTGCCAGGGACCGGAGGCCTTGGCCTTCGAGTAGGCCGCCGCGATGCACTTGCTCTCCACCAACAGCATGAACTTGAGGTCGTCGGGGAGGCCGGCTTCGGCCAACTGTTTCTCGACCGGGGGAAAGCAGCGGCCCATCCGCTTGGCCATGATGATGCTCTCCCCTTCCTCGGCGAGGAATTGGTAGAACTCATACTCGACGCGTTCGCGAACCTGCCAATTGTCCAACGGGATGGTCTGGCCGGCGAAGAGGAGGCGTTCCGGGAGTTTGAACGAACTCAAGAAGTGGCGCGGGCCCCCGCGCTCGATTTCCGGAATGATGACGAGTCGATCTTCGCTCTCGGGCGAGGGGTAGAGGGTTTCCGGCGCCGCGCCGTTCTCTTCGCTTGCCTCCGGTTGGCCGGGAGCTGTGGCGGTCCCCGCAGAGGCCGTATCAAGAGACAAGGCCGCTCCAGGCCCAGCCTTGCCTTGGCGGGCATGGGCCGTCGACCCTGCGAAGAGGACTGCCCCGGCCAGGAGGAGATGGACGGCCAGCGTGACCGGCAAAATCAGACGAAACCGTGCGCACGAGTTCGAGATGATTTGTGACATTGTGTGTTCCTAGGATTGAAAAGTTCTATCCTATCAAGATGTAGGTGGCCCGACAAGACTTCCCCGCAATTGATTGTGGTAGACTCCCCGCCGTGAATGCGCTGACGTTGCTCCAGCAGGAAGTGGCGGAATGCCGGCGCTGTTCCCGTCTCGTGTCCTATCGGCAGAATGTCGCCAGGACCAAACGGCGGCAGTACCGCGATTGGGACTATTGGGGACGGCCGGTTCCCGGATTCGGCACAGGGTCGGCCCGGCTCTTCGTGGTGGGATTGGCGCCGGCTGCGCACGGGGGGAATCGCACCGGCCGTGTCTTTACGGGGGACCGGTCCGGCGATTGGCTTTATGAAGCCCTGCATCGACTCGGGTTCGCCAATCAGCCAACCTCGACGCATCGGGGCGACGGCCTCGCGTTGCGCGACTGCTATATCGCCGCGGCCGTGCGCTGCGCTCCTCCCGGGAACAAGCCCTTGCCCGAGGAATTTGATGCCTGCCGACCCTACCTCGTGAAGGAGCTTCAACTGCTCTCACGGGTGCGCGTGGTGGTCGCGCTCGGCAAGATCGCGTTCGATCAATACTTCAAGGCCTGTCGTGCACTCGGACACAGTATGCCGACTCCCCTGCCGAGGTTCGGCCACGGTGTGGAAGTCCGGCTGCCTTGGGGCGTCACACTGATCGGCTCGTACCATCCCAGCCAGCAAAATACCTTCACGGGCAAACTGACCCGCCCCATGTTCCACGCGGTGTTCCGCAGGGCGCGAACCGTCATTGAACGCTCCTGAACCACCCACGCACCTGCTTGCCGGATCGGCTAGTGAAGACCGGAGGTCGTCTCGGCTGACGAACGGCGCGCACCGGGGACCCGTTGCTCTGCGGGATGCAACGGGTGAATGCGGCATCATGCGTTGGACCTGGATCGGCCTGTCGGCGCCGTACCGTTGGTCGCTCGCCTCCATCGGCCTATCGGAACGGCTCGCGACACCGGGTCTGGCTCTGCGGGGATCGGCGTCCGCGATCCCGCGGCCCTCGGCGCACATCCCTTCCAGCCGATTAGAGACAACAAAACGGGGACCGGTCGCTTATGGACCAGTCCCCGTTTTACGGCAGCCGTCCTCTCTCCGGGCGCTACTTCCGTCCCATCGCCTCCCAGTCGGCCAGGAACTTCTTGAGCCCGTTGTCCGTCAGCGGATGCTTGTACATCTGCTGGAACACGGAGAAGGGCATGGTGCAGATGTGTCCGCCAGCCAGGGCCGCTTCCACCACGTGCTGCGGATGGCGCACGCTGGCGACGAGGACGAGGGTCTTGTAGTCGTAGTTCTTGTAGATCGTGATGATCTGGCGGATCAGTTCCATGCCGCTGGTGCTGATGTCATCCAGACGACCGACGAAGGGAGACACGCACCAGGCGCCGGCCTTCGCGGCCAGGATGGCCTGCGTGGGGGAAAAGCAGAGCGTGACGTTGACGCGGATGCCTTCCGACGCCAGCTTCTTGGTGGCCTTGAGCCCTTCGGGGATGAGCGGGCATTTCACCACGACGTTCTTGTGAATCTTGGCCAGCTCGCGTCCCTCCTTGACCATCGCCTCGGCCTCGACGCTGACGACCTCCGCGCTGATCGGGCCGTCCACGATCTTGCAAATCTCCAGAAGGACGTCCTTGAAACTGCGCCCTTCCTTGGCGACCAGGGAGGGATTCGTCGTCACGCCGTCAATGAGTCCGAGGCTCGCGGCTTCGTGGATTTCCTTCACATTGGCGGTATCGAGGAAGATCATCATGGCGGCATCCTTTCGGTTTATGCGAGATCACCTCGGGGAGGTGATGCCTTGTGACAATTCTATACCTTTCTCCTTGGAAAGCAATCAATGCAGGGGGGAACGACGCCGGCTTGGTCGTTTGACAGCCTCCCGATGGCCGCATAGAATGAATTCGCGAACCGACGAGGAGCGGCAGACGCGCGCGTCTCCGTCCGACAAGGCCGACAAAGGAGATCAGGAAGCATGACCAGCACACGATCGACGCTTGGATGGGCCCTTGGCCTCTTGCTCTTGGCGGGGTGCGGCGGCGGCAGTCCCTATCTGGATGCCACGCTCAAGCCGGCCGAGCTGCAAGGCAAGGACAAGGCCTGGTTTGAAAAGAACTGGGGCGCCCCAAGCGGCAAAGCTCCGCGCTTCTTCGGCGGCGAAACCTGGACCTATTTCCGGATCGCGGGCGGGACCTCGAGCCGGTTCGGCGATTTCAATTACACGCCCAACCAATGTCAGATCACGCTCAAGTTCGGCAAGGACGACAAACTCGACGATTACAGCTACTCCGGCTGTTAGCCATGCCCTGCCGCCCGCCGTTCGAACACGTGGGCGCATTCTTTACTGCAAAAGTAGTACTCATGTTCGCCCACTTTCCCTCTCACGGCTGATTCTCGCGGAACATAGACCAGGCACACCGGATCTTGGACCATCTGATCGCGAGAGCGGCCGGCCGACCGTGCCGCCTTGTCGGCCTTGAGGTCGCGAACGAGATTGCGAAGAATGAAAAACAACGCCACGAAGAGCAGCGCAATGAGAATGAGACGAAGCATAGGGCCTGTGCAACCGCTCAGCGACCAACCCGCCCGGCATCCTAGGAATCAGGTTCATTCCTTGTCAAGGTAACGTGCGGCTCTTCCTTTGGGGTAGGCCCTCCGTCCCACAATGCCCAAGGTCCAAAGAACGGTGCGTCCCCTACTTCTGGCGGATAGTTTCACAGCCCTCAACCTGGTAGGGTGACGCGCCATGAAGACATGCGACAAATGCCAAGGCTCCATGCTGATCGAGCGGGCGGTGGATCTGGACGCGGGTCTCGCGATCACGGTCTTTGCCTGCCTGAATTGCGGTCGTCGTCAGGCGGCGGAGCGTGAGCCGCGCCCGATTACGGCACGCTACTGATGGGACCGAAGGCGTCAATCAAACATAGACCGTTGACGCGGGATGAGAAAGAGGCTGCGGAGGCTGCCTTCCAGGGCGCGCCCTTCAGGGCCAGATGGTCCAAAGCGGCGCGGGCGGTCTACGATGGGATGGTTGCGGCGATGGTCCGCCGTGATCGGCACCATCTCTTCGGCTCCAAGAAGGATCATTCAGCGGCGCTGTAGCCCTTCCGCGGGTCTCGTTCGACGCCCAACTCCGGTATTGACCGCCGCTCTTAAGAGATGGAACGCATCTCGTCAGTGTCGGGCGGATTGGGGTGCGCAGGAGCAGGCGAGCGGTGCGGCGTCAGCGGAGCCCCAGGACATCCATCATGTCGTAAAGCCCGGGGGGCTGCTTGACGAGCCACCGGGCCGCCCGGAGCGCGCCGCGCGCAAACGTGTCGCGGCTTTGGGCCCGATGGATGACTTCGATCCGTTCGCCCAGCCCGCCGAACAGCACGGTGTGGTCGCCGACGATATCGCCGGCCCGGATCGTCTGAATCCCGATCTCCGTTCGTTTCCGCTCCCCGATCAACCCCTTGCGGGCATAGACGCCGACCTGCTCCAGATCCCGGTTCACGGCTTTGGCCAGCACTTCCGCCAGCTTGAGCGCCGTCCCGCTCGGCGCGTCCTTCTTGAGCCGGTGATGCGCCTCGATGACCTCGATGTCGTAGTCGTCACCCAAGATCTTGGCCATTTCCGCCAAGACTTTGAAGAGCAGGTTGATGCCCACGCTCATGTTGGGGGAGAACACGCAAGGGATCGACTTGGCGAGGCTGCGCAGTTCCATCAATTCCTGCGGGGAGAACCCCGTGGTCCCGATGACCATGGCTCGGCGGTGCTGTGCCGCCAGGCGAAGATGCGCCAGCGTCGCCGCCGGGGCGGAGAAATCGATCACCACTTCTCCGCGGTCGAGGAGGGCGGAGAGGTCGTCGCTGACCTTGAGGCCCAGCGTACCGCAGCCGGCCAGTTCGCCCGCGTCCTCGCCGACGGCCACATGTCCTTTGCCCTCGATAGCGCCGATCAGGGTCAGGGCGGTGGATTCCTTGATGAGGGCCACCAGACGGCTTCCCATCCGGCCGGCGCAGCCCGCGACAATGACCTTGATCATGTGAGCAACCCGTAGTCTTTCATGGCGCGGATCAACTTGTCCCGATTTTCCTGTCCCATCGGGCAGAGCGGCAGACGCATTTCGCCGTCGATGCGCCCCATCAATGCGAGGGCTTCTTTGACCGGGATTGGGTTGGTTTCCAGGAACAGCGCCGTGAAGAGCGGATAGAGCTTGTAGTGGAGCCGCTTGGCCTCCTCAAACCTTCCGGCGGCCCAGGCGTCGACCATCCCCGCCATGTCTTTCGGCGCGATGTTGGCTGTGACCGTGATCACGCCGGTGGCCCCCACCGCCATCATTGGCAGCGTCAGCGGATCGTCTCCGGAGAGCACGGTCATCCGTTCGCCGCAAGCCTGAATGATCTCGGAGACCTGTTGCAGGGATGCGCTGCCCTCCTTGATCGCGACGATATTGCGAATGGTTGAGAGCCGGGCCACGGTCGAGGGCAGCATGTTGACGGAGGTGCGGCCGGGAATGTTGTACAGTACCAGCGGAAGATCCACCGCTTCGGCCACGGCTTTGTAATGCCGATAGAGGCCTTCCTGGGTCGGCTTGTTGTAATAGGGAGTGATGAGCAGGGCGGCGTCCGCCCCGGTCTTCTTGGCGAACTGCGTCAGCGCGATGGCCTCCTCCGTGCTGTTGGAGCCGCTGCCGGCGATGACCGGCACGCGCCGCTTGACGGCCTCCACGGTGAAGGCGATGACCCGGTTATGCTCGTCGTGGGACAGCGTGGCGGACTCGCCGGTCGTGCCGCACGGCACAATGCCATGGGTGCCGTTGGCGATCTGAAACTCGATCAGGTCCCCGAGGGCGCGCTCGTCCACCCGGCCCTTCTTGAACGGCGTGACGATGGCGATGAGTGATCCTCTAAACATGGTCGTTCCTCACGGGCGCGGCGCCGCTACGGGGCGAGAAAGTCGGGAATCCGTTCGCCCCGGACCAGGTCCTCGTAGGTCTCGCGGGCCCGGATGACATGCATCTGGCCATCCTTGACCAATACCTCCGGGAGGCGGGGTCGCGAGTTGTAGTTCGACGACATGACGAAGCCGTAGGCGCCCGCGCTCATCACGGCCAGCAAGTCGCCGTCACCCACGTCCGGCAACGGCCGGTCCTTGGCCAAGAAGTCTCCGGATTCGCAGACCGGCCCGACCACGTCGACGGTCTTGGTCTGCGCCTGCGGCATCTCGCGGACCGGGCGAATATCGTGATAGGCCCCGTAGAGGCTCGGCCGAATCAAGTCGTTCATGGCCGCATCGACGATCACGAACCGTTTGGCCTCGGTCTCCTTCGTGTAGAGCACCTTCGTCATCAAGACGCCGGCATTGCCGACGATGACGCGGCCCGGTTCCATGATCAGCACGCACTTGAGATCGCGGACCATAGGCGAGATGGCGTCGGCCAGGTCTTTCGGGTGGGGCGGACGCTCATCGGCGTAGGTGATCCCCAGCCCGCCGCCGATATTGATGTACCGGATGTCGGTGCCCTGTGATTTCAACATGTCCACCAGCGACAGGATCCGCTTCAACGCATCCACAAAGGGCGTGATGTCGGTCAGTTGGGACCCGATGTGCTTGTGCACGCCCACGACGTCCACATGCTTGAGGCTGGACGCCAGCTTGAATTCTTCCAGCGCGCGGTCGGCGGCGATGCCGAACTTGCTTTTCTTGAGGCCCGTGGAAATGTAGGGGTGCGTCTTCGGATCGATGTCCGGATTGATCCGAAGCGCCACGCGGGCCCGTCGGCCCATCTCCCCGGCCACATCCGAGAGCAGTTTGAGCTCGGCCGAGGACTCGACGTTGAACATCAGGATGTCGGCCTCGAGCGCGGCTCGGATCTCTTCTCGGCTCTTGCCGACGCCCGCGAACACGATCTTGGCCGGCGGAACGCCCGCCTTGAGCGCGCGATACAATTCGCCGCCCGACACGATATCGGCTCCGCTCCCCTCGCGGGCCATCAGCCGGAGGATGGCCAGGTTCGAATTGGACTTCATCGCGAAGGCGACGATATGCGGAATGCCGTGGAAGGCGCCGTCGAACGCCCGGAAATGCCGGGTCAGAGTCCCGTAGCTGTAGACGTAGCAGGGCGTGCCGACTTCCTTGGCGATCCGGCTCAGCGGAACCCCTTCGCAGTGGAGTTCCCCGTCTCGATACTCAAAATCATGCATCGCGTTGATCCCTCGTTGAATCGTGTTGGCCCGACCGACCAATCACATGAGTCCTGACACGTGAGTCCCGATGCTGTCGGTGTCAGAAGAAAGCTTACCGCGTCCCGACCGGGCGATAGGGCGGGAGCTGGACGTCATCCTGCGGAGGCGCCTCCGCAGGCGGCGCCATGGCCGGCGGGGCCGGCTCGGCCGGTTTCGCCGCTTGGGCCTGCTTGGCCTTCTCCTGCTGCGCACGGAGCACCTTCGCTCGAATGCCGACATCTTCTGGAGGGATGGGGGGGCCTTGATTCCCGCACCCGCCCGCCCAGAGCAAAAGGAAGAGGATGCTACCAAAAGACGCGGCCCTCATGCCAGCGCCTTTTCGAGCGCCTTGAGGCGCGCCTCCACCCGCTTCCGGGCCGTCCCGCCGATCTGAGCGCGACGGTCGATGGCACCCTCGACCGTCAAGACATCGAGCGCGTCCTTCTCGAAGCGGTCCGACACGGACCGGAGGTCCTCCAGGGTGACGGTTCTCAGGTCTTTCCCGTGATCCAAGCAGGAGCGAACCACGCGGCCGGTGATGGCATGGGCTTCGCGGAACGGGACCCCTTTGTTCGCGAGGTAATCGGCCAATTCCGTCGCCAGCAGGAATCCGGACGAGGCGGCGCGTTCCATCGCCGCGCGATTGACGGACATGGCGGCCATCATGCGGGTGAACACCGACAGGGCTGCGCCGGTCTGGTCGAGCGCGTCGAACAGGGCTTCCTTGTCCTCTTGAAGGTCTCGGTTGTAGCTCAACGGAAGCCCCTTCATGGTCGTCAGCATCGCCATGAGATGGCCGTAGACCCGGCCCGTCTTGCCCCGCACCAACTCGGGGACGTCCGGATTCTTCTTCTGCGGCATCATGCTGCTGCCGGTGCAAAAGGCGTCGGACAATTCGACGAACTGGAATTCCTGCGACGTCCAGAGCACCAATTCCTCGCTGAGTCGCGAGAGGTGCATCATCAGCAGGGACAAGGCCGCCAACACCTCCAAGACGAAGTCCCGGTCCGAGACGGTGTCGAGGCTGTTCTCGGTGACACGAGAGAAGCCCAGCAGTTTGGCGACATACGTCCGGTCGACCGGATAGTTGGTGCCGGCCAGGGCGCCGGATCCCAACGGAAACACGTCGAGCCGCTCGCGAGCATCGGCGAGGCGCCCCTTGTCCCGCTCGATCATCTCGACGTAGGCCAGCAGGTGATGGGCAAACAGCACCGGCTGCGCCCGCTGCAAGTGCGTATAGCCGGGCATGGCCACGCCCAGATGGCGGCGCGCCTGCTGCAGGAGTGTCCGCTGGAAGGCACGGGCCGATTCGGTCAATTGATCGAGGGCCTCGCGGAGATAGAGCCGGAGGTCGAGCGTGACCTGATCGTTCCGGCTCCGGCCTGTGTGCAACTTGCCGCCCAACGGCCCGATCAGCTCGGTGAGCCGCCGCTCGATCGCCATATGGATGTCTTCGTCCTGCGGACGAAAGGCAAAGCGATCCCCGTCGAACTCGGCGCGGACCCGTCCCAGCCCGTCGATGAGCGTCTGTGTTTCACGCCGCGTGAGGACGCGCGCCCGTTCCAAGCCGCGGCAATGGGCGATGCTACCCTCGATATCCTGGCGGTACAGGCGTCGATCGACGGCGAGTGAGGACGTAAAGGCTTCGACCAGCCGGTCGGTCGGCTGTTGAAACCGGCCTTCCCAGAGCTTGTGAGCCTTGGACTTCGCGGGAGATGATGTCTTGGACCGGCGCATGGCGCGCATTCCTTGGCTGGACGGACGGCTGACGAATCAGCCGCGTCCCTTGGGTGTCTTGCGCTGAGCCCGAATGGCCAGCCGCAAGGCGTTCAGGCGAATGAAGCCCTCCGCATCCTTCTGCCGGTAGGCCTCGTCCTCTTCAAAAGTGGCGAGATCCAGCCGGTAAAGGGACCGCTCGGATTTCCGGCCGACGACGGTGCAGGAGCCCTTGTAGAGTTTCACCCGCACGGTGCCGGTCACGTCCTTCTGCGCCTCGTCCATGGTTTTCTGCAGCATTTCGCGTTCGGGCGCATACCAGTAGCCGTAGTAGATCAGCTCCGCATAGCGCGGAATCAGGCCGTCGCGCAGGTGCAAGACCTCCCGGTCCAGCGTCAGTGATTCCAAACCTCGGTGGGCTGCATGCAAGATCGTGCCGCCCGGTGTTTCATACACGCCGCGCGATTTCATGCCGACGTAGCGGTTCTCGACCAGATCGACGCGGCCGATGCCGTGCGCGCCGCCCAACTTGTTCAAGCGAGCGAGCAGAGTGGCCGGGCTCATTCGTTTCCCGTCGATGGCCACCGGGTCGCCCGCCTCATAGTCGATCTCCACATAATGGGGCTTGTCCGGGGCCTTCTCGGGCGACACCGTCATCTGGAAGATGTCATCCGGCGGCGCCTCCCAGGGATCTTCCAGAATGCCCCCTTCGTAACTGATATGGAAGAGGTTCAGGTCCATGCTGTAGGGCTTGGCCTTGGTCGCCGTCACCGGAATGCCGTGGGCTTCGGCATACTCGATCAGTTCGCGGCGGGATCGATACCGCCATTCCCGCCAGGGTGCGATGATCTTGGTCTTGGGCGAAAGGGCTTGAAAGGTCAGCTCGAATCTCACCTGGTCGTTGCCCTTCCCGGTGGCGCCATGGGAGACCGCATCCGCCCCTTCTTTTTGCGCGAGCTCGATCTGGCGTCGGGCGATCAGCGGCCGCGCGATCGAGGTGCCCAGCAGATAGGTGCCCTCATACACGGCATTGGCGCGCAGCATCGGGAAGATGTGGTCCTTGACGAAGACTTCGCGGAGATCTTCTACATAGGCCTTGGAGGCTCCCACCGCCAGGGCCTTCTTCTTGATAGCCTTGAGATCCTCGCCCTGACCCAGGTCCGCACAGAAGGCCACGACTTCGCAGCCATACTCCTCGATCAGCCATTTGAGAATGACCGAGGTATCGAGTCCTCCGGAATAGGCCAGCACGACTTTCTTGATCGACGTGGATCGCATGATGTCCTCGGTTCTCCTCCGGCGACCGCGAGTCGCCGACTCGTGAATTGGTATGAGGCGCTATCCCTTGCGCCCGGTGGCCTTAGCGCCTGTGCGTGACCGATTGAGCAGGGTCACGAGAATGGCCTTCTGCATGTGGAGGCGGTTTTCGGCCTGATCCAACACAATCGACTGGAGGCCGTCCAGCACCGCCGCCGTGATTTCCTCGCCGCGGTGGGCTGGCAAGCAATGCATGACGAAGACCGTCGGCTTGGCCAGCTTCAGCAGGCGTTCATTCACTTGATAGGGCGCGAGGGCCTTGAGGCGCCGGGCCTTCTCGCGTTCCCGGCCCATGCTCACCCAGACGTCGGTGTAGATGATGTCGGCATCCTTGACCGCCACGTTGGCGTTCGCGGTGACCTCAATCGTGCTGCCGGTGCGTGCCGCCTCTTCACGGGACAGATCGAGCACCCGCTGGTCTGGTTCATAGCCGGTCGGGCAGCCCACGGAGATGGACATGCCGACCTTGGCCGCGGCTTCAATGAGCGAGTTGGTCACGTTGTTCCCATCGCCGACGTAGGCGAGCTTCGACCCTTTCAAGCGCCCCAAGCGTTCCTGAATCGTCTGAAGATCGGAGAGTGCCTGACAGGGATGGCACCAGTCGGTCAAGCCGTTGATCACCGGAATCGTGGCATGCTTGGCCCACTCTTCGACGATCCAATGGTCATAGGTGCGAATGACCAGCCCGTCGAGATAGCGGGAGAGGACATGGGCCGTGTCGGCGATGCTCTCGCCGCGCGAGAGTTGGATGTCGCCGGCCGACAGGAACAGGGAGCGGCCGCCGAGCTGTCCGATCCCGGCTTCGAATGACACGCGCGTGCGCGTCGAAGGCTTCTCAAAAATGAGGCCCAGCGTGCGTCCCTGGAGCGGCTGGTAGAGGATGCCCTTCCGCTGGAGCTGCTTCAGGTCAGCGGCCAACCGAAGCAGACTCGCCAGGTCTTGCGGCCTCATCCCTCGGAGCGTGAGCAGATCTTTGCCCAAGGCCACGGAGGGAAGTCGAATCCCGGTCGAAATACCCGTCGATGCGCTCCGCACGCGCATGGTGAACCTCGTGAATGCGGCGACCTACACGTGTTTGTGGAGGACCTGCGCCAGAGTATCCATCAGCCGATCGATCTCTTGTTGCGAGATGATCAACGGTGGCACGAAACGCAGGACGCGATCGACCGTGCAGTTGATGAGGAACCCACGGGCCAGGCAGTCCGCCACGATGGGCTTCCCATCGACGGTGAGCTCCAGCCCTTGAAGCAGGCCCAAGCCTCTGGTCTCCTTCACATTGGGGAACCGCTCCGTCAAATCTTGCAGCCCCTTGGCGAGGTGCTCGCCCATTCGGCGGCCGTGCTCCAGGATGCGCCCTTCGTGGAGCACGCGAAGCACCGCCAAGGCCGCGCTACAGGCCAACGGATTGCCGCCGAAGGTGGAGGCATGGGTCCCCGGAACGAACGAAGCGGCCACCGAGTCGATCGCCAAGCAGGCCCCGATCGGCACGCCGCCGCCCAGTCCCTTGGCCAGGGTCATGATGTCGGGCTGCACGCCCAACTGTTCGTAGGCAAAGAGAGTTCCCGTCCGTCCCATGCCCGTCTGTACTTCGTCGAAGATGAGGAGGATGTCCCGCTGCCGGCAGAGTTCCCGAACCTGGGCGAGATAGGCGCGATCGGCCACCCGGACGCCGCCTTCCCCTTGCACCGGTTCCAGCATGATGGCGGCGGTCTTTTCGGTCACGGCCTGCTCGAGGGCCTCGAAGTTGTTGAACGGCACGTAGGCGAATCCGGCCGGCAAGGGCTCAAACCCCTTCTGCACCTTCTCCTGGCCGGTTGCCGTGAGAGTTGCCAAGGTCCGGCCATGGAATGACTGCAGCATGGTGATGATCTCAAACCGCTCCGCGCCGTACTTGTCATGGGCATAGCGACGGGCCAGCTTGATCGCGGCCTCGTTGGCCTCCGCCCCGCTGTTGCAGAAGAACACTTTGTCGGCAAACGACCGCTCGACGAGCTGCTTGGCCAACTCGACTTGGGGCTCGGTGTAGTAGAGATTCGACGTGTGAATGAGTTGCTGCGCCTGCCGTTGGATGGCCGTCACGACATCCGGGTGGCTGTGGCCGAGCACATTTACGGCGATGCCGGCGACGAAGTCCACATACTCGCGGCCTTCGAGGTCGTAGACTCGGCAGCCGCGCCCCCGCGCGATCGAAATGGGCGTGCGGGCATAGGTGTTCATCAGGTACTGCGCGGCATCCTGTTTCAAGGCATCGGTCGGCATGGATTCCTTCTCTCCTGTGCAGGTCGTGGACGGTATCACAGGGGCTCAGGGCGGCGCAATACGCGAGCCGCGTGACGCAGGGGCCGTCCCAATGGTATAAGCACCCGCAATGAAGCCCTGTCCTCAATGCCAACAGGCCAATCCCGACGACGCCCGCTTTTGCCAGCAATGCGGGGGAACCGTCGAGGCGCCGACCGTGGCGGTCGCCACCGACGAGGAGGCGCGACACCGTCTCTTTATCGGCCCCAATGCGGACCGGTACCTGGCGCAATTCAAGAAATTCACGACAGGTGCCGAGCCGCGCTTCACGCTCACCTGGCACTGGCCGACGTTCCTGTTCGATCCCTTCCTCTGGTTTCTCTATCGCAAGATGTATCTCTACGCCTTTGTGTATGCCATCGGGCCAGTGGCGACGGCCATGCTGACGGGAGACTTTACAGTCGGGATCGTGTGGCGAATCATCGCCGGCGTCAGCGCCAACTACATCTACTTCTGGCATGTCCGGGAGCAACTGGCGGGGTTGCGTCCGCAGCTTCGGGGAGAGCTCAGCGAACAGGACGCTGCGATCCGAGAAGCCGGCGGCGTTCAGCCCTACGTGATCTGGGTGGGGGTGGTCTTGCACCTGTTTCTGGTGTTCATCATCGTGAAGGCGATTCAAGAGGGGCCGCCGGACGGCCTCAAGTCACCCCGCGAGCGGCTCTTCCCGAGCCCGGGACGGAGTGTGAAGACGCGGATGGTGCCCTTGCCGGGGCTCCTCGATTCAGCCTCGCTCCGCACGTAGGTCGAACTTACCGCCTCGTTCCTCGTCCCAACTGCCACGCAAACCAGGCTCGGAACCACTGCACATCCTGCTCATACGCGGCGCCGGCAGGCTGGGCACCGGGGCCCTGCTGCTCAAGCTGGGTGTAGGTGCGCGGCCAGTTTTTCTGCCACCAGGACTTGAGCTCGTCGGCGGGATAGGGGGCGCCGCTCGGCTGATAGATGCCCGCGGCCGACACAATGTCGGCCACGCGGGGCCAATAGCGGTCCTTTCCCAAGCCAGCGGAGCGAAAGTGCTCTCGGAGGAGGAACACCACCCAGAGCTCCGCGCTGTTTTTCTTGTTATGTTTGAACGGCTGGGTCTGTCGTAAGGGGATCGGATCGAATTGCTTGATGACGGACGTGTAGTCCGGCCCGCCGTAACTGCCCGCGACCTCGGCCACCCCCTCCAGCATCCGGGCCAAGTCCACTTCGACGACCGGCCTGACCGGCTCACCGGACGACGGGGCCTCCGCGGCAAAGGGATCGGTCGTCGTCAGGAGTTCGATGAGGGGTTTCAATTCGCGCAAGCGGCCCGCCGCCTGACGAAGAATTTGCTCGGACTCCAGCCAGTAGTCGGGCTCATGTTTCGTCGCTCGTTCCCGGCCCGGCGGCGGCAGGACGGTGGGAATCCAGTACCGGAGGAGGACGAACAGAATGTAGTGGATGTCGGCGCCCACCTGGGCCGCCCGCTCGAAGGGGCCTCCACGGCCGAGCGCGTTCTTGAAGAAGGCTTCGAAACGATCCCGCACGCCCAGGCGGCCGGCCATGTCGAGCCACCACCTTTCGGGGTCCAGTTCCGTATGAGAGGCAGACGCGTCGCTCGACATGGCGGTGACCCGCTACTGGCTGAGTCGGGCGAGGCGATGGTATCGCCGCCATGGCGACAATGCAACCACGGAGACCAGCCCTGTTCCCTTGACATCTTTTTCCGTTCGAGTATTCTCACTCAGCGCATGCGTCGCGAAGGAGCCTGCTTATGAGCCGATTGGTGCTGCTCCGACATGGGGAGTCGCAATGGAATCTCGAAAACCGGTTCACCGGCTGGGTGGATGTGCCGCTGTCTCCCAAGGGCGAACAGGAGGCCAAGGAGGCGGGCAAGAAACTGATCGGAATGACATTCAACCGGGCGTTCTCATCCGTGTTGAAGCGCGCGATCGATACCTTGCGGATTGTGCTCGACGTGATCGGGCAGCCGGGGATTCCGATCGAACGAGATCAAGCGCTCAATGAGCGGATGTACGGCGACCTGCAGGGGTTGAATAAGGCCGAAACCGCTCAGAAGTACGGCGAGGCTCAGGTGAAGATCTGGCGCCGGAGTTTCGACGTGCCTCCGCCGGGCGGTGAGAGCCTCAAGGATACGGCCGAGCGGGTCTTACCCTATTACGAGAAGGCTATTCTGCCGTATCTCAAGGCGGGTGAAACGGTCCTCATCGCCGCGCATGGGAACAGCCTGCGGGCGCTCGTGATGCATCTCGACCAGCTCACCCAAGCCGAAGTGCTGGAGCTAAACATTCCAACGGGCGCCCCCCTCCTCTACGAATTCGACGCGGCAAACCGCGTCACCGGTCACAGATATCTGTAGGCTCCCCTCGGGCCGCGCGCTGTCTATTTACCGAGGTCGATCCCGTCGGTTGTCTCGCCGATTTCTCTGCTCGCGTCCAGATCGATGAGCAGCGCCATGAGCTGTTGGTGCTGGGACTCCGGCACAATCCCCTCGCCCTCGATCAGCCCGGCCGCTTCATTCAACACGGACACCTGAACTCCGCCGTCGGCGACAACCTCCGCATAACGGGCATGACGGTCTCGAAGGCCGGCTTCGAAGTCGGCCCGCTGGTCATCCGGCAGCGCCAGTTCGTCGGTCCAACCCTTCATGAGGCGTTGCAGCAGGGCGCCGAAGACGCGATCACGATTCTTGTTGCTCAACGTGGCGTCCAAGACCGACCAAGTCCAGAACAGATTGATGATGAGGACTTCCCGCGCGAGACCGGCCACTTGGGCGTCCGCAAGGTCGAGTCCATACTCATCGAGGGTCGCCCGAGAGAGCCCGTGCGGCATCGAGCCGTAGAGCGCGTCGGCAGCCTGTTCCGGTGTGGTCAATCCGGACATGAATTATCCTCTGGCTTCTCGGCAGGAAAGGATAGCGCAGCAGGGAGCAAGGGACAACTCCTTGGCAGGGCTATCCGCGCAGAAGGGTTGCTTGTCGCTCCGGGAGGCCTGTGATAGAGTCGCCAGGTCGCAACGCCTCATGACGATATCTTCCGGGAAGCGGCATCGGGTAAGGGAGTGTTCTGGATGACTCGTATGACAATCGGTTGCTGGTTGGCTGGTGCGTGCCTGAGCCTCGGTGTTATGGGGCCGCCGGCCTCCGCGATGGCCGATGAGCTCTCGAATCGATTCGGGTTCGGGACCGACGTCGGGTTTTGGAGCGGCACCACCGACGGGACGCGTTTCGCGATGAGTTTCAACGTCGACTATTATGTGGATCGGGCGTTCTCAATCGGAGGGATGACGGTCTTTACCCCGGCCGGCGATCTCACCAACATCGGCTTCGCGGCCACCGCGAAGTACCACTATCGAATGGACAAGGTGAACCTCGTGCCCTTTGCCGGGATCGGGCTCCTGCATTCGGATTTAGACAAGGGGACGGGGCCGGGACGCATCGATCGAAACGACACCAGCCACTGGATTCCCATCGGCATCTCCGCGGAATACCAGCTCACGCCCAAGCTCGCCCTGGCCAACACGCTGCTCTTCAACATTCACAGTATCGACCTCTCCCCCTCGGTCGAACGAGACACCACGAGCGTGACGCTGCTCTTCGGCTTCAGATTTGGGCCCTAGGTTTTCGCCGGGTCCGCTTTAGGTACAGGAAGTCGAGTCGTCGGTAGGACTGGTGCGCCCGGCAGGA
>FKKE01002296.1_pt1 | contig 25584 bp, 22 predicted proteins | sample 1106331 | NCBI WGS metagenome assembly FKKE01 (sample SAMEA3931202, study PRJEB13176) | freshwater metagenome | biome: Drinking water system; feature: drinking water; material: freshwater | place: China | collected 2013-02-06
AATTTTGAGATAGGTTCTAGTGTGCCAACAGGGGGATGTCGGCCTTGCGGTCGCGAAGCGGCGGTACCCGCAGGACGAACGTGTTGAGGCGGTGGAAGAGGTCCAGCCGAAACGTGCCTTCCGCGATCCGCCGGCTGAGATCGGCATTGGTCGCCGACACGACCCGCACATTGAGAGGGATCGCCTGCCGCGCCCCAAGCCGCTCGACGGACTGGGATTGCAGGACGCGGAGCAATTTGGGTTGGCTCGAAAGCGGCAAGTTCCCCAGTTCGTCGAGCAGGATCGTTCCCCCGTCCGCCGTCTCGAGCTTGCCCGGCTTGCTCTGCTCCGCGCCGGTGAAGGTTCCTCGCTCGTAGCCAAACAACTCCGACTCGACGAGGGTCTCCGGCAGCGCGCCGCAGTCGAGCGGGAGAAACGGCCCCAGATGGCGCGGACTCAACGAATGGATGAGGCGGGCGATCAGCTCTTTGCCCGTTCCGCTTTCCCCCGTGATCATCACCGGCACGTCGAAGGGAGCGATGCGTTTGATTTGCTCGCGCAGCGTTTCCATGGGCTCGCTGATGCCGATCAGGTTGCTGAGCGAAACGGACGAAACGGGCCGGGCCGAGTAAGACGCCATTTGTTCGGAGAGCTCTTGGAGCCGCAGGCAATTGCGCATGGCGATCTTCAGTTTCAACAGAGGGATCGGTTTGGTCAGATAGTCGAAGGCCCCGGCCATGACCGCCGCTTCGACGTCCTGTTGGGAGTTGTAGGCGCTGAGTACGATGACCCGATAGGGCCCCAGCTCCGGCAGGAGATGATCCTTGAGCAAGGACAAGCCGTGGGCGTCGGGAAGCCGGATGTCGAGCAACAAGAGATCCGGTTTGTGCTGCTGGAGCAGCTCTCGGGCGGAGGCCGCGGTGTCCGTGGAGACAGGCAAGTACCCCTGGTCTTGCGCGAAACGTTCCAGCATTTGGCGCACGAGAGGATCATCCTCGACGATCATGATCCGTTCGTTCGCCATACGCTTAGGCTTCGGCCGAGCCGCTGCCGCTCAGTCCGAATCTCCGGTGGTCAGGGAATACGGAACGGTGCGCAAGCACAGAGGCGCGCATCATACCATGCACGAGACCGTGGCAAGCAAGCGCCCGCCGGCCCGAGCGAATCGGCAGCTTAACTGTGAGGCGGGGCAGGAATGGTGCGGTCGCCCTGGCCCAAGGACGCCCGGCGTTCCTCGTGTTTCGCTTTGAAGGACGACAAGGTTGACAAGGTGTCGGCGGCATAGGTTTCGAAGACGCCCTGCGCGCGCAACGCCATGAATGCCGACGTGCCGACAAAGAGGACGGCGAGCAGCACGACGAAGCCCTGATTCATAACGAGCCAGTGCCGAACGGCGGCGGACAGACTCCGCGGCCGCCGGGTATGACGGGAATGCCGGTATCCACGCATGGGACCCTCCTTGGCCGACGCGAGGCAATGGGCGCTCACTGGAGATCATCGGCAGAAGGGGGCGGGAACTTAACGGGGGCGGTCAAGGCCGCGCGGACGGCGGCGGCCGTCCGCGCATCGAGGCCGGCCGCGGCGCGCAGCTCGTCGTCCGTGGCCTGCGCCAGACGATCGAGCGATTCGAAGGCTGCCAATAAGCGAGTCCGCCGCGCCGCGCCGATCCCGGCGATCCGGTCCAAGCGGGACGCCAGCAGGGTCTGGCCCCGCAGCTTGCGGTGATACGAGAGGGCGAAGCGATGGGCTTCGTCACGGATCCGCTGGAGGAGATGCGTGGCCGGCGAAGACGGCTTGAGGATGATCGGATTCTTGCGGCCCGGGAGAAACACCCGTTCCTCTTTGTCACCCCGCGCTTTGGCCAGCCCAAAAATGGGGAGGCCGGGGCTGCCGATTTGCCTGAGCCCGTCGAGTGCGGCGGTCAATTGTCCCAGCCCGCCGTCGATCAGGACGAGGTCCGGGCGGGGGAGGTTTTCCGCCTCTCCGTAGCGCCGGACGACCGCCTCGCGCAGGCTGGCAAAATCGTTGGCGCCCGTCACGCCGGTGATACGGAAGCGGCGATAGTCGGCCTTGTGCATCCGGCCGTCCTCCCACACGACGACCGACGCGACGGACTGGCCGCCCATCGTGTTGGAAATGTCGAAGCCTTCGATCCGGGCCGGCGCGCGGTCGAGGCGGAACAGGCGCGCCAGTTCGTCGCACGCGAGCCGGTCCGTGGCCTCGTTCCGCATATGCTCGGCCAACGCGGACGCTGCGTTCTCCTCGGCGAGCCGGACCAGTTGATGTTTCGCGCCGCGCTCCGGCGCGACGACGCGGACGGCGTCGCCGCGCTTCTCCGACAGCCACGTTTCGATCAACGCGGCGTCCTCCAGCGCGGTCGGGACGAGCAACTCCTTGGGGGGGCGGCCGTCTTTGTTGTAGAACTGCTCGATGGCCGCCCGGACCAGTTCTTCGTCCGTCGCGCCGGCCGTGTCGCGCCAGAAGAAGTCCCGCCGGCCGATCAGCAAGCCACCGCGCACGAACAAGAGTTGCAGGTCGGTCGCTGCCCCTCCGCCGGCGCCACGGCGTGCCAGGCCGATCACGTCCTGGTCGGCCGAGACGGTCTGGGTGATCCGTTGTTTCTCCAGGGTCCGCTCGATCTTGAACAGGCGGTCACGCAGCCTGGCCGCTTCTTCGTAGTCCTCGCGCGCCGCCGCCTGCTCCATCCTGTCGCGCAGATCGTCGAGCAGTTCCCGGTCGTGGCCCTCTAGAAATTGCCGAACCTGACGGACGATCCCGTGATACTCCTCGCTCGTCTGGTTGCCGATGCACGGTGCCAGGCACCGCTTGATCTCGAATTCCAGACAAGCCCTCTCGGCCTTCCCGTCGATCTCGATGTCGCAGGTCGCCAGCGGAAAAACCCGTCGGATCACCTTGAGGGTTTCGCGCAACGCGTTCGTCGGGACGTAGGGCCCGTAGTAGAGTGCCCCGTCTTTCTGCACTTTGCGGACGATCGTCAGGCGGGGAAAGGCATCTTTCACGGGCAGGCGCAGGTACGGATACTGCTTGTCGTCGCGGAGCACCACGTTGAACCGCGGCTTGTGGCGCTTAACCAAATTGCTTTCGAGGATCAGCGCCTCCAATTCAGATCGCGTGACAATCGTTTCGATGTCGGCAATCAACTCGACCATGACGGCGGTTTTCGGCGTATGGTCCGTCCCCTTGAGAAAATACGAACGCACGCGATCGGCCAGGGTCTGGGCCTTCCCGATGTAGAGGAGAGCGCCCGTTGCGTCCTTCATCAGGTAGACGCCGGGCTGCCGCGGCAGGCGGTCGAGCTTGGCTTGCAGGGAGACGGAGAGCGAGGGGGCCATGCGGAGAGTCTACGGCGCGGGCAGGTCCCAGGCAAGGGGCGGTGCCGTGCCGCTACCTAAGCCAAGGCGGCTCCCGGCGGTCGCTCGATCAGCTCCACCTCGTAGCCGTCCGGCGCGTCGATGAAGACAAACCGGCTGCCGGACGATGTTCGTGTCGGCCCGTCGGTGATCGGTACGCCCTTGGCGGCCAGGTGGGTGATTGCGCGATCCAGATTCTCGACCTCGAACGCCAAATGCACGAGGTCTGCTTGCACGGTCACGGGACCGCTGGGAGGGAACGAGCAGAGTTCGATCAACTCAGGGCTATTCGGCACGGCCAAGAAGGCCAGGTGCGACCCGCGCGGCGAGGTCTTGCGCTCCACGACCTCGAGGCCCAGGATGTCGGTATAGAACCGAATCGTCTCATCCATGTCGCTCACGCGCATCCGCGTGTGCAGAAGTTTTGTGACGCGCAGCGGCTGTTCCATACGGCACGCTTCCTCTTGTCCGGATTCGTTCACGAGGTTCGGGCCGGGCCGATTGTTTTCCGCAGCAGCAGTTCGGCGCTGCCGATCACGAGCAGGTCGGGAATCGGCCCGATTTCGCGATAGCCCTGTGCGGCATAAAACCGGCGGGCCGGTACGTTGAAATCCGAGACGCACACATAGAGGTTCTTGACGCGGTCGAACGCGATCGACTCCATCGCGGCCAGGAGGCGGGCGCCGATGCCTCTTCGGCGCCGAAGCGGGTCGACCACCAACAGTTCCAAATATTCGCCCAGAAGGACGCGAGGGCGCAGGACCGCGAAGCCCGCCGCCGTCCCCTCTTCTTCGAACAGGTAGGCCTCGCGGCCGGTCACGGGCCCCGACAACAGGCGTGCCCAGTCGTCGGCCCGATAGCCCAGCCGTCCCCACGGTTCCGAAGCCGCCAGCCAGGCGGTGACCGTCTCGCGATCTTCGTCGCGATACGGCCTAATGGAGTATGGGTGAGGCATGGGTGACACCGAGATCGCAGCGGTCCAGTAACGACGTGACCGTCAGAGGCTGGAGCCCCTTGGGCACGAGGACCCGCTCGTACAGGGCCTCGACCACGGCCTTGGTATGGCGGCCTTTCCCGTTGGCGTGAAAGACGAGGATGGCGCCGTTGCGTGTCCGCGGGGCGAGTTGCGCCAGCATGGCCTCTTTCGTCAGCGCGGGATCCGGATCGCCCGAAACGACGTTCCAGAGGATGAACCGAAGACCGAGGGCGCGAACCAGGCGGACCGTCATGTCGTCGAATTCGCCATACGGGGGGCGGAAGAGCGTGGTGACGAGGCCGAACTGCGTGCGCAGGAGATCGACGGCGTCCTGAATCTCCGCGCGCTGCCGGTCTTCGGGCAACAGCGGCAAGTGCGCGTGTACGTCGCCATGCGTGCCGAACTCGAAAAAAGGGATTGCCGTGAGACGGCGCAACTGGTCTTCGTGGCGAGCGGCCCAACGGCCGGAGACAAAAAAGGTGGCGGGGAGACGTTTCTCGATCAGGGTCTGGATCAAGGCCTCGTCATATCCCAATCCGGCCCGGACCGGACAGAGGTCGAAGGTCACGGCGACCGCCCGGCACGTGGCCGGACCCGATCGGATCACCTGCGCCGAGGCCTCGGCCGGCACAGCCAGGGTCAGGGCGAAGAGCCCCAGGCCGATCAGGGAGCCGCATGTCCGCGTGTCCCGCACGGCGGCTCACCGGGCCGCGCCTTGTCGGATGAGCACCGCGCCACGATGGCCTTTCGGCACGGCGAAAGAGCCGCCTTCGCCGGCCGTCGATCCGCGGATGACCGTCCGCTCCTGCTGGACGGTATAGCTGATCTCGTCTTCCCGTCCGAAGCACATGCTGGCCGATTGGTTCGGGTCGATCTTGGCCTCTTCTTCGTGCGCCCAGAACAGCGAAAATCCGCGCGAGCAGGTGATCTCGGACAGGTCTTCTTCGAGGAAGTAGACCCACACGGGTGCGAGACGGCGGTTGACCCACCGGACCTCGTCACCGATCCGAACGGTCAGGTCTTCCGGCGTGATCCCGGTTTCCGTGATCGTGATGTCGTGCACGGCGCCGGTCCGGCTGGCGGTCGGCAAAAAGGAGCAGCCGGCGAGGATGCCGAGCAGAACGACGGTCGTGCCGAAAGGGATGACGCGGCGCATCTATTTCAAGATCAACACGGCGTGAGCGGCCAGGGTCGCCAAGGGGCCGGGGTAGAGGCCGAACAGAATCACCCCGCCCAACGTGGAAGCCAGCACGACGGCCATGATCGGCGAAGGGGCCAGGCGCGGGATCGGCGCCGCCATGTGGTCGGGGTCGCGCATGTACATCACCATGACCACCCGCAGGTAGTAGTAGGCGGACACGACGGCGAAGAGCAGGGCGACGACGGCCAACCAGGCGAGCCCAGCCTCCACCGCGGCCGAGAACAAGTAGAATTTTCCGATGAACCCGGCCGTCGGGGGAATCCCGGCCAGCGACACCATGAACACGAGCATGAGGAAAGCGACGACCGGTTGCCGCTTGGCCAGCCCGGTGAAGTCGTCGATCGTCTCGCCTTCCAGCACACCCTTGCGCAGCAGCCCGACCACGGCGAAGGCGCCGAGCGTCATAAAGGCGTAGATCGTCAAGTAGAGCATCATGCTGGACAACCCGCGGGCCCGCACGGCCTCGGGCACGCCGGGCATGCCGGCCACCACGACGCCGATCAGGGCATAGCCGGCATGCGCGATGCTGGAGTAGGCCAGCATGCGTTTGATGTTCGTCTGGACGATGGCGACGAGATTGCCGAGAGCGAGCGTCGCCACGCAGATGGCGAGGACGAGCAGGTACCAGTCGCCCTTGAAGCCGCCCAGCCCGTCCAGGAACACGCGCACGAACGCCCCAAAGCTCGCGGCTTTGGATGCCACGGCCATGAAAGCGGTGACCGACGTCGGCGAGCCTTCGTACACGTCCGGCGTCCACATGTGGAAGGGCACCGCGGCAATCTTGAACCCAAATCCGACCGTCAAGAGCAAGACGCCCAGGAGCAAGCCGGGGTTCCCCAATCCTTGATCGTGCGTGGCCAGCGCGATGGCCGAGAGCCGCGTACTGCCGGTTACGCCGAAAATCAGCGAAATGCCGTACAGGAGCAGGCCGGAGGAAAAGGCGCCGAGCACGAAATACTTGGCCGAGGCTTCTACCGACCGTCCATCCGCCCGCTTGATCCCGGCCAGCACGTACAGCGACAAGGACATGAGTTCCATGCCCAAGTAGATGGTCAGGAGATCTGCACCGGAGACCATGACCATCATGCCCACGAGCGAGAGCAGGAGGAATCCATAATATTCGGCGAGATGGATGCGTTCTTCCTTAAGGTAGGCCAAGGACAGCAAGATCGTCAGCCCGCTGACGACGTAAAGGAGGAGCTTCCAAAAGCCCGCATAGGGATCGAGTACGACCAGGTCGCTGAAAGCCGTCTGCCGCTCGGCCATGTGGGTCGCCGTGACGCCGAAGGAGACGGCCAAGGCCCCGATGCTCATCCAGGCCAGCCAGTGTTTGCACGTGGCCGGCGTGACGGGATCGAGCGTCAAGACCAGGCACGCCGCGGCCGTGATCACGAGTTCCGGCAAAATCGCGAGGAGGTCGGCCAGGGGCAGCGTCATTGTGGACTCCGGGCGAGAAGCGGCGGCGGCATCTGGGGCGGGGCCTCAAGGGCGTGGCGCTCGATCGCATCAGGTCCGGGCGCGCGGTGCGCCAGGGCCGATGCCTCGGGGCCGTCGCCTTCGAGAATATGCGTGACGCTGGCATGCATCGGCTTCAGGAGTGGATTGGGAAACAGCCCGATCCAGAACACGAGGACGACAAGAGGGATCAGGAGGCCCATCTCCCGCGGGGTCACGTCGCGCAAGTGCGAGGCATGCGCCGGGGGCCCGCCGAAGACCACGCGCTGGACCATCCACAATATGTAGGCCGCGGCCAGGATGATGCCGAGCGCGGCCGCCGCCGCCGCGTATTTGCTCCAGGAAAAGGTCCCCGCCAGCACGAGAAATTCTCCGACGAAGCTGTTGGTGCCCGGCAGACCCAGCGACGACAAGGCGAAGATGACGAGGCACGTCGCGTACCGCGGCATGGGGCCGGCCAGCCCCGCGTTGTCGGCGATCAACCGGCTGTGGGTCCGCTCGTAAATGATGCCGACGCACAAGAAGAGCGCACCGGTCGTGATGCCGTGATTGATCATCTGCATGATTGCGCCTTCGATCCCTTCGTCCGTCAAGACGAAGATGCCGAGCGTGACGAACCCCATGTGGCTCACGCTGGAATAGGCGATGAGTTTCTTCAGATCGGTCTGCGCCAGAGCCATGTAGGCCCCATACAGGATCGCGATGAGCGACAAGGCGATCATCGCGGGGGCGAAAGCCGCGGTCGCGTCGGGAAGCACCGGCAAGGTGAACCGCAGGAAGCCGTAGGCGCCCATCTTGAGCAGGACGCTGGCCAGGATGACGCTGCCGGCCGTCGGCGCCTCCACGTGGGCGTCGGGCAGCCAGGTGTGGAAGGGAAACATCGGCACCTTCACGGCGAAGGCGGCGAAGAAGGCCCAGAAGAGCCACGTTTGCAGGCCGACCGGATAGTCCGTCTGGCTGATTTTCAGAATGTCGAAGGTGTGCCCGCCGTTGAAATACAGCGCCAGGATGGCGACCAAGAGGAGCACGCTGCCGAGCAGCGTGTAGAGGAAGAACTTGATCGCGGCATAGACGCGGTTCGGCCCGCCCCAGACGCCGATCAGCAGGTACATGGGAATCAGCATGGCTTCCCAGAAGATGTAGAACAGCACGAAATCGAGCGCGGCGAAGACCCCGATCATGGCCGTTTCCATAACCAGGATCGTGGCCAGGAACAGGCGCACGCGGGATTCGATGGCCCGCCAGGAGACGAGGAGGCAGAAAGGCGTGAGGAACGTCGTCAGGAGGATCATCGGCAGGCTGATGCCGTCTATCCCCAGGTCGTAATGGATGGGCGGGCTGGCGATCCAGCGGGCATGTTCGGTGAACTGCATCGCTTCCGTCGCCGGGTCGAACAAGAACCAGAGGGGCAGCGAGAGCGCGAACTCGACCAAGGCAACGCCCAGCGCCACCCACCGGGCGGCCCGATCGGTAAGGATGGCGAGCGCCATCGCGCCGGCCAGCGGCAGGAAGATCAAGCAGGTCAACCAGGGAACATCCGCCATACGCCCCCGCTCAGAACAACAACCACACGGTCAAGATCGCCGCTGCGCCGAGCGTCATGCCCAGCGCGTAATGCTGCGTCTGGCCGCTCTGGAAGAAACGCAAGACCAAGCCGAGCCAGCCGACGCGCGTGGCCACCCCATTCACCGCCGCGTCGATCGTCTTGACGTCCACGAACCGCCACAGCCGGTCGGCCAAGGCGACGGTGGGCCGCACGAAGAGCCGGTCATAGGCCTCGTCCACATACCACTTGTTGAGGGACAGCCGATAGAGCCCCTGCCACTGCCCAGCCAGACGGTCGGGGAGGGCGGGATTCATGACGTACAGGTAATAGGCCGTACCGATACCCGCGAGGCCCAGCAGCGTGGCTGCGGCCATGATGCCGTAGGCAGCAGCCCCATGGTGTCCTCCGGCTCCTTCTCCCCCTGGAAAGACCGGAGCCAGGAAGCCGGGGATGCCGAGATAGCCGGCGGCCACGGCCAGGACGGCCAGGGCCATCAGCGGCACCGTGACGGTTTTGGACGGTTCGTGGATGTGCCCCGCATGGTGGGGATCGACCCGTGACGTTCCCCAAAAGGTTACGAAGACCAGGCGGAAACTATAGAAGGCGGTCAGGTAGGCCGTCAGCAGGCCGAACACCGCCAGCCATTGGCCCAAGGGGCCTGCCGACCAGGCCGAGACGAGAATCTCGTCCTTGCTGAAAAAGCCCGCGGTCAAGGGGAAACCGGCCAGCGCCAGCGAGCCGACGACGAAGGTCCAGTAGGTCACGGGCATCTTGTCTTTCAACCCGCCCATGTGGCGCATGTCCTGCTCGTGATGCAGCGCGAGGATCACGGATCCGCAGCCCAGAAACAGCAGCGCCTTGAACGCCCCGTGCGTCAACAGATGGTACATGCCGGCCCCGTAGGCGCCGAGCCCGCAGGCCATGACCATGTAGCCGAGCTGGCTCACGGTGGAGTAGGCCACGACCCGTTTGATGTCGGTTTGGGTCAGGGCGATCGTGGCGCCCAGCACCATTGTGAGCCCGCCGATCACCGCGACGACGGCCAAAGCGGTGGGCGCCAAGTCGTAGATCGGCGCCAGCCGGGCGACCATGAAGACCCCCGCCGTCACCATCGTTGCCGCATGAATCAGAGCGGAGATCGGCGTGGGCCCTTCCATGGCGTCGGGCAGCCAAACGTGGAGCGGCACTTGCGCGGATTTGCCGATGGCGCCCACGAACAAGAGGAGGCAGGCCAAGGTCAGGGTATGGATCTGCAAGGTGCCGCCGAACAATCGGAGGAGATTGGTCGCGTCGTGCGCGTGCGTGCTGGCCTGAGCAAAGACGGTCTGGTAGTCCAGCGAACCCACCATGAACCAGATCAAGAAGACGCCGAGGATAAAACCGAAGTCGCCGACCCGGTTTACGACGAAGGCCTTGGTCGCCGCGTCGCAGGCGGACTTGCGGTCGTACCAATGGCCGATCAAGAGGTACGAACAGAGGCCGACCGCCTCCCAGAACACGAACAGTTGCAGGAGGTTGTCGGCCATGACGAGCATCAGCATGGAAAAGGTGAAGAGGGCGATGTAGGCGAAGAAACGCGCGTAGCCCTTTTCCCCGTGCATGTAGCCGATCGTATAGATGTGCACGAGCGAAGAAACGGTCGTGACGAGGAGCAACATGACGACCGTGAGCCGGTCGATATAGAAGCCGATGTTCACGGTCATATAGCCGGATGACAGCCAGGTGTAGAGCGGCACCCGGATCGGCTCGCCGCCGGCCACCTGCGAGAAGGCGACCAGCGAGAGCAGAAACGATCCGATGACCGCCGGCACGGCGACCCAATGGGCGCGGTCCTTCAGCCAGTGGCCGCCCAGGCCCACGATCAGGAAGGCCAGGAACGGCAGCAGGGGAATCAGCGCGTAGAGCATCGCGTGGCTATCGCCTCACCATTTCAATAAGTGAAATTCGTCCACGTTGATCGTCGATTTCTGACGATATAGGGCGATGATGATGGCCAGCCCGACGGCCACCTCCGCCGCCGCGACGGTCAGCGCGAAGAAGACGAAGACCTGGCCGGCGACGTGCTGGAAATGATGCGAAAAGGCGACGAAGTTGATGTTCGTCGCGTTCAGCATCAGCTCCACGGAGAGCAGGATGATGATGATGTTGCGGCGGATCAGCACGCCGGCCACGCCGATCAGGAAGACAATCGCGCTCAGGATCACGTAATAGGACACAGGAATCACGGTCGGGCCTCACGCTTCATGATCGCCGAGGTTCTTTTTCGCCAGGATGATCGCCCCGATCATCGCCACGAGCAGGATCAGCGAGGCGACCTCGAAGGGGAATAGGTACGTCGAGTACAGCACTTCGCCGATGGTCTCGGTATTGCCGGTCTCCGTCGCCGCCGCCTCGATCCGGTTGCCGCCGCTCGCTGCGGCGAACGTGCGGCGGAACGCCAGCAACAGCACCTCGGTCAGGATCGTACCGACCAGCAGGGCCCCCAGCGGCATTTGGGAATGGTAGCGGTCCTCGCGTTTGACGTTGAGCAACATGACGACGAAAAGGTACAGCACCAGGATGGCGCCGGCGTACACGATGATCTGGACCGCCGCCAGGAACTCCGCGCGCAGCGTGACATAAAGGCCGGCCACGTGGAAAAACATGATCAGCAGCGCGATGGCGCTGTAGATGGGGTTGCGCAGCACGACCACGGCGGCGGATGTCGCCACGATCATGCCGGCAAAATAGAAAAAGAAGAACTGCGCCAACCGATCACTCCCTCTCGCCTGGCTTCAGGTCTCGGCACACGTGCCGGGCGAGAGGGCGAGGGCACTCGCGCTGGCAGGGTGGTGCTCGGGGCGACCCAGCCGCCCGCTACGTCTCTTTCGGCGGCACGGACTGGAACGCTACATTGAAAAAGGCGACGTTCGGGTGCTGGAACTCCAGCCGTTTCTCCCGGACCGGGAAAGACCGATCGCCGATGGCCAGCAACTGTTGCTTGTTCAGCCGGAGTTGCCGCTTGTCGTAGACGGCCCATTCGAATTCCCGCGTCATGCCCAGCGCGTCGACCGGGCAGGCGTCGACGCAGAGCCCGCAGAAGAGGCACCGCGTCATGTCCATGTAGTACTCCTTCGAGTACCGCTTGGTCGGCTGTCCCGGCACTTCGGCGCTCACGACCTTGATGACGCGCGAGGGGCAGGCCGCCTCGCACAGGTCGCACCCGACGCATTTTTCCGTTCCGTCGTCGTAGCGCAGGAGCGCCAACATGCCGCGGTAGGAGTCCGGTAGCGTCCGCTTTTCGTGCGGGTATTGGAGCGTGATCGGTTTGTATCGCAGCAAATGCTTGAGCGTGGCCTTCATCCCCACGAGAATCTCGTAGAAGACGATGGTCTTGATCCAGGCTTTGAACCGAGCGGCGTACGAACCGTCCGTCTGCGCCATACGTCCGTCCTTAGCGACCGGTCTCCGGCGGTTACCGTGGGAACAAATAGGCCGCGATCGACGTGACCAGGATATTGCCCAGCGCGATCGGCAGCATGACCTTCCAGCCGAACCGCATGAGCTGGTCGTACCGCAGCCGCGGGAGCGTCGCCCGCAGCCAGAAAAACAGGAACAGGAAGAAATAGACCTTGAGCGTGAACCACACGACGCCCTCGGCCCAGGCCAGTCCGTCCAGCCCCGCCATTTCCATGAGCGTCCCGGGATAAGGCGCGTTCCAGCCGCCGAGGAAGAGCGCCGCGGCGATGCAAGACACGAGGATCATGTTGGCGTATTCGGCCAGGAAGAAGAACGCGAACCGCATGCCGCTGTATTCCGTGAAGAATCCGGCGACCAATTCGCTCTCGGCTTCGGGCAGGTCGAAGGGCACCCGGTTCGTCTCGGCGACGGCGGAGATCACGTAGACCACGAAGGCGAAAATTTGCGGGAAGGGGAAGGCGAAGGCGTACCAGTGCCAGAACCCGCCGGCCTGCGCCTCGGTGATCTTCACCAGGCTGAGGGAACCGGCGAGCAGCAGCACGCCGACGATCGCCAGCCCGATGTTCAGTTCGTAACTGATGACCTGCGCCGCGGAGCGCAGGCCGCCGAGCAGCGAGTATTTGCTGTTCGACGCCCATCCGCCCAAGATGACGCCGTACGCGCCGATCGACGTGAAGGCCAAGATATAGAGGATGCCGACGTTGATATCGCTGATCACGAAGGGTTGGAACTGGATGCCGAATACTTCCACGGTCCGGTTCGGGCCGAAGGGAATGACCGCGAAGCCGATGAAAGCCGGGACAAGACAGAGAATCGGCGCCAGACTGAAGAGAATCTTGTTCGCCCCCGCCGGGACGATGTCCTCCTTGAAAAACAGCTTGAGGCCGTCGGCGATCGGCTGGAGGATCCCGTAGGGCCCGACTTCCATCGGACCCATACGGTCCTGCATCCATCCGAGCACCTTGCGTTCCGCCAGGGTGAGGATCATGACGGTGAGGAGGACGATGCCCAGGACAACGCCGATTTGCGCCAGGGAAAACGCCAGTTTGATGCCGAGTTCAGCCACGGGACACTCTCCTTCGACTCATGACGAGACAGCCGCCTGCGACACGGGTTCTACCTGGACCGTCGTAAACTTGCAAGAGGGCACGCCGGTCTTCCGGTCGACCGAGACGTCCAGCAGCCGCCGGGCCTCCTGGTCGAAATGTTCGGGGAATTTGGCCAGGCCTTCGGGGATGCGTTCCAGGATCTTCACGGTCGTCTGCAGCGTGCCCCGCTCGTTCGAAATACGGACGGCGGCGCCGTCGGCGACGCCCAGCCGAGCGGCATCCGCCGGATTGATCGCCAGCGAGCCGGAGGCCTGAATCTGCAGGAGGCCCTTGGCCTTCGTCGAGTACTTGCCGGAGTGGAATAGGCTCTGCCCCATCACGAGGGTGACGGCCCCGGCCGTCCGCGCGGGAGACCGGCGTTCGGCCGGCGAAAGGTGCAGGCGGTCTGCGAGGCCCTCCTTATAGCCTTCGCGTAGATAGCGGTCGAGCGCCTCCGTCGAGACCCGGGCCGCCGCCGGCGTGGGGCCGATGAGTCCGTAGCCCGGCACCAGCGCGGCGATCTCTTTTGAAATCTCCTTGGCGTCGCCGTATTCGATCGGCGCGCCCAGGAGGACCGACAGGGCGGAGAGGATTTCCCAATCCGGGCGCCCGTCCCCCAGCGGTTCGACGGCCTGGCGCACCGGCTGCACGAACCCTTCCGTGTTGGTGAAGGTGCCGTTCTTCTCGACGGACGCGGCGGCGGGGAGTACGACGTGGGCGGCCTGCGCGGTCTCGGTCAGGAACAGTTCCTGACAGACCAGGAAGTCCAGTTTCTGTAGGGCTTCGTCCGCGCGCGCCGCCGGTGGCAGCGAAGCAACGGGATTTTCTCCGACGACGAACAGCGCTTTGACCTGCCCGGCTCGGGCTTCTTCCAGAATCTCCATCAAGGAACGCCCCGGCCCCGTCGGCACCTCTTCTTTCCACTGGGCTGCAAGCTTGGCGCGGGCGGTCTGATCCGCCACGTCGGCTCCGCCCGGGAGGTACCAGGCGGTGGCGCCCATGTCGATCGCGCCCTGATCGTTGTTTTCTTCCGCCAGAGGGGCGAGGCCGCAGCCGGGCCGGCCCAGGTGGCCGGTCAGGATCAAGAGGTCCAGCAGCGTCACAGTCAATTCCGAGCCGCCCGGCGCCCGCAGGACTTCCGGCCCGACGACGATCGCCGCGCGTTCCGGCTTCGCGAAGGCCCGCGCCGCCGCCTTGAGCGCGTCGGCCGTCGCGCCGCCGGCTTGTTCCAGCGTCGCCCAGTCCACGGTCCTGGTCGCTTCCGTGACGGCCTGCACGAAGGCCGGCGCGCGTCCGGCCGTGTCGGGAGCGACGAGCCCTTCCTCCACCACCGCCTTCGTCAGTCCCAGCACCAGCGGCTTGAAGCGGCCGGGACCGGCGACGAAATGATGCGCCGACAGGTTCGCGATGTTGCTGATCGTCGAGACGGCCGGCACGAGCGATTCGATCGTCACGAGGGCGGCCCGGCGTTTCTTGACCGCCTCCTTGATCTTGAGCCCGGTGATGGGGTTCGTCTCGGTGACGTTCGTGCCGACGAGCAGCAGGGCCTCGGCGGCGGCGAGGTCTTCGAAGGTCACCGTCCACCGGTGCGTGCCCTGGACGGCGCGCAGCGCGCGTACGGCGTTGACGTGGCCGTAGCGGGCGCTGCTGTCCAGCTTGTTCGTGCCGATCACCTGGCGCATGAAGCGTTGGAAGACGTAGAGGTCTTCGTTCGTGCAGCGGGAGGCGATCAGGCCCGCGAAGGCCTGCGGGCCGTGCTGCGTCTTGATCCGCATGACGGCCTCGGCGACGGTTTCCAGCGCCTCTTCCCACGTCGCCGGCGCCAGGACGCCGTGTTTGCGGACCAGGGGAGTCGTGAGGCGGTCGGCGTGGACGGGCGCATGGTAGCCGAAGTAGCCGCGGGCGCAGAGGTCGCCGTTGTTCCGGCCGCTGCCCTGCGCCGAGTTGACTTCGATGAGGCGGTTCTCCTTGGTCTGGATCGTGATCCGGCAGCCGTCGCCGCAGTAGCCGCAAATCGTGTCCGCGCGCTTCAGCATCCAGGGCCGGTAGTCGTACATGGACAGGCGCGAGGTGATGGCGCCGACCGGGCAGATTTGGATGCAGCCGCCGCAAAACTCGCAGTCCAGTTCGTGCGACGTGAAGTGCTTGATCTCCGTCATGGTACCGCGGCCGACCGGCGCCAGGGCCTTCACGTCCAAGACCTCGTCGCAGTACCGGACGCAGCGGAGGCACTGCACGCAGCGGTTCATCTGCTTTTCGATGAGCGGGCTGAAATACTCCTTCTGGAAGACCCGCTTGACCTCGACGAACCGGCTGGTCGTCGGCGTGTATTCGTGCGAGAAGTCTTGGAGGTCGCAGCGGCCGCCCTGGTCGCACACGGGGCAGTCCAGCGGGTGGTTCGCGAGGATGAATTCCAGCACCGACTTGTGCGCCTCGTTCACGACGGTCGTCGCCGTGCGCACGACCATGCCCTCCGCCACGGGCGTGCTGCAGGCCGTCTGGAGCTTGGGGATCTTTTCGACCTCGACGAGGCACATGCGGCAGTTGGCGTCCGGCTTGAGCTTGGGGTGATAGCAGAAATGCGGGATCATGACGCCGGCCTGGCGCGCCGCTTCGATGACGAGCGTGCCCTTCGGCACCGTCACGGATTGCCCGTCGATCGTCAGTTTGACCGTCTCGCTCGCGGAGGTCGGCGTCATGGGTGCGTCAGTGCCGTGCGGCCGCCATCGGGAGTTCCCGTTCGCGCTGCCGCTCGGCTTGCCGAATCAGGTCTTCGTACTCGTGTCGCCAGTATTTGATCGTGCTTTGGATCGGCGCGACCTCCGCGTCCCCGAAGGCGCAGACGGTGCGGCCGGCGATGTTTTGGCACAACTGCAACAGGGTTTCAAGGTCCTCCGGGCGGCCCTGTTTCTGGTGAATCCGCCGCAGCGTTTGGACCAGCCAGGAGCTGCCTTCCCGGCAGGGGCTGCACTTGCCGCAGGATTCGTGATGGAAAAATTCCATCAGTCGCAACGCGGCCCAGACCATGTCCGTCCCCTCCTCCATCACGGTGACGCCGCCTGAGCCCAGCATGGAGCCGGCCTGCGCGACGGACTCGAAGTCGAGCTTCACGTCCAGATGGGTGGGGGTGAGAAAGGGCGCCGAGGCGCCGCCGGGAATGAAGGCCTTCAGCGGCTTGTCGCCGCGCATACCGCCGGCCTGCTCGAAGATCAGCTCGCGCGCCGTAATACCCATCGGCACTTCGTAGTTCCCCGGCCGTTTCACGTGGCCGCTCACGCAAAAGATCCTGGTCCCGGTGCTCTTGGGCGGCGAGCCGAGGGAGGCGAACCATTCGGGCCCCCGATTCACGATGTGGGGCAGGTTGGCCAGGGTCTCCACGTTGTTGATGACCGTGGGCTTGCCGTAGAGGCCGGCGACGGCCGGGAACGGCGGCTTGACCCGCGGGAGGCCGCGCTTGCCTTCCAGCGATTCCAGCAGGGCGGTTTCCTCGCCGCAGATGTAGGCGCCGGCGCCCCGGTGGACCCAGATGTCGATCGTCTTGCCGGAGCCCAGGACGTTCGCGCCGACGTAGCCGGCCGCGCGGGCTTCCGCGAGGGCCCGCTCCAGAATTTTCGCGCCGAGGACGAATTCGCCGCGGATGTAGATGTAGGCGCTCTCCGCGCCGATCGCGTAACAGGCGATGGTAATGCCTTCGATCACCTGGTGCGGGTCCCGCTCCATGAGCTGGCGGTCCTTGAAAGTGCCCGGCTCGCTCTCGTCCGCGTTGCAGCAGAGGTACTTGGGGCCGACATAGTCCTTCGGCAGGAAGCCCCACTTCACCCCGGTGGGAAAACCGGCGCCGCCGCGCCCCCGAAGGCCGGATTTGATGACCATCGTCGTGACGTCGGCCGGCGCGACCTTGCCGAGCACCTTCTTCAAGGCCTGGTAGCCGCCGGTCCGCTCGTAGTCCGCCAGCGAGCCGGTGTAGCCCGGCTGCTGCATGTTCTTCAAAAGGACTGGTTCGTGCTTGGCCATAGTGTTCAGCGTGAAAAGTGAAAAGTAAAAAGTAAAAAGTCGGGAGAAACGCCTTCCCGCACGTCTAACCTCTCGCCTTTCACTTTTTACTTCCTCGTCGGTTCCGGCCACATGAAGGGCCCGCTTTTGAGCGGGGACGTCCCATCTCGTTTCAGGTCGGCCAGAATCCGCGCGACTTTCTCTTCCGTCAACCGTTCGTAATAGTCGTCGTTGATCTGCATCATCGGCCCGGTGCCGCAGGCGCCCAGGCATTCCACCTTGCTCAAGGTGAACAGGCCGTCCGCAGTCGTGCCGCCCGGCTTGACGCCCAATTGCCTGCCCAGCCACTCGATGAGCGGATCGGAGCCGACGAGCCCGCACATGAGAGATTTGCAGACCTGGATGTGGAACTTCCCCACCGGCTTGAGGTTGAGCATCGTGTAGAAGGTGACCGTCTCGTAGACCTGCGGCGGGGTGAGCTTCAGGATGCCCGCGATCTCCTTCATCGCCGCTTCGGTGACGTACCCCTGCTCGCGCTGGGCCAGGTAAAGCAGCGGCAGCAGCGCCGACCGCTTCACCGGGTATCGGCTCAAAATCCGCTCGATCTCGTCTTTGTACGTTTCTTTTAACATGCCCCCACGCACTCCATGAGCAGCGATGGCCGGGGTGCCCCGAACTGCGCGCATCGACCGAGCACATTCCGATCGTGCGCGGTCTGCGAGCGCAGGGGCATCCCGGCGGCGCTGCTCATCGATCGCATTCTCCCATCACGATGTCGTAAGTGCCGAAGATCGTGATGATGTCCGAGATCAGGTAGCCCCGCGCCATGTGGTCGAACGCCCCCATGTGGATGAAGGACGGGGCACGAATCTTCAGCCGGTAGGGCCTGGGGCTCCCGTCGCTGATCACAAAAAAGCCCAGTTCCCCCTTGGGCGCTTCCGTCGCGCAGTAGGTCTCGCCCTTCGGCGGCTTAAAGCCCTGCGTGAAGATGATGAAGTGGTGGATCAACGACTCCATGTCCCGCATGACGTGGGCCTTGGGCGGCGGGATGATCTTGGGCGCGTCCGCCATGATCGGCCCCTCCGGCATCTGCGCCAGACATTGCTGGATGATGCGCGCGCTTTGCCGCATCTCTTCCATTCGAATCCAGTAGCGGTCGTAGGTGTCGCCGTGTTTGCCGATCGGCACCTCCCAGTCCACCTTGTCGTACACGCCGTAGGGCTCGTACTTGCGCACGTCGTAAGCCACGCCCGATCCGCGCAGGACGGGGCCGGTCAGGCCGAAGTTGATGGCGTCTTCGGCCGAGATCACCGCCACGTTTTTGGTGCGGCCGATCCAGATGCGGTTGTTCGCCAGCAGTTCGTCGTATTCGGCGATGTGGGCGGGGAAGGTCTCCAGAAAGGCCGTGAGCCGCGCGACCAGATCCGGGGTGAAGTCCGCGTCCACGCCGCCGATGCGATAGTAGTTGAGCGTGAGCCGGGCGCCGCAGAGCTTCTCGAACATGTCGAGCAGGACTTCCCGCTCCCGGAAGGTCCAGAAGAAGACCGTCATGGCGCCGATGTCGAGCGCCTGCGTGCCGAGCCAGAAGAGGTGGCCGATGATCCGCTGCATCTCCGCGACGATCGTGCGGATGTACTCGGCCCGCGGGGGCACCGTGAGCATGAGCAACTTTTCGATCGTCCGCACGTAGGCGTAATTGTTCGTCATCGAGCAGACGTAATCCAGCCGGTCCGTGTGCGGAATGACCTGCATATAGTGCAGGCCCTCGGCGAGTTTTTCGACGCCGCGGTGGAGGTAGCCCAAATCCGGGGTCGCCTTGACGATCCGCTCGCCGTCCAGCTCCAGCACGACGCGCAGCACGCCGTGGGTGCTGGGGTGCTGCGGCCCCATGTTCAGCAGCAGCTCCTCGGTCCGGCGCGAGCCGCTCGGGGTCGGTTCGTTACGGAACGCCTGCTTCTCGGCCTCGGAAACTTCTCCGTCGGTGTCGGCCGATGGCGGTTCGTCGAGCCGGGGGATGAATTCGAATGTCCCGCGCCAGCCCCGCCCTTCCGTGGGGAAGTCCTTCCGCAGGGGGTACCCCTCGTCGTAGTCCTCCGGCATGAGGATGCGGCGCAAGTCCGGGTGGCCGCTGAACCGGATGCCCATGAGATCGTAGACCTCGCGCTCCATGAAGTTCGCGCCCTGCCACAGGCCGGTCACGGAGGGGACTACGGGATGGTCTTCCGTGACGCGCGTGTTCACGCGGATGCGCCGGCGGTGCGGCAGCGACAGGAGTTGGTAGATCACCTCGAACCGTTCGGGGTCTTCGGGATAGTCGGCGGAGCAGATGTCGGTGATGTGGTCGAACAAGGCCGCGGGATCGTCGTGCAGAAACCGCGCGACCTCAATGATCCGATCGGCCTTCACCCGGACGGCCAACTCCTGGCGAGCCTGATCCTCGTGGACGGACAGCACCGCCTCGGGGAACTGCGTCTTCAGTCTTTCCAGGATCGGGTGCATATACAACTCAGGCTATAGGCAATTGGTAAAGAGGCTTTATAGCCCCTCGCCTATTTTACAAACACTTTCTCCCGCTGAATCTTTTCCTGCAGCTTGAGCAGGCCGTCGAGGAGGGCCTCGGGTCGCGGCGGACAGCCCGGGATATACACGTCCACCGGCACGATCTGGTCCACCCCCTGGACAACGCTGTAGCTGTTGTAGTGATTCCCCGACGTGGCGCAAGAACCCATCGAGATGACGTACCGGGGTTCCGGCATCTGGTCGTAGATGCGGCGAATCACCTCGGCCATCTTGCGCGTCACCGTGCCGGCCACAATCATGAGATCCGCTTGCCGGGGCGAGGCGCGAAACACGCCCGCGCCGAACCGGTCGATGTCATACCGGGACGACACCGAGGCGATCATCTCGATCGCGCAGCAGGCGAGCCCGAAGGTCATCGGCCACAGCGCCGATTTCCTGGCCCACCCGACGAGCAAGTCCAGGTTCGTCGTGACGACATTGGCCTCCAACTGCCGATCAAACAAACCCATGAAAACTCCGTAAGGGGTGAGGCGTGAGGAGTAAGGGGTGGGCAAGAATAGACGAAATTTCTGTGTTCCCGCTGTCTCTCCTCGTGCCCGGCTCACTCCACCTTCTGCTACTGAATGCGGCTGAAGGTCCCATGTGTCGAGGTCGACTGCGCGCGTCCAACGAGGCCCTTCTGAGGGCGCGCGTTGCGCGAGCAAAGAGCTCGGCACAAGGGACCTTCACTCCCATTCAAGCGCCCCTTTTTTCCACGCATACCAAAACCCCACCACCAGAATCGCGATAAACACCGCCATCTCGACGAGTCCCAGCAGGCCGAGCTTGTGAAAGGCCACCGCCCAGGGGAACAGGAACACGATCTCGATGTCAAAAATGACGAACAGCATCGCGATGATATAGTACCGCATCGGGAACTGGACCCTCGCGTCCATGAAGAGCGGGCTGCCGCTTTCGTACGGCGCCAGTTTGGCGCGATAGGGTTTGTTGGGCCGGACCACCCAGCCGGCGAGCAGCGAGACCAGGCCGAACGCGAGCGCGATCGCGATGAAGACCAAAATCGGCAGATAATTCAGCGGAACGTCTTCGGTGCTCATGGCATGTCCGATGATGGGCAATGGGCTATGGGCGATAGGCGATGGACAGGAGGAGAGGGCTCTTCCATAGCCTCTGGTTCGACAGGCTTACCGCTCGACTCGACTGCCTTCGTCCCGAGCTCAGGCCGAGGGGAGCTCGTCGCAGGCTGAGCAGGGTCGAAGGGTCGCCTCGTGCCTCTAGCCTGGGTCGGTGTGAGCGCTGAGCCGAAAAACGGCCTGAACCGCAGGCCGTCCAGCGTCGGTTCCGGGATGCCCTTGTGTTGAATGAGAATCTTGAACGTCCGCCCCATACCCTCGGGCCGAAGCAACTGAATGATCGCCTGAAACTCGCGTGACCCCGGCTCCCACCGATCCAGCTCCTGCTCGATCCCCAGACTCATCAGCAAGCTCATCTGGTTGGTGAAGCCCGTCACGGCCAGCCCCGCCTCCTCGCCGGCTGCCGCCAGGGCTGAAAAGTCGACGTGGGCGGTCAAATCTTGTAAGCCCACCGCGTGATAGGGATCTTCCGAGAGCATCTGGTTGCAATAGCCCAAGAGCGTCCCGTTGCGCCGCTCCGGGCCGAACAAGTCCTGCGCGGTGTGGCCATAGTCGATCGTCAGCACGACGCCCTTGGCTAGGGCCTGGGCGACCTGCTTCATCCACGTGAGCGCCTGGAGATTGATGTCCGCGGTCTGCCCCTCGGTCAGGGTGATGCCCAGATCCGACAGGCGTTGGAGATAGGCTCGAAGCGCGGGGTTGACCAGCGGAATCGTCTGCTCCACGAAACGTCCGTCTCGGAAGGTCACGGTCAATTCGTGGGCGGCTCCGTCGATGATGCGAATCCGATGCACCGGAAACGCGTCCACCAGTTCATTGGAGAGAAATGCGCCCACCGACTCGGTGGAGACCGCCTCAAGCGAATCCGTCCAAGAGACGAGCCCCGGCTGCGATGACCAGAAGGCGAGCGTCTGCTGCTGGGCCGCGCGCATGGCCGGACTGCGCTCGATCAGCACGTAGCGGAATCGAGCGAGCCACGAAGGGTGGGTGCTGACCGCTTGCAAGATATCGTGGGCCAAGGTGCCCTTGCCGGGCCCCATTTCCATGATCGTGAAGGGCGTCGGATGGCCCAGGATCTGATCGATCTGCTCTAGTTGTCGGCCCAAGAGCCGCCCGAACACCGTGTGCACGTCGGAGCTAGTGTAGAAATCGCCGTCCCACCCGATGCGTTGGGCGCTGTCGTCGATCCCGGTTCGCATGTAGTAGCCGTACGCGGGGTGGTAGAGGGCCAATTCCATGAACCGAGCGAAGGAGATCGGGCCCGCCGATTGGATCTCGGACGCGATCGCCTGAGCAAGCTCCGGGTGTCCTACGATCGTAGTCACACTACCCCATTAGGCCTACGTATTACCCGTGAGACCTATTCCCTGACAAAAACTGGCTGCGAAATTAGCGAAAAGGTCAATAAGACTAGCCGTTTACCATTTCGCAAGTCAAGGTGGAGCGCCATGGCTTTACAGCCGTGGTCCCTTTTCTGGCCGTTCTCCTCAGCGCCCGAAGCGTCACGCCGATTTTAGTTTCGGCCGACCGCCAACTCCTCATGGCCGCCGAAGCAGAACAGGTGGCGGTGTGAGACCCCACGGCCTGATCCTCGCCGATTTCTCTTCCTACCTCCCTTAGCTCGACTCTTCGGCCGTGAAATAGCAGGTGGGACGCAACGGGGGTGAAACCTTGCCTGGCTGACGATGGGCGAACCGCTCCGGGAACCGCCACGATGCGCTGATTCCAGGCTGTTAGTGAAGAGTGGGTTTACCCCAGGCCGCCGATGCCTGTGAAGCCGCACCGGAGCGCCTCGCCAGCATCGGCGGCAGGCCTATAGCCTCAGGCAGGCAGCCACCGCCGTGTCCGTCCCCTCCGGGTCCATCCCGTCCAGCCGAGCCGGATGGGATTCCAAATTGGGAGCTTACGATAGATTCATCACATTGGGAACAAGCAGGGCTTCGAGAGACGTTCTGACTCAAGAAACAACTTCCGATCCCATTTCGTAAATCCGAATTCCTGTTTGCATTGTAACGGGCCAATTCGTGGGCCGCGGGACCCAATCGAGGCTCGTCTTGCCGAACTGCCGATTAGTAGGAAGAGGATCGCACACCTCAGTCGGCCATTGTGGGTCGCAAGTGATACTTATCCTTCCGGGTATAGACGTATGCGAAGCGGAGATGTGCTTCAGATTCATGTGGGGGGATAGGAGCTATCGGGAAAAATCTGCGATCATGGTGGGCGAGATTATCACAACACGGAGGGATATCTATTCCCCCTTGACCACAACCTTCGAGATGGGCGACCCTATGCTTGTCCTATCCTTGTAACACACTGCCTTGAACGAGCTTTTGCTCGAAAATCGTGTGCAGCTGTTGGCATCCAAACGCGAGTCAAGGCGCCTCATGCAAGAGAATTCGAAAAGCGAATTGACAAGACAGTTAGTGTTTATTCTGGGTTGTGTGTGGGTGGCCTCTTTGCTCGGCTGCGACATTGCCTCGCGGTACTCCATTCAGGAATTGTCATTTCCAACGCCTCTCGGTCAGGTGGTTCTCAAGCTGGATACAAATAGAAAGGTTGCGAGTCTCTCCGAGGAAAAGTTGGGCAAAACCCCTTTAGGAGTTTCAACGAAGACTCTTGAACCAGGGGAGTATCACCCAAATAAGGAGCTAAGGTATGCGGTTTGGGTTCCAAACGAGTGTGGCCACGAAGCAGGTCGTGCATTTGCCCTCGACCCAGGCTATACAAAAGAAATGCAGATGGCATATGAGAAAAATGTGAAAGACATGCGCCTACTATATGGAGAGCCGCCGCCAGCAGTAAGACTGAGTGATCTTTATTTGCAGTCTGAGTCGTCTCGCTTCAGCTGTGGAGGGCACACAACCATAAGGGTAAACAAAGGATCTATTCTTGGTGGTTGGACTATTAACGATGCCAAGCTGGCGGAAATCAAATCTTCGGGAGGAAGTGAGGTTAGTTATCCTCGTAGGGAAATTCGGGTCACGGCCATAAACAAGTCTAAGTGGATCCCAACAGGGTTTTCTGCCTCAGCAGGGAATCTATTGCTCTGGACAAATGAGTTCCGCCTATCGATCTGGGATGTAGAGAGGTTATATTCAGGAAAGGAAACCAATCAGATTTATGAGTTGTTTCGGACGACACATGAAAATATAGAAATCGACGGCAAGCCAAGAACGGTGAGATTTCAAGGTATCTGCGGGATATTTGAGGGGAGCACATATCTGTACATCGTAACCGTTGTTGCCCAGATAGGTCCCACCACAGAAACTCAATGGCTGTCACTGCAGGCAGTTATAGAGTCCTTCCGCTTTGAATAGCTTTAGAAAAAGTCGGGGGGTGGATTGTTTCGCCGGTTAAAAACTTTCCCCTCACGGTTCCAGTCATTGAGGCGTTGTTTCACGGGTAGCGAATTTTAGAAACCGCTTTGACCGAAGGCGAAGTATCCAAACGTGGCAAGCCCCAGGTTTCCTGGCCACTGGTATAATCCGCTCAATTCCTACTGTGCGGCTGGGAGGGATGGCCACGGAGGCGGCTCCCAAACGCAGCTCTTGCGCTTTCCTTCCCTTTCTTCTCAGTCGAGGTGCGCAGACCTCGTGCGCGAATGGCTGATGTTCGGGAACCGTACTTGCCGAAGCGAGCAGGCGGCGGGTGATCTACTTTCTGAACTTTCTATTCAGAGCCCGGGGTGGGGGCTGACTCCGACTGCGGCCGTCGAGCAGCCCGGTTCTTTTTCCCTCTACTATGCCGTAGGGCTGGGGACCAGCTTTCACTGCGCGCGTCGACCGAGCGCCGACCACTTTAATGAAAAGCTCTAATTGATCTTGGTGCGGGGTCCGCGAGCAAGAAAGATGGCCCCAGCTCTACGGCCCCTCACGCTCCGTGGCACTTCTTATACTTCTTGCCCGATCCGCAGGGGCAGGGGTCGTTGCGGCCGACTTTTTCGTGCTGACGTTGCACGGTCTTGGCGGCGACCGGTTCTTCGCCGCGATTGAGGGTGAGGCGGGGTTGAGGCATGGCGGGGGCGGGCGCCGGCGGTGGCGCGGAGGCGGGGCCGTCGGTGCGGATCGCCTGGACTTTGAAGAGGCGTTCGAGCGCGTCGAGCTGCACGCGGTCCATCATGGCCGCGAACATGTCGTAGCCCTCGCGCTTGTACTCGACCAGCGGGTCCTTCTGCCCATAGCCGCGCAAGCCGATCCCGTCGCGCAGTTGGTCCATCCCCAAGAGGTGATCTTTCCAATGGTGGTCGATCACCTGAAGGAGAATCATTTTCTCCAAGTATCGCGTGAGTTCCGACGTGAGGGCCCGCTCCTTCTGTCGGTAAGCCTGGACCGCCCTCTCTTTGAGTTCGCCCTTGAGCGCGTCCCGTCCCAGTTCTTTCAGCTCCACCGGCTCGCCCTCGGCCGTTCCGGCCGGCGCGTGGAAGAGATCCACGCCGAACAGATTGAGCAGAGATTCCCGTAATCCTTTGTAGTCCCATTCCTCCGCGTATTGTTCCTCGGGGCAGAAGTTGTCGACGAAGCCGTCGGTCGCATCCCCGATCATCCCGATCACTTCTTCCGAGAGATCTTCGCCGGCGAGAATGGCCCGCCGGTGCTGATAGATCACTTCGCGCTGCTTGTTCATCACGTCGTCATATTCGAGCAACTGCTTCCGAATGTCGAAGTTGTGCGCCTCGACCTTCTTCTGCGCGTTCTCAATCGAGCGGGTGACCATGCCGTGCTCGATGGGGACGCCCTCTTCCATGCCGAGCTTGAGCATGAGGTTGGAGATGCGCTCTGACGCGAAGATACGCAGGAGATCGTCTTCGAGCGACAAGTAAAAGCGCGAGGTGCCCGGATCGCCCTGGCGCCCGGCGCGGCCGCG
>FKKE01001490.1_pt1 | contig 25554 bp, 20 predicted proteins | sample 1106331 | NCBI WGS metagenome assembly FKKE01 (sample SAMEA3931202, study PRJEB13176) | freshwater metagenome | biome: Drinking water system; feature: drinking water; material: freshwater | place: China | collected 2013-02-06
CGTCGCGGAGGAAGCGCTCAACCGGGAAGTCTTTTGTGTAGCCTGCCCCGCCGAGCGCTTGGATGGCTTCGAGCGAGACGCGCACGGCGTTCTCCGAGGCGAACATGATCGCGCCGGCTGCGTCGTGGCGCGTAGTCTTGCCGGCGTCGCACGCGCGCGCCACCGCGTAGACGTAAGCGCGCGCGGCGGAGAGCGCGACGACCATGTCGGCGACCTTGGCCTGGATCAGCTGGAACGAGCCAATGGGTTTGCCGAATTGTTTGCGCTCGCGGACATAAGGCAGCACGACATCGAGGCAGGCTTGCATGATGCCAAGCGGTCCGGCGGCGAGCACGGCGCGTTCGTAATCGAGGCCGCTCATCAGCACGGCAACGCCGCGATTGACGCCGCCCATGACGTTCTCTTCCGGCACTTCGCAATCCTCGAACACCAGTTCGCCAGTGTCAGAGCCGCGCATGCCCATCTTGTCGAGCTTCTGAGATGTGCTGAAACCCTTGTAGCCACGCTCGATGATGAAGGCGGTGATGCCGCCGGAGCCCGCGCCCGGTTCGGTCTTCGCGTACACGACGAGGGTGTTGGCTTCGGGCGCGTTGGTGATCCAGAACTTTGTGCCGTTGAGCACGAAGCGATCGCCCTTCTTCTCGGCGCGCAGCTTCATGCCGACGACATCGGAGCCCGCGCCCGCCTCGCTCATGGCCAGCGAGCCGACATGTTCGCCGCTGATCAGCTTGGGTAGGTATTTCTGCTTCTGCTCTTTCGTCGCCCAGCGGCGGAGCTGATTGATGCAGAGGTTCGAGTGCGCCCCGTAGGAGAGGCCTACGGAGGCGGATGCGCGGCTCACCTCCTCCATCGCCACGACATGTTCGAGATAGCCGAGGCCAAGCCCGCCATCCTCCTCGGCGACGGTGATGCCGTGGAGGCCCAACTCGCCCATTTCCGGCCAGAGCTCGCGCGGGAACCTATTGGTCGAATCGATCTCGGCGGCCATGGGTGCGATCCGCTCGCCCGCATAGCGGCGCGTGGTTTCGCGGATCGCGTCCGCCGTTTCGCCAAGCTGGAAATCGAGCTGGTAGGACTCGGTCATGGGTCTTCTATACGCCGTCGGAGCGCACGCGCCACGGGCGCCGCAACCAGCAGCCGAAGACACGCAACCCGCCGACAAAGAGGGTTAACCATGCCCGCCCGCATTGTCGCGGCGCCGCATGAATGTTACGCTAGCGGAACGTCGGGTCTCGTCAGGGTGTAAAAGGGTTATGGCGCCTCCAGCTCGTCCCGTGTGGACTGGGCAAATCCGGCTCGCGCTCGTGGCGCTGCCGGTGAAGCTCTATTCGGCCTTGGATTCCAAGGAGAAGATCTCCTTCAACCAGATCCATGAGCCGTCCAAGCAGCGCATCCGCTACGAGAAGGTCGCCCCCGGCATCGGCCCGGTCGACAAGGACGAGATCGTCAAGGGCTACGAGTACCAGAAGGGCCGCTACGTTCTGTTCTCCGACGACGAGTTCGAGGCGCTGAAGGTCGATTCCAAGAAGTCGCTGGACATGGTCCAGTTCGCGCCGGCCGACACCATCGATCCGATCTATTTCGACAAGCCCTATTACGCCCTGCCCGACGGCAAGATGGCCGACGAGCCGTACCGGGTCGTGCGCGAGGCGCTGAAGAGAACCAAGACCGTGGGGCTCGGCCAGATCACCATGCGCGGGCGCTCTTATATCGCTGCGGTGAAGCCGTACGAGGACGGCATCATCGTCGAGACCGTCCACTACGCCGACGAATTGCGTAAAGCCAATCTGTTCTTCGACGAGATCCCGACCGGCAAGCTCGACGCCGATCTCATCGATTTGGCCGAGGAACTGATCAACCGCAAGAAGGCCAAATTCGATCCGACCAAGTTCGAGGATGAGTACGCCATCGCCATCGAGCGCCTGGTCAAGAAAAAGATCGAACGCCACGGCGAACTGGTGCTCGAAGACCAGGAAGAGCCTTCGCGCGATTACGGCGAGAATGTCGTCTCGCTGGTGGACGCGCTGAAGAAGTCGCTCGCCAAGAAATCGAAAATCGTCGGCGAAGACGAGGAAGAGCCGGCGCCGAAACGCCGCGCCGCCGCCGAACGCGCCAAAACGCCGCGCGCCAAGGCGCCGGCGAAACGGGCGAAGAAATAAGCGCGGATGCGATGCAGGCGCTCCTAGCGCGGCGGACTTTAAATCCGCCTCAGTTTGATGGCGTGCGAGGCGCGGATTTAAAGTCCCATAAGCCGCGCTACAAGCTTATGAGGCTAAAGCCTCTTTGCACTTTAAATGCGACACGGAGTTCTATCCAAGGCGCTGCGTCGCATTTAAAGCGCGAGGCTTTAGACCCGTCCTCCTCCGCTAGGGGGAGGTGGCGCGCGCAGAAGCGCGCGACGGAGGGGTGGCCGCCGCACTCGGCAAGAACGTGCGCCGCCCCCTCAGTCATCGCTGGCGCGCTGACAGCTCCCCCTGCTGGGGGAGCACGGGCGGTGCTGTGATGGCATCGAACAAGAAGACCACCACCGACAAGGGCGACGCCGTCGGCGATCTGGCCGAATACACCCGCAAGCGCGACTTCAAGAAAACCACCGAACCCGCCGGCGGCGCCCTGAAGAGCGGCGGCGGCATGTTCGTCGTGCAAAAGCACGCCGCCACGCGCCTGCACTACGATTTCCGGCTAGAGCACAATGGCGTGCTGATGAGCTGGGCGGTGCCGCAGGGCCCCTCGCTCGATCCCAGCATCAAGCGCCTGGCCATGCGCACGGAAAACCACCCGATCGAATACGGCTCGTTCGAGGGCGTCATACCGAAAGGCGAGTATGGCGCCGGCGCGGTGATCATCTGGGATGCCGGCAGAGTGCAATGGCTGCTCGATCCAGACGAAGGCATGGCCAAGGGCGAACTCAAATTCGTGCTGGCGGGCGAGCGCCTCAATGGCGAATTCCACATGGTCAAGATCAAGCCGCGCGAGGGCGAACGCGGCAATCCTTGGCTTCTGTTCAAGTCGAAAGATGCGTTCGCCGGCGCCGATGACCCGGTCGCGCGTAACGTCACTAGCATTGTCTCTGGCCGCACCATCGAGGATGTGCGCTCTGGCGGCGCGCGGGTCTGGAGCAAGGGCGGCGAGCGAGCGCCAAAAGCGGCGAAGCCGCCGAAATGGGCGTTTGTCGAGCCGGCGCTGGCCACGCGCACAGAAGAGGCCCCCAAAGGCGCCGCCTGGATTCACGAAATCAAGTATGACGGCTATCGCATCCAGGCCGCCGTGAGCGGCGACAGCGTGCGCCTCTACACCCGCACCGGTCTCGACTGGACCGGAAAATTCCAGTCCATCGCCGATGCGCTCGCCGCGTTGAATTTGAAGGACGTGCTGCTCGACGGAGAGGTCGCAGTGGCGCTTGCGAACGGGCGGACGGATTTTTCCTCGCTGCAGAAATCGCTCGATAACGGCGTCGCCAAGGGCGTCTCCTACTTCGCGTTCGATCTCCTGGCAGCGGGCGACAAGGATTTGCGCAAGACCCCGCTCCTCGAACGCAAGCACTTGCTGGCCAAAGCGCTCGCCAAGGCCAAGGCGCCCATTCACGTCGGACCCTATTTCGAGGGCAACGGCCCCGACGTGCTGGAGGCGTTTCGGCAGAAGGGACTTGAGGGCGTCATCTCCAAGAAGGCGGATTCGTCCTATCGCAGCGGCCGTTCGCAGGCTTGGCTCAAGGTCAAGTGCGTCAACGAGCAGGAATTCGTCATCATAGGCTATCAGCCCTCGCTGCGCGGACGCGCGTTCTCGTCCCTGATGCTGGCGGATTACGAGGACGAGACGCTGGTCTATCGCGGCAATGTCGGCACGGGCTTTAATGACAAGACCCTCGCTTCGCTATCCGCGCAGCTAACCCGGATCGAACGGGCCAAGCCTGTGCTCAAGGTCCCGCGCGAGGCGGCGAAAGGCGCAAAGTGGGTTGAACCCAAACTCGTGGCGCAGGTGCGCTTTGCCGAATTCACCGGCGACGGCGCCATCCGTCATGGCGTTTTTCTGGGACTGCGGGGCGACAAGCCCGCTCGCGAGGTGGAAGCGGAAAAGGCCACGCCTGCAATGACGACGCGGCTGCGCCTGACGCATCCCGACAAGGTTCTGTTCCCCGACGCCGGCATCACCAAAGCCGAGCTCGCCGCCTATCTCGATCTCGCCGCTCAACGCATGGGCGCGCACATTTTTGGCCGGCCGATCAGCATCGTGCGCGCGCCCGATGGCGTTGGTCATCAGACCTTCTTCCAGAAACACGCCATGAAAGGCATGCCCGACGCGATCAAACTGGTGGAAGAGCCCGGCGAAGCGGCTGAAGAGCATCTGACCGTACCGGACGCCACCGCGCTGGTGTCATGCGCGCAGATCAGCGCGCTCGAATTTCATCTCTGGGGCGCGCGCAATGGCGATCTCGAACACCCGGACCGGCTGGTGTTCGATCTCGATCCAGACGAGAGCCTGGACTTCCAGATCGTCAAGCGCGCCGCCTTCGACATACGCGCGCTGCTCGACAGCGCCGGCCTCCCCTGCTTCGCCCTGCTCACTGGCGGCAAGGGCATCCACATCGTGCTCCATCTGAAGCCAAGGCACGATTGGAGCGAGGTGAAAGGCTTCGCCAGAGAGCTTGCCGAGCAGATCGCAGCACTCGATCCCACCCGCTTCGTCGCCAACATGGCCAAGGCCCGGCGCAAGGGGCGCATCTTCATCGACTATCTGCGCAATGGGCGCGGGGCCACGGCGATCGCGCCCTACTCGCCGCGCGCCCGCGGCACGGCGCCGATTGCCACGCCGGTCGGGTGGGATGAGCTGAAAACCATCTCCACCGCCTCGGCGTTCAAGTTGAAGGACATGGCGGCGCGCCTCGCGGCGCCTGATCCTTGGGCCGACTACGCCAAGAGCGCGGTGAGCATCACCAAGACCGCGCGTGCGAAGCTCGGGCTTGCCTGATCCTCTGCTGAGGAGGAAAACGAGGCGGCCATTGTTTTCGAGGATCGGACATGCGCCTTCCCGCGTTGCTTCTGGTGCTGCTTGCAGCCTGCAGTCCGGCGGAAGCGCCGCCGCCGCTGCCGCCTGCGCCGGCGCTCAACGCGCCGTGGTTGATCTGTGACGCGATTGACGCGCCCGTCATCCTGGTTTTCGAGCGCGATAGCGCCACGGCGCGCGTCGCACAGTACGACAAGCCGAATGGCGCCCTCGTGCAGCGCACGGAATACCAGATCGGGGTCGAAGAAGCCGCCGCCGGCAGCGTCTACACGACCCTGACGCAGAACGGCGCCGACGTCGGCGCCATCAGGCAGACCAATCCTGGAATGCTGGAGACGCCGGGATCGGCCTACACGCCGCCGTTCACATCCGTGCGGCTCGGCGAGCGCGAGATCAGCTGCCGCTGGCTGCCGCGGACGCGGCTGATGGGCATCACCGGCAGGCGCAGCATCGTCGTCAGCGAAGACGGCGATGGCGACCTGCTCTACCATTCGTACGATTTCGCTGCAGCCGCCGAGGCGCAACCGATCGAGATCGCTGAAAACGGACGCACGACGACATTCTCGCTCGAAGTCCGCGATGGCGTCGAGCAGATGGATGCGAACGGCGCGCGCTATGAGTTTCAGTCTAGCAACACCTTCCAGATTACCATCGTCGCCCCCCGCAACGGAACGGCACGCATCGATGTATTCGCCCAGAACCGCGGCGGCGGATTGTTTCAGTCTGAGGACTTGATCGCCTATATCGAAGGCACCGGCGGCGAGTAACGATTGTCGGCATCGGACCCAGCGGCTGCTTGGGTGGTTAACTCGGATCGAAATCCGGAAACGCCGAGCCGCCCGCTTCCGCCGAGCAGGCGTTGCGGCGGAACAGAGAGAAGAGCTCGCGTCCCATGCCGCGCGCGTTGCCAACAAGATCAAGCTGCGCCGGCGCGCGCTCGCGCCATGACGCCGGCGACACGACCGTGAGAGAGCCCACTGCACCGTCGACACGCAGCACATCGCCATCGCGCACCTTCGCAAGCGCTCCACCTTCGGCCGCCTCCGGTGTCACGTGAATAGCGGCGAGCACTTTGCCGCTGGCGCCCGACAGGCGCCCATCGGTGACCAAAGCCACCTTGAAACCGCGATCCTGCAGCGCGCCCATGAGCGGCATGAGCTTGTGCAATTCCGGCATGCCGTTGGCGCGCGGCCCTTGACCGCGCACGACAATGACGCAGTCGCGATCGAGCCCGCCTTTTCGGAACGCAACCTGCACCTCGGCCTGGCTATCGAACACCAAGGCCGGCGCTTCGACGATGAGCTGCGCGGCGCCGACCGCCGATGTCTTTGCGCACGCCCGGCCGAGATCGCCGTCCATGACCACCAATCCCCCCGATGCTTGGAACGGATCGCTGACGGCGCGGACGATCTCGGCGTTGCGCGGCGCGGCCGGCGCCTCGCGCCAAACCAACGCCTCGCCGTCAAGCGCCGGATCGCGCGTGTAGGCGCTCAATCCCTCTGGCGCCACCGTGACGACATCGCCGTGCACGAGCCCGGCGCCAAGCAGCTCGCGCGTCAAGAACGCCATGCCGCCGGCGTCGCGGAACTGGTTCACGTCCGCCGATCCGTTCGGGTAGATTTTCGCCAACAAAGGCGTGACCTTGGCGATATCGCCGAAATCGTCCCAGACGATCTCGATGCCCGCAGCGCGCGCGATCGCCGGCAAATGGATGAAGTGATTGGTGGAGCCGCCCGTCGCCATCAGTCCGACAATGGCGTTGACGACGGCGCGTTCGTCGATCACGCGCCCGATCGGGCGATAATCGTCGCCGAGGCCGGTGATCGCGGCGGCGCGCTTGGCGGCGGCGATGGTGAGCGCATCGCGCAGCGGCGTGTTCGGATTGACGAAAGCGGCGTTCGGAATGTGGAGCCCCATCAACTCCATCATCATCTGATTGGAATTGGCGGTGCCGTAGAACGTGCACGTGCCTGGAGCGTGATAGGATTCGGCTTCCGCTTGCAGCAAGTCCTCACGGCCGATCTTGCCTTCGGCGAAGAGTTGGCGGCGCGCTGCTTTCTCCTTGTTGGGCAAACCCGATGGCATCGGCCCGCCAGGCACGAAAATCGCCGGTAGCCATGGGAATCTGAGCGCGCCGATCAGCAAGCCTGGCACGATCTTGTCGCAAATGCCCAGCAGCAACGCTGCGTCGAAGGTTGCGTGCGAGAGCGAGACTGCCGTGCTCAGCGCGATCACATCGCGCGAGAAGAGCGAGAGCTCCATGCCCTCGAAGCCCTGGGTGACGCCATCGCACATGGCCGGCACGCCGCCCGCCACTTGCGCCACGGCGCCAGCTTCGCGCGCGGCTTTGCGGATGATGTCGGGAAAGCGCTCATACGGCGCGTGCGCCGACAGCATATCGTTGTACGCGGTGACGATGCCGATCGAAGGCCACCTGCCGCCCAACAGATCGATCTTGTCCTGCGCGGCGCAGCCGGCGGCGCCGTGAGCGCGATTGGCTTCGGATATTTTTACGCGCGCCGGCTTGGTCGCGTCGTAGCCATCGATCAGCGCCAGGTAACGTTGTCGGCGTGCGGCGCTGCGGGTGCGAATGCGCTCGGTGACGGCGGCGATGGTTGGGTTGAGACTCATTCCGGATCCCACCAAGCGCGGCCATCGCGATCCAGGAGCAGCGCCGATTGCGTTGGGCCGCTGGAACCGGCGGCGTAGGGATATGGTTCGCCGCCGTTCTCATCCCACGCGGCGAGCAGCGCATCGGCCCAGGTCCAAGCCGCATCCACTTCATCGCGGCGCATGAACAGCGAGAGATTGCCGCGCACGACATCCATCAACAGCCGCTCGTAGGCGTCGGGATAGCGAACATTGAACTCTTCGGCGAAGGAAAGATCGAGCGGCGCCGTCTTGACGCGCAAGCCTCCCGGCCCTGGCTCCTTCATGTTGAGCCAAAGCCGCACGCCTTCGTCGGGTTGCAATCGCAGCACCAAACGGTTCGGCGCGCCCGCGCCGGCGCCGAAAATCTGCACCGGCGTGTCCTTAAACTGCACCACGATCTCGGAGCGGCGCGCGCCCATGCGTTTGCCGGTGCGCAGATAGAACGGCACGCCGGCCCAGCGCCAATTATCGACCTCCGCCTTGATAGCGACAAACGTTTCCGTGCGTGAGACGCGGCCGACTTCTTCCGCATAGGCCGGCGCCCTGGCGCCGTTGATGAGGCCGGCGCGGTACTGGCCGCGCACGGTCTTGGCGGCGGCGTCCTTGCCTTCGATGCGGCGCAAGGCGGACAGCACTTTGAGCTTCTCGGTACGAATGGCGTCAGCATCGATCGAGTTGGGCGATTCCAGCGCCACCAGGCAGAGCAATTGCAGGATATGGTTCTGCACCATGTCGCGGAGCGCTCCGGACTTGTCGTAGTATTCGGCCCTTCCCTCGACGCCCAGTTCCTCCGCCACCGTGATCTGCACATGATCTATGGTCGAGCGCGACCAGATCGGCTCGACCAGCATGTTGGCGAAGCGCAGCACCAGCAAATTCTGCACCGTCTCCTTCCCGAGATAATGATCGATGCGGAAGGTGCGCTCCTCGCCGAACACCGCGCCGACGCCGTCATTGATCGCGCGCGACGAGGCAAGATCGCGGCCGATCGGCTTTTCGAGCACAATGCGCGAGGTGGGCGTGGCCAGGCCTGTCTCCGCCAACCGCTGGGCGATGGTGACAAACAGCCCGGGCGCCGTCGACAGATAGAAAATCCGGACATTGCCGTTTCCGTTCGCCAGCGCGTCCTGCAAAGGCGCCCAGTCCTTCGCTGCCGCAGTTGCATCGACGCGAGCATATTCGATGTGACGATAGAACTCGGCGCATTTGGCCTCGTCCACGCAAGCGCCGGGCGCGAACTTACCGCGGCTCTCGTGCACCAAGTTGCGGAACGCTTCGGTGCTGAGCTCTGCGCGCGCGACGCCGATGATCCGCGACTGCGGCGGGATCTGGCCGTCCAAGAAACGATGCAGCAGCGAGGGGAACAGTTTCCGCAGCGAAAGATCGCCGGTGGCGCCGAACACCACGAGATCGAACGGCGGGACGGGGATGAACTCGGCCATGAGCCACAGCAAACTCGAATTCGCCGCGTGAGGCAAATGCCGGGCTAAAGCATCGCGCCTTAAATGCGACCCAGAGCTTGGATCGGGCTCAATGTCGCATTTAAGGTGCAAAGATGCTTTAGATTCAAAACCTATGGCGCGGCTTTGGACTTCAAATTCGCTCGCCGCCAGCCATCGGAATGAGGCGAATTTGAAGTCCGCCGCGCTATGAAAAACGTGCGAATGCTTCAAGATGAGGCATATGAGTAGACCGCCCACCATCAGCGATGTTGCGGCGCAAGCCGGCGTCTCCAAGAAAACCGTCTCGCGTGTGATCAATGGCTCGCCTCTGGTTCGCCCCGAGATGCTGGCGCGGGTCGAGGCGGCGATCGCCGAACTGGGCTTCGTTCCCGATGAAGACGCGCGCAACCTGGGCAGACGCAGGAGCAAGACATTGCCGCAACCCTCTCCCCGCGACCGCGAAGCCGAAGAGGTGCTGTCTCTCTCGCCGGTCATTCCGGTGGTGACCTTGGACGATGCGCGCTTGGCGCCGGCGCTTGCGCGCGCGCTCCTGGCGGGAGGCTTGCGCACCGTCGAGATCACACTGCGGACGCCCGCGGCGCTCGATGCTATCCGCGCTGTCGCGCGCGAGACGCCTGAGATGGTGGTCGGCGCCGGCACGGTGCTGAGCGAGCGCGATCTGGAGGCGGCGATCGAAGCCGGCGCCCGCTACGCGCTCTCGCCGGGCGGCACGCCGAAGCTGATGAAAGCGGCCCACAACGCCGCCATCCCGTTCATTCCCGGCGTCGCCACCGCCAGCGAAATCATGCGCGGCATGGAATTGGGTTACACCTGCTTCAAATTCTTCCCCGCCGAACAAATCGGCGGAGCGGCGGCGCTGAAGAGCTTGGGCGCGCCGCTCGCGGCCGCGCGCTTCTGTCCCACCGGTTCGATCACCGCGGAGAAGGCGCCGGCCTATCTTGCGCTCGACAACGTGCTCTGTGTTGGCGGATCGTGGATTGCGCCGCCGGACAAGATCAAGGCGGGAGATTGGGCGGGCATCGAAGCGGCGGCCCGGCGCGCGGCGGCGCTAAAGCCGGTCGCGTAGCGCGTACCACAGCATGCCAAGGACATAGAGCGGCGAACGCAGCGCAGCGCCGCCCGGAAACTCCGGCGGCGCGATGCTGGTCAGCACATCGAAGCGTTCTGCTGTGCCCGCCATCGCCTCGGTGAGCACTTTGCCGGTAAGCGCCGGCAGCAACACGCCTTGGCCCGAATAGCCGTGCGCGTAGAAGAGGTCGCCAATCCGCCCCACATGTGGCAGGCGCGACATGGTGATGGAAACCAAACCGCCCCAGGCGTGATCGACGCGCACATCGCGCAATTGCGGAAACACCGCAGCCATGTGACCGCGCACGAACACCTCGATATCCGTCGGCGGCGAGGGCGAGTAGCGTTCGCCGCCGCCGAAAATGAGCCGGCCGTCGGCACTCATCCGAAAATAGTTGACGACAAAGCGGCTGTCGCTGACGGCGAGATCGTCGGCGATCAAGTCTTGGGGGCGGTCGAGCGGCGCGGTGGCTATGAGATAATTCGCCACCGGCATGATGCGCTTGGCGATGCGCGGTTCCAGGTCTTCGAGCAGCGCATCGCACGCCAGAACGCCGTAGCGTGCGCGTACAGCGCCATTCTCCGTGTGGGCGGCAACGCCCGCGGTCGTGTCCAGACGCAGCACCCGCGCATGCTCGAATAACCTAACGCCGCTGGCGCGCGCGGCTTCGGCGAGACCCAGGGCATAGTTGAGTGGGTGCAAATGTCCGCCGCCTTCATCCAGAAAAGCGCCGTGGAAGCTCTCGTTCATGACTTTGTCGCGCGCTTCCGCCGCCGAGAGCACGCGGGTGTTCGGATAGTTCATGACCTCCGCCAGCGCTGCGGCCTCGGCGCGCATCCAGTCGCGATCGCTTGGCTTCGCGGCGAGCGTCAAGTGACCATTCGTGCGCAAATCGCACGCGATGTTGTGCTTGGCGATCCGCTCCAAGGTGAGCGACCGCGCTTCCATCGCCAGCGCGAACAGATGTTTGGCCTTCTCGCGCCCGAACCGCGCAATGAGCTCGCTGGCGCCCTTGCGCCAGCCGGGGATCATCTGGCCGCCATTGCGTCCCGACGCGCCCCAGCCGATGCGGCCTGCTTCAAGCAACACGACGGAATAGCCGCGCTCAGCTGCGTTCAGCGCCGCGTGCAACCCGGTATAGCCGCCGCCGATGACGACGACATCGGCTTCTATGTCGCCTTCCAGCCTCGGCGCCGGCGCAAATGCATTGGCGGTCGCAACATAATACGACCGCTCCATGCCGAGCCCGGAGTTCACATCACACCTTGAGCAGCAGGTGATCGCGCTCCCATGAGCTGATCACGCCGTCGAAATTGCCGAGCTCGTGATCTTTGATCTGCTGAAAGGCATTGCAGAAGTGCTCGCCCAGGAGCTCGCGCACCGGCGCACATTTGGCGAAGCGATCCAGCCCCTCGTTCAGCGTGCGCGGCAGCGTGCGCGCCCATTTATAAGCGCTACCCTGCACCATGTCGTTCGGCGTGGCCTTCTCGCGAATGCCAAGATAGCCGCAGACCAGGACGGCGGCGATCGCGAGATAGGGATTGGCGTCGGCGCCGGGCAGACGATTCTCGATGCGCCGGTTTTCCGGCTGCGAGATCGGCACGCGCAAACCACAAGAGCGGTTGTCGTAACCCCATTGAAGGTTGATCGGCGCCGAAAAGTCCGGACGCATGCGGCGGAACGAATTTACATTGGGCGCGAACAGCGGCGTGCATTCGCCCAGATATTTCTGCAGACCGCCGACAAAATGGCGGAACATATCGGTGTTGCCGTCGCTACCATCATCGCGGGGCGCGCCGAACAGATTGGCGCCTTTCTTAGCGTCAACCACCGAGACATGCAGATGCATGGCGCTGCCGGGCTGGTTTTCCATCGGCTTGGCCATGAAGGTGGCGTAGACGCCGTGCTTCAGCGCCACCTGACGGACGATGCGTTTGAACACCAGCACCTGGTCCGACACGTGCACCGGGTCGCCGTGATTGAAATTGATCTCGAGCTGCGCGGTGCCGCTTTCGTGGATCATGGTGTCGAGATGCAGTGACGCCGCCTCGGCGTGTTCGTAGATGGTCTCGATCAGGTCCTCGTACTCGGTGATGGCTTCGAGACCGTAAGGCTGCGGAGAAGTTTCCGAGCGGCCAGAGCGCCCGGCCGGCGGCGCCAACGGCAAGTCCGGATCGGTGTTCACTTGCGTGAGGTAGAATTCGAGTTCCGGCGCCACCACCGGCCGCAAGCCAGCCTCCTCGTAGAGCTTCATCACCCGGCGCAGCACGTAGCGCGGGGCGATGTCGTAAGGCTCGCCATTTGTATTGTAGGTGTCGGCGAAAACGAACGCCGTCGGCGTCTTGTAACCGGGCGCAACGCAAATGGTGTCGATGTCCGGGCGCAGCACAACGTCCGGATCCTGCATGGAAATCTCCTCGTCGGCCTCGTCGGCATATTCGCCGGTCACCGTCAGCAGGTAGATGCTGGAAGGAATGCGCAGCGAGCCGTCGCGCTCGCTCTGCAGAAATTTCTGCGCCGGGAACACCTTGCCGCGGATGACGCCGTTGAGGTCGGGCACAAGGCACTCGACCTCGCCGATGCCGCGTTCCTTGATCCAATTCGAAAAACTCATGACACACACATTTTGTTTAGCGGACACGCGAAGACATCCGCCCGTTGGGCGCGCAAGAACCGCAGTTGAAATTCTTTCTCAATGAAACGCGGCGCGCCCCCAAACCGGTGCGGCCATCAAGAGCCGCGGGCGTGCCGCGCCCATCCGCCTCGTGGAAGAGGCCGCGGGAGCGCATAAGTCACCTGATGCGCCACTATCCCGGCTCGCCCCCCCGCAAGTCAAGCCGCCACGCTTGCGGGAATGCGGTTCCGCCGCTGATTTCAGCTGTTCTGTACGGCGATTGAGGTTAAGACAAAGAGCCATGGGCATCAGCTTCGACAACGGCGAGGAAAGCCTCAGCGCCAGCGTCTATGCGGACCTGCGCCAACGCATCATCACCGGCCATATCGCCCCGAACCACGAATTGTCGACGCGCAGTCTCGCGAATGAGTTGGGCGTCAGCCAAACGCCGGTGCGTGACGCGCTCTCGCGGCTCGCGGCGGAAGGTGCGGTGTCGATCCGCTCGAAGCGCCGCATCCGCATTCCGGAAATGACACGCGAACGCTTCGACGATCTGCTCAAGTGCCGCCTGCTGCTTGAGCCCGAAGCGGCGGAGCTGGCGCTGCCAAATTTAACCGACGCGCTGCTACAGCGCTTGCGCGCAGCCGACGCCGCTGTCGACGCCGCTATCGCCAACGGCGACACCGGCGCCTACGTGCACGCCAATTACGACTTCCACTTCGCGCTCTACCGGGCCCAACCGCAAAAGACGCTGACGCAATTGATCGAGACGCTGTGGCTGCAGTTCGGCCCCTATATGCGCGTCGTCTATGGCCGTATGCCCGGCGCCGGCATCAACGACAGCCACCAGGCCGCCATCCGGGCGATCGAAGCCCACGATGCCGCAGCGCTGCGCGATGCTATCGCCCGCGACATCAGCGACGGCATGGGCCTGATCGGCCGTCCGGGCCTTGCTCCAGCCGGCGCGATCGGCGGCAGCGTCTAGCTATCAGCCTTAAGCGCGCGCAGCGCCGGCTCCGCTTCGCGCAGCGACCGCGCGATGATGTCGACCATGCGGTCGATCTCGGCATGACTCATGATCAGCGGCGGACACATGACGATCGAGTCGCGTATGCCGCGCACCATCAGGCCGTTCTTGATGCAGGTGTCGCGCACCACCGGCCCGGCCTTGCCTTCTTTGCCGGTGAAGCGCTCGTTCGTGCCTTTCTTCGACACGATCTCGACGGCGCCGATGAAGCCAAGCGAACGCACCTCGCCGACCAGCGGATCGTCCTCGAGCCGCTTCAGCGCTTCAGCGAAGTAAGGACCCACATCGGTCTTGACCCGCTCGACCAGACCTTCGCGTTCGATGATTTCGAGATTGCGCAACGCCACCGCCGCCGACACCGGATGGCCTGAATAGGTGTAGCCGTGGACGAAGTCGCCGCCCTTCTCGCGCAGCACTTCAACAATTTTGTGCGACACGCCGACAGCAGAGATCGGCAGATAACCTGACGACAAACCCTTCGCCATCGGCACGAGATCGGGCGTCACGCCGAAATGCTGATAGCCGAACCATGAGCCCAAGCGCCCGAAGCCGCAGATCACTTCGTCGGAAACCAGCAGGATGCCGTACTTTTTGCAGATGGCGTCGACACGCTTCCAATAGTGCTTCGGCGGGATGATCACGCCGCCTGCGCCCTGGACCGGCTCGCCGATGAACGCCGCGACGTTTTCCGGCCCGACCTTGAGGATGCGGTCCTCGATCTCCTGCACGACGCGATTGGTGAACGCCTCTTCGTCTTCGCCGAAGCCGTCGCCGAACTTGTAGGGTTGAGCTACATGTTCGACGCCCGGAATGGGCAAGCTGCCGATCGGGTGCATGTGCTTCATGCCGCCCAGGCTGGCGCCGGCCATGGTCGAGCCGTGATAGGCGTTCCAGCGGCTGATGAAGATCGTACGCTTCGGTTGGCCGTGCACGTTCCAGTAATGGCGCACCATGCGCATCACCGTGTCGTTCGCTTCCGAACCCGACGAATTGAAGAACACGTGCTGGAGATCGCCGCCGAGCAAGCTCGCGAGCTTTGCTGCTAGCTGCACAGTCGGCGGCGTCGCCGTCTTGAAAAAGGTGTTGTAGAACGGCAGCTCCTGCATCTGCTCCGCCGCCACCCGCACCAGCTCGTCGCGGCTGTAGCCGACATTCACGCACCACAATCCGGCCATGCCGTCGAGAATAGCGTTGCCGTCGCCATCGTAGATGGTCGAATTCTCGGCGCGGGTGATGATGCGGCTGCCGCCGAGCGAGACGATCTCGCCGTAATTGGCCTGCGCCGGCAGGTGGTGGGCGATGTCGAGCTTGCGGAGTTCGGGAATGTTGTAATTGCGGGCGGCCATGTTTCTCTCGCTGTTCGTCCCTCCCCTTGGGGGGAGGGTGTCAGCTGACGCGAAGCGGAAGCTGACGGGTGGGGTGATAGTGTGATGAACTGAAAATATGGGTGGCAGCGCCCCACCCGTCGCGAAGCAGGCTTCGCGACACTCTCCCCTTATGGGGAGGGACGAACAGCGCCGCGCTCATGCGCCCAGCTTCTCGCCGCGCAGCGCGCGGCCGAGCAGTTCGAAGAAAGTCTGGCTCTGCGGATTTTCGTGCGCTTTCCATTCCGGGTGCCACTGCACCGCCAGCACCGGCGCGCCGTTCACTTCGGCCGAGATCGCTTCGATGACGCCGTCTGGCGCCTTGGCTTCGACCTTCAGCCCCGCGCCCAATTTGTCGACGCCCTGATAATGCACGCTCACCACGTCGAGCTCGTCGCGGCGATAGGCGCGCTTCAGCAACCCGCCCTCCTCCAGCGTCACTGGGTGAATGTGCTCAAAATACTCGGCGAAGCTCTTCTCGCTCGGCGCGTGGTGGGCGATGAGATCGGGATGTTCGGCCATATCGCGCCGGAGCGTGCCGCCGAAGGCGACGTTGAGTTCTTGAAAGCCGCGGCAGATGCCGAAAACCGGCTTGCCCAACTCGAGCATGCCTTCGATCAGGTGCGCCGTCATTTCGTCGCGCGCCGGATCGAACGGACCGGGCGCATCGTCGACCAGCACGCCATAGCGCTTCGGATCAAGATTCGATGGCGTGCCGGTCAGCAATAAACCATCGAGCCGCGGCGCAACCTCCTTCGCGTGCATGAGGTCGGGCATCGCCGGCACCAGCAAGCCAGCGGCGTCGGCATAGGTGAGCGCTGAATTGAGATAGCGTGTCATCACCACTTGCGCCGACTGGTTCTCGATCGAGCGGTTGCAGCTGATGACGCCGAGGACGGGGCGAAGTTTTTCGGTCATGTGCCGGAGATAGCGCGTCCCTCCCCGCGAGGGGAGGGTGTCGCGTGACGCGAAGCGACGCGCGACGGGTGGGGAGAAGATAATTTTGCCCTGAGAGAAGGCGTCGCCGCCCCTCCCGTCGCAAAGCAAGCTTCGCGACACCCTCCCCTCGCGGGGAGCGATCGACTTACACACAATCTCACGACAGCAGCACCGCGGGCGAGCAGGCATGCCACGCCAGCCACACCGGCTCGTCCCAGGTGAAGTCCTCCTGATCGTAGCGCGTCAGATTGGAGCGGAAGGTCTTGATCCGCCGCCCGCCTTCCAGTTCCACTTCGTAATTGGTCTCGCTGCCGAGATAGACAATGTCGCGGATGACGCCCGCCACCACATTTGCGCCCTCGGGAGCATCCTCCATCTTGAACGCCGCCGAGCCGTCGGGGCGCTTATGCATTTCGATCTTCTCGGGCCGGAGCGCCACCCACACTGTCGAGCCCCGCGCGCCGGTGACGCCGTGATCGAGATAGACTGGCGCCGAAAGCTCCGGCACGCGCACCAAAGCATGCCCAGGCGCGTCCTCGGCCAGCACCCCCTCGAACATGTTCACGCTGCCGACGAAATCGGCGACGAAGCGCGAATTGGGGAATTCATAGAGATCGGCCGGCGTCGCCACCTGCGTCAGCACGCCTCGGTTCATCACCGCGCAGCGCGTGGCGATGGCCAGCGCTTCGTCCTGATCGTGAGTCACCATGATGAAGGTGATGCCGACCTTCTCCTGCAGCGAGGTCAACTCCGAACGCATCTGATCGCGGAGTTTGGCGTCAAGCGCCGACAGCGGCTCGTCCAGCAGCAGCACGCGCGGCCGCTTCACCAAGGCCCGCGCCAGCGCCACGCGCTGACGCTGGCCGCCGGAGAGCTGGTCGGGCATGCGCGCGCCGAGGCCGCCCAGCTTCACCAGTTCGAGCGCTTCTTCGACGCGGCGCTTGATTTCGCCGGCTTCGACGCCGTCCATCTTCAAGCCATAGGCGACATTGTCGGTCACCTTCATGTGCGGAAACACGGCGTAGGACTGGAACACCATGTTCACCGGCCGCTTGTTCGGCGGCAATTCGGCGACATCCTTGCCGTCGATCAGAATACGGCCTTCGCTCGGCGTCTCGAAACCGGCCAGCATGCGCAGCAGCGTGGTCTTGCCGCAGCCCGACGGTCCAAGCAGCGCGAAGAACTCGCCCTCGCGAATGTCGAGTGAGACGTTGTCGACCGCGATCATCTTGCCGAAGCGCTTGGTCACGCCTTGGAACGAGATGATGGCGTTGTCCTTCACGTGTGGCGCCGGCTTGGGCGCCGGAGCGTTGGAGACGGGAGCGTCGGTCATGGCGGTCAAGCTTTCTGATCCCTCGGCTTCTGATCCTGCATGCGCAGGCCAATGGCCGTCAGGAGCACGGTAACGACAATGAGGATGGTCGATGCGGCATTGACCTCCGGCGTCACCGAGAAGCGCAGCATCGAATAGACCTTCACCGGGAACGTGATCGTGTCCGGCCCCGAGGTGAAGAACGTGATGACGAAATCGTCGAGTGAGAGCGTGAAGGCCAACAATGCGCCGGCGATCAGGCCGGGCTGCATGTGCGGCACCAGCACGTCCCAGAATGTGCGCCATTCGCTGGCGCCCAAATCCTTGGCCGCCTCCTCCAATTCACGATTGAACGATGCCAACCGCGCCCTGACCACGGTGGCGACGAACGGGAACGCAAACGAAATGTGAGCGATGGTGATGGCGCCGAGATTGAGCGGCCATGGCAGGCCCATCGGCCACGGCATCACGCGGGCGAAGAACACTAGCATGGCGACGCCCATGCAGATTTCCGGCACCACGATCGGCAGCGCCATCGAGCCTTCGACCACGGTTTTGCCGGGAAAGCGGAAACGCCACAGCATCACCGCAGCCAATGCGCCGAGGATCACCGAAACGATGGTGCAGAAGAACGCGATGGTCAGCGAATTGACGAACGCCTGAATCAAGGAGGCGTTGGTCAACGCCTTCTCGTAATAGTCGAGCGTGAAGCCTTCCCAGACGATGTTGCGGCGGCTGTTGTTAAAGCTGAACACCATCAGCGTGATCAGCGGCAGGTAGAGAAACACCAAAGTGGCGCCGACCATGACGCGCAGCGGCCAGCGGCGCAGATACTCCAGCGGCCCGGGTTTTTCCTTCGGTTCTCGCCGCAGCAAAGGCGCGCGCGGGATGGTGGTGAGCGCTTCGTCAGCCATCAGCCCCTCCGCTCACTCTTGCGCTGCACCAAGGCCTGCACCGCAATGGCGATGAAGGTGAGGTACATGAGCAGGAAGGAGAGCGCGGCCCCGAACGGCCAATCGTTGGCGCGCTTGAATTGCCGCTCGATGACGTTGGCGATCATCTGACTGTCGGTGCCGCCCAAGAGGTCGGGCGTCAGATAGGCGCCGAGCGCCGGAATGAAGGTGATCAGCACACCCGAGGCGATGCCAGGCGCCGCCAGCGGCACCACCACCGACCAGATGGTGCGCAAATGGCCGGCGCCCAGATCGAGACTCGCCTCCATCAAAGACCGGTCCATGCGGTCAAGCGCCGAATAGAGCGGCAGCACCATGAACGGCAGGTGGACGTAGACCAGTCCGATGACGACGGCGGTGTTGTTGTAGAGTAGGGTCAGCGGCTCGTACTCGCCGAGCGGCTGCAGGCCAACCAAGGTCATCAGCCCGCTCGCATTGTTCCACAGCCATTCGAGCGCGAAATTGACATAGCCCTGCTCGCGCAGCACGGCGATCAGCGCAAATGTCCGGATCAGGAGATTGGTCCAGAACGGCAGCATGATCAGCAATAGCAGCCACGCCTTGGTTCTGGGCGAAGCGAACGCGATCGCCATCGCCACCGGAAATCCGACGATCAGACACAACAGCGTCGTCAGCCCGGCGACGATCAGGCTCTTCCAGAAAATCTGCAGATAGAGCGGCTCGACCGCGCGCATGTAGTTGGCGAACGTGCCGGTAAAGTCGATGGTGATCGGCCCGGTGTTTTCGCCGAACGAATAGCCCCATACCACCGCCAACGGCACGAGAAAGAACAGCACAAGCCAAACGATCGGCGGCGCGGCTATCGCCGCGAAAGCCGTCTTCGCTTGCCGCCAAGTCTGTTCCATCTAGCGCTCCTCCATGTCCCCCTCCCCCTTGTGGGGAGAGGGCATGGATTGGGTGGCGATCGGAGCGATCACGCTGCGTTGATGCGGGTGAAGATCTCTTCGAACTGACGCGCCTTCTCGTCGCCTTCGAACGCGCCGTACTCGCTCTTGGCCATCAGTTCCGCAGGCGGAAAGATCACTTGATTGTTCTGGTAGTCCGGACCCATCGCCGCGGCGACCGCCGCGTTCGGCGTCGGATACTGGATCTCCTCGGTGATCTTCTTGCCGGCTTCGGCGTCGAGCAGATAGTTGATGAACGCATGCGCGTCGTCGACGTTCGGGGCGCCGGTCGGGATGCAGAGGCAGTCCGAGTTGATCAGCGTGCCCTCTTGCGGGACGACGAAGCCGAACTTGTCGCCGGTGCGGGCGATCAGCTGCGCCATATCGCCATTGTATTCGAGCACGATGTCGATCTCGCCGGATTCAAGCAAATCCTGGCCATCGTCCTCGTGGAACGCCTTCACGTGCGGCTTCTGGCGAATGAGCATCTGCTCGATCTGGGTGAGGTTGGCTTCTGGAATGCCGTTGAGCGAAATGCCCTGATATTTGGCGCAGAGCCGCATGAGATCGGCGGATTCCGACAACAGCGCGATACGGCCCGAGAACGTGTTCGAATCGAACAGATAGCGCCACGAATTCGGCACCGGCACGCCTTTGGCGCGCGCGGCTTCCTTGTTGTAGCCGATGCCGAGCACCAGCCACGTGTACGGCATCGAATAGCGCCGGCCGGGATCGAAGGCGGCATCCTGGAATTCCGGCAAGAGATTGGCTTTGTTCGGGATCTTCGAATGATCCAGCTCTTGCAGCATGCCGGCCTGGCTCATGCGGGTGACGAACTCGTTCGACGGCACGATCACGTCGAAGCCCTGATTGCCGGCGCGCAGGCGGGCGAACAATTCGTCGTTGGTCGCGAACAGGCTCATCTGCACTGCCGCGCCGGTCTCGGCCTGGAAGTCCGCCAAGGTCGTTGGGCCGATGTAGGTGTCCCAATTGTAGAAGTTGACGACCCGGCCGCCGCCGCGGCCGCAGGCGCTTAGGCCGCCGGCGAAGGAGATGCCGATCGCGGCCGCCCCGAATTGCTGCAACAACGAGCGGCGCGATGCGCCCTGGAGAAAATTGCCCTTGGCCATGGATTGCGCCCTTCCCTTGCTCCGCCGCCCTGCCCGGGCGGTCGTGTTCATGCCGTGCCTGCCGGCCCGCCGCTAACAAGCACGCAAATACCAGTCATAATCAATATCTGGGATCACACTTTGGAAGCGATCTTGCTCGACCCGCTTCACGGTGGCGTACATCCGCACGAACCGTTCGCCCAAATAGTCCTTCAAAATGGCGGATTCCGCGAACTTATCGGTCGCTGCGAACCAATTGGTCGGAATCTTCTCGCCGCCCTCGGCCTGCGAATAACCGTCGCCGATAATGGCCGGACCGGGATCGATGCTGTTCTTGATCCCATGGTGCACCGCAGCAAGAAGTGCGGCCAGCGCCAGCGCCGGGTGCGCGTCGGCGCCGGCGACGCGATGTTCGATGTGGCGGGTGTTGGGCGCGCCGGCGGGCACGCGGAACGAAACGGTGCGGTTGTTGACGCCCCAGGTCGGCGCCACCGGCGCATAGGAATTGGCGCGGAAACGGCGATAGGAATTGGCGTTCGGCGCATAGATCGCCATCGAGTCCGCCAACAGCGCCTTCATGCCGCCGACCGCGTGCGCCAGTACCGGTTCGCCCTCGGGCTTGTCGGACGCGAAGATGTTCCTGCCCGCTTTGTCGTTGACGCTGACATGCAAATGCATGCCGGAGCCGGCGAGATCGGCGAACGGCTTGGCCATGAATGTCGCTTCGCAGCCATGCCGCAGCGCCACGCCCTTGGCGGCGCGCTTGTAGAGCACGGCATCGTCAGCCGCGCGCAACGCGTCGGCATGATGCTTCAAGGTGAGTTCGAGCTGACCCGGGGCGTATTCGCTGATCGCGCCCTCCAGCGGAATGCCCATCGCATCGGCCGCCGCCCAGAGATCGCGCAAAAAGGCGCTCGCCTCCTCCACTTCGCGCAGACCGTAGACCTGATGCTGCGTGGCGCGGTCTCCAGTCAGCGGCGACGGCGGCAATTGAATTTTTCCGTCGGCGGTGCGGCGGGCGTCGACGAGATAATATTCCAGTTCGCACGCCACCACCGGCACAAGCCCATCGGCGGCGAAGCGGTCGATTACGCGTTGCAGGACATGGCGCGGATCGAGATCGTGCGGCTTGCCGTCGAGTTCATACATGGTCACCGGAACCTGCGCCACGTCCGCGCCTAGCCACGGCGCCGGCGTAATCCGTCCCGCGATCGGCCGGGCGACGCGGTCGGCGTCGCCATCCTCCCAGACGAGGCCCGTCGCCTCGACATCTTGCCCGGTGATGTCGTTGACCAGGATCGAACCCGGGAGAAAGCGGCCCTGCTCGTAAACAGCCGCGATCTCATGCCGGCGCAGGCGCTTGCCGCGCGGCACCCCCGCCATGTTGGTGAAGACGATCTCGAAGAACTGAATTTCGGGATGCTTGTCGAGGAAGGCTTTGCATTCCTTGGCGTCGGCGATGGTCAAGCGGCACCTTCTCTGGCGTATTCTTCCGCGAAGCTATCGACCGCCGCGACGAGCCGGTCAATCTGTTGCGTGGTGGTGGCGGGGCAAACCAGCATCATCATGTGGAAGGGCGCGATCAGCACGCCGCGATTGATCAGACAGAGATGGAGCGCGTGGTTGAGTTCGGTCTGCGCCAGCGCGGGGCGCATCTCGGCGGCGTTCTTCGGCGGCTCGGGCGCGAACACGATTTCGGCGCGCGCGCCGACGTGCACCACGCACCAGGGCAGCGCGCGTTCGGCGATGACGGCGCGGAGCTTGGCCACCAATTCATCGGCGCCCTTCAGCATGATTGCGTAGGCTTCCGGCGTCGCCACCTCACGCAAGGTCGCGCCGATGGCGGCGATGCCCATGGCGTTGCCGGCCAGCGTGGTGCCGATGCCGGAGCGGCCTTTCGCCATGGGAACAGCGCCGATCTTCTCCGCCAACTCCGCACTCACGCCCCACACCGCCGCCGGGAAGCCGCCGGCGATGGCTTTGCCGATCACCAGCGCGTCGGGCGCGAGCCGCCACGCCTGGGTGGCGCCGCCCGGGCCCGTGGAAAGTGTATGCGTCTCATCCAGGATGAGCAGCGCGCCCACCTTCTTCGCCAAAGCCTGCGCGCGCTTCCAGAAATTCGCCTCCGGCAGGATCATGCCGCAATTGGTCATTGCCGGTTCGGCCAGCACGGCGGCGACATCGCCTTGCGCCAGCGCCGCTTCCAGCGCGCCCACGTCGTTGAACGGGATCGCGCGCGTTGTGCGGGTCATGTCGAAGACCTGGCCGATCAGACCCGCGTCGGGCCGCGTGCGGCCGTGGCGCAGTTCGACGAAGCAATCCTCCACCATGCCGTGATAACAGCCGTCGAACACGACGATCACGGATTTGCCGGTCACCGCCCGCGCCCAGCGGAGCACGGCGCGGTTGGCGTCGGAGGCCGAAAGCGTGGTCTGCCAGAACGGCAAACCAAAGCGCTCGGCCAGCAGCGCGCCGACCTCCGCCGCCTCTTGCGTAGGCAACATGAACGTCGCGCCGCGCCGCGCCTGTTCGGCCACCGCGCGCGCGATCTCCGGCCGGCCATGGCCGAACATGCCTGGCGTGTCGCCGAGACAGAAATCATCATAGGTGTTGTCGTCGATGTCGGTGAGCACCGCGCCTTCGCCGTCTTCGGCGATCATCGCCGACGGCGCGGCCCAATCGTTCATCCAATGAAAAGGCGCGCCGAACAGCCAATGCTGCTTCAGCCGCGCCGCCCCCGCCGCAGCTTTCGGATGCGTTTCCAGATAACGCTGCGTCTCGCGCGCGATGATGGAGGTGAGGTTCATGAGCGCCTACTTCTTGGGGAGCGGGCGAATGCGCGTCGCGTGCCAATCTATAGTTGATACCGCGCCGACCGCACGTTCGCCAAGTTCCGCCAGCGCTTCAACCACGCGCGGCGCGCGCGTCGTCCAGTCGCCGGGGCCGCGGAGCCTAATGATCACTACGCCCGTTGCCGGAAGCTGATCGAGTACCGTCAGGCGCCCGAAGCCCAGATCGCGCGTTAAGAGAACACGGCCCGACATCACCGACAGGCGGAGCACATCGTCATCCGCGGCGCCAAGTTTCACATCTCGTTGCTTGACAACGTCATGCCCTTCGTCGCGGAGCGCCTTGACCACAGGCCCTGGACAATCCTCGTCGGCATAGAGCTTGAGCGCCAAAGCCGCCTACTCCGCGGCAACCAGCCCCTCCTCGCGGAGGTAACGCGCCGCGTAATCAAGCGCCGCCCGCACATCCTCCTCCGCGAGCCCTTCATAGGCCTCCACCACCTGGGCGACGCTCATACCGTCAGACAAATCCTCCAGGATTGCCTCCACGGTGATGCGAGTCCCGGCGACGACGGGTTTGCCCATCATAATCTTCGGGTCGCGGGTGATGCGATCTGTTGCCATAAGGGGCTTATACCACGAAGCCGCATCTAACCCAAGCGATCTCCAGCGAAGCGCCGCCCCTCACGGCCGATACGTAATCGAAATCCCCTTCAGCTCGGTGTATTTCTCCAGCGCATGCAGCGAGCGGTCGCGGCCGAAGCCGGATTGCTTGGCGCCGCCGAACGGCACGGTGATGTCGCACGCGTCCCAGCCATTGATCCACACCAGCCCCGTGCGCAGCTTGCGCGCCACGCGATGCGCGCGCGAGATATTGGCCGTCCACAAGCCCGACGCCAGACCATAGACCGTATCGTTGGCGATGCGCACTGCATCGTCCTCGTTGGTGAAGGCCATCACGCCAAGCACCGGGCCGAACACTTCCTCGCGCGCCAAGGTGTGCGAATTGTCGAGGCGATGGAACACGGTCGGCTCCACGTAGAAGCCGCCGCTCTCTTCGCGCACGCGCGAACCGCCCAACGCCAAGGTCGCGCCCTCTTTCCGCGCCGTGTCGATATAGCCGAGCACGCGCTTCATCTGCCCTTCGCTCACCAGCGCGCCCGCGACGCTCGCCGGATCGAGCGGATCGCCGGGCGCGTACTGTTTCGACCGCTTTAGCACGCGATCGAGGAAATCGTCTTTGATCGAGGCCTCCACCAGAAGCCGCGACGCGGCGTTGCAGATCTCGCCCTGATTGAAGAAAATCCCCCAAGCCGCGGCGTCCGCGGCTTCGTCGAGATTTTCCGCATCGGCAAAGACAATCTGCGGGCTCTTGCCGCCCAATTCCAACGCCACGCGCTTCAGATTGCTCTCGCCCGCGTAGCTCATCAGCTTGCGGCCGACTTCCCCCGAACCGGTGAACGCGATCAGATCGACATCCATGTGCCGCGCCAAGGCTTGGCCGGCGGTGTCGCCAAAGCCCGGCGCGACATTCAGGACGCCCGGCGGCACGCCGGCTTCGAGCGCCAGTTCGCCCAGCTTCAGCGCTGTCGACGGCGATTGCTCAGCCGGCTTCAGCACGATGGAATTGCCCGTCGCCAGCGCCGGCGCCACTTTCCAGCACGCCATGTGCAACGGAAAATTCCATGGCACGATGGCGCCGACGACGCCCAGCGGCTCGCGCACGACGAAGCTCAAACGCTCCGCCGGCGTCGTCGCCACCTCGCCATAGACCTTGTCCAACGCTTCCGCGTACCAGCGGATCGAGTTGATGGCGGTCGGGATGTCGACCCCGAGCGTGTCGCGGATCGGCTTGCCCATGTCGAGGGTCTCGAGCAGCGCCAGCTCTTCCAGATCGCGTTCCATCAGCTCGGCGAGCTTGAACATGATCTTCTTCTTTTCGCGCGGATGCTCGGTGCGCCAGCGCCCGTCCTCGAACGCCGCGCGCGCGGAGCGAACGGCCGCATCGACATCCTCGGCCTCGCAGGCCGCAACCTTGCTGACGACTTTGCCGTCGCGCGGGCCGATATTGTCGAAGGTCTTGCCGCTCTTGGCGGCGACGAGCTTGCCGTCGATGACGGCGCGGGTGGGAAATTGGGCGCCGCGGGCGCGGTCCATATTTTGTTGGAGCGTCATGGCCGCTGCCTTAGCGCAAGTCCGCCCGGGCTAGAAGACCTATGGCGTGTCGGCGAATACGCAGCGCCGGACATGCGCCGGCGCCCGCGGCGAAGCGTGGCTTCGCGCGGCGGCTCTAAGGACTGCCGGCTTCCAGCCGGCTGGCAGAGGTGGTTGAAGGTTGGACCGCGCGGCCTCCG
>FKKE01000704.1_pt3 | contig 25460 bp, 27 predicted proteins | sample 1106331 | NCBI WGS metagenome assembly FKKE01 (sample SAMEA3931202, study PRJEB13176) | freshwater metagenome | biome: Drinking water system; feature: drinking water; material: freshwater | place: China | collected 2013-02-06
TCACCGAGATGTGGGAACGCTTTTCCTTCTACGGGATGCGGGCGCTCCTGGTGATCTATCTCACCCAGCACTTCCTGTTCTCCGACGACAAGGCGCAGGGGCTTTACGGCGCCTATGCGGCCCTCGTGTACCTGATCCCGGTGATCGGCGGCGTCATCGCAGACCGTTTCCTTGGCTCACGCAAGGCAGTGACGATCGGCGCGGTTTTCCTTGTGCTGGGCCACTTCGGGATGGCGTTCGAGGGCCGTGGTTCGGTGCAGGAGCTGAGCTTCAGCGGTGGCGTGTACGATGTCGTCGCCGACGGCCGGGGCGACAACCGCAACCTCTTCCTGGTCACCGGGGACGCCGAGTTCCCGGTCACATTCACCGCCGAGGGCATGACCATCGAAGGCGCCGGGGATCGTCTGCCGGCGTTCGTCCCAACAGCGGACTATGAATTGAGTGTGCGCCCGGACATGCTCAGCATCGGCGGCTTGAGCATCCCCTACGAGCAAATTCTCTATCTCTCGCTCGCGTTCATCATCATCGGTGTAGGCTTCCTGAAGGCCAACATCTCGACAACTGTCGGCGCACTCTACGCCGAGAACGATCCGCGCCGCGATGGTGGGTTCACCATCTTCTACATGGGCATCAATTTGGGCGCGTTTCTGGCGACGTTAGCCTGCGGCTATCTCGGTCAAACCTATGGCTGGAAGTACGGATTCGGCCTCGCCGGCATCGGCATGACGCTGGGCCTGATCCAATATTTGATGGGGCAGAAATGGCTCAAGGGTAAGGCCGAGCCGCCGAAGCCGATCTCGGCCACATTCGAAGGTCTTTTCTGGATTCTCGGCTTGTTGGCGGTGATCCCGGCCTGGCTGCTGGTGCAGCAAACCGAACTGATGGAGCAGGCGCTGCCGATCCTCGTGCCGGTTTTGTTTGGCATGGTGTTCGCGTTTGCGCTTGTCGGCTTCAAGGGCCTCGAACGAACGCAGATGCTGGCGGCGCTGATCATGGTGTTCTTCAGCGTTATTTTCTGGATGTTGTTCGAGCAGGCGGGTTCGTCGCTCTCGTTGTTTGCGGAACGCACCACCGATCTGACGGTCGTGCCGGGCGTCACCATGACGGCGGCGCAGACGCAGAGCTTCAACGCCGGCTTCATCGTGCTCTTGGCACTGCCGTTCAGCGCTATGTGGGTCGGCCTGGCCAAGGCCAAAATGGAGCCATCCACCCCGGTGAAGTTCGCGCTGGGCTTGATTCAGGTCGGCCTCGGCTTCTTCGTGTTGGTCTTCGGCGCACAGTTCGCTGGTGATGACTTCAAGGTGCCGCTCATCTTCCTGGCGCTGCTCTACCTGCTGCACACCACGGGCGAGCTATTTCTCTCGCCGGTGGGCTTGTCGATGATCACCAAACTCTCGCCGCATCGCGTCGTCGGCTTGATGATGGGCGTGTGGTTCCTGTCGAGCTCACTCGCGCACATCCTCGCCGCGATCATTGCGCAGCAGACTTCATCCGACACCGTGGCGGGTCAGGTTGTGGATCTTGGCGGCCAGCTGCAGACCTATGTCAGCACCTTCACCCAAGTGGGCCTGTGGGGCATCGGCGCGGGCGTGTTGCTGCTGTTGATTTCACCCTTCTTGAAGAAGTGGATGGGCGACGTCCGCTAAGAAAAGTAAACGAAAACAGTCCCTAACCCGCCCTAAAGGCCGGCGGCTAGCGTGTGCGGATAGTTCTGCCCCTAGCGGCGTCAAGCCGTTGCGCCGGGATTATTTTCCAGGTGGAGTAGGCCCAGACGGAGCGGGGACGCCACCGTCCTTGGGCTCTTCACCTATAAGGCGAGCGCCGCCGTAATCCGGCGCCTGTCCGGCCCTGATTGATGTTTACGGTTGATTCACGGGTTGCCACGCGGCCCGCGGAGGAGGTGTTCATGACTAGGCCGCGCACGACCCGCTCCAAGAAGAAGCCTGAGGCTTCGGGGCAGGGATTGCGCCCGGAAGTCATGGATTTGCTGCTTGGCTGGCAGGTGGACGACCGCAAAGACCCGATCGGCTTTGGCGCCCCGCGCGCCGCCGAGGCGGCTGTCGAGGGCCAGACGCCGATCGTCTTCGGCGAGGACCGCCACCTGGTCACCATCGCCCCCACCGGCGCCGGCAAGGGCCGCGGCGTCATCATCCCGAATTTGCTGCGCTTCGAAGGCTCGGTGATCGTCATCGATCCCAAGGGCGAGACCTGGCACGTCACCGCCCGCCGGCGGAAGGAGATGGGCCAGGAGGTGCGGCTGCTCGATCCGTTCGGCGCCGTCTCCAAGCGCACCGATGCGCTCAACCCGTTCGATCTGTTCAACCGCCCCGGCGCGCTGCTCGATGCCGACGCCGAGATGCTGGCTTCGCTGCTCGCGGGCGATGTCGGCTTCCACAAGGAGCCCTTCTGGGACAATTGGGGCCGCTCGCTGATGGCTGGCGTCATCGCCGCCGTGGCTGAAACTTCGCCGAAGGCCGAGCGCCATTTCGGCAAGGTGCGCGAAATCCTGATGAGCGACGACGCGGTCTACAACCTCGCCGCTTTGGTCGAAGGCCACGAAAATCTGAACCGGCTCTCGAAGCAGAACATCTCGTCGTTCCTGCCGATCACCGAACAGACGCGCTCGGGCATTCTCTCCACCGCGCAATCGTATCTGAAGGTGGTCAATTCGGACTCGGCGCTGCGTTCGCTGTCGAAATCGACCATCAGCCTCGATGCCGTGCGCCGCGGCGATCCGATGACGATCTACATCGTCATCCCGCCGGACAAGCTCGAGAGCCACGGCGCGCTGCTGCGCCTCTGGGTCGGCGCGCTGATGCTGACGGTGATGGGCCGCAAGCGCCGTCCGAAGCGCTCGACGCTCTTTCTGTTGGACGAGTGCGCGCAGCTCGGCGAGTTCGGTCCGCTCCGGCAATCGATGACGCTGCTGCGCGGCTATGGATTGCAGGTGTGGCCGTTCTTCCAGGATTTGTCGCAGCTGCAGCGGCTCTATCCGAAGGATTGGCGCACGATTTTCAACAATGCCGGCGTGTTCCAGCTGTTCGGCGTCGCCAATCATCTGATGGCGAAGGAGAGCGCCGAACTGATCGGCGACATCGACTCCGATCGCTTGCGTCACATGACCAAGGAGCAGCAGATCATCGCCGTCTCCAACCAGAAGGCGATGAGCGCGCGGCTGCCGGATTATCTCGTCGATGCGCCGTTCGCCGGTCAGTTCGATCCGAACCCGATGTTCGAAACCGACGACGCGCCGGCCAAGCGCAAGCCCAGGGCGCGGTAGGGCATGATCGTGCGCTGAGAAGCGCGCTCCAGCTCCGACATTGGCAATCGGCGCCCGTGCGGCTAGGTTCGCGCCCAGCAGGGCAGGGCCATGGCGGGCGAGGCGATCTTCATCGGCTATCGGCGCGACGACACCGCCGACGTCGCCGGGCGCATCTACGATGCGATGGCGTTGCGCTTCGGCCGCCAGCGCATCTTCAAGGATGTCGACAATATCGGCCCCGGAGTCGATTTCGGCGACTACATCAAGAGCGTGCTGCCGCGTTGCCGCGTGGCCTTGGTGCTGATCGGCCCGCATTGGCTCGACTCCAAGGATCAGAGCGGGCGCCGCCGCATCGATGACGAGCACGATTGGGTGCGCATCGAGATCGAGACGGCGCTGGCGACGCCCGGCCTCTTGGTGGTGCCGGTCCTGGTCAACGGCGCCGGCATGCCGCGCGGCGAAGCAGTGCCCGAGAGCTTGCGCCCGCTGCTGCGCCGCAACGCAGCCATCATTCGCCGCGACCCGGATTTTCACGACGATGTCGAGCGGTTGGCCACCGCGCTGCGCGCCAGCGTCAACACGGGCGTTCTGGATTTGAGCAAGATCGGCGGCAAGGCGGCGGGACCGGCGCCTGTCCGCGAGCGCAAGAGCAACGCGCCTTTGCTGATCGGCGGCGCGGTGGCGGCGATTGCGTTGGTGGCGATCGGTTTCGGCGTCTCGCGCTATTTTCCTCCCCCGTTCACGGGGGAGGTGGCGAGCGAAACTGGCTCTGAACCCTCTCCACCCAACGGGGGGAGAGGGCAGGGTGAGGGGGGCGAGCCAAGTTCGCCCGCCAACAGCGCCTCCACCCTCACCCCCGGCCCCTCTCCCTCCTCGGGAGGGAGAGGGGAGCAAGAAGCCGCGCCGCAAACCCCGCAGCAAGCGCCGGTGCAACAGCCCACGCAGTCGGGAAACATTATCCGGGATTGTCCGGACATTTGCCCGCAGATGGTGCGCATTCCAGGCCAATCGTTCGCGGCTGGCCGTTACGAGGTGACCTTCGCGCAATGGGATGCGTGCGTCGCTAGCGGCGGCTGCAACGGCTATTCGCCGAGCGACGAAGGCTGGGGACGCGGCAATCGGCCGGTAATCAATGTCAGCTGGAACGACGCGCAAGCCTACGTGCAATGGCTCAGCCAACGCACCGGCCAGCGCTATCGTTTGCTGACTGAAGCCGAGTGGGAACACGCCGCTCGCGCGGGCACGACGACGAATTTTTCTTGGGGCGATCAAGACCCCGTGTGCGATCAGAATGCGCGCAACGGCGCGAACTTCTCTGCGTGCACCGATGATCGCACGCGCCCGATTGGCTCATTCCAGCCCAACAGGTTCGGGCTCAGCGACGTTCACGGCAATGTCTGGGAATGGGTCGAAGATTGTTTCGATTCCGATTGCTCGTTCCGGGTGTACCGTGGCGGCTCTTGGGGCAACGACCCACGGGTCCTCCGATCGGCGATCCGGTACGGGGGCACCCCGACGGACCGGCTTTACGTCGTAGGGATCCGTGTCGCCAAGACGCTTTGAACCATTGATTATTTGCCCACTGAAATACTGAAAATAACTGCAAGGGTTTGATCGTTCTATCAACGTTATCCGCGTGGGGGGCCGGGGCTTCAGCCCCCGGCCGCTATTTGTACGAGACCGAACCTCCGAGGACCGCCGGCTTCCAGCCGGCATTGAGTCAGGTCGAACAAGCGTTGCGTCTTGTCGGGTGCATCGAGCCGTGGAAGTCGGCGGCCGACCGGAAGATTGTAACATTGCCGGCAAGACGCCGGCTGTCCTGGTGAGCGTCGGTCAGCGCAGCTCGATCGTTGTCTCGCCAAAGTCCAACAGCGACTCGACGCTTGGCCAGCGCGCGTCGATCCAAAGACGAAACGGCGCCAGTCTGAGATTGCCACATCGGAGCAGCACGACACGCGCGCCGCCTATGCGCGCCGCGAGGTCGAGATAATCCGCGTCCTTCGTAATGACGATCGCTTCTGTTGAGACCGCCATATCCCAGATGGCGCGATCGTCCGCCTGCGCGTCGATAACGTGTGCTGCGTGCTGGGCGTCGTGCCCCCGCTCAATCAACCAAACAGCAAGCGCTGGCGGGAGATTGGTGTCCACCAGAAAGCGCATGGCGCTTAGGCTGTGACGATCGGGTGATCGAAGTTTTTAGCGGCGTAGGCCAGCGCCGCTTCGATGTCGGCAGCTTCAAGGTAGGGGAAGGCCTCGAGGATGTCGGCTTCCTTCATGCCGGAACCGAGCATCTCCAGCACTTCGGCCACGGTGATGCGCATGCCGCGGATCGTGGGGCGCCCGCCGCGAACATTGGGAAGGACGGTAATGCGTTCCATGTTGGTTATTGTAACATAACGCGCAGCAACGGGGAATGGAGGTCAGACTAAGGCCGCATCCCGAAGCTGCTCGGCCCGGTTTCATTCATCCTCTGCGCCAGGCCGATCCATTCGCACAGCAGCGGCCGCGTATCGCGCGGATCGATGATCTCTTCGGCGTAGAAACTCTCCGCCGTGCGGAAGGGCGAGCGCAGCGCTTCCGCCCAGGCGCGGATTTCGGCCAGGCGCTTCTCAGGTTCGGGGTGCGCTTCGAGTTCGGCTTTGAACGCTGCTTCGATGCCGCCTTCGAGCGGCAGCGAGCCCCAGTCGCCTGAGGGCCAGCAATAACGCAGCTTCGTCCGCGTCGGGTTCATCATCGCCGAGCCCGCCAGCCCGAACGCTTGCCGCACCACGATCGAGCACCACGGCACGCGCGCCTGATACACCGCCGCCATCGCCTGCACGCCAAGCTTCACGGTGGCGGCGCGCTCGTGCTTCACGCCGACGGCGAAGCCCGGGCAATCGACGAAATGCACCACCGGCAGATGAAACGTCTGCGCCAGATCGACATGCTTGATCAGCTTGCGGCAGACGTCCGCCGTCCAGGCGCCGCCCATGAAATGCGGATCGCCGGCGAGCACCGCGACACTATAGCCGTCGACGCGGGCAAAGCCGGTGATCAGCCCGCGGCCCCACAGGCGTCCGGTCTCGAAGAACGTGCCGGCGTCGACGCAAGTTTCGACGATGCGGCGCATCTTGTAGGGCACGCGCCGATCGCGAGGCACAATCTCGATGAGACCTGGATCGCGACGATCTTTCGGATCGGCGGTTTCGACGCGCGCCGGCAGCTCGTGGACTGAGGCGGGCAGGTAAGAGAGAAACTTGCGCGCCGCCGCGAAGGCGTCGGTTTCGCTGGCGACGATATCATCGACGACGCCGTTCTTGCCGTTGATGTCGGCGCCGCCCAGGCTTTCCTTGTCAACATCCTCGCCGATCGCTTTCGCCACTGGCGGTCCGGCGACGAACACTTGAGACAGACCTTGCACCATTACACTGTAATGGCTTGCGGCCACGCGCCCCGCGCCGAGGCCCGCGCAGGGTCCTAGCGCCAGTGCGACGACCGGCACGGTGGCCATGTTCGCCACCACCCATTCCCAACCCGGCGTCTGCGGAATGTAGGTGCGCGGATCCTTCTCCAGCATTTTTACCGAGCCGCCGCCGCCGGTGCCGTCGACCATGCGGACGAGCGGCATGCGATATTCGTTGGCCATTTGCTCGGCGAAGACGAGCTTCTGCCAGATGCCGGCATCCGCCGCGCCGCCGCGCACGGAAAAATCATCAGATTGGACGGCGACAGGCCGGCCATCGACCAGCCCGCGCCCGACCACGAAGGGCGTGGCGCGAAACGCCGCCAGCTGATTGTCGCCGCCGTATTCGGCCTTGCCCGCGATCTTGCCCGTCTCGTGAAACGAGCCCGGATCGAGCAGCGCCTCGACGCGTTCGCGCGCGGTGAGCTTGCCTGAGGCTTTCTGGCGCGCCACGCGCTCAGGCCCGCCCATCGCCTCGGCCAGCGCTTCGCGGCGGCGCAGTTCTTCGATGTCCTTGTCCCAGCTCATGCCACTCTTCCTGGCGTCCGCGCGTCATTGTCGGAAGGGCGCCGCCACGATATCTTTTCGCAATAACAGGTGCGGTCAATGAGTGTTGTGAATCCGCCGGCGACCGTCGTATCTGAACGACATGCTAGCCTAGCGAGAACAGTACTTGGCGTCGTGTCTTTTCTGAGCGCGTGTGCAAGCACTTTGTCCGTTGTTATGCTCGTCCGCCATGGCTTTCAGCTTGGCTTTGCGGCGCCTCTGAAACTTGTACTCGACTATTATGAACAAGGCGTCTCGTTTCTGCTCGGATGGGCGACGCCCTGCCTGTCAGCAGCAGTGGCTATTGTCGAGAAATATGTGTCAATTGACCTCACCTTGCACGATCACTGGAAGCACATCTTCGTACTGATGTGGATCTATTTGCTCGGTGATTTTCGTGCCTATTGGGAAAGGGGGAGATATCTATCTGCTGTATTGATTTTCACTGGCGGGCTGTTGATTGTCTTGGTCAGCAGCGTCGCGGGCGGCGCGGCCGCTTTGAATGATCCCCGCCTTTGGATCGTGGTGTTCCCGGCCTGCGGCTTTGTTTTCTATGAAGCAGCGAAGAGCCCATTGAGCGCGACTTTCTATCGGCGCGAGGGGGACACTTGGTGGCAAACTTGCCGCTACTATCTCGCGACCTTCGCGTTCACTAATGCGATAGCCGGAGGCGCGGGCGTCGTGTTCGGCGGGTGGGCAAGTCGTGTGGGCCTACCGAACCCGGGGCTCCTTGCACTGCTAGTCTTCTTTGTCGTTGTCGTGCTGCGAAACATATCCGTCGGAATTCGCTATGCCGCGCTCAACAAGGGCGTCCTCGGTGGCACTTGGGGCAATCGATTTCTGCGGTCAGCCACTGCTCGCCTTGGCGTCTTGCTGGTGGCGATCCTGGTGGGAGCCAGCTTGTTTATTGCTTTCAATGCGGGATTAAAGCTTGCTGGCCTTTAGGGTTTGGCAGCGAGCCAAACAAAAAGGCCGCGGAGCGAACCCCGCGGCCTCAAGGGAGGTTGATTGATTTCGCCGCTTAGAAGTTGCGGCGCACCGTCAGGCCGACCGTACGCGGCTGATTGGTGTGGAACGCAAGCCGGGCGCGCCCGCCGCGCTCGCGGTCGAAGGCGAGGTTGGCGTTTTCATCGAGCGCGTTGTTGACGAAGAGGGTGAGGCCCCATTCGTCGTTCTGAATGCCGGCGTTCAGGTTCACCACGGTGTAGGGATCGAGTTCGAGATCGAGCACCGTTGCGCCCGCGCCGGTCGCGCCGCCGAACGCCAAGCCGGAGACAAAGCTGCGCACGCTCGGATTTTGATCGCCAGGCTGCGTGAAGCGCGATCCCATGTGCTGAGCCGAGGCGGCGACGAAGGCTTCCATGCCTTCGCCGAAATTGATCGGCCAGTAATAGGCGGCGGTCGCCGCGATCTGATATTCGGGAACCGACGGCAGGCGGTTGCCCTTCTGGATGCCCGCGATGACGGCGCCGCCGGTCGTGAGGACGGATTCGTCGAACTCCGCTTCCACCCAGCTGCCGGCGAGGCTGAACTCGAGGCCGTCCATCGGCGTCACCGCGAATTCGGCTTCGACGCCGGTGGTGTGCGCATCGGCGTTGAAAACCACGCGCGAGGAACATGAGCCCGCATCGGCGGTCACTTGCAGATCGCTGATCTGCGAGTGGTAGGCCGCGGCGTTGAGGGTCATGCTTCTGTTCTGAAATTTGAAGCCGGCTTCGTAGTTCCAGAGCGTTTCATCTTCGAACGTCGGACGGTTGCCGAAGGTCAACGCATCCGGGCCGCCGGCGCCGCCGGCGCAGAGCGGGATGTTCAGAGGATCGTTGACGCCGCCAAGCCGGAAACCTTGCGCCGCCTGCAGGTTGAAGGTGAGGTTGTCGCTCGCCTCGTAACTTAGGATTGCGCGCGGGGTGATGCCGCTTGAGTTGGTGCGGTCGATATTGTCGTCGCCGTTCGAGAACAATCCGCCGGAGGTGAAGCGCCGTTGCTCGTCGAAATCGTAGTAGCGCGCGCCGACAGTCATGGTCAGCCGTTCGGTGAAGTCGTAACTGCCCTCGCCGAAGATGGCGAACTGGTCGATGTCATAGGGCAGGTCGGCATTGTAGGGCGAATCCGGACCGAAGCCGTTGGCGACAGCCGCCGACGTGCCGGCGCCGAAGCGCAAATCGGTGAACACGTCGTAGCCGGGGGTCGGCAGCCGTTGCGCATACTCGCGCTCGATGTCGGTGTAGAAGGCGCCGATCAACCATTGGAACGGCGAGTCCGTGTCTGACGCCAACCGGATCTCTTGGGTGAATTGCTGTAGATCCGTCGTGTCGCGCAAGTTCGACGGGATCAGCAATGCGCCCGGCGCATAGCCGAGATCGATCGAAACGCTGTGGGTCAAGGCGCTGGCGTCGCGGCTGACCAGGATGTTGCGGTTGATGAAGCTAGTGACCGAAGTCAGGTCGACATTGCCGAGGTCCCAATTCACGGTCACGTCGGCGATGAAGGTCTCGTCGCTGAATTCCTCATCGAGCAACAGGAATTGCTCGCGCTCGTTGAAGGTCACCGGCGGGCGGCCGCCTCCGACAGTCGTGAACGGGTTTGCGTAGAGGTTGAACACTTCCTGCCGGTTGAAGCCGTTCACTTCGACGTTCTGATAGACGATGCGCGGCGTGATCAGCAGATTCGGCGTCACTTGCATGCCGAGCGCCGCCCGGAAGCCCGAGCGTTCGCCGTCATTGACGTCTTCGGTCCTGCCGCCGCCTTCGCGCAGCGCGTCGATGAAGCCGCCGTACTCGGTGTGGAAACCGGCGACGCGCAGGGCCAGCACATCCTGGAGCAGCGGGATGTTGACCATGCCCTTGAGGTGGCCGCCTTCGCCGCCGTCAGTCACGGTGTTGATGCTGGCTTCGAGCGAACCTTCGAAGTCGGTCGTATCGGGCTGGTTGGTGATGTAGCGGACGGTGCCGCCGACCGAGCCCGAGCCGAACAGCGTGCCCTGCGGGCCGCGCAGCGTTTCCACGCGATTGAGATCGTAGAGATCGAGATCGGGCGTGAACAGCGAGAGAGAGATCACCGAGTCGTCGAGATAGACGCCGACTTGTTCCTTGACGCCCGGCTGGTCGCGCACGATCTGGCCGGCGGAGACGCCGCGCAGCGACACTTGGCTTTGACCGGGGCCGAGGTTCTGGATCGACATGCCGGCGACGTTGCGAGAGATGTCCTCAAGCGTGGTGGCGCCGGTACGCTCGATATCTTCCTGGGTTTGCGCGTTCACCGAGAACGGCACGTCCTGGATCGATTGCGCGCGGTGCGTCGCGGTGACGACGATCTCTTCCTCTTCCGCGGCTTGATCTTGCGCCCACGCCGCCGTTGGCGCGGACGTCAGTGCAACGGCGATCGCGATCGCGCTGACAGCGGACGCCAAAGTGTGTTTGCGGACCATAATCAAAGCTCCCCTCGAACCCAGCGCGCGCTCCCGCACGCAAGGAAAGCCAAGAATTAACAAGCTTCCGGCGTTCTGCTGTCACAAACGCCCATGGGGGGAAATGGCTGACCTAAGCGAAGCGAAATACGCCTCGCTAGGCGCCTGCTCAAACGGCCATGTTGTCGATCAGGCGCGTCTTGCCGAGCCAAGCGGCAGCCAGGATGCGCGCCGGACGGGAGAGATTGGCGACGATGGCCAGGGTCTCGGCGTCGCGGATGGCGACATAGTCGACGCTGCTGAAACCCGCTGCGATCAAGTGCCGATTTGCCTCGGCTTCGACGGCCGCGATCGCTTCGCCTTGATGGGCGGCTTTGATGGCGTCGTGCAAGACGTGGTTGAGCCGCGCGGCGATGCGGCGTTCGTCCGGCTTCAGATAAGCGTTGCGCGACGACATCGCCAAACCATCGCTTTCACGCACGGTCGCGCAGCCAACGATCTCGGCGGGGATGTCGAGATCGCGCGCCATCCGCTTGATCACCTGCAGCTGCTGATAGTCTTTCTCGCCGAAGAACGCTGCATCGGGGAGCGCCTGTAGCAACAGCTTCGTCACCACTGTGGCGACGCCGCCGAAGAAGTGCGGGCGAAACTCGCCTTCGAGCGGCGTCGACACATCACTGACGATGACATTGGTGGCGAAGCCTTCGGGATACATGACCGAACGGTCGGGCGCGTAGAGCAGGTCGCAACCGGCGCTTGCGAGCAACGCCGCGTCTTGTTCTTCGTTCCGAGGGTAACGATCGAAATCCTCATGCGGCGCGAATTGGCGCGGGTTCACGAAGAGGGTGGCAATGGCGCGGTCGCACTTCTGCTTTGCGGCGCGCACCAGCGAGAGATGACCTTCATGTAAGGCGCCCATCGTGGGAACCAGTCCGATGCTCCGGCCCGCTTTGCGCCAGGCCGAAATCTCGGCGCGCAGCGCTGCGACGTCTCGAACGATGCGGAGCGCGGATGTGGCCATTCGTTTCGCATCCATGGACGCGCCGGCGCCGTCAAGCGCTTAAGCGCCCCTTAACCTCGATCAACGAGGTTTCAACCATGTGTGTCGGCGAGGCGGCTAAATTCAAGAGCGCTGCACCCGCTTGGCCGGGCGTCGCGCGCCCATGAGCCTCGCCCACGCCTTCGAACCCGAACCACAAACGCGGCCAGCACACGTGATCGTGGTGGGCAACCAGAAGGGCGGGGCGGGCAAATCGACGGTGGCGATGCATGTCACCGTGGCGCTGATGCGCATGGGCCGGCGCACCGGCGTGCTCGATCTCGACCTGCGCCAGCGTTCGCTCACCCGCTACATCGAGAACCGGGCTCGGTGGATCGCCTCACGCGGCGCGCAGATGGCCTTGCCGCAAGTGCTGGAATTGCAGGAGAGCCGCGAGCGCTCGCTCGACGTGGCGGAGGCCGAGGAGGATGCGGCATTCCGCGCGGCGCTGAAGCGGCTGTCCGAGACCTGCGACTTCATCGTGATCGACAGCCCCGGCGGGGATTCATTCCTGGCGCGCTTGGCGCATTCCTGGGCGGACACGCTGATTACGCCGCTTAATGACAGCTTCATCGATTTCGATCTCCTGGGCGACGTCGATGAAGCGTGCGCCGACATTGTCCGTCCCTCCATCTACAGCGAGATGGTCTGGGAGAGCCGCAAGAAGAAGGCGTTGGCGGCGCGGACGCCAATCGACTGGGTGGTGCTGCGCAACCGCACGTCAGCGTCGAAAATCGAAGCCAAGAACAAGCAGCGTGTGGGGCAGGCGTTGACGACGCTCTCCAGCCGCATCGGTTTCAGGATTGCGCCGGGGCTATCGGAGCGCGTGATCTACCGGGAATTGTTCCCGCAAGGGCTGACCTTGCTCGACCTCGATAGCGAGGGCGTCCCCGGCGACATGCGCATGGCGCATGTGGCGGCGCGGCAGGAGTTGCGCGACCTGTTCATCACGCTGAAGCTGCCCGGCCTTGAGGGCGAGGCGCTGAAATTCTAGCGCTTCCACTTTTCCTGAAGGGATGACCGCGTTGCTTCCGGCGCTGCTGATCCTGTGCCTGGTGTTCGGCTTTCTGTTCCTGACAAGGGTCGGCGGCGCCTACCGGACAGCGCTGATGCGGCGTTGGCCTGCCGTCCTGTTAGCGGTCGCAGCAATTGTGGCGCTGTTCAGAGGCGCGCTCTGGCCGGCCGTCGCTATGGGCAGCTTGGCGGCGCTTGCCTGGATGGCTTGGCCGCGTGTCGAGGCGTTGCTCCGGCCAAGGCCGCCGTTGCAGCCCCACGACAGTCCGGAGGATTTGGCGGCGCGGACGCTGCTCGGCGTCGGACCGAACGCGACCGCTAGCGACATCCGCCGCGCCTATCGCGCCAAGATGGCGCACGCTCATCCCGACCGCGGTGGGTCCCATAACGAAGCCGCGCGGCTCACGGCCGCGCGGGATCGATTGCTCAAGAAGACGCGCTAAGGCGCGGCTATTCCATTTCCTCGGTGGCGCCCTCGTCGCCCTGGCCGATCGGCTCATCGATCGGCGCGCGCACCGGCGAGAGCGTTTCGATCACCATGCCCTGATAGGTCTGATAGGGCGAGGGCGCTGACGGCCGCGATGCGGCGTTCGCTTGTAGGACGCCGGGGGCCAGCTGGATGTCGAGCCGACGGGTTGGCAGCGAGGCGAACTGGGCCGAGTTCGGATCTTCGCGGCGTGCGTATTCCTGGTAGGCGCCCTCGACCAGATAGGCGACCTGCGCGTCGCGGGCCGCGCCGGTCTCGCCGCCGAGTACGACGACGATGATGCGATGGCCGTTGCGTTCGGCCATGGTGGCGAGGTTGAAGCCGGAGGCGCGGGTGTAGCCGGTCTTGATGCCGTCGACGCCTTCGACTTGCCCCAGCAAGCGATTGTGGTTGCGTCCGGAGGCGCGCCGCCAACGGAAGTCCGGCGTCTGGAAATAGTGATAATACTCGGGAAAATCGCGCCACAGCGCCAGCGACAGCATCGCCATGTCGCGCGCGGTGGTGCGATGGCGGTTGTCGGGCAGGCCGCTGGCGTTGGCGAAGCGGGTGTCGGTCAAGCCCAGTTCGCGGGCGCGGGCCGACATGTTGGCGGCGAAGCGCGCCTCGGTGCCGCCAAGACGCTCGCCCACCATGGTGGCGACGTCATTCGCCGATTGCACCACCAGCGCGCGGATGGCTTGGTCCACCGTAATTGAATCGCAGCCGCGCCTGCGGCTGCAGGCAAGCCCAAGGCGCGAGGGGGGTTGGCGGGCTGCGTTGCGGGATGCCGTGAGGCGCGTATCCATGCTCAGTTCGCCGCGTTCGATCGCTTCGAACAGCATGTAGAGCGTCATCATCTTGGTCAGCGACGCCGGGAACCGCGCCTCGTCGGCCTGGTCTTCCAGCAGCACCTCGTTGGTGCGCGCGTCCATGACGATCGCCGCATAGCGATCCTGGGCGGAGGCCGGGGCGGCGAGCCCCAAAGCAAAAAGCGCCGCAGCGGCGCTCCCAATCAACCGCATTGTCGAAAAACCCGCTGACGTCATTCGGCGTCCAATCCCGCACAAGTACGGACTATTTCAGGCAAATCGCGTGCCGCGCAGCTTACAGTTTCATTAGACCCAGTTAAGCGCCTGTATGCAGCAAAGGGTAAATGTCTCCAGACTGGATGCACTGATTTGCCACTACACCCTGAGGCTGTGGACAACGTGGTTAACGGTCAGTGAACGAAATCCGCCCGCTGTGCAAATGTGCAGGTCAGTTCTGTTTTGTGCAGTGCAACATTTTTAGTTGACTTCGCAGGTGCAGCATAACATATAGCCTCCAGAACTCACCCATGGCGGGTGATTCAGCAACTCAAATCCCTGGGCCGGCAGCGGCCTAAGGGGCTGAACGGAGACCAAAAATGGCCACTGCGAAGACCCCCCGCGCCGCCAAGACGGCCACCGAGGCGTTCGAAACCCTCACCGCCACGTCGACCGAGACGGTCCGTGAAAACATCGACCGCGGCCTCGCCGCCCTGTCGGAAGCCTCGGCTTTCGGCAAGCAGAACATGGAAGCCTGGCTGGCCTCGGCCACCGCGGCTCAGAAGGGCTTTGAAGCGATCTCGGCCCGCACCGTCGCCTTCCAAAAGGCGGCCATCGAGAACCATGTCGCGGCGACCAAGTCGCTGATGACCTCGAAGAGCGTGCAAGAGTTCGTCGAGAAGCAGAACGATTACGCCAAGTCCTCGTTCGAGGCCTATGTCGCGGAACTGACGACGGTTTCTGACCTTGTCGCCGGTTTCACCAAGGAAACGCTGCAGCCGATCAACGAGCGCGTGAACGCCGTCGGCCAGCTGATCCAAGCGGGCGGCCGCTAAGACACCGCTTCGGGCGCGAAACGCTCCCGAGGGGCTGAAAACGGGAGGGGCCTGGCTCTGGCGAGCCGGGCCCGTTTCGCTTTTGTGCGCACCGTCGGCTGCGCGCCGGGCCGAGCGGGGGGCTTCCATCGCGGCCGCTACTCCATAAATTGTTCAGCAAGTGGGCGAACGCTCATGGGTGTATGAGTCGGCACCTGACTCTTCAGCGTGGGCCTAGATGAGCGGCGGCGGTTACTGGGATGACGAAGAGGAGGGCGGCGGGGCCGACGGCCGCGCCGGCGCCCAAACCGTCACCCGCACCAAGAAGCCGTCGCTCTACCGCGTGTTGCTGCTGAACGACGATTACACGCCGATGGAATTCGTCGTTTATGTGCTCGAGCGCTTCTTCCAGAAGACGCGCGAGGAGGCGACCACGATCATGCTGCACGTCCACCAGAATGGCGTTGGGCTGTGCGGGGTATTCACCTACGAAGTGGCCGAGACCAAGGTCGCTCAAGTTTTGGATCTGGCGCGGCGGCACGAACATCCGCTGCAATGCACGATGGAAAAGGAATAGGCCCGGATGGCGACATTCTCCCGCACGCTTGAGCACACGCTGCGCCGGGCGCTTTCGTTGGCGACCGACCACAGCCACGAATACGTAACGCTCGAGCATCTGCTCTTGTCGCTTGTCGACGATGACGACGCCGCCGGCGTCATGCACGCCTGCAAGGTCGACCTCGAAAAGCTGCGTCACAATCTCGACGCCTATCTTGAGAACGAACTCGACGCGCTCCGGGTCAGCAATCGCGGGCATGAAGAACCGCGCCCGACCGCCGGCTTCCAGCGTGTGCTGCAGCGGGCGATGCTGCACGTCGACTCGAGCGGCGGCCGTGAAGTCACCGGCGCCAATGTGCTGGTGGCGCTGTTCAGCGAACGCGAGAGCCACGCCGCTTATTTCCTGCAAGAGCAGGACATGACACGCTACGACGCCGTCAATTTCATCGCTCACGGCATGCCCAAGCGCGCCGGCGCCGCTCAGCCCCGGCCGGTCCGCGGCGCCAATGAAGTTGAAGACGGCGAGCGCGTGGTCAAGCAGGGCAGCGAGGCGCTCGCCGCCTACTGCGTCAACCTCAACAAAAAGGCGAAGGAAGGGAAGATCGATCCCCTGATCGGGCGCGAAGCGGAAGTGTTGCGCGCGATCCAGATTCTCTGCCGTCGCCAGAAGAACAATCCGTTGCTGGTGGGCGATCCCGGCGTCGGCAAAACCGCCATCGCCGAAGGTCTGGCGCGCAAGATCAACGAAAAGCAAGTGCCGGAAGTTCTGGCCGACGCGACCATCTTCTCGCTCGACATGGGGTCGCTCTTGGCCGGCACGCGCTATCGCGGCGATTTCGAAGAGCGCTTGAAGAGCGTGATGAAGGAACTGGAGAACCACCCGAAGGCGATCCTGTTCATCGACGAGATCCACACCGTGATCGGCGCCGGCGCGACGAGCGGCGGGGCCATGGATGCGTCCAACCTGCTGAAGCCGGCGCTGCAATCGGGCCAGCTGCGCTGCATGGGCTCGACCACGTACAAGGAGTATCGCCAGCACTTCGAAAAGGATCGTGCGCTGGCGCGCCGCTTCCAGAAGATCGATGTCAACGAACCGTCGATTCCGGACTCGATCAAGATTCTGATGGGGCTGAAGCCGTATTTCGAAGACTATCACAAAGTGAAGTACACCGACGATGCGATCAAGGCCGCCGTCGAGCTCTCCTCGCGCCACATGGGCGACCGCAAGCTGCCGGACAAAGCCATCGACGTGATCGATGAATCCGGCGCCTCGATGATGCTGCTGGCGCAAAAGGACCGCAAGAACGTCATCGATGTCGCGGAAGTGGAAGAGGTGGTGTCGCGCATGGCGCGGATTCCGCCGAAGTCCGTGTCCAAGAACGACAGCGAAATGCTGGCCTCGCTGCCGGCCGATTTGAAGCGCGTCGTGTTCGGTCAGGACGATGCGATCGACCAACTCGCCGCCGCCATCAAGATGGCGCGCGCGGGTTTGCGCGAACCGCAGAAGCCGATCGGCTGCTATCTGTTCGCGGGCCCGACCGGCGTCGGCAAGACCGAAGTCGCGCGGTCGCTCGCCAACGTGATGGGCATCGAGCTGCTGCGCTTCGACATGTCGGAATACATGGAGCGCCATACCGTCTCGCGTCTTATCGGCGCGCCGCCCGGCTATGTCGGCTACGATCAGGGCGGTCTGCTGACTGACGGCGTCGATCAGCATCCGCATTCGGTGCTGCTGCTCGATGAGATCGAGAAGGCGCACCCCGATCTGTTCAACATTCTGCTGCAGGTGATGGACCATGGCTCGCTCACCGACGCCAACGGCAAGAAGGTCGATTTCAGGAACGTCATCCTGATCATGACCACCAATGCCGGCGCCGCGGATGCGGCGCGGCAAGGCATCGGGTTCGGTCGCGGCAAGAAGGACGAGGAAAACGAAGAGGCGATCAAGCGCCTGTTCACGCCTGAATTCCGCAATCGCCTCGACGCTTCGATCCACTTCAACGGCTTGCCGCCGGAAGTGGTGCGCAATGTCGTGCAGAAGTTCATCATCCAGCTCGAAGGGCAATTGGCCGAGCGCAATGTCCAGATCGAGATCACCGACAAAGCGGCCGATTGGCTGGCGACGCGCGGCTATGACGAGAGCTTCGGCGCGCGTCCGCTGGCGCGGCTCATCCAGGAGCAGGTGAAGAAGCCGATGGCGGATGAACTTTTGTTCGGCAAGCTGAAAGACGGCGGCATCGTCAAGATCGACGTCGACCCGCACGATCCCGACAAGCTCAAGTTCAGCTACACGCAAGAGTCGCGCGGGCTGTTGAGCTTCGGCAAGCGGCCGGAGAAGGCTTGAAGCGTTCGTGATGAGGGTGTCGGCGATCGCCGCCGCGTTGGCGCTTGGCGCCTGCGCGACCGCCTCCGCGCAGATGGCGCCGCTTCCGATGGCGCTCTGCGCCGGCTGGCAAGGCGAACGCACATGCGAGTTGTTGCAGGAGGACGCGCGGATCCGCGTGCTCCGCTGCACGTTTCAGCCGGGCGTCGGTCACGAGATGCACTACCACCCGCCGCACTTCGGCTATGTGCTCGAAGGCGAAAGCACGATGCGCATCACCACGGCGGACGGGGTTGTCGATCGGCCGGTGCGCGCCGGCGGCTCATTCAGCAACGAGCGCGAGATCGTGCACGAGGCGCTCAACATCGGCGATCAGACTATGACGTACTTGATCGTTGAGAAGAAGTACGAGGATACGCGCGCGGCCGAAGCCATCGCAGAGGGTCTTTGCGTCAGCGACTAGCGCACCCCTCTCGCGGTTAAGGAGAGGGTGTCTGCGAAGCAGACGGGTGAGGTTTACCGAGGCCAGCAGAACGAAACGCCGCGCCATCTTCTGGGCGCGCAGCAAACCTCATCCGGCCCTTCGGGCCACCTCAACCAGGAGAAGGGGCGCGCACTCAAAGCGCAGCCGCGATCTCGGCGGCGATCTGCTGCAGTTCGGCGATGTTCGCCTGTTTGCCGTGGTTGTGACCGGCAAGGCGAACGCCCGCGTAGCGTGGGATAATGTGAAAATGCAGATGGAAGATGGTCTGCCCGGCGTCTTCGCCATTGAACTGCGTGACCGTGATCCCATCCGGTTTCAGCGCTTTTTCCGTGGCGATGGCGAGGCGATGCACGCGCTCCATCAGCGGCGCGACGCGGCTGGCGGGCAGTTCGAGAAAATTCCGCGCCCGCACGTTCTTTGGGACGACTAGGACGTGCCCGCGGGCTTGCGGGAAAATGTCCATGAAGGCGAGGACCTCATCGTCTTCAAAGACCTTGACCGCCGGAATCTCGCCGCGTAGAATTTTGGCGAACAGGTTGTTGTCGTCGTAAGTTCCGTGCAGGCTCATGGGCGGCGCTCCTGACGACGAGGTGTAGCGATGGCGAAGGCGGCTGCAAAGACGGCGAAGGCGGTGCTAACCGAACGTCAGCAGAAATGGTTCGCCAGCCTCGAAGCGAGCCTGGAGCGCGACACGGGCAAGACGATTGCCGAGTGGGTGAAAATCGCCAAGAAATGCCCGGAGACGACGCCGGGCAAGCGTGCGCAATGGCTGCGTGAAAAATACAGCCTCGGCGTCAATCGCATCGCGCATATCCTCTCCGTCGCCTTTCCCCAAGGCCCGGGCTGGGACGAGCCCGATGCGCTGTTGGAGCAGCTCTGGAAAGATAAGGAGAGCCGCGCGATCTACGATGCGGTGGCGAAGTTGGTGCGCAAGGAATTTCCCGAGGCCGTCATCGGCCCGCGCAAGACGTTTGTTTCGTTCTCGCGCAAGATCCAGTTCGCGGCGATCATTCCGGTGAAAGGCGGCAAGGCTGAGCTTGGCCTGCCGCTGCCTGTCAGTACGAGCAAACGCCTCTTGCCGATGAAGCGACGTCCGTGGGCAGAGAAGCACACCGGCCTGCTCGTGCTCTCGTCACCGAAAGACGTAGACGCTGAAGCGAAGCGGCTGCTGAAACTTGCCTGGGAGAAGGGTTAAGTCGCCGGCGATTGCAGGTTGCGCACGATCTTGAGCAAGTTCTCGCGCGGCAGGAACTTGCCCACGCCAGCAATGAACTTGTTGTTCATGCCGGTGACGACGACGCGCTTGTTGCGCTTCCAAGCTTCATACCCGGCGCGCGCGACCGGCGCCGAGGCCATCGCGGCGCCGGCGTTCTTGGCGAGATTGGTCTTGCCGGTGCCGGCGCGTTCGCGGAACTTAGAGACAGTCGGGCCGGGGCAGAGGCAGCTGACATGCACGCCCGTGCCGCGCGCTTCCTCCCACAGCGCTTCGGAGAACGAAAGCACGTAGGCTTTCGAGGCGTAGTAGTTCGCCATCAGCGGGCCGGGCTGGAACGCGGCGGTTGAAGCGACGTTCAAGACGCCGCCGCGCTTGTTGGCGAGCATGCGGTCCCAATAGAGATAGGTGAGTTCGACCAAAGCGCGCACGTTCAGGTCGATCATGCCAAGTTGGGTGGCGAGGTCGGACGAGGTGAGCGCGCCGGCGTGGCCGTAGCCGGCATTGTTGACGACGACATCGACGTTCAAGCCCCGCTCGGCGATCTTCGCCGCGACCGCCGAACCGCCGCCATGAGCGCCAAGGTCCTGCGCGATGACATGCGCTTTCACGCCGTGCGCCGAGGCGAGCCGGTTTGCGACTTCGCCGAGCGCACCTTCGCTACGGGCGGTGAGGATGAGATCGTAGCCGTCGCGGGCGAAGCACTCGGCCAGATCGACGCCGATGCCGGCGGAAGCGCCGGTGACCAGAGCCGTCTGACCCAGCCCGAGTTTACGTCGCGCCATCTTGTTTCTCCCGATTTTCGCGCGCGACGATAGGCGCATGCGGTCCCGCTTCCAACCGGAAGCGCCGACCGTGCTAGGAGGGCGCATGAGCGCCAACGAGTTCAAGCTCAATGCCGACGAGAAGCCGTTCGATCTCCCCGAGGGCGCGAGGCCCAAGGCCGCGCGGCCGCGCGACGCCGCCACTTTGATCCTGGTTCGGGGCGGGCGCGAAGTGATGATGGGCCAGCGCTCGAAGGGCCACGTCTTCATGCCCGACAAATGGGTGTTTCCGGGCGGCCGGGTCGATCCGGGCGATGCCCGCGCGAGGGCCGCCACGGAACTGACGGCGGAAACCGAGGCGCTTCTCCGCCTGGGCGGGATCGTGCGCCGACCGCCGCGGGCCTTCGCCCTGGCGGCCGTGCGCGAGACCCTGGAAGAGGCAGGCCTCAGGCTTGGCGGTCCGCAAGGGCCGGAACTCGACAAGCTCAGCTTCGTCGCTCGGGCCATCACCCCCCCGTACCGGCCGCGCCGGTTCGACGCCCGCTTCTTCCTGGCCGATTCCGAGCAGGTGCTGGCCGACGATAAGCCCGCCATAGGCGAAGAATTGCTGCATGTACGGTGGTTTAGCCTCGACGAGGCGGAGGCGCTCGACCTGCCCTCGATTACCCGGTTCGTGCTGAAGGAGGTTCGCGCCCGGCTAGGCGGGGAGGCCGTTCGGCCGCCGTTTCTGCGCTGGAGCCGGGGCGCCCATACCCTGGAGCGGCTTACGAGTTGACTTATGCGGCGCGGTCCCTATTTTCGCGCGCTTCCTTGAACCCGAGTAATCCGAGCCCGACCCATGGCTAAGCCGACTGTCATCAAGATCCGTCTCAATTCGACGGCCGACACGGGCTATTTCTACGTGACCAAGAAGAACCCGCGCACGAAGACCGAAAAGCTCAAGTTCAAGAAGTACGACCCGATCGCGAAAAAGCACGTCGAGTTCGTCGAAGGCAAGATTAAGTAGGCGCCGAGCGCCCCCGCTAGACCTTCTCCACCGCGCCTTTGTACTGCGCCACCAGCTTATCTGATGTCAGCAGGGTGAAGCCCTCGGTGCGCGCTTGCGCCAGCAGCATGCGGTCGAAGGGATCCTTGTGAAGCGCCGGCAGTTCGTTGACCGCCGCCGCGTGCTCGCTGCTGATCGCCAACTCGCTCCAGCCATTGTCCAATAGGGCGCGGCGCAGGCGCCGGGGCTCGACGTCGAAATCGGCGCGGCCAAGGGCGCGTTTGATGGCGGTTTCCCAAATGCTCGCCGCGCTGAACCAGGGCTGGGCCCCGGCGTCGTCCAGCCGCTGGCGCGCCGATTTGGAAAGCTTCTTCGGCACGATGGTGGCCCACAGCAAAAGGTGGGTATCGACCAGATAGTTCATTCCCCGACGCCGAACAGTTGGGCGATCTCCTCCCGGCCCATGCTGTCGAAATCGTCGGGCACGCTGAACTCGCCGGCGAGAAAGCCCAGGCGCTTCTTCGGTTTTGCATCGGCCTCTAGGGCCTCGACCCGCACCATGGGTTTGCCGGCCTTGGCGATAATGAAGCTCTCGCCCTGCGCGGCGCGCTCAACCAGCCGCGACAGGTGGGTCTTCGCCTCATGGATGTTGACGGTTTTCATCGTCCAAACTTAGTCTATAAGACCTAGTTTAGTCAAGCCTTCCCTTAGTATTCACGCACGGTAACGCCGGCTTCTTTCAATTCGACCGGACTGCCAGTGATTTCACGCTTTAACGCCGCTTGCTTCAAGATCGCGTGATCATCGTCCGAGAGCGGCACAAAGCCCAATTCTCTCGATGCGGCGAGGGCGCGGTCGCGAACCGAGGGGTCGTCGCGACTGTCAGTGCGCCAGTTAACGTACCACTTAAGAGTGTTGATTCCCTCAGCACGAAAGCGCCGCTCCAAATACCAAATGACGTCGCTGAGTGCTGGTGATATCACATCTGTAATAACTTCGCCCTTTCGCACGCTAACTTCAATTTCGTCGCTATCTTTGCGTTGAACGATCGCGCCGTGCAGCTGCCAATTGATTTCTAGGATAGCGTGCACAAAGAGTTCGCCGTTGGGTCGCAAAAATACGAGTTCAACACTGCGGATGAGCTTGTCGGCGACTATGGCGCGATCAAGTGTGCTTTCGAGAGCGCTTTTCGAGCCTTCGAATCTCATGCTCAATTGATGAGCGAGATCAGCAAAACGCATGATTATCAGCTTTAGTGCGACCACGCGTTTGACGCGGGCACGAGCGTTCGAGGCGGAGGAGGATGTCATCTCAAGTGCGAGTATGTCGAGCGCTCGGCGAGCAGGGTTTTGCCAATTTCGAGGAAGTGGCGAAGCTTCATAGTCTTAAGCATTTCGTCGGCAATGTTGAGCGCCTCAGTGTGCTCCAGTTCCCGGAGGGCCGGATTGTCTTCGAAGATTCCAAAGATTGCTTCATGGGCGATTTCGTCGAGGAGTCCAAAGCCATGATCGCGGGAAAACTCTCGATCTAGTCGCCCCTGTTCGGAAGTCGTCAAGAAAGGAAATTTGGTTGCAACAATCGCCAGGCGTTCTTGTTCGGAGGGCACCCAATTCCAAATTTGGGCGCGTCCTGACCGCACGAGAGGGGCGTGAAAGCCGCTCATCTCATTGGCGGTCGCTATAATTGGGACGCGAAAGACATTCACTCCAAAGAATTTTCGCGGGTTGTCGCAGAGGCTCATGAGGGTGACGGTCAGGAGTTGGGTGTTCTGCGAATAGCTCGTGTGGTCCTTCCGGCTGAGGATCGAAAGGTCGAGGTCGTCTATTACGATGGCAGCAGGTGACTTCGTGGAGATGTGCCGGGAGGCGCGTTCGTAAACAGCGCTAAGCTCGTCGCTCGCAACACGCTCGTCGCCCGCCAATTTGCCCGCTGAGAGATCGAAGCACTCAACCTTGAGTGCGCTTAAGGCTGCTCGGATTTGAGTTGATTTGCCCACGCCTTTGGGGCCGTGAATGATTAGCATCAACGGCCATCGCCGGTGATGGTACCAATCGTTCATAAAGATGTGTTTGTCGACTTGGCGTTGAAAGCGCGGCGCGACCCAAATGTCATTCATAGGAGCGCGCCTCAAATTCTCCGGGGTGAATGCTGGTCAAACGTTCTTCAAGTTCAATCCAATCGACTTCGCCAGAATCAACGCCATGTGTTTGTTGTGGGGCAGAAGGCATTTTGAATGCCGTGGAAGCATTTGTTGGTCGGCCCCAAATCGAGTCTTGCGTATCGTGCTGTTTGGACGCGCTTCTTTCCGCTTGTGGCAAGTGATCGGCGGTCGGTTCTTCGGGCCCAATGGTTGGCGGCAGCTGCTTCGGCGGTCGGGGCGGTTGAGGGGGCGACACAATGCCAGACGGGTCGACCATCTCTTGATTGCGAAGGTCGAGCGCGGTCTTCGTCGCGCCAACAAAATTGCTATAGATCATCACGAGACCACCAACGATCGCGATGGCGATGGCGATGGCGGAAAGCGCGATCAAGCCCCAACTTGGGTCGTCAACCGGTAGTGTCGGCAATCCTGACAATGTTCGCACCCCGCTCGCAAGATGGCAAAACCGCGTCGGTAATTCAAGGAGGGTTGTCCCGCGCGCATTGGGCGAAATGTACAGACCTTGATGATCCGCGGGTTTTTGCTGCACTCTATGGCGAGGCAAGGGTGCCTTTTCAGGTTGCCTCACTTCGGATAGAGCACCATCTGCGTGCAGCGGAAGAGGGCGATGGTTTTGCCCTGCGTTTCGTTCCGAACCTCCGCGTCCCAGACCTGCGTTGTGCGTCCGCCATGGACGAGGCGGGCTTCGGTGGAGATGAGGTCGCCCAACCGGCCGGTGCCGAGAAAGTTGGTTTTCAACTCGACCGTGGTGAACCCGGTCCCGCCCTCGGGCAGTGAGATGAAGCAGCCATAGCCGCACGCGGAATCGGCAAGCGTCACCACGCTGCCGGCATGCATGAAGCCGTTCGGCGCCATGTGATGTTCGCGCACGGCGAAGCGCCCGCGCACGAAGCCCTTGCGCGCCTCCAGCCATTCCAGGTTCAGATGATCGGGGAGTTTGCCGGCTTGGCGCTGGGTCAAGGGGCCGACATAGTCGATTTCGCTCATTGGGAACCTCGCATCGTGACGCTATCTTGCGCTCATGACGCAACGCCAAGTCAAAGCCGCCGTGCTGCTCATCGGCGACGAGCTCCTCTCCGGTCGCACGCAGGACGTAAACCTGCAGACGATCGCGAAGTTTCTGGCGCCGCTCGGCGTGCAGGTGGCGGAGGCGCGGGTTGTGGCGGATGTTCCCGACGAGATCGTCGCCGCCGTGAACGCGTTGCGCGCGAAGTACGATTACGTCTTCACCACGGGCGGCATCGGCCCAACCCATGACGACAAAACCGCCGATGCGGTCGCTGCTGCATTTGGGGTCGGCATTGGCGTGCGCGACGATGCACGCTCCATTCTCGAAGCGCACTACAAAGGCGCGTCAAATCTGAACGAGGCGCGGCTGCGCATGGCGCGCGTTCCCGATGGCGCTTCGTTGATCGCCAACCCGGTGTCGAAGGCGCCGGGCTTTCAGTTGGGCAACGTGTTTGTGATGGCCGGCGTGCCCTCGATCACGCGCGGCATGCTTGAGGACGTGGCCCGGCGCATCCAAGGCGGCGCCATCGTGCGGTCGCGCACCGTCCGCGGCAAAGGCGTGCGCGAAGGCGATATCGCCGCGGCGCTGGAGCGGCTCGAAGCGGAGGCAGGCGGCGCCGTGAGCTTCGGTTCCTATCCGTGGTTCTCGCCGCCCGACAGTTTCGGCTTGCACCTGGTGGCGCGCTCCGCCGATCCGGCGGCGCTGGACAAGGCGGCGGCTGACCTCGCCGCTCTGATCCGCTCGCGCGGGGCTGATCCTGAAGAAGTCTCTGAAGCCTAGGGCCGCGCGCGCTTGCGCCCCAGGGCCAAAGCCCCTTATCTCGCGGCGCAAGCGAGCGTGGCGAAACTGGTAGACGCAGCGGACTTAAAATCCGTTCGCCCAAAAGGCGGTGCGGGTTCAACTCCCGCCGCTCGCACCATCCTACGCTCGCGAAGCGCGCGTAGG
>FKKE01000966.1_pt3 | contig 25442 bp, 19 predicted proteins | sample 1106331 | NCBI WGS metagenome assembly FKKE01 (sample SAMEA3931202, study PRJEB13176) | freshwater metagenome | biome: Drinking water system; feature: drinking water; material: freshwater | place: China | collected 2013-02-06
TCGATCTCGAAGCGCATGTCTTCGAGAATGCGGCGCGCAACTTTGCGAATTACGCGGCTGTCGTCGACGACAAGGCAGCGTCTCATGGGTGAACTCCGTCGGATTCGGACGGAGAGTGCGGAGCGGCGGTTAACGTGCTGTTTACATCACCCGTCATTCCGGGGCTCAGCGAAGCTGAGAACCCGGAATCCAGGAGCAACCGGCGAGCTCCACGACCCCTGGATTCCGGATCGCGCTTCCGCCTTCGCTGAAGCTACGGCGGACTAGCCGCGCGTCCGGAATGACGACGGGGGTGTCGACGAAGACGTCACAGTCGGAAAGAGGCCGAGCGCGCGATCAGTTCGACCTTCCCCTCGGGGTCGCCCGGCGTTTCGCGAGCGGAAAGTTCGACTCCGCCCTGGCGCGCGAGCAGGCCGGTGAGCGTCGGCTGGATGGTGTGGCCGGTGAGTTCCTCGCCCTCGCCGCGCAGCGCCATGGCGGTGGCCTCTTTCAGCTTGGCGCGCGGGCCGGTGGCGGTGACGACAATCTCGCCGCCTTGGTTCTGTTTCGAGGCCGAAATTTCAACCTTGCCGCCGCGCGGCAAACATTCGTTGGCGATCAACAACAAATTGACGATCACCCGCACCGCCGGGCGCGGCATCGCCACCGCCGGCGCCGACCAGACCAGTTCCGGCTTCAGCACGCTGTAGAGCTTGAGCGCCACGGCCCGGCCTTCTTCGAGTTCACTGTCGCCTTCGGCCATCGCGCCGGCCATGGCGAAACGGAAGAATTCAAGCTTCGCCCAGGCTTTGCCGACGCCGTGATCCAGCAACGAAAGCGCGTCGGGATCGGCCTTGCCGTCGCCATCCTTGATCATCTCCAGACCCTGGATGATCGCGCTCATCGGCTCGACCATGTCGTGGCAGATGCGCGAGGCGACAAGCGCGGTCAGCTTCGTGTTCTCGATCATTACGCGCTCCGAAGGAGGGGAAGCCGCCAGCATAAGCGATTCGAGGCTGGCGCAGGTAGGCGAGGGGGTTCAAAGCGGCGCGCAGGTAGTCCACATGGATGCATCTCAGCGAAGTTAGGGTGCGCGATGGCGGGTGAAGCTGTGGCCGATGGCGGCGTAGGGCTGGGGCACGCGGTGGCGTTGCTCACGGCGGGCGTGATCGCGGCGCCGGTGTTCTTGCGGCTGGGGCTCGGATCGGTGCTGGGCTACCTCGCCGCCGGCCTGGCGATCGGCCCTTATGGCTTGCGCGTCATTTCCGATCCCGAGGCCATTCTGCATGTCGCCGAACTCGGCGTCGTCATGTTCCTGTTTCTGATCGGTCTCGAAATGCGGCCGGCGAAGCTGTGGGCGCTGCGGCGTGACATTTTCGGCCTCGGTTTCGCGCACGTGCTGGCGTGCGGGGCCATCCTCACGGCGATCGGCGTAGCGTGGGGGCTGCCATGGCAGGCGGCGCTGATTGCGGCGCTCGGCTTTGCGCTCTCGTCGACGGCGGTGATCATGAAAATGCTGGCCGACGCTGGCGAGAGCTCTTCACCGGCGGGACAGCGCGCGGTCGCCATCCTGCTGTTCGAAGATCTCTCGATTGTGCCGTTGTTGGCTTTGGTGGCGGTGCTGGCTTCGTTCGTCGGCGGCGACGCCGCGCCGACGCAACCCTGGTGGCAGAGCGCGGGCTTGGCGATCGCCGCCATCGCCGGCGTGTTCGCGCTGGGCCGTTGGGCGCTCAATCCGCTCTTTGCGCTGCTCGCCCGCAGCGGCGCGCGCGAAGTGATGACTGCGGCGGCGCTGCTGGTGGTGCTGGGCGCGGCGCTGGCGATGGATTGGGGCGGCCTGTCGATGGCGATGGGCGCTTTCCTCGCCGGCGTGCTGCTCTCGGAATCCTCCTTCCGCCATCAGCTCGAGGCCGATGTCGAACCTTTCCGCGGTCTGCTGTTGGGGCTCTTCTTTATGAGCGTCGGCATGTCGCTCAACGTGCCGCTGGTGCTGAGCGATTGGCGCATCATCGCGCTTGGCGTCGTCGTGTTCATGGCGGCGCAAGGCTTGGCCGTTTACGGCGTCGCTCGCGCCTTCAAGGCCGATCATAGCGAAGCGCTGCAGCGCGCCGCGCACTTTGCGCAGGGCGGCGAGTTCGCCTTCGTCCTTTACGCGGCGGCGCTGGCCGCCGGCGTCATCGACGCGCGCATCGCCTCGATCATGACCGCGATCGTGATCTTGTCGATGGCGCTGGCGCCGCTGGTGGTGATGGCGCAGCGCCGGTTAGCGCCAAAGGCGGAAACATCGCTCGATGGCGTCGAGGAGGCGCGCGATCTCACCGGGCGGGTGCTCTTCATCGGCTTCGGGCGCTTCGCCCAGGTGGTGAGCCAAACGCTGCTGGCGCGCGGCGTCGACATTTCGCTGATCGAGACCGATGTCGAGATGATCAAGGCTGCGGCGAATTTTGGCTTCAAGGTCTATTATGGCGACGGCGCCCGCCTCGACGTGCTGCGCGCCTCGGGGGCGGAAACAGCCGAGGCCATTCTCATTTGCGTCGACAAGCCCGAAACCACCGATCGTATCGTGGCGCTGGTCAAATCCGAGTTTCCGCATGCGAAGATCTTCGCCCGCTCTTTCGACCGCGGCCATTCGATGCGGCTGGTGAAGGCGGGCGTCGATTATCAGCTGCGCGAGCTGCTGGAATCGTCGCTGACCTTCAGCGGCGCGGTGTTGCGCGATCTGGGGTTCTCCGACATCGAAATCGCCGAGACCATCGAAGAGGTGCGCGAGCGCGACGCCGAACGCTTCGAGATGCAGCTTGCCGGCGGCATCGAGGCGGGGCGCGGCCTCTTCCGCAACAACACGACGACGCCGCAGCCGACGCCGTTCACGGTGCCGCGCCGCGAGGGCCGGGCGCTTAACCCGGAGGCCGAAGACCTGATCGGCGAAGCCGAAGAGGCATGACGCGGCGGCGCCGGTTCGCACGCCGTACTTTGCTGCTAAGGTTCGGCGGAGGAGAGATGAGATGAAGCCCGAATTCCGCATGATCGACACCAACGGCATTCGCGTGCGCGCCGCCATTCAGGGCGAAGGGCCGCTCATAGTCATGGTCCATGGCTTTCCCGAGAGCTGGTATTCCTGGCGCCACCAAATGGCGCCGCTCGCCGCCGCTGGCTTTACTGCTTGCGCCATCGACGTGCGCGGCTATGGCGGCTCCGACAAGCCGCACGCGGTCGAAGCCTACTCGATGGCGAACATGACTGCCGATGTGGCGGGCGTGATCGATGCGCTCTCGCCGGGCAAGCCCGCGGTGATCATGGGGCACGATTGGGGCGCGCCGATTGTCTGGTCGACGGCGGTGCTGCATCCGAACAAAGTGCGCGCGGTGGCCGGCTTGTCGGTGCCCTACACCGGGCAACCGCCGGCGCCGCTCAATCACATCTTCAAGGCGATGTACACCGATCAGGGCAAGTTCTTCTACATGGCCTATTTCCAGGACGAAGGCGTGGCAGAGGCCGAATTCGAGGCCGACGTGCGCGGCGGCCTACGCAAGCTCTATTACGCGGCTTCGGCGCAGGCCGACGGGCGCTGGGGCAACAACCACAAGCCGGTCGGCGAACCCATGCTCGTGGGGTTGCCAGACCCCGATCCGTTTCCAGCCTGGATGACGCCGGCGGACATCGACTATTTCGTCGCCGAGTTCGAGCGCTCAGGGTTTCGCGGGCCGATCAACCGCTATCGCAATTTCGAGCGCGATTGGGCGATGATGAACGCGGTCGCCGATCGGAAAATCCACCAGCCGTCGCTGTTCATCGCTGGCGCTCGGGACATGGTGCTGAAAATGTTCGGCGATGGCGACGCCGCTTCGATCGAAGCGCGCATGCGCGAAAACACTACCGATCTGCGCGGCGTGCGCCTCGTGCCGAATTGCGGGCACTGGACGCAGCAGGAAGCGCCCGAAGCCACCACCGGCCATCTCATCGACTGGCTGGCGACGTTGTAGTCGTGGCCGTCACGCGTCCTTGATGTCGACCTCGGGGCGATCGTCGCCCGGCGAAATTTCGTCGTGCCAGCGGCCGCGCTCGTCTTCCCAGGAAATGCCGGCGGTTTCGCCGGGCCGCATCTGCTCCACCGCAACCCGTTTGGCGGCGTTGTAGGCCGCATCGTGGTTGGGATAGGTGGCTGAAATCGTGTCGCCCAGCCTGAACGCCCAGCCGCCATCGTGGCGAATGATCTCGTAGACGATTTTGGTCATGGGCGAACTCCTCCGCCCACTTTGCTCTAATGCGCGATCGTTTCAAGACTCTAGAACTGCGGGTTTTCGATCTGGGTTTTCAGTTCGCGCTTGATGATCTTGCCGTTGGCGTTGCGCGGCAGCGTCTCCGGCCAGAACACAATTTCCACCGGCACCTTGAACGCGGCGATCTTCTGCGCGCAATGGTGACGCAGCTCCTCGCTGGTGGCGGCCATGCCGGGCTTCAGGTGCACGACCGCGAGCGGTTCTTCGCCTAGAGTCTTGTGCGGCTTGCCGATGACGGCGGCGTCCATGACGGCGGGGTGATCGTAGAGGGCGTTCTCGACCTCGACGCAATAGATGTTCTCGCCGCCGCGGATCAGCATGTCCTTGGCGCGGTCGACGATATAGATGAAGCCTTCCTCGTCCATCTTGGCGAGATCGCCGGTCTTCACCCAGCCGTCCACAAACGTCTCGGCGGTGGCCTTCTCGTTCTGCCAATAGCCGCGCACCACGATCGGGCCCTTGTACCAAAGCTCGCCGACCTCGCCGCGCGGCAATTCCTGGCCGTCGGCGTTGACGATTTTGGCTTCCCCGGTCGCCGACGGCACGCCGGTAGACGCAGGCTTGCGCAAATAGTCTTCGGCGCCGTTGGACACGGCGGTGGCCGAGGTCTCGGTCATGCCCCAGCCTTGACCGGGTTGCGCGTTCGGAAAGCGCGCCTTGATCCGGTTGACCAGTTCCGGCGCCGCCGGCGCGCCGCCATAGGAGACGCCCTCCACCGAGGAGAGATCGTAATCGTTGATCTTCGGATGCTCGAGCACTTGCCAGGCGATGGTCGGCACCCCGCCGAAATGGGTGATGCGTTCTTTTTCCATCAGCGGCAAAGCCTGGTCGGCGTCCCAGCGGCGCTGCATCACGATTTTGTTCCCCGCCATCAATGACGGGATCATGATCGCGAAACAGCCGGTGGCGTGGAAGAACGGCACCGAAATCAGGAAGGATTTCTGCGGCGCCGTCGGGTCCGGCGCGGGCGGCGCCTCGCCGCGGCGCAAGAATGCGCGCGCCTGCGCCGACGCGGCGTTGAACATGTTGGAAATGATGTTGCGGTGAGAGATCACCGCGCCCTTCGGATTTCCGGTGGTGCCCGAAGTGTAGAAAATGGCGACATCGTCGTCCGGCTTCGCCGGGATTGCCGGCGGCGACGAGGGCGGCAGCGACGCCCAATCTTTGGTCGCGCCGACGACGCTTTCGAACCGTGCGACCCGCGGATCGGCGATCTCCTCGCGCGCCCGCGACACGTAGAGCTTGCGCAGATCGGGGCAGTTATCGAAGTGCTCGCGCGTGCGCTCGTAGCGCTCGATATCCATGATGGCGATCGAGCTGCCGGAATTCTTCAGTCCATACTCAAGTTCTGCGCCTGTCCACCAGGCGTTGAGCGGCGTCACGATAGCGCCCGCCAGCACCCCGCCCCAGAATGCGACCGGCCATTCCGGCAGATTGCGCATGATGATGGCGACGCGGTCTCCCGGCTTCACCCCGTCGGCGACCAATTGATGGGCGAACTTGGCGGCGGCGGCCTGGAACGACGCGACGTTCGCGCGCTCGTTCTCGAAGACCAGGTGATCGCGCGCGCCGAAAGCCGCGCCAAGCGCGTAGACCTCCCGTAGCGTCGGCGGGGCGTTCTTCCAGACCTTCATCCGGATGCCGCGCACCACTTCCTCGCCAACCTCCAGCGGCGAGCCCGGCGCGGTCAGCAGTTTGTGCGCCTGCTCAATCGACATGGCTGGAAAGGCGGGCTTGGCGCCGTCGCTCATCAGGTCCTCCCGCGCCCCGGGCGAAGGCGCCGGGAGCGTCATTTTCGTTTGCGCGCTGTTGAAACACGTCGCCGCGTCTCGAGCAACAGCAGCGCCGAACTAAACTTTGCCGGAATTTAATGGCGTCTTGTCGTCCGCGCGAGCCTCGGGCAAGCATGATGCCGAAAGCCCTAGGTGGGATGGGAGACGCGCGACATGGCCTTCGATTGGAAAGCGCTCGCGGAGCGCGTCGATCCGCGCAAATGGAATTGGTCGTGGATCGCGCCGGCGCGCGACTGGGCGGTGGCCAACCGCACCACGGTGTTGGCGACATCGATGGCGCTGCTGATCGGGCTCTGGGGCGGGGCGGTGCTGGGCCGTGTGTCGCTCGGCGCGCCAGCGTTCGACTTCGCACAGCTTGGCTCCATAGGCGCCGGCGAGCGTGCGCGCAACGCCAACGCGCCGCGCGCCGGGCTGCCGCAGGTCGATGGCATGGCGTTCCTCCGCTTGCGCGCCGAGACCGATCGGCCGGAGCCCAGGGCGTGTCTCGAGTTTTCGCAGAATCTCTCCACCGATCCGTCGGTGAACTTCGCCGACTATGTCGTGCTGGAACCGGCGGCGCCGTTCCAAGTCGATGTGTCGGGCAATTTGCTTTGCCTTGGCGGCTTGCCGCTCGAACCGGAACGGCAGGTCACCATCCGCCAAGGCCTGCCCTCGCAGACCGGCGAACGCACGGAATACGACGAAGTCTTCACGCTGACCTTCGGCGATCGCCCGGCCTATGTCGGGTTCGCCGGCGGCGGCGTGATCCTGCCGCGCTCGGAGGCCGACGGCATCGCCATCGAGACGGTCAATGTCTCGCGGCTCGAAGTCGAAGTGCTGCGTGTGCCGGATCGCATCCTGTCGCAACACCAGGTTGACCCGGGCGAAACCAACGAAGAGGGCGGCTGGAATTATTGGGGCTTCAACAGCGCCGCCGAGGACGTAGGCGTTTCTGTTTATAAAGGCGAAATCGATGTAGACACGCGCGTCCGCAACGATGCGGTGACGACAGTGTTTGCGTTGGGTTCGGCGCTGCGCGAACTGCGCCCCGGCGCCTATGTCGTCAAAGTGCGCGATGCGTCGCCGAGCGCCGGCCAACGCGGCGGCAGCGAAAACGAGTCGCGCGCGTCCGCCTATCGCTGGGTGCTCTACACCGACATGGCGCTGCAGAGCTTCTCCGGCGCCAGCGGTCTCGACGTGGTCGTGCGCTCGCTGCGTACGGCGCGGCCGCTGAGCAACGTCACCCTGACGCTGATCGCGCAGAATAACGAGGAACTCGCCCGCACCCGCACCGATCGCGACGGCCGCGTGCGTTTCACCGACGCGCTCGTCAATGGCGAAGGTCCGTCGCGCGCGCGCTACGTGATGGCCTACGGCGCCGGCGGTGATTTCGCTGCGCTCGATCTGCAGCGTCCGGCTCTCGATCTCTCCGACCGCGGCGTCGATGGACGCCGTGCGCCGGGCGATATCGACGCTTATCTCTACACCGAACGCGGCATCTATCGGCCCGGCGAGCGCGTGCGCTTGATTGGCCTCATCCGCGATCAAGTCGGCCGGGCCATCGCCGACCGCGAATCCACGCTTGTTGTCTATCGGCCCAACGGCACCGAGGCGCGCCGCATCCGCATCACTGCCGCCGACACGACGATCGGCGCCATCGCCAAGAACATAGAGCTTCAGCGTTCGTCGCCGCGCGGCGTCTGGAGCGCGCAATTGCTGGTCGACGGCCAAGAGACGCCGGCCGGCTATGTGAGCTGGTCGGTTGAGGACTTCGTGCCGGAGCGCTTGCGCGTTCAGATCGAAGCCAGCGAAGACGTGCTGCGCCGCGGCCAGTCGCGGCCGATCAATGTGCAGGCCGATTTCCTCTATGGCGCGCCGGGCTCCGGTCTGGCGGTCGAAGCGGAAGGCCGGCTGACCGTCGATCCGAACCCGTTCCCGGATCAGGAAGGCTACAGTTTCGGCCGCGCCGACGAGAGTTTCGACGAGCGTTACTTCCAATTGCCGGGCACCGTCACCGACGGCACGGGCGCGGCGGAGCTTGCGTTCCGGCTGCCCGACGAACCGCAAACGACGCTGCCGCTGCGCGCGCGCATGATCGCCAGCGTCGCCGATCCGGGCGGACGCGTGGTGCGTGAGAGCTTCACCGTGCCGGTGAGGTTGAGCGATCTTTACATCGGCTTGAAGCCGACCTTCGAGAGCCGCCGCGCCGGCGCCGGCGAGCGCGTCGGCTATGACGTCATCGCCGTGAACGGCGCCGGCCAGCGCGTCGCCGCGCGCGGCGTCACTTGGCAATTGGTGCGCGAGGATTGGAGTTACGACTGGTATCTCGACGGCGGCCAATGGCGTTGGCGCCGGACCGGCCGCGACATTCCAGTCGACGGCGCAACTGTCGACATCGCCGCCAATCAGCCGCTGCGCATCGCGCAGGACGGCCTACGATCCGGTTCGTATCGCCTGGTCGTTCGTCGTGGCGAGGCCGAAGGTTCCCAGCGCTTTGGCGTCGGTTGGGGCGGACCCGCCGACGATGACGCGACGCCCGACATGGTCAGCGTCGTGCCGCCGGAGAATCCGACACGGCCTGGCGCGCGTGCGCGCGTGCAAATCCGCCCGCCCTATCCGGGCGAAGCGCAAATCGTCGTCGCCACCGATCGCGTGATCGAGACGCGCACGGTGCGCGTCGGCTCGGATGGCGCGACCGTCGATCTGCCGGTGACGGCGGAGTGGGGGTCGGGCGCGTACGTGCTCGTCACCGTGATGACGCCGCGCGATCCGGTGAATCTGCCGGTGCCACGCCGCGCCATCGGCGTCGGCTACGTGCCGGTCGATATGGGCGGACGCACGCTTGAGGTTATCGCCGGGGCCGGACTGCAGAACGTCCGGCCGCGGACGCGCGTCGAAGTGCCGGTGCAGATCCGCAACGCCGGCGCCGGCGAGCGCGTGCGCGTGGCGATCGCCATGGTCGACGAGGGCATCCTCAACATCACCAAATACGAGAGCCCGAACCCGGTCGATTATTTCTTCGGCCGCCGCGCGCTCGGCGTCGAATTGCGCGACGATTACGGCCGCTTGCTCAATCCGAATCTTGGCGCGCCGGCGACGCCGCGCCAAGGCGGCGATTCACTCGGCGGCGAGGGCTTAACCGTGGTGCCGACGCGCACGGTGTCGCTCTTCTCCGACATCGTCGAAGTGCGAGGCGGGAACACCGTGTACATTCCGCTCGACATCCCCGACTTCAACGGCACGCTGAGGCTTATGGCGGTGGCGTGGAGCGAGAATGCGCTGGGCCGCGACGCCGAACAGATCGTCGTGCGCGATCCGGTGGTGGCGGAATTGATCCTGCCGCGTTTTCTCGCCCCGGGCGACGAAGCGCAAGGCGCGCTCAATATCGACAACGTCGAAGGCCCGAACGGCGCCTACACGGTGACGGTGAGCGGCTCCTCGGTCGCGCAAGTTCAAGCGCAGCCGCGCCGCTTCACGCTCAACCGCGGCTCGCGGCAGACGGCGCTGATCCCGATATCCGGCGGCCCGCTCGGCGTCGGCGAAATCCGCTTGCGCCTCGAAGGTCCGCAAGGCTTCACGCCGGTGGATCGCACCTACGACATCCAGTCGCGCGCGCCGTTCATGCCGATCACCATCACGCGCATGGAGCGGCAAGATTCCGGCGTATCGTGGCGGGCGCCGGCCGATGCCTTGGCTGGCTTCCAGTCGAGTGCGCAGGCCCTGATCTCGTTCTCGAATCTCGCCGGCATCGATCCGGCGCCGCTGCTGGAGTCGCTCTATCGCTATCCGTACGGCTGCACCGAGCAGCTAACCTCGGTGGCGATGCCGCTGCTCTATTACAACACGCTTGCTTCGGATGCCGGGCGCGAGACCGATCCGCGCTTGCGCCGCCGCATCCAGGACGCGGCGACGCAGCTGTTGGATCGCCAGGGACCGGACGGCGCCTTCGGTTTGTGGAGCGCGGGCGATGGGCATGCGAGCCCGTGGCTCGGCGCTTACGCCACAGATTTCTTGCAACGGGCCCAGCGCGCCGGCTACGCGGTGCCGCGTCAGCCGATGACGCAAGCCTACAACGCGTTGCGGCGGGTCGCGCGGCTCAACGATTTCGGCGGCGTGAACTACGAGTTCGAAGTCTACCGCTGGCCGGGCTCGAACGACACCGACGAATTGATGCGTTCGCGCGCGGCGGCGTATGCGCTCTATGTGCTGGCGAAAGCAGGCGAGGCCGACATCGGTCAGCTGCGCTACTACCACGACAATCGCTTGAACAACGAGCCTTCGCCGCTGGCGCGCGCGCACATCGGCGCAGCGTTGGCGCGGATGGGCGATCGCGCGCGGGCGCGCAATGCGTTCCGGCTGGCCGAGCAGGCGCTGGGATATCGCAACACCGGCGATTGGTATCAGACGCCATTGCGCGATCTTGCCGGCGTCATCGCGTTGGCGGCGGAAGCGGGCGAGACCGACATGGTCGATCGCCTGCGCGCGCGCTTGGAGCGCGATGCGCCGGACGCAGGCGAGCTGATGACGCAAGAGCAGGTGCACTTGCTTTTGGCGGCGAACGCGCTGCTCGAACGCGCCGGCCCGGTCAATGTCACCTTGAACGGCCAAGCCATGGCCGAGCGCCGCGTCATGGCCGATACGCAACGCTTGGCCGCAGGGCTGGTGTTCCGCAACGCCGCGCGTGGGCCGGTGTGGCGGACCTTGGCGTTGTCCGGGTCGCCGCGCGCCGCGCCGCCTGCGATGCAGGCCGGCTACTCGATCGACAAGCGCGTCTATCGTTTGGACGGATCGACGGTCGATCTCAACGCGATCCGCCAGGGCGATCGCGTCGTCGTCGTGCTTTCGGGTCAGCCCGAAGGCGCGCGCAGCTATCCGACGGTGCTGGTCGATCTTCTGCCGGCAGGCCTGGAGATCGAGTCGCTGCTCAATCCGAGCGATGGCGCCGGTCAGCTGAACTACGATGGCACACGTCATTACGGGCCGTTCGGCTGGGTCGGCGAGATCAGCTACGCGCAGGTACAGGAGTCGCGCGACGACCGCTTCGTGGCGTCGGCCAATCTGCGCGGGTCGTATCGCTACGCCTACATCGCGCGCGCGGTGACGCCGGGGCGCTACACGCTGCCGGCGGCGCAGGTCGAGGATATGTACCGCCCCGGCGTGATGGCGCGCACCAGCACCGGCTCGATCACCATCGCCCCGCGGGGAGGGTAATTTGCGACGCGCAACTCTCTCCCCCTCCCCCCTTGTGGGGGAGGGCAGGGAGGGGGGTGCAAGCGCAAACGTTTCAAAGCTTGGCGCTGATACCCCCACCCCCGGCCCCGCCCCACAAGGGGGCGGGGAGGCGCCATGAAACGCGGACCTCGGCTTCCGCTGCCTCTGTCGGTGGCGGGCAGACGCTGGGCCGGCGTGCTGCTCGGCGCGATGCTGACGCTGTTTGCATTGGACCAGGCGTTTGCGCCGCCGCTTGAGCGCGTGCGCGAGCTGTCGCCGGTCGTGGTCGATCGCAACGGCGAATGGCTGATGGCGTTCACGACGCGCGACGGCGCATGGCGGCTCGAAGCGCGGCTCGACGAAATCGATCCCGAGTTCCAGCGCCGCCTGATCGCGATCGAGGATGAGCGCTTCTGGTGGCATCCCGGCTTCGATCCGATTGCGCTGGCGCGCGCCAGCGTCTCGTACGCACGCGCCGGACGCGTCACCCAGGGCGGCTCGACCATCACCATGCAGCTGGCGCGGCTGCTCGAACCGCGGCCGCGCACGATTCAATCGAAGCTGATCGAGATCGTCCGCGCCATGCAGATCGAACGGCGGCTGAGCAAACGCGAAATTCTCGCCGCCTATCTGACGCTCGCGCCTTATGGCGGCAATCTCGAAGGCGTGCGCGCGGCCAGCCGCGCTTATTTTCAGCGCGATCCGCAATGGCTGGACGACGCGGAGATGGCGCTGCTGATCGCGCTGCCGCAGGCGCCCGAAGCGCGCCGGCCCGATCGCAACCCGCGCGCGGCGCGCGCGGCGCGCGACCGCGTGCTCGACTTGTTCGTGAGCGCGCATTTGATTAGCCGCCGCCGCGCCGAGGAGGGCAAAGAGAGCGAGATACCGGCGCGCGCGCCGTTCCCGTATTCGGCGCCGCACGCCGCCGAAGCCTTGGTTGCGGCAAATGCCGGAGCGGGTGTCGTGCGCTCGTCGCTGGACGCAACCTTGCAGCGCGATCTCGAATCCTTGGCGCGCCGCCATGCGGCCAACCTCGAACGCGACGCGCAGATCGCCATCCTCGCGGTCGAGATCGACGGACGCGCCGTGCGTGCGCGCGTCGGCGGCGCCGGGCGCGAGCGCGCCGGCGGCTATATCGACATGACCCGTGCGGTGCGTTCGCCCGGCTCGGCGCTGAAGCCCTTCCTCTATGCGATCGCGTTCGACGAAAACATCGCCGCACCGGAGACTCTGGTGCGCGACGCGCCGCGCCGCTTCGGCGGCTATCTGCCGGAGAATTTCGACCGCCGCTTCCACGGCGACGTGACGCTGGAAGATGCGTTGCGTCACTCGCTGAACTTGCCGGCGGTGGCGACCTTGGAGCGGATCGGCGCCGGTCGGTTTCAGGCGGCTTTGACCCGCGCCGGGGCCCAGGTGCGCATGCCGCGCCGCGCCGATGCCGAACCGGGCCTCGCTTTGGCCTTGGGCGGCGTAGGGCTGACGCTCGAAGATCTGGTGCAACTCTATGCAGCGCTTGGCGACGGCGGCGAGGCGCGGCCGCTGACCACCGGCGATGTCGCGACTTTCGCCTTCGCCCGCCGCTTTGTGCGGCCGGAAACCGCCGAGCGCGTGCTTGAGATTCTCGCGACGTCGCCGCATCCCGCCGGCCGCATCCCGGCGCAGATTGCGCAAGGCGCGCCGCAGGTCGCGTTCAAGACCGGCACCTCCTACGGCTTCCGCGACGCCTGGGCGCTCGGCGTTTCGAACGGCTACGCCATCGGCGTCTGGGTCGGGCGGCCGGATGGAACGCCGCGGCCGGGCGCGACCGGTCGCAGCGAAGCGCTGCCCGTGTTGTTCGAGGCGTTCGATCAATTGGGCGCGCCGCCCCCGCCGGAACAGCCGCGGCAACAACACGCACCGGTTGCGCCCGCGCTCGTGCGCTTCGAGGGCGCCGAGCGCGAGGACTTGTCCATTCTGTTTCCGCCGTCCGGCGCCGAGGTTCTGGTGCTGGACTATGGCGCCGGCTCGCGCGGGCTCTCGCTCTCGGCGCGCGGCGGCAGCGCGCCGTTGACGTGGTACGCCGACGGCGTGCGCGTCGCCAACGAACCGACCAGCGGGCGCGTGATCTGGCGCCCGCCGGCGCCTGGCTTTTACGACGTGACCGTCGTCGACGCCGCAGGCCAAAGCGTCAGTACGCGTGTGCGCATTCGAGATAGCGGTTAAAGATGGATACAAGAGTCGAGGTGATTAGACTCACTCCGCTCGAGCGCGCCATGCGCGATCTGGAGCGCGTCAGCAGAATTGGAACGGCGGTATTTGTCGGTCTTGCATTGGCTCAGTTCGTGGCTGCCGGTGCAGTCCTCGCCGGATCCGACGCGGGAATGGGCGCGTTCGGACACACGGACCGATCTGTATTGCTGCAGCAGGTGCTGATCGGCGCAGCGTTCTGGAGCGTCGTGACCATTGCGATGACGCTGGCGCTCAATAGCGGGCCGCGCATCGTTGTTGTGCTGTTTGCAACGCTGATGGGCCTGTTTTGGCTGGCCGTGGTGTCTATCGGCGCGCTCGCCGCGGCGGGAGCGTTGGACTCGCTGCGCGCCGCGTTCGAGGCCGGCGTCTGGGCCAACTGGACCATGCCGTTCCTGGGATTGATGCTTGGCACGCGCGAGGTGCTCCTGCTCTTCGGATTCGTGATCGCGGCGACACTTCTGATCGCAAGCGAAGCGCTGTGGGCGAGCGTACGCGGCGTCGGCGCAGCGATGAGAGCGCCAGCGGCCACCATCAAGACGCTGCGCGGTTTACGCGGACTTGGTCCCTTCAGCCCCTCGGGTTTGCTGGCGACTTTCGATTTGCCATTGGCGCTGCGCGACCGTCGCGGAATCATTGGAAAAGCGATCGCCTTCGTCGCGATTCTGGTCGCGACCATCGCCTGCACTTTCTGGCTGCTGGCGCCGCTCAATGTCGTCGTCATGCTTGCCGGTACTGCTTACTACGAATGTTACGGCGGCGATCCCACCGATGTGGAGATGGGCTCATGTCTGCTCGCGAGCGCCGGACCGCTTGGGCAATTCATGATCCTCAGTATTGTGGCGATCGTCGCGACCTGTGTGCTGGCGGCGCTCCTTATGGCTTTGGCCAAACGCCTCTTGGCGGGACAGTTGGCGCGCCAGACCAGCGCGGCGCCGATTGTATTCTTGCGGTCCTTCGCCGACGACCAAGCGCGGGTGAAGATACCATGGCGCGGGCCGTTGGATTTTCTTCTGGATCAGGGCCGTTCGCCCGACAGCGTCGACCAGATCTTGGTCTATGAGTTCGGCCGCTACGGGCCAGTGAAAGCGTTGGGCAAGCCTGGTGAGCGGCGGCCGCCGTTCGGCGCCGAGCGCATCTACTCCGACCACGAGACTTGGCAGCAGAAGATCAGCGCCCTCATCGATGCCGCGTGTGCGGTGGTGCTCGTTGTCGATCAAAGCGCGGGCCTGCGCTGGGAGCTTGAGCAATCCTTAAGTCGTCCCGGATGGCTCGCACGCACGCTTTTCCTGCTCCCAAGTTCAAACGACTTCACGCGCCTGCAAGCGGCTGCGGGCGGCGGCCTTGAGGCGCCCGTCCTGCGGCGCGGCGAACAGATCGTGGCGGCGGTCGCTTCCGAGACGGGATGGAGGCTCTATGTATCCGGCCGACCCACGCGCTTCACCTACCAGACTCTGGCGCGGCTTCACTTCGCTTCGCTCAATGAAAAGGCGCGGATCGCGTGAACGATCCGCGCCAGGAGATGATGCCGTACTCGGGGGGAGGAGTTAGGCGACCATCAAAGCAGCTTGACGCAGCGCCGCGTACGCCACGGGGGCGAACAGCACGAAGGCTGCGAGGAAGAAGGCGAGCTTTCTCATGAACGTGATCTTTCGAACTGGTTGACTCTGAGATGCAGGCGAACGGCGGTTCGGATGCATCGGCTGAACAAAACAAAGGCGCGGACCCCTTGCGGCATCCGCGCCTCCGTTTGCGATCGTCGCAGGCGGGTTGGGGGGATCAGGCGACGATCTGGGCAGCTTGCGCGAGGATCGCGACGGCGACCGGGGCAAACAGGACGAACGCGGCGGCGAGGGTGGCGAGCTTGGTCATGACGAATTCCTTCCGAGTTTCATTTGCGAAGAGAGCGAGGGCGAAAGTCTTGGTCATCGCTTAATCTCCGCGGTGTTTCGTGTGCTTATGACCCTGAGATGCCGAGGCCTTCGGGTTTGGATGCGGGCGGCTGAAAATTTCTCATTTTTCATGATCACACCGTTGAATTGAGGGCTGGAGCAGCTTTCGGCAGCAACGGCTTGCGAACGGCTTGGGCGAAGCGGGCGTGATAGTCCGGATGCTCGGTGCCCATGATCCGGTCCCACCAGGTGAAGTAGAGGCCATAATTCCAGCCCGCCTGCGCGTGATGCAGGTCGTGGTGGGTGGTGGTGGTAAGGAAGTCGAACATCGGCCGCCCGTCGGCGCGCGCCGGCATCAGTTCGTAGCCTGAGTGGCCCAACGTGTTGCGCACGATCTGATGCAGCATGAAGAGGCCGGTCACGCCCCACGGCGTCGGCACAAGGAACACCCAGAGTGGAACGAAAACAGCCATGGCGGCGGCCTCGCCTAAGTCGAAGCTGTAGGCGGTGAACGGCGAGGGGTTCATGCTCTTGTGATGGCGGCGATGAAACATCCGAAACAACCGCGGGTCGTGCATGAGCCGGTGCACCCAGTAGAAGTAGGCGTCGTGCGCCACGATCATCAGCGCCAGGCAGGTCCAGAACCAAACCGGTCCCCAGCCGGCGGCGATTTGTGGGCCCGGCAGGAAACCGAAGCGCTCCAGCATGAAGGTGATAAGGCCGACTGTGGAGAAGATCAGGATCGAGCGGATCGAGACTAGAAACTCGAGCGCGAGTTGCCTCGCCGGCGGCGACGTATCCCTGATCTTGCGGCCACGGAGGACGCCGGCCAGAACGATCCACAGCACCAGCCAGACGCCGATGGCGAAGATGACGTACCGCGTTAGGTCGGTCTGGGCGTTGTCGAGCCACTGAGCGGCGATGTCGGTGGCGAACGTGAGGTCCATGATCTTGCTCTCCTTGCGATCCCGTCGCGGGGAGAGCGGTCGCTCAAAACGAGGCGCCCCGGCTTGCCGAAGCCGGAAAATCCCTGGGCATTTCCGGAATCAGCGAGAGATTTCGGGATTCGGCGAGCCTTGAGTGCGCCGAAACTCGGTCGGGGTTAGCCCGGTGGCTTCCTTGAAGGCCCGGTTGAACGGCCCAAGTGAGCCGAAACCCAGGTCGAAGGCGATGGCCGCAACGGTGGTTCGCGCCTGCTCCGGATCGGTGAGCATGCGTTTGGCGGCCTCGATCCGCCGCGCGTTAATGAAGGCGGCGAAATTGCGGAAGCCGAGGCGGTCGTTGATCAGCCGCCGCAGCCGGTGCTCGGGCAAGCCGATAAGGTCCGCCAGCGCGCCGATGGTCAGCCCCTCGCGGCGCCAGACCTGATCGGCGTCCATGGCCCGGTTGAGACGATCCAGTGCTGCTTGGTCTGCCGCGCTGGCAGGCGTCGCCTGCGGCTGCTGGCTGGTCACGCCAAGCAGGTCGGCGGGCCCGCGGAGAAAAATGGCGGCGCCAGCGATCCCCAGGGCTGCGAGCGCTGCGCCGTTGATCAAATCACGAGCAGGCAGCTCCAAGCCGGCGATCTGCAGGCCCGCCATCAGCAAGGCGTAGAGCGCGACGATGGCCACGAATGGCGTGCGGATGCGCAGACGCGCTTCGACCAAATCTCCCCGCCAGGTCCGGAACACGATGCTCAGTGCATGCAACGCAAGGCTTGCCTCGCAGAGTTTCTGTGCGAGCCAGATTGGCCTCAGGCCGGAGACGTAAGCAGCCAACCCGAGCGCGAGCAGTCCCGCGACAGGCGCGAGCGTCGCGAGCTTTATCGAGCGGTCCTCGAACAGGGTGACCACAAACAGCCAGATGAATCCTGTCGCGCCCAACGACAGGAGATTGATCGCGAAGTAGACGATGCCGCCTTGGTCGCTGAATGCGCGCGAACTCTCAAGCACGTGCCCAATGGCGGCGACGCAGAGCAAGAGCCCGGCGATCCCCACAGGCTTTCCATGCGCGACTCGCCAGATGCCAACGGCGGCGGAGACGAGCGATCCGATAGCGATCCCACGCAGTACGAGTTCGTAGGCGACCATAGGATCAGTCATTTTGAGCGCCGCTGTTTGCCGCTCTCCGAAACTCGGTCGGGGTTAGCCCGGTGGCTTCCTTGAAGGCGCGGTTGAACGGCCCGAGCGAGCCGAAGCCCAGGTCAAAGGCGATGGCGGCGACCGTTGTGCGGGAGCGCTCGGGATCGATCAGCACTCGCTTGGCCGCCTCTATGCGGCGATCGTTCACGAAGGCGGCGAAGTTGCGAAAGCCGAGGTGGTCGTTGATGAGCCGCCGCAGCCGGTGCTCGGGCACGCCCACGTCTTCCGCTAGAGCGCCTATTGTCAGCCCTTCCCGGCGCCAAGCTTCGCCTTCGCGCATGAGCGCGGCGAGCTTGTCCAGCGCGGCGCGGTCGCCGGGATCGGGACTTGGCGCCGTGGGCGCCGGTGCGGATAGCGTCGCACCGAACAATTCCGGACGCGCTTGCAGAAAGACGGCGGCGCCGGCGGCGCAATAGAACGCCAGCGTCCAGGCCCCGAGCGGCCGGAACCAATCGTAGAAGAAACCGAGCGACTCGGCGATTTCGAAGACCGAGAGGGTGATGACGTAGAGCGTGACCAGCGTCAGAAACGGGCCGCGGATGCGGCGGCGGCTCTCGACCAGGTCGCCGCGCCAGCTGCGCGCAATGACGTAGAGCGCGTGCGCGCTGAGGCCCGCCTCAATCAGATTGTGAGCGACCCAAATATATGAGGCCTGCGGCCGGGGGAGCCAAACACCGGCCAACCCTATGATCGTGAGCAGAGCCCATGGCCACAGCGTTCGGTGCGAGACAGGTTTGTCTTCGAAGACGGCGACGATGAACAGCCAGAACAGACCCGCACCGCCGAGCGAAAGGAAGTGAATCGGATAGGTGAGCCAGCCAATGGCCTGATGCAAAACCGGAGACGTGTTGATGGCGTAAGCGACGGTGCCGAGGCAGAACAACGCACCGGCGAGGCGTGCATGCGGCTGCAGGCCAGGCCGCGCGAAACTCGCCGCCATCGCGACGAGCGCGCCGATGGCGATGCCGCGCGCCAGCATTTCCAGCGTGGTGAGTTCCGGACTCATGCGCGCGGTCTGATACGGCTAAACGCGGTCGTACGCAATTTTGCTTGAAGTCACCCAAGCGTGCGCACCGCCGCGCGTGTGGCGTCGTCGGCTGGGAACAGCAGTTCGAGCCGCAGATCGCGGATGGTGACGTCTTCGCTGGTGCCGAAATGCGCGATCGCTGACAAGAACCGCAGCTGGCCGGCAGGCGTGTTCATGACGAACGGCAGCAGCGGGCGGCGCGTGAACTGCATAGCTCAAGCCTGCTGTTCGCGCGCCAGACGTGGACTTCCCCACCGTCGTGTCCTGCGCTAGCTTGCCGCCGGGGGAGGCGAGAATGCGGGTGATGCTCTCTGCCGTCGCGGCTTTGCTCGCGATGACCACGGCGGCGGCGCAGCCGTTGCCCGACGATTTGCGCTCTGCGCCGATCACCGTTGCGGAATATCAGCAGTACAATGAAGAGCTTGAGCTGGTGCGCGCGCTGGCGCGCCAGCGCAGCGCCGACGCACGCATCGCGTTGGCGCGGCTGTTCGTCGAACGCGCGCAGTCGGCGCGGGCGGAAGGGCTCTACGACCTCGCGTTTCGTTATCTGATCGCGGGCGCGCGGGTGTCGCCGCAGAATAGCCCGATCTTTCGGGCCGGCTTGGCGCAGGCCGTCGATGCGACGAACGATTATTTCGAAGTCGAGGATGCGTCATGGGCGCAGTTCTATGACGCTCGCGAGGGTTCGTTCCTGGTTGGGCGACAGCACAACGTTGAGCTCTGGAACGGACGCACGCGCGCGTTGGTGCGCGCCTTCGCGGCGGATGATCGAGTCGAGGGCGAGCGCAACCCATACACGCCAAGCCTGAGCGCGGACAGAAGCCGCCTGATCGTGTTCGGGGACGTTCTGGACACCGTCGCCCCGCTGCGCCTTTGGAACGTGGACACGGGCGCGCTGATTCGGCGCTACGATTATGGAGCGGTGATCAGCGCCGCACGCTTCAGTCCGGACGGGCGATCCTTCGTGATGCGCGTCATCTACAGGGACGAAGATCGTGGGGAGTTTCAGCTTCTGCGAGCGTCAGACGGCGCCGAGCTCGCGGTGCTGCACGCGTGTTGCCACGCCTCGTTCAGCGAAGATTCGAAAGTCGTCGCGGTCGCTGATTGGAATCGTGTGTTGGTTGCGGACGCGGGCACAGGCGCGATGCGCGCGGAAATCGATCTGCGCCCGTTGCTGCCGGCGGAGGTCCAGGGCATCCGGCGGTGGGCGCATGTGGAATTGTCGCCGGACGGAAGCGCGTTGCTGTTGATGCAAGACCTCAGCAGAGATTGCTACGTGATCGGCCTCTCGGGCGCGGCTGCGCCCGCCTTGCGGCTGTCGCCGTACGCGGAATCGCTGGAGGATACGGCGAACAGATATGTCCGCGCCGCGTTCTTGGGCTGGGCCGATGCGTCGCGTATGCTGGTGTCGCTGCCGGGAGAGGATGGCGCGCTGGCTTATGTGAACGCGCGCAGCGGCGGTGTGACGCCGGCGCGCTTTGAAGACCTCGACACGCGCAGCCGCGCGTTCCTGCGTGTGCTCGAAGATGGGGAAACGTCCTCCCTCGTGCGCAATCTGGACACCGGCGAGACGACGGAGGTTGCCATGCGAATCCTTGGCGTCAGCGACCGGTTCGATCTGGTTTTGACACTACCCGAAAACTACGAGCGCAACCGTCCGGGCCATTCCGATCGGATCGTTCGAACACTCGACGGCAGGCAGATCGCGCGATTGCCGGGCCACAATCTCTTTGCGAACCACGAATTGGTCGAATGGCGCGCGCACGCGCTGCTCACGGAAGCTGGCCCTGACATGAGGTTTTGGCCCAACGACGAAGGACGCGCCGAATGGCGCGCGGCGTCTGGTGCTGAGATTGCGGCGCTGGCGCAACGTTACGAAGTGGATTTGACGGCGACTCATTCGCAGAGAGTCGAAACGCACAACGCGGTCTACGTAAGGCGCGGCGATGGGGCCTTGATATCGATTCTCGGCGCCAACCCCGCTGATATCGAACGCGCGCGCGCCAACCCGACGCCGGATGGCATCGGCGCTGTCATGGCGTCTGCGCCGCACGATGTCTTCACGGTCTACCTGACGTCCTCCTTCGACGCGGGCCATACGCGTGTGGCCGTCACCGACCAGCAGCGCGCTGGGGTCTACGATGTCGCTTCCGGCCGGCCGATCTTCACGCCGCCTCCTCATGGTGCGGACGATACTTTCTGGGACGTGGCGTTGAGTCCCGACGGCCGCTTGGTCGTGGTGTCATGCCGAGATTCAGTCTCGATTTACGATGTGGATAGTGGGCGATTAGTGCGCGCGCGGCCGGCGGGCGCGTTGCGTTCGCGGTTCACGCCGGATGGGCAGTCGATCGTTTCGCTCGACGGTGGCGCGATCACGATCTGGTCCCGGCGCACCGGCGAAACCATGTCCGTTCTCCGCACTGAGCGCGAAGTGTCGGACTTCGCCTTAAGCCCAAACGGACAATTCGTGCTGGTCAGGCATGGCGACCACGGCGACGAGTGGGTGCTTTGGGACGTGGCGACACGCAAGAAGTTGGGGGAACTTATTGTGGCAAGCCGCGGAAACGTCAGGTTCGCGGACGACGGTGAGGCCGTCCTTGCGTTCGAGCGGAACTACGGCGCGTGGGGCGACGTGAACGATGACGTATGGGAGGTGCGTGAATGGGATATCCGCCGCCTGGTGCAGCCGCTCAACACGCTGATGCGCGACGCGTGCGCCTACTATCTGGAGGAGCGTAGCTTCAGCGCCGAGGAAATCGAAGCGGACCCGCTGATCCGCGAAGTCTGGGGCAGGGACGGTAGAGCCGATCGCGATGTCTGCGAGGGGCTGGTTTAGCGCGGGTGGGCGGCGCATGGCCGTCACAGGGCCGCCACCGCTGCGCGTGTGGCGTCGTCGGCTGGGAACAGCAGTTCGAGCCGCAGATCGCGGATGGTGACGTCTTCGCTGGTGCCGAAATGCGCGATGGCCGAGAGGAACCGCAGCTGCCCGGCGGGCGTGTTCATGACGAACGGCAGCAATGGTCGGCGTGTGTTCGTCGGCGCCGCCATCGGAATGCGCGCGCACGCTTTCTCGAGGTCCGCCAGCAATTCGGCGAACAGCGCGTCGCCGCCGGCGTCGAGCGCTTCGACTTGTAGGCGCGCGCGCAACTCGGCCAGCACTTCGGGGAAGTTGGCGATGATCACTGGCGCGGCGTCGCCGCGCGTCAGCATGCGAATGAGATTCATCTCATCGCCGCCGCCGCCCAGCGCAGCGAGCAGGGTGCGCGCCGTCGCGTTGGCTTCGAGCACGGTCCAGTGACGATCGACCAGCAAGGCCGGATTGGGCGCATGCCGCGCGATCATCTCGTCTAGAATGACGCGAAACGGGCGCAAGACTTCCGAGTCGAGCGGCGAGGCCGGGAACACCGGCGCAAACCCCGCCGCCTGCAGGAGCGCGTTGCGGGCATTGAGCGGCAGCAACAGGCCTTCGGCCAACGCCAGCACCATGTCGCGGCTGGGTTGCGCGCGCCCCGATTCCAGAAACGAGAGATGGCGCGACGACACCTCGCAGGCCATGGCCAGATCGAGCTGGCTCATGCGGCGGGCGCCGCGAAACTGACGCAGCGCCGCGCCGAAGGCCGTGGTGCTTTCCTGGACTGACATGAGGGCAGGGTGCAGGCGGCGCGGCGCCAAGTCCATGACCTCGGAGGTAATTGCTTCGCTTCTCCGCTTCGGCCGACACTCCGCGGGCATCAACGAGGAGCGGCGTCATGAGTGGACTATGGGCGGTTTGGATGAAGGTCTGGTGCTGGGGCGTGTTGGGCTTCGGCGTACTGCTGGTGACGGCGGCGGTCCCGCCCATCGATGGGCTTGTTCGTACGCTCTTTGCGCTGTTCAGCACCGATCCGGCCAATCCCGCGGCGTTCGATCTCCAGGCCGTGCGTTTCGGGCTCGGTCTGCAGGGCGCGCTGACCATCGGCTGGGCGCTGACCATGATGGTGCTGGTGCGCGCGGCGGAGACTCTGGGCGCGCCGGTCTGGCGCGCGCTCACTTTCGCGCTGCTGATCTGGTACGCGATCGACAGCGCGATTTCGGTCGCCACCGGCATGGGTTTCAACGCGATCTCGAACACGCTGCTGGTGATCGCTTATCTGGTCCCGGTGCTGGCGTCCGGCGCGCTGAAGGGAGAGGCGGCCCGGTAGGGCTCTTGGCAGGGGGGCGTCTTCCGGGCAGGGTCGCGCAGACGGAGGGTATATCATGCGGGCTTTGATCCTGGTGCTGGCGTTGGCGGCGTGCACACCACCAACGAGCGAGGCGCCGGAAGCGGCGCCGGCCGCTGAGGCTGTTGCCGAATTGGCCACCGTGGCCACGCCCGCCAGCGGCGCGCGGGTCACGAGCCCCTTGCAGGTGAGCGGCGTCGCGCCGGCGAACTGGTTCTTCGAAAATCAATTCCCGGTGCGGCTGATCGGCGCCAGCGGCGAGGAGATCGCGATGGCGCCGGCGCATCCGCGCGTCAGCTGGACCGATCCGGGGCCGAAGGAATTCGACGCCGAGCTTTCATTCACCGCCACCGGCCCGGCGACCTTGGTGCTGGAAGAAGACATGCCGGGCGAAGGTAATGAGCCGCGGCAAGTGCGCATTCCGGTGGTGCTGGAGTAACTACTCCGCCGCGATTGCGGTTTGCTTGGCCAATTTGTCGAACGCCACCAGATCGCGGACCAAATCTTCGAGCTGATTGAACGGCACCATGTTGGGGCCGTCGCTCGGCGCATTGTCGGGATCGGGGTGCGCTTCCAAGAACACGGCGGCGACGCCGATCGCCACCGCCGCGCGGGCAAGGATCGGCACGAATTGGCGTTCGCCGCCGCTCGTGTCGCCCTTGCCGCCGGGCTGCTGCACCGAATGGGTGGCGTCGAACACCACCGGCGCGCCGAAGCTCTTCATGATCGGAATGGCGCGCATGTCGGAGACGAGTGTGTTGTAGCCGAATGAGGCGCCGCGCTCGCAGGCCATGACGTTAGGATTGCCGCTGCCGGTGATCTTGGCGATGACGTTCTTCATGTCCCAGGGCGCCAGGAATTGGCCCTTCTTGACGTTGATCGGCTTGCCGGTTTCGGCGGCGGCGACGAGCAGATCGGTCTGCCGGCAGAGGAAGGCAGGGATCTGCAAGACGTCCACCACTTCGCCGACCTCGGCGCATTGCTCGGGCAGATGCACGTCGGTCAGCACCGGCACGCCGATCTTCTTGCGGATTTCCTCGAAAATGGGCGCCGACGCGTCGAAGCCGGCGCCGCGCTTGGTCGAGAGGCTGGAGCGGTTGGCCTTGTCGAAACTGGTCTTGTAGATGAAGCCGGCGCCGCAGCGTTTGAACACGTCGCGCAGGAATTCCGCCGTCTCGAGCGCATGGGCGCGGCTTTCGAGCTGGCAGGGGCCGCAGATGAAGGTGAGCGGCAGCGTGTTGCCGATTTCGAGCGGCGTGGATTCCACGCGCGGGATGCGGATGACGGAGGCCGGGGTCATGGGGGTCCTTGAGGTCTTGGGGGAGAGATAGGCCGGAGAGCCGCCGGGCTCAACCGCGCACGTGCGCCGGGCTGGTATGAAAATGCTGCGCTAGGGTGGGGCGCGCGCCGGCGTCCGCGGCGAAGCGTGGCTCGCGCGGCGCATGGCTCTGAGGACCGCCGGCTTCCAGCCGGCACGGCGCCGGTGTTTGAAGGCGGGAGCGCGGCGCCTCCGGCGACGTATGCGCGGCAGGGGCCGCGCGCTCCCAAATTTCAGTCCGAGGGGTGACACACACGCACCCCTGTCGCTCGCGCGAACCTGACGCGGTTTCCTCGGTGCGTGTGTGTCACCCAGGTGTGTCACCCAGGTGTGTTAGAACCGCTCGCCGCGCATGACCGAGACGTCGGTGACGGCGGCGACGCCGGGATAGGTTTTGAAATGATCGCCCAGCCAGGAGAGGGCTCTCTCGGCCGCCGCGTCATTGCCGATGGTCACGATCAGATAGGCCGGCGCTTCGCCGATGCCGGTCTGGCGCCAGCGGCCGTGCGCGCCGCTGCCTTCGACGCTTTCGAACACGCTCCAGCCCTTGAAGCCGGCCTGGCTCAACATCTCCTCGACCGCCGCCAAGGCGTTCGCTTCTATGAAGATTTCGAGTTTCTTGCGCGCAATCAGATTCATGATCGCTACCCCAACATCCATTGAGCGGCGGCGTGATAGAGCGGAATGCCGACGATGAGGTTGAACGGAAACGTCATCGCCAGCGACATCGGCAGATAGATTCCGGCGTCGGCTTTCGGCAGCGCCATGCGCATCGCCGCCGGCACCGCGATGTAGGAGGCCGAGCCGGCGAGCACGGCGAACAAGGTGGCGTCGCCGACGCTCATGCCGACGAGGCTCGCCGCCGTGAGAGCGGCTGACGCGCTCAGCACCGGCCAGATGGCGGCGAAGGCGACGATCGAGAGTTTTTTCATCGGCGCTTCGGCGAGACGGCGCGCCGCGACCAGCCCCATGTCGAGAAGGAAGATGCAGAGCGCACCCTGGAAGAGCGCGCCGCGCACGAAGCCGTCGAGCTGGGTGGCGCCGCGCTCGCTGGCGATGAGGCCGATGATGAAGCTTCCGATCAGCACCACAGCGGCGCCATTCAACAAAACTTCGCGCCACAGCGGCGGCTGGAATGGCGAGCCCGGCTCTCGCGCACGCGATCCGGCGATCAGCAGCGCCGCCAGAATCGCCGGCGTCTCCATCAGCGCCAGCACCGCCGCCATGTGGCCGCTGAACTCGACGCCGAGCACGCGCAAATACTCGCTGCCGGCGGCGAAGGTGACGACCGAGACGCTGCCATAGTGCGCGGCGGTCGCCGCCGCGGTGATGCGTTCGAGCCGGCAGACGCTGCGCAGCACCAGATATGCCGCGAACGGGGCCAGAAAGCTGAACGCGAGCCCGAGCGCGCCGGCGGC
>FKKE01002061.1_pt1 | contig 25393 bp, 28 predicted proteins | sample 1106331 | NCBI WGS metagenome assembly FKKE01 (sample SAMEA3931202, study PRJEB13176) | freshwater metagenome | biome: Drinking water system; feature: drinking water; material: freshwater | place: China | collected 2013-02-06
AACTTTTTATTCCTTAAATTCTTAGCTTTACGAAACTCAGGATCTTTCATTTGTTCATTATAACGCTTCTTATCGAGAGCATTCTTGCATGTACGACACCATGATCCATATCTTCCCTTTTTCTTAAAAAAGGGAAATGCATCGAGTGACTTAGAAGATTGGCATTTAGAGCAAGACTTGAACATTTACTATCCTTTTTATTCTTTTATTCTACACCAACAATTCTACCATAGGAAGCCATCTTTTTTAGAAGTACTGGATAGGTCCAGATCCTGTTAACGCACCGCGATAGTCGGGAGTATCTGGCGGTCCACATCCCCTACAGGTACAGATAAAAAGCGCTTCGGGGAACTCAATGATGAATCTTACCACAACTCCAGCAGCAAGCAACTGCTGTATGAGCTTCTGAGCCGCTGCGCGAGCCTCTTCAGTGCCTACCACGAACACTGGGTAGTCGTCTCCAGTAACCCTAGGGATAGTAGGGATGTTCGCGATTAAGTTAACACTTCTGCCTGCTACGTGCTCGTTCTGAAACTCGTAACTAGCATCGATGATCAACGTTGAGTTGTTTGGTCTACTATTATACCCGATAGGACCTTCTTGCTCCTTGCGACCAAAGTTAAAGATAAGCTGACCAGGTTGGTTAGGGAAGTTAGCAGCGTTGGCTACCGAGATGGTAGACTGCACAGATCCACTAGAGATGGTGTTGAGAAGCTCTGTCGCTACCTGGGTGACTGTAAAAAGTTGACCGTTAGGATCAAAGATATAAGATGATGGGTAGTCGGGGATGATTAGGTCTGGATCTTCCTGAAGAGATGTATCGAAGTTGAGTACTGCGTTAGCCGTACCACCAGTAACCTGGTACTCCATGCTACCTGCAGAAGTACGAAGTCCTACGTTGCGATAGTTACCATCGGACAGTGTAAACGCCTCAAGGAACGCTAGCTGTGAGTTTATGACGTTCACTACCTCAGCTGCTGTTACCTTGGAAGAATCGTTGAAGTCGGTAGCATGAGTAAAGGTTACAGTAAACGGTGAACCATCAACATCGATATCTAAAGTTGAAGAGGCTCCTAGACCACTAAAGTCGAATACTTCATTACTACTAAAGATCTCAGTCTTAGTCTTCTTAGGATGAACAGCTCCCTTCAAGCTTCTGCGAAGAACCGGAACCGAGCTTGGGATCTTAACTACGATCTCGTTAGGGTTGATCTCAAACACGCTAGCCCTAACCTCAGTCTGCTTATCAAGAACGAAGTTAAGCCTAGTAGGATCGTTAGCGTCTCCTCCAGTGATCTGAATAGAGCCTAGGAGTCCTGCTGTGTTAGTACGAAGGTTGAGCTTGTTCCCCGCTACGGGATCGAAATACTCGCTGGCAGTGATGTACTGACTATGCTCTACGTCGCTGTTGATGAAAGCTACTAGCTCATCTACAGTTACAGCTGTTAGGTCCTCGAACGCATACGGCTTAAACCTGATGGTACGTTCACCTTTATTGTCAGCGATGTAGCTTAACTCTCTGGTTACTCCTACTGCTCCAGTAACTCCGATGGCGATGGCGCTAGCCCACTCAAGACTAAGCTCTACCTCAGTGTCGCTGTGAATGGCGATGACCTTCTGGTAGGTAGTTCCAGATGCTAGAGCTGGCTTGATGTAGTCTCCTACCTGAACTTCACTCAAGAACTGAGTACCAGTTCCTTTTACGATCTTATCTCCGTTGATGAACTCAAGGGTTCCGGTAAGCGCAGTAGCAGGACCGAAGTTAAAGGTCTCAATGTTTCCACTATTTAAGTTAGGTCTAGTAAAGCTAGGACCCCAGAATACGTCTAGCAGAGCAATGATGGTCTTACGAACCTGCTTGGGAAAGAATGATAGAACTGGGATTAGCTTCCTGAAGTCCTCATCGCCCATGCCTAGGTCAGGATCTCTAGGAACACCTACGTTGTTACCTAAGAAGTCAAGGTAACGTCCCTCAGCAGTCTCTGTGAAGAGCTGCTGCTTGGTGTTCTGGATCTCTACCGTGATGGTATCGTCTTCCTGTGCCCAAGCTTTTAAGATACCACCTAGTATGGTATTTGTTTCTGGCTTATAGAGCGAAGGAAGTGTTCTTACCATGCGCTGGAACTTACTCATCTCTCACTTCCTTATCCAATGATCAGATCCTCTGCAGCAAGTCTTGCTAGCTCACCGTCAGCGATAACGATGTTCTCAGAGTGGTTCGAGATCTCTACGTCGAACACTCCTGCTACAGACTGAGCAGCAGCGACAATCTCAGAGAGAACTACGTCTGCTCCTACCCCTCGCGAGTTAACGTACTCGGTGATCGCCGTCCTGATAGCATCGCTTACAGAACTCAAGCTGATTCCATCCTCAGTAGTGATGTCTACGATCAGGTCGATCCTAACGAGAACAGGAGTTAGAACTTCAAACTGTGTACCAGCAGCGCCAACTCCAGGATAGTTAAGAGGATCTCTGTCTAGACCGTCGATGGTCCACTGAGCCTTCTGGATCAATCCCGTTGAATACTTATAACCGTCGATACCTTCTACCTGAACGTTATCAAATCTAAGTCCGTTTACGTCTCTGATAGCAGCACTTCTTCCAGGTGTGAAGTTAGTAACGTCAAACGGAGTATCGGTAACGTCAACGAATGAGATGGTGTACGGAGCCGTAGTTCCTACGATGTCTTTGATGTATACAGGTTGGTAAATCCTAAACTCATCGTCTAGATCGATAGCGTTAGAAGCAGCATCGTCGAGTACGATCTCGCCAGTAGCATTGTTGTAAGAGTTGATAGTCGTCTTGTGACCAGCGTTGTTACCACTTAGGAACTCGATCACCATACCGTCGAAGTACCCTGCGATGCTACTGATCATAGAGGTATCAATGAACGTATCATACGGAGCTACTGCATCTCCAGTAGTCACTGATCCGTCTACAGTAAGGTTGACGAACAATCCCTTGGCTAATCCTGACTTCGAGTTGGTAGTTACGTCGTTGAGAGGAGCACCACCTGGCACGCTAGCGATAGCGATTCCAAGCCTGTTTGCTGTTCCGCCAGTAACGAATACCTTACCTGAACTTCCTGGAAGCTTAGTAGAGATCTGAACGAAGTCGCCAGTGATACCGACCACCTCTGCGTTGCCTACGATCGATAGTGTAGTAGTCTGAAGGTCGTTCAGAAGCTTAGCCACGTTCTCTGCTGTTCTTGGAACGATAGAGAATCCATCTCCGATCGAGATGGGATTAGGAAGCGGATTCGGGAATACGTCTGCGTGAGTGAATAATCCAGTAACTCCTACGTAATCTGTGACCAATTGAACGTAGCCTTCGTTAGCGCCACTAGTCCAGTAGATCCAGAAGTCATTGAAGAAGTCAGCCGTAATGTAATCAGCTCCTACTCCAGAAGAAGAGAAGGTGCCTACTCCAACTGCAGTAACAGTTCCAGTAACTTCGATAGGTACCGCGAAAGTTTTGTTAAGACTATCATTATCGAAGATAACTACTAAGTTCTGTCCAGGTCCTAGAGTGTAACCGATAGCATTAGGATTACCGTTTCTATCAGAATTGTCACTAATCAAGAATGCTAGGTTAGTTAACTGGTTAGACTGTTCTACGGTTGAGAATGATAGAACGCTGTTAGCAGATCCACCTTTAACTTGAATCTTACCTTCAGTTCCAAAGTTAGTAGTCCTGAGTCGTACTCTGCCATTATCAAGAACCTCAGCCACTCCTCCTAAGAGTTGAGCATTGATGGCAGCAGCTACCTCAGAAGCCATCGCATTCTCATCGTCTACGAAGTCAGTAGCATGAACAAACTCAAGAACCTGACACATCCTAAACTTATCACCGATAGAGATAGGGTTAGTCAAGCCGCTAGTCATTACGATCTCACCAGTAGCATTATTATAAGAACTTACAAAGGAAGTCTCTCCTACGTTAACTCCAGAGATCCACTCGATGTAGAAGTCTACGAAGAAGTTTGACTCATAACCTATAAGCGAAGTATCAATGAAGGTGTCATGTGGAGGTACCGCATCACCAGTAGTGACGGTTCCTTGAAAGCCTCCATCTACACAAATGATAAGATCTGACGTAGCTCCGATAGAATCAAAGTCAAAAGTCTCTGGCAACGAGTCTACAAAAGCTCTAGTATTGATAGATCCTGCGGTAAGAGACTCTCCAGCAACAAGAGGAGTAGCAAGCTCGATCTGTCCATTCGACCTGTTAAGTGTATAATCCTTATCCTTACCTTCTACGAGTTCGCTGAAGTTAATAGCGCTAGCTGCGACACTTACTCCGTCAATACCTCTATAACCTTCAGTCAAGTACAGGGTATCATCGTCCTCGATACTCTCGATCTTAGTCCAGCTACCGATACCATCAGAGTTAGCTTTAATCCACTGTCCTTCTTGAAGTTCGCTCAGGAACATAGTTCCAGAACCGCTCACTACTTTACTTCCACCTGAGAGTGTCAAGGTGCCAGTAAGAGCCACGCTGTTACAGAAACCAAGAGATAGTGCGGCTCCACCACCTAAGATCTGCATCTTAGACTGAGCACTGTTCTCAAGATCTGATCTGATAGACACGCGAGTGTTATTCACAGATAGAGAAGATCTAGATAAGTTAAGGTCAGACTGAAGCCTAGAGAACACCTCTTCGGCTAGAGCTTGAGCTGGAGTAGCGAAGTCAGCTGGTCCGAAGGATATGATCTCGGTTTCATCTCTATCACCGTTAGCTGCCACTTCGATCTGAGCAGAGTTCCACACGGTGATATCTCCTAGACCTCCGCCTGAGTTAGGATACGGATCTTCTAGGATAGCTTTAGTATCAGATACGACGGTACGCACCTTTGTGTAAAATACGTCGGTATCAGCTGAGAACTTGACGTAATCTCCAGGGTGTAGCCTTTGGTTAAACGGATCAGCACCAGCAACCGCCTTGCTCACGATCCTAGAGTTCGGAGTAACGGTTATGTCACCGTCCGTAGTAGTAACTACCTGAGCCGCTAGGTTGAAGGGTTGAGCTAAACTTTGAATAGAAGCTGTGATGCCATCTTTAGTGAGAAGCTTATCGTTCTTATAAAGCTTAAGAGTGAACACGGTAAGCTCAGAGAAGTTAAGAGCAGCTTGAGCTGAGGACGATGGATCTACCGTAAGCTCTTCGTTAGTTCTAGCCCTAGGATTGATGATAACCTTCTGACCTTCATCGTCTGTGATGGTACGAGCTTCGATGAGAACTGCTCGATTGTTGATGGCTTCTGAGATCTCCGTAGCGGTAGCTTTGCCAGGTACCTCGAAGTCGCTTGCAGCAAACGTAAAGGTTTCCTCATCTACTCCAACCTTAACGATGATAGTCTCGCTACCAGATAAGTTAAAGGGAGCTGTGTTCTGAGAAGCAACGCTTGCTTTGATCAGAGGAAAGTTTTGAAGCTGAAAGAATACCTCACCACCAGTAGCAGCGACGACGATGCTCTCAAGTCCAATAGAAGCGAAAGTAGGTTCAAGGCCGTTACCATTATCGATGTAAACTCTAGTAGGTCCATCGGCTAAGTTGACAGGAGGAACTACGTTAACGCTGGTGATAGCAGTGTTAGACTCTTCGTCGATCAAGTTCAAGATAGCATTGCTTACGGAGTTCTTGGTACCACGAGACAAAGCTTGGATGGTGTTTCGGATACGATCCCTAAGCTCCTGATCAGTCTCAAGGTCTCTACCGTTAACGAATGGAAGCGGGTTAGCAACAGCTGCTCCAGTAAACGGCGAGTTAGGAAAAGATATGATCGAGTTAGCAGGTACCCTAAATCCACCTGGCTCAAGTGCAGTTACAAGAATACCAGAGAAGGTGTCTTCGCCGTCAAGCAAGGTGATGGTCTGGTTAAGCTCAAACTTCACGGCTTCACTGACATCAGTTTCTGGAATCTCTACCTCAGTTCCTGCATCAACGACCCTAGCGCCGCCTTGTGCTAGAACCACTGACTCGTCGGTACCATGATCGTTGATCAAAGCTACGTCAAGAGTGATGGTCCAGAAAGAAACGTTGTTAACTGGAGCAGAGGAGTAGGTGATAGGTCCTTCAGAGTTAGTAGTTCCTCTACCGATGTAGATGCTACCAGAAGCTGGAAACGATGAAGCATCATCTACGTTGATGACCGTAGATCCAGCCGTAGGTCCAGCAAGACCTGCGTATAACTTAGTCGCGATCTTAGTAAACGAGGTATCAGTGATGGTTACGAGACCACTGTGAGGCTTAGCAGGCTCGCGAGTCAGTCCAAACTCGGATGCTTTACGATCAAGGTCAGTTCCCTCAGTAGTATCAAGGTTGTAGTTCCTGATGATGTTAAGCATCTGAACGTACTGTTGAAAGTCTTCTTGAGCTGCGGCTTCAAGAAGGGTAAGAATTACAGAACCGTCCGTAAAGTCGGTGATGGGAGTTTCGGCAGTGACCTTCGTCGCCATCGAGCCTACGATTTGAGGAAATGATTTAAGAGTTAAAGCCATGTCATATCACCTTAAGTAGCTGCCGCAAACTGGAGGGGAACTTGGATTCCTGTGTTAGCGATCCCGACCCTAAGATCGACCACCACTACGTCTCCTAGAATGCGAACCAACGCATCTATATTATCAAACCTTTCGTCCTGACTCAACGACCTTAGTATCTGAGTCTTGATCAGAAACGCGTCCTTGACCTTACTTCCAACCTGCAGGTCCGTACCGATCTGAGGATGGTATAACAGACTAGCGGGCTCAACATTAAGCTTGATGAATACCGCCTGAGCTGCGTTCTCAACACCTGCGACTAACTTGAGATCGTTCAGGTTGTTCAGCTCCAGGTCACCGTTCTTGTTTATCTTTAAGTCTACACCAAGATTCTTCTCTAGTTCGGTCAGATTCCTGGTTAAGACGCTGTCAGGTCCTCTTAGAATAGGAGGCATATTACAACCTATTGCCTTTCTTTACATTAACATCATGTGGTAAATATTGAAGATTATACTCTACATGAAGTCCTCGTACATTCTTACCTCTAAGAGGTATGATGTGATCGACATCATACCCTTCTGGACAGTTTAAATAGATTTGCTTAATTTTCTCAAGATACGCCCAAGGAGGTGTGGCTTGTGACTTAGCTGCTCGTCTACGAGCTTCATTTGCTGCGTGTAATCTTCTGCCTTCTGGAGAATCCCAATATTTTCGTAAATATGCTCTACGATAAGGCATAAACTCAGGATCTTTTTTTCGTTCTTCATAGTATTCTGAACACCATTTTAAAATTCGATCTTTATTTTGTTCATAATACTGTCTAACTTTTTCTTTATTTTCACGTATATATTTGCGTTTCTCCATATTACGACAATTCCTACAAGCGCTTCTATACTTGCATGGAGCATCAGATCTCTTATGAAAAGAGTCTAAAGATTTGGAAATTTTACACTTCGTACAAATCTTTTCCATATTAGTCAGCTCCTATCAGGAGGTTCTCTCCAGGTTTCTTGACTCCATCTCCGCCGTTATCGTCGATGTATGGAGGCTTGAGGTTGTTCAAGATGACCATCTCGGTCCATCTGAGAGCATCTCCCTGTTCTCTGAGAGCAATCTTCTCAAGGGTATCTCCTCGTAAGATCTTGACTTCTCTAACGAACTCTGGCTTACGGATCTGAAACTGCTCAAGAGGTACGTTAGCGTTAGCGAACACTTGGTTAGCTTGATCGAAGGTCTCCTCGGCGTCAGACTGGAACGCGCTGTTGGTAGCTAGAAGTTGATTAAGATTATCAGATAATCCCTGAACGTTTCCTAAGAGCAAGAACTCTTCATCACTCACGACCTTAAGAGGTCCAGGATTATTGGTAACCGTTCGACCCTTGATGACGTTATAGTTGGGATCTCCAAGGTTAAAAGCATCAGCCAGATCCTCGGACTGAGACTTAAGGGTGAACTTAAGATCAGACACGAAGGCTCTAGGGATAGGAACTCTGTTATCGTTCTCGATAGAAGATTGTACTGAAGCTTGTAAGCTCTGTTGAGCAGCAGCTTCTCTAGCATTAGCTGGATTGTTAAAACCTAAGGTAGTACCAATCTGTCCTGCGTTCTCTCTGATACCAGCGATGGTTGAAGTGAAGTTCCTAGCTAAAATCGCAGGAAGCGAGAGAGTGTCAGATAGCCCGTTAGATAGATCTTCAAGAGCAAACTGAACCTGTCTCAAGGGACCGTTAACGGTCTGATCGATAGCCTGGAACGTCTTCTGAAACAAGGTAGAAGTAGCGTTGATGGCACCTCGAACCTGTCCGATACCAGCAGTGACGTTAGCTGCGACGTTGCCGATCTTCTCAAGCAAGCTTAGATCTGCTGGAGCAGGCTGAGTAAACAGAGCGTTGTAAGTTCCGATAGCCTTAAGTACGATCTTGTAGTTGTAGGTGAGAGGTGACTTAGAGCTACGATCCATCGTAAACTCAAGGGGTTCTACGATGAGAGCCTGACTGTCTTTCTCGTTGATGAAGATCAGAAACCTGTTGCCGTTGTTCTTAACCTTCTCGCTAGCATAGCGAAGAAAGAACTGCCTTAGGTTTAGAAACTCCTCGAAGCCTGAGATGATCTTAACGTTAGATCGAGTAGATAGTCCTGTATCTGGGTTAACTCCCGCTGGAGCTTTAGGAGGAGCTGTGATGTCAGAGATATTAGCTCTAGCGCTGTTGAATCCTCCCCTAGGTCCTGGAAAGACGCCAGTGGTACCGCTGATGATGATGTCCTTGAATACAACCCCTTCAGACTCTACGATGATACCTTTACGAGTAGACGTGATGTTAGTAGAGAAAAGCTCTCTCTGAGTGATAGCTTGAGGTGGTATGTCTAGGTAGTAGACTTCTTGACTATTCTCGTCAAACTTTTGATTCTGTACCTGAAGTCTACCGGCGTCGAAGATAGCAAAGCCGTAGCGTAGGGTAGCTGGCTTCTTGGAGGTCATCTGGGTATTACCTAACCAGTTCTCCTTGCGAAGCTCGGTAGCTCCGCCGTACTCGGGTCTGTACAGGTTCTTGGCAGACTTGGACGAAGAGTTCCCCGAGGAGCCGAATATCTGATTCAGCGACTCCTTGAAGTCTTCGACGATCTTTCCAAGATTTCCAATACCGAAAGCCATGATTTTATTATCCTTTTATTCTGCTTCCCCTATTATACCACGGGCTTCTAAGATACTGTGCCAGGTGCTGAGGATGCTCCAGTAACCGCTCCTCCAGCTCCAGGTCCGCTAGTTACCGTACCTGTAATAGCTTGACCTGCGTTTACCTGAAGGTTAGCTACCAAAAAGGGGATGATCGCATCGGCGATACCCTTAGCTAGACCGTCGATACAGTTAGGAGTCATCGGAGATGCTCCGCACTCTGCTGCGATCCCAGCATGAATTGCTGCTACCAACTGCGCTTGAAGCGCTGCTTCCATTCCTGTTATAGGCATGATTACTCTCCTCCTTTTAACTTCTCAAATACTTTCTTAAGCTCTTCCATGAACTCCGCTGCTCTCTCGTGGCAAACATGAAACTCGTAGTTCTCGATCTCCTTGAGACACTCGATGTCAGGCTTTCCATTAAAGCCAGGTACTTTACCGACCTTCCTAAACTGCACTACGCATACCGTAGCCTTCTGCATGTCGTTAGATCCAAGCTCCTTACCAGTTACATCACATGTTACTAGACTCTTGATAGCCATCTTATTCTCCTTACTCCGTAAAGTTCTTAGCCGCAAGTTGAGCTGCGGTCATAGGGTTAATCGGAGTTCCTGTCGGTACTCCTAGGTTACCTATGTGCGTATGCGCGTTGTATAACGTTTGAAACTGAATGCCAAGTACTAGATTCTCAGTAGCTCCTGCAGATCCGATCTTGATGTTACCACCTCCGGTAAGAGTATGGTTAGCCGCACTGTGAACTCGATCTCCCGTAGTCGTTACGGTCTCGTTACCCTGAATAGTTCTCGTCTCATCTCCTTGAACCGACTCCTGATGGTTGCCTGTAACAGTAGTGATCTGATCCTTACCGACCGTAACCTCAAGGTTCTCCTTAGTTGTTATCTTGATGCTCTTGGCCACTCGATCCATCTTGATGAGCTGACCTTCATTGTCGGTAACACTGATAGCACCAGTCTTATCGATCTTAATTACCGTAGGTCCTGTGTTCTCTCTAACTAGCTTACCGTTTGGCGATCTATTACCTCGGTAAGTTATGATGAGTTCTCCGTCCTTATTAATGTTCCACTCTAAGCCTCTGAACTCTCCTAGCTTCCTTATGCCATCGGCTCTCTTAGCTCCTCTCTTCTTAGGATGAGGCAGAGTACCTACGATGAACGGCTTGTCTTTACTACCGTTCATGAAAGCTACTAGAACTATAGTTCCGTTCTTATGTAAGAACAGGTTACTTGGATCAAGCTTTCCAGAAGATGCAAACTCATTGTTCTCTAAGATCACCTCATTGAAATCGTTAGTTCCTCCTAAGAAGAAAGCACACCTGACGTTTCTAAGCGTGCTCTGTCCACCTTTCTCATCCCTGACGCTCACGTCATACTCAACGAAGGTCTTAGATACGTTCGTAGGATCATCTAAAAAGTGGATCTTCTCCACCTGACCCATAACGATCATTGACCCCTCTTTGTATACGTCCGCACCAGTCTGAGGAGATCCTGCCTGGAAGTAAGAACTAATCGTTGATCCATCTTTAAGCTTAGGCATTATTGCTCCTTAGACTTCTGCACGAAGCTCGTGACGATGGTTGTAGGTTCTTCTGGCTTGTTCGAGATGCCGATAAACTTAGAGAGCTGATTGTCTGGGTTAAACACTTGGCCTCTAGACACACGAAGTTCTGTGGTATAGATCGTTTGACTGTTGCTAGTTACCTCGTAGCTATGAGTATAACCTTCGATGTGGTACAGCTGTCTAATATCCTTGATGAATAAGTTAGTTCCAACCTCGATGAAATCGTCTCTTCCGTCGATGATGATGGTACCGTTATAAAGGTTATGAACCAAGAAGAACCAATCTTGGATTAGTTGAACAGCTCTCTCACAGTACCTAGTGATGGCCTGCTTGTTCTGACTACCCTTAGCGTCTAGAACGTACTGAGTCTGAGCCTGAAAGATCCTGATGCCATGTCTTTGGATAGAAGGTACGTTGGAGCTAGCTACGAACAAAGCGTCTGTAGTATTGGAGTCGATCCTAGGAACTACCATCACGTAGTTGATGCGTTCGTGATCGCTCTTACCTACGTTCTTCTGACGTATGTCAGCGCTGATGATCTCGGTTCTAGGAAGATCTACCAGGAACGTCTTCTCTGAATCTGATAAGTCTGGAGCTGTAGTACGAGTGTACTTCGTATGTGCAGTATACACGTTCGTCTCTTGGGCTTTCTTATTAGAGAAAGGAACCTGCCTAAGTACTAGTGATGGCTTGAGCTTACCGTTTACGTTCACAAGCTCTGTGTACATCTCGTTTATCGCAGCATTCTGTAAGAACTGTAGTACTGACCAGATGGTACCAGACGAAGGAAGAGATTTGATCAACGCTAAACCCTGACTCTGCATACTAGCTGCTTGCAAGAACTGACCGTTCCTATACTTTTGAATACCTATACGAGAGGTATCAAGCATGTCTACGAACGCTCTACTTATGGTCTTAGACTTCTGATTAGTCTTAAATGATCTAGCCAGAGTATCAGGTACGTACCAGTTCTGGTTAGCTTCGCTGAACGTAGCTCCAGAACCTTTGAGATAGAACTGAACCAGCTTCTTGATAACGGTATCCACAGTGTTAGACGATAACGCGTTCACGGTCTTAGAAGCGTCACTCAAGAACTTAGCTCCTAAAACTGATTGAATGTTAGCTTGGTTAGCTACTGGATTAAAGAATAAGTTAGTATCAAACACCTTAGCGAAGCTTCTTCCAGTAATGACAAACTCAAGACTTGGTGCTGCAGACGATGGGTCATCTAGCTCTACGTATCTTACGTTCTCGACGATTCCTAGAAACTTAAGACCGCTAGAAGGAGCGATGCTGTTTAGATCAGCATCGGTGATCTCACCGCTCTTCTTCATATAGATCATGATCCAATCTCCAGGATGAATAGCCTGAAGGTAATTCACGTTGTCCTTAGTGTTAGATCCGTTAACTATCTGCTTACCACGCTTGATGGAGATAGAAAAGTTTCCACCTACTCCATCTTTATTGTTAGTAATAACGCAGCGAGTGATATCTTGCCTTACTACCAGCGGTTGTCTTGACTCGACGTTTCCGTCCGTTGATCTAGCTGATCCTGCTAGGAAGTTCTGCTTGTTGAGATTAATCGGAAGTAGCTTAGTGATGTCTACTTTAGTGTACCTGTGTACGACGAAAGCGCAGAAAGACCTCTGCGATCTTATGATCGGGGTAGTCGGAGTTCTATCTCTTCGTCTAAAGTCAGATACATTTATAGCCATTACTGAGTCGACCTGTTGATAGTAGCGGTATCAGGTCCTAAAAGGTTCTCGATCCTCTGAGCAGCTCGACGAATAGTCTCTGCTGCCTTATCAAGCTCGCTGGCAACCTTGTTAGTCTCCCGACCCATTAGGTTAAGTCCTTCCACGAATACAGTCTGGTTCTTAAGAGCCTCTACTTGTAAGCTCTGAAGCTCTCTGGTCTGCTGGATAGCAGGCGCTTGTCCTTCGGGCATAGGACCTTGAAACTGTCTAGTCTCGAAGAAGTTAGAAGCTTCTTCGGCAAATCTACCAACACCTAACTGTTGACCAGTAAAGATCTGTCTAGACGGTAGGTTAGCTTGCTCTCCGAACAATAACTCTCCAGTCCTTTCAGGAACAGCTTGCTTCTGTCTTAGGTTAGCTTGTACGAACTGCTGGAGCTGATCTCCTTCAAGACCCATCTCAGCGCCTACTCTCTCAAGCGCTCCCTTACCTTCGGTGGAAGCTCTAGCGATCGCGAGAGTTTGGAAAGAATCGGGATCTAAACCAAACTGCTTAGCGGTCTCCTGAGCACCTAAGATGTTAAGACCTCCTGCAAGTCCCTCCGTAGTACCAGAGAGGTTACGTACGGTCTCCTGCATCATGCGAGCTTGCTCTAGCTGAGTTTGAGTTACCTCTCCGCCTCTAGCAAACTGAAACGCTGATTGAGCTAATCTTGATGCGATATCATCAGTATCAAGCTGAGCAAATCCTGTCTGAGTCTGAACGAACTCTGCAGTTGTGCGTAGGAACTGACTAGCCTTAGACGCATCCAGACCTGCAGCAACTCCCTTCTTGAGAACATCTACGGTCTGAGTAAGGCCAGCTCTGGTGCCTGCTCTGCTAGCTCCACCTAAGATCTCTGCTGCACGTGCTTGCTCTTCGACTCCTACTCCGAATCTTCGCTGCATCTCCTGCATCTGACCGAGTCCTTCGGCAGCACCTCGACCTCCTAAGAACTGTCTAGCAGACAAGAACTGCTGCAATGTTTCTTGAGGTCCAAAACCAAACTGAGTTCCTCGTTGCTGAGCTTGATCGATGAGTTCTGGAGCAACTCCTCCAGCAAACGCTTCTACTCTAGCTTGTCTAAGTTGTTTAGCGCGTTGCAGAGATTCAAGAGCAATCCTAGTCTCTTGCACTCTAGTCTCTCCTTCCATCTCACCGCCCTTAAGAAAGCCGAGAGTACCACCAGCAATACCTCCGATAGCGCGGCCTGCCAGGATACCAAGAGGTCCTGCGAACGCTCCGATCTTAGCTCCAAGTGCTGCGCCTCCAAGAGCGCCTGCACCTGCAGTCAGACCGCTAGTCAAGTTGAGTCCACGACCAGACTCTCTTACAGCTCCTTCGAGTCCTTGATCTTGAAGGATGTCTAAAGCTAAACCTTGTTCTCTGGTAGCAAGAGTTCTACGAAGAGTAGTGATACCAGCTACAGTAGCTCCCACTCCAGCTGCTGCGGTAGCAAGAGGAGCTTGCCTAACTGCTTCTGCAGCTCTAGTAAGTCTGGGATGTCTCTGATCTTGATCTCTTCGAGTGAAGTCATCCATAGCTCGCGAGAAGTCGCGAGGTACAGGAGCAAAGTCTGTTCCAGGTCTACCAGCTAGCTCTGATCTACGAGCCTTAGAGACTTGATCTCGCATCTGCTCGTGAGCGCTCTGCTGTTGAGCTTTTCGCTCTGCGCGAGCTTGCTTGGTAGCTTCCTGATCGGTCTCGATAGGCGCTCCGCCTTCGGTCTTGATGCGAAGATCCTTGATAGCCTTCTTGATCTCGTCAGCAAAGTCCTTAGCGATATCTCTGAAAGCAGACTTGATGGAGTTAAGGTCTTCCTGACCCATCATCTCCATCTTGAAGCCTTTACCCATCTCTCGCTTGAACGACTCTAACTGCTTCCTGAACGAAGAGTCGTCTAGCGTTGCGATGAGTTTTAACTGTTTACGAATATCGGCCATTTAACTAATCCTCTTGAGACGCTGCTTTGAAGTCTGTAGTAACTTTCTCAGGCATAGTCTCTATGATCTTCTTGATCTCTTCTTGCTCTTCTTCCTCGATCTTAACCTGCTGAGCGATCATCTCTTCCTCAGAAACGTACTCGTCGCCCATCTCCTGCTTCAACCACTCCTCGTAGTCTACATAATCTGGATTAAACTGCTCAGCTAATGCTGGTTCCTCTCGGAGCTTGTGCATGCTGCGAAGGACCATAAGTTCCTCCAGCGTCATGTCTAGTAGTTTATCATCGTTCGGCGGTACCTTGTAGGTGAAGCAGTACCAGTTGATCAGAGCCTGCTCTAGACCCTCCATAGTGTTCATGTCGGGATGCAGCTGATCGTAGGCTAGCTTCAAGAACCGCTTTACGATATCAATCTTCTCGCTCATCTACTTCTTACTCTTCTTGTCCGACTTATCCTCGATGCCTAAGACCTTCTGCTCCCACTCCTTATCGAACTCCTTGGTAGCTTTATAGATAGCTAAGACGACGTTCAGATCGTAAAGCTCGAAACCATAGTCTGACTTCTCCCACCAGTCTGGGACGTTAGACAACGTATGCTTGAGTCTAGCGAAGACGGTGTGAAGATACTTAGTCTCCTCGTCGAGAGTAACTACTCCGCCATCTAGAATAGCAGCGGTCTTGTTGATCTCGGTTCGGACCCTAAGACTTGGTCGCTTGTAAGTGAATGTTCCTGCGTAAGGTTGCCCAGTTTCAGAACCCTTCTCCTCGATCGAGAAGGTGTGTTCCATAGGCGGAAGGACTTTAATAGACATGACTGATACTCCTTTTTTATTCTTATATTTTCGCTTAATTATAGCACGATACTCAGCTTTATTATAAAAGAAAAAGGGCCTGTAAGTCAAGCGACCTACAAGCCCTTGGGGAGGAGTACCTAGCCAGTAAACTACAGAGGAAATAGGCTAGGAGTCAGAGTAACTTAAGCTCCAGATTCGTCAGACATCTTGATTCCGACGAACGAGAGGGTCAGCTGAGCTAAAGCACGAGCATCGACGTTGAAGTCTTCCTGCGTACACTTGACTCTTTCAATCAAGAACAGAGTTTGTCCTGTAACTCGATCGATGAGTTCAGCCGTAAGCTCAGGCTGAGTTAGAATGTCCTGAAGTTTCGGACGAAGTCCCACGGACAACGGGGACTGTCCTGCTACTCGAAATAGAGTAGCGGTAAAGTTTACGGTATAACCTGTCTCGGCATACTCAGCTGGAGCCAACTGATCTAGGACGTCGACTGGTTGATGTGCATGAGCGACGGTATAGTTAATAGCGTTAGCGAAGGCAACCTTCTGCCCGTTAACTCTGAATACTACGCGTGCGCCTGTAGAAGTAACACTCATTTAATTCTCCTTTACAACCCTTACCTAAAGATAGACTAGGGGTTTACGTTCTTTTCGTCTATCTGTTTAATTAGCTAGATGCCATCAAGCCAGCTGCAACGAGAGCTTGGATAACTTCGTCGATCTTGCCTTCAGCGTCGTCAAGACGAGCTTCAACTTCATCAGCTAACCCTTGAACTGTAGCATCGACTTCAGCACCCGTAGGTTCTACGCCGTTTGCATACGTTCCTGAGATAGCAGATAGATCTGACGTCATTCCAAGTTCAGCCACGTTATCAGCTTGCTCGTTAGCAGCAGCTTCCAAAGCAGAGATCAGCTCCAACGCTGCTTTCTCTTCGGTTACTGCTCTTCGGATCGCCGCTTTAGCTTTATCTGAAAGTGCCATTTTCTTTCTCCTTAGTTTACCTTAAGTTACGCTGCCGTTTGACGAATGTTATCGAGCGTGATTCGGTTCAACACGAAGTCGATCCCCTGAACAGGAGTGATCGTGATGTCCACGTTCGCAACGTTTCCGTTAATCGTTACAGTCAAGTTCTTCCAACCCAATCCCCCGTTAGTGTCATCACCAACGATGATCTCGTCGTTCAAGAAGGTAGACATGATAGCCACTACGGTGTTGTAGATGGCCTGTGCGCTACCAGTACGAGCTTTTTCACCAACGAAGATTGCTTCGAGCTGCTGACGTAGGTTGTAAGCTACAGTATCAGCTGCTTCAAGAACGCTTACTCGATTGAACACGAAGTTAGCATCTTTGCTGTAAGTCGTGTTATGAACGACTACTCGGAATCCACCACTATCAACTTCCTCAAGAGGAGTCAAACCTTGTTGGATCGCGAGATCGATCTGAGTCTTAGCATTGTAGTCTTGATGATCGATGCCGTTCGCGTTGATGAACTTAAACGTAGCAGGAGTACCAACTGGAGTTCCAGCTTGGATACCAGCAACGATACATGCAGCTGCCCACGGATCTTTGAACACTAGGTTTCCACTTGCATCTAGAACTTCTACGTCTTGGAATAACATCGAAGATCGCTCATGGTTAAGATCAAGCGAAGCATCCTGAGACGCTGAGAACGAAGCTTTCTTAGATACGTAGCAGTTTCTCTCACTGCGATTCTTAGTGTTAGAAGCAGTGATACAGTGTGTAACCGCTTGAAGGTTAACAGCATCAACTGTAAACGTAGAGGCCGGATCAGTCTCTCCAAGAGACGAGAGTGCCGAAGCGTCTCGCGAGATTAGAGGAACGACCGTGTTACATCGGAAAGCAAGTAGAGCATCAAATGCCGACTGGAAGTTGGTATTAGTAGAAGCTCCTCTAGCTCCGCCGCTCAAGAACGTACGCGGAATAGCCGCGATGGTTCCTTCAACGTTCGTAACCTTAGTAGCTGTGATCAGCTGAGACTCGGTATTGATGATGTCCAGAAGCTCTTGCTGTTGAGCACGAAGAGTCTGAACTGACAAGATACTAAGAGGCGTAGAGATAGGATCGAGTCTGCTTGCGGGCGTTGAAGCTGCAAGTTTCAAGGTAGTAGCTGCGTCGTACGAAGCTCCACCATTGAAGTTCTCAAGGATATCAACTACGTCTTGGATGGTCTTACCAGCAAGAGGAATAGAGATGACATCGCCAGGAGCGCCTGTAACAGCAACCGCTAGGGTGTCGTTCTGAATCGTAAGATCCGCTGCAGAACCTGCTCCAGTATAATCAATAGTGAGCATCGCAGCGTATGCGTTCTCACTCAAAGTTTCTTTAGTGGCACCTTTTTGAACAGTGATGATTCGAGCACTTGCGTTTACAACTCCGGCTTCAACCTTCACGCTGATGAGGTTCTCACCAGATCCCCAGTTAGCTGATTTGATATTGAACAGCGCAGCTGCTGCCGCGTTGTCAAGATCAAGAGATGCTTGCGTAGAAGCGTTGGTCTTATAAACTCGGATCAGACTAGCTCCGTTAGCAACTCGCGCATCGCGAGCAGGAGCAACAAGGATACGAGCAGCGTCCACGATAGGACCACTTACGTACTTAGCGACAAGAGACGCAACGTCTTCGCTAGTAAAAGTTTGAACTCCATCCGAGGAACCTGGTGCTCCACCAGCTGCTTCTCCGACGATCGCCACGATACCGCTCGGTGCTAGCGGGAATCCACCAGTCAGGTTAACCGTCGTCTGGGAGTAGGCACCTGGCTTGAGGATATTTGCACCGTTAAAGCTTACATTAATAGCCATTTCAAGCTCCTCTTAGATCTAGTAATTCTTAAAGATCTCATCAAACTCAGCCTCGCTTGCCTTAAGTGCGCCCTTCTGCTCAGCATACTTCATCATCGGGGCTTTATGATGAGCGAGAACTGATTTCCTCACTTTAAGAAGCTTCTGAAAGTAAACATCAAAGCTTATCGCATCAGAAGCCGCAGCTTGGCTTTTCTTTTCCAAACCTTCTTTACTTCCTAATTGTATACTACTTTTGGGCTTTTCTTTACTCATCTGACTCTCCATCATTCTACACTATGAGACTTCTTTTTTGTTATCCAGACGTGTTGTAAGGCTCTTCATCCTCACTATCTGGCTGAGGCGTGTTGGTCTTAACCGTGAGGTCAAAGCAGTCAAAGACCTGGACCAGAGACTGATCCCAGATAAACTCAGTCAAGCAATTAAGCTCGATGAAGCGACTGAACACGTTCTCTCCCTTAAACTCATCTTCCCTATCGAAGACCTGACCTGTTCCTCGATCTAACTCGATACCTCTAGCGATCATAGACGCTTGTCTAGACTTGAGGATATAAAAAAGTATATAAAACAAGAACTTAGTGATATGAACGTCGTTGTTAGAGTGACATCCTAGTAAAACAGTCTCCCTAAGTCTGATCTGTCTCCTGTCAGTCCTAGTGAAGTCGATAGAACTCTCGATCCTACCACCAGGCGAAAGATCAGGCTCCTTACCTGAACCGATGCTGATGTACTTGTTGCCAGACAGGTTGCTGATCGGAGCTACTATAGGGAAATGTTGATCAGAAGCGTCAACAAATACCATCCCAGGACATACTGGACTTAAGTCAGCTGAGTTGATCACGGTAAGCTTACCTGTAAGAGTATCGTAGGTACCTGGATCGACCACTGGAACGTAGATGGTAGGAGCTACGGTCTCATCATGCTCTAGGTAGTCATTACCCAGATTCTGGATATCCTCACTCTCATCAGCTCGTATGAGCTGGATGGAGAAACACGGCATGTTCGTAGGCACCATAGACCACGAATGAACTATCTTGATTTGATTCTCAAGAATATAGGTCTTAAGCTCCTCGATCTTAGGCTGACCATACTGATTGAGAAACTGAGCCTCTAGGAACTTGGAGAAGATGTCATCTAGACGCGTAGGGGTAGCTCTAAGCTCTCCTAAGCCGTCTCGAATGATCCCTTCAATAACGAACTCTGTGAGAGGTGCTCCGATAGATTTACCCTACCTTTCCGAGACGGTTACCCTTCCTCGCATTATCAGATCGAGTTAAGTATTGTAAATTCCAGGGTACATGTAAACCACAGACTTTTTCTCCACGCAAAGGAATAATATGATCTACTTCCATACCTTTTGGACAGTTTAAATATATCTTTTGTAATTCACTAAAATTAACCCAACTAGGTGTAGCTTGCAACTTAGAGGTTCGATATTTCGCAAGTCGAGCATTACAAAGTGCGCGATTAGCTTTTGAATACTGCTGGTAATATGCTCTCATCTTTGGTCTAAGATGAGCTTTATTAGCATGATAATAATCCTTCATATCGCTAAGCAATCTATCTCTATTTCGATTAAAATAATCTCTATCACTAACTTTTTTTAAAGATTTTTTACATATCTTACACGCGGACTGATATCCGTCCCGCTTGCAACGGTAAAATTCAGTAATATCTTTAATCTGCTGGCACTTAAAACATTTCTTCACTTAAATAAACCTCTCCAGTATCTTATCAAAGTTAGAGTCAATATACGAGTCAAGCTCCTCAAATACTTTAGCTCCTCTAAACGGAGACTTAGGCCACTTGCTGTCCTCGGTAACCCTTCGTATAGTCATGTACGAGGTCTTACCGCTCTTAGGCTCCACGTTCTTTATGATGTCCTTAACCCTACTCTGAACTACTTGTCTTCGCTGAACTCCGCCTCTCTTCCAGTCTGAAGCGTTGATGAACTTAACCAGCTGGTCCGCGTTAGCGAACGCTCTGACGTTCACCTTGGGTCCTGACTTACCTAGAGCAATGTTTCCTAGCTCATCAGCGTCCTTAGCGATCGGAACGTCTACGTAGTTCTTGCCTTGTCCTTTGTTCGACTCAGCGCGGTTACCAGACATGATGGCTTTAGAAACTTCTCCAGGCTGTATACCATCTTCCATCCAAGAACCTAGCAAGCCTTCCATCTCGATGATGTAGAAGTCGTCTGAAACTTTATGCATCTTATAACCTTTAAGCCAGTTCTTTAGACCTACCTTAAGTCTAGAAGCAGCTAGCTTTTGTCCTTGAGCTTTAGCATCAGCCATCATAGCTGAAGTAGCAGACTTAAATCGAGAACGAAATCCTTCGACTATCTCAGAGGTATCAAATCCGGTAGTGTCAAACTTAAGCTTAATCATGACTACGGTGCCTCATTAGGATCATAGTATTCATTCTGAGGCAATGGATTACCGTTTCTATCTCGACGCTCAAGCAGATAGTCTCTCTTCAATATCCAAGTCTCAGGAAGCTTCACGTAAGTCTTACCGCCAACGCTGACCTTCTGACTTTGAATATCACCTGGACGAAGATTATACTGACTATACCTATCTCTATGAACAGCTTTGATAGCTCTGAATACTGGATGATGTTGATAGTAGATGCTATAGATCTGTCTGTCAGTTGGTTTATGTGCTCCAATCCACTCGATGTTTCCATTAACGTTGATTTTAAAATCTACGTCTGCGTGATACTGAGTAGTTGTTGTAGCAGTAGCTGTAAATACTCCTAGGATCTTACAAGCTGGATACTTAAGTTGATCGACGTTTACTCCCTCTTGCCTCTGAACAAGCTCGAAGAAGTCTTCTTGAAAGTCTAGAAGCTCTACCTTCGACATGTGTCCTAGAGTTTGTCCAGACAAGAACGAAACCAAGATCTCGTCCATGCTGAACGTACCTTGAAGCTTGTACTGTTCTACCAGATCTTGTTGCTGAAAGAGTGCTAGAGTTTCCTTAGGACAAAAATCGATCATATTGTTATTACATACCTTACAGTTAACGTTATGATCTAAGCTCTCAAGACTCTTCATGTTAGGGCAGAGCGTAGACTTATACACGCGGACTCTAACTCCGAGATCGCGAATAAGTTGGTCTAATCTATCGGGATTTACTCCCTGAGATAACGGCTTGCCCATCAGTGATTCCTATAAACTTACTTCTTAGGAGCAAGCTTGCTAAGCTCTTCAGCAGATAACTGCTGGTTCTTAGAAGACTGCTTATAAGTCTGCTCATAATCCATCATAGGCTTCTTCACGTTACTCATGACGTTACCAACAGGACCTTGCTCTAAAGTAGAACCAAGAGTAAACCCTTGAAACAATCCAGCTGCTAGCTTCTTCTCAGGAGCTGCTGGTGCAGCTTCCTGAGCAGGTTGCGCTTCGGCAGCAGGAGCCTCGGTTGTTTTAGCTTCTGCAGCTTGAGCTTCCTCGGATTTCTTAACTTCTTCGGCCTTTACTTCTGACTTCTTAGTTTCCATCTTTTCTCCTTTTGTAGTTCTTAACGAACTCGGTTACCTGAGACTTCTTGATCACATCCGAAAGTACATCCTTTACAGACTTAGCATAACGTTTAGTCCCAGAAAGCTTACCTTCTGAAACATAACGCTTATGACCAGAAGGCTCTTGGATGTATCGCCCTCCGTGAGCACCGATACTAACAGCACCAGACTGATGCTTCTTCCTCTTCTCTTCCTTGACCTTCTTAGGCTTGTGCTTTCTAGGAGACGTAACTCCCTCGATGTTCACTCGACCTTCGGTCTCCTTACGCTTCTTGCCACGAGCTTCCTTAAGTCTCTGCTTAACCTTCTGCTTTACCTTCTCTTTTAGCTTGTACTCAGACATTACTTAGACTCCTTAAGCTTCTTAGCAGACGCTACTATAGCATCTCTTAGTTTCTTCCTTTTTTCAAGAGCCCTGTCTTGCTGCGCGAAGACGTTGTTCATAGTTGAGGAGGCTAGTCCAGTTCTCTGCATAGGCTTGCCTTTATCATCGATCTCTTGCGCACTATGAGCTGCTCTCATGTTCTTGAACTTATGAGTAGCTTCTACCCACTCCATAGCAAGCTTCTTCAACTTATCATGATCTTCAGGATGAGTCTTAGCGTGAATACTACCGAGCATGTTATGAAACATGTCCATGTCTTTAGGATTGCTAAGAGCGTGATGAGCCTCTTCTCCAGGTTTGTCGTGCGAAGTTCCTTCACCTACATGGACCCATTTAGCTGGGTTAGCAGAAACTTTTTTATACTGATGTCCGTCTGCACCTGTATGTACAGTACCAACCGGCTCTCCTCGTGTACCAGCACTGCTAGGAGTCTTTGCTACTGCAGCTTGCTTAAGAGCTGATGGACTAACTCCAACCTTAGCAGACGGTCCACTTAGTTGTCTCTTAAAAGCTTTTACGAAGTTAAGTACTCCTAGATTCTGAGCGTAGCCTTTCTTGAGCATCAGTTGAAGCTTGTTAGTGGGGATCGCAAACTTCAAGTTCTTATCATCTTGAAGAAGAGTGTACTGCTTATCAGACTTCAAAACCTTATAGACGCAATTGTTCATTGAGAGCTTGTCAGCATACGCTAGAGGCTGACTGTAATCTCCCAAAGCCTTCTCGATCTTGAAGTTATCGATAAACTCTTTACTCTTCATCGCCCTTCCTCGCGAGCATCTGCTGAGCATGAACCATCTGAAGGAAAGACTCTTGATGCTCATCCCAGTTATTGAAGATCTCTTTAGCAGCTGCCTGATCTGAGGGAAGGTGCATGTAATCTGAAGACTTCTTCCTCCAAGATTTAACAGCCTTAGTGATGATCTCAGGAGTTACGGGTCCTTCGGAAATAACTCTTTGAGTTTTATAATCAGTAATAAAAGCTCTGATAGACTTCTTGATCTCAAGCTCGAAGTCTCCAGACCTGATCTTAATGTATCCTTTACCGCTTTTGATAGGCTCTCCTGGCTCCTGTCCTTTATGATAGATAGCGTTATGATGCTCCAGAGCCATTCCTACCTCGCGACTGATGAGAGCGCGATCCTCGGCTTCGTCTGCGTGAGCTGCTTCAGTAACTGGTACTGCAGCTTCAGTCTGAGCATAGTAAAGGTTCTTCATGATCATATTCTTAGCAATGATAGCTACAGTCTGATTATCAAACTTCTCAACCACTTGTCCTTGAGAATCTTGGAAGAATCCGTTGTAGAGACCTTCATCTTTCTTAGACAACGTGAGAACTCCGTTTACGAATGGAACTTTACAAACGTCAGTAGCACCGTCAGCGTACGCTAGAGATCTCTGGATGTATTCAATGAGTTTAGGACTAGCGGTTTGCTCGGCTAAGAGTTGATCAGTAGAGTCTACTCCAACCTTGACATTCTGGAAGTCTATTGACTTCTTAATTTTCTGTTTCTTGACGAACTTATGAAGTTTTGCACGATTATGAGTCATGATCCTCTCAGCTAGGTTACTGTCCGTAGCTCCCATGGTAGAGATCTCTGACTTCTCAGTGTACTCCTTCATCTCCTTCTGCTGTCTCTTTGCTTCTTGCTTATCGTCTTTTCGACTGGGAGAACGTAGTACACCTAACAAACGTTTATGCTCTTTTACGAACTCTTTCATAGGCATCTTAACTTCATCTGACTTCTTCATAGAAGCTGTACAAATAGCATGAGCAGAACCAACACTTCGTCCTTGTCGTTTAACTTCCTTAACACAGCGCTCGTGCTTGTCTGGATCTACGCCTTTAGGTGCTCGCTTCTTCAGCTCCTCCATCTTACCTTCGACTAAGCACTTCATCTTCTTCTTCATCTTAAGTTCCTTACGCTATGATAGAAGGAATGCCGTTGTAGAACTTCCTAGCGATTCCCATGTACTCTTCGACTTGCTTCTTGTAAGACTCAATACGAGCCGAGTAAACGCTGTACATCGCGGAAGCGGTCAGCTGCTTACTCACGCTAGCGCCATCAAGTCCTACGCTCTCGCTCGATACCCCAGGTCCAAGAGCGATATCTCCTAATATCTCAAACGTACGTATAGCTGCTTGCATGCCGATGATCTCGTTAATGATCACTGGGATCTGATCAGCACAGAAGCCTGCTCGATAAGTAACTTGAAACAGATGTGGCCAGTAGTCTCTGGTACCATAGATCAACGGTACGTAAGATCCGCCTTGGGTCACGATTAAGCCGCTGAAGGTACCCTCAACTGGTGATAGCTGAATCTGACCAGCTTCCTTCTCTACAACATACCACTCTTCAGGATACTTAACAAGATCAACGTTGTTAGGAAACTTCGCTTTAATCTCAGTAACTTCTATGATCGGACGCTTCTTAAGTGACAAAAAGTTGAACTGAGTATAATCAATCGCACGATAATCGTATTTCTCTACGAACTCCGTAGGAGTAATAATGATATCAAGAGCGTGCTCTACGTAGGATACCGCTGCGTTAATCTGATGCTGCAACACCTCAGCTCCAAGCTCGTTACCTTGAGAGTCTGTAAGATCGATACCAAAGAGATACCTCTGCTTAAGCTGCGACGGCGTAAGCATCGGCTCAGTCCTAGTAAACGATGATGGGCTTGTTGCGTTAAACGGTATCGTCATCTAAAACTCCTAAACGTGAAAAAACGGATCGTCCTTGGATCGTACCATGACCATGCAGTGAGGATTATCTCTAGACGCTTGATCGATCACAGCCCACGGGTTCTTCTCCATAGCGCTGTCCATCAGATAATCCTTAACCATCTGCTTGATGTTGACCGATGAGATCTCTACACGATTACTTACGTGCTGAATCAACTTACGATCGTTAGGATGCTTGGACACTTTGTTCATGTCTTTCTTCCACTCGTCGAATGATTCGTAAGGTACTAACTTCATACTACTTCTTCCTAAAATCCCAGCGAGCCTTATACGGACGACTATCCACATGAGTGAAAGTCGAATACCTGCCAAGACCAGCAAAGTTCTCACAATCATCGGCAACTTCATCAGGTGTCATCCCACTTACTACGATGTCTGATGCGTCCGTAACTAGATGGCGAGACTTAGAAGCTCCGCCTTCTTCTTTGTTACGACGAGGACATCTATATCCTGAATTAATCTTTATAGATTTACCCCACTTGTCACGCTTCTCTTGAAGCTTCGCAACGTGATCTACATCGATAGGAGTTTCCTTACATTCAGGATAAGAACAGTTGCAATCGAACTCGGTTGAAAAAAAGTTCTTACTTATTTGAACTCGAACTCCTTTTTGAAAGATTTTAATATTAGCCATTACGAGAAACCTCAACATAACTCAAAGCCTGTTGTAGTATAGTAGTATCTTCCATAAAATATCCTAAACCACGATTACATCT